>JGI25616J43925_10000901_pt1 | contig 11256 bp, 7 predicted proteins | sample GraSoi2013_100cm_FD_43925 | JGI IMG/M metagenome (IMG submission 43925) | reverse complement strand
CGCCCGCGCCGTGACGAGGAACCCTTGCGTCCTCGCCAGGCCACAGGCGAACGACGCCAGTGTGAAGAGCGTGATGCCGGTCATGAAGAGCCTGCGGTGGCCGAAGAGATCACCGAGCCGACCGCCAAGCAGCAGAAAGCCGCCGAAGGTGAGGAGATAGGCATTCACCACCCAGGCAAGCGAGGTTTCGGAGAAGCCGAGATCCTGCCGGATCGACGGAAGCGCAACGTTCACTATCGTCGTGTCGAGGACGATCATCAGAGCGCCCAGGCAGAGGACGATCAGCGCGAACCAGCGCCCAGAGCTTCGCCCGGTGGTGGGTGCGAGGTCATCAGTGAGCGCTTCTCTATGACTCAATGTATTTGCTTTTACGAGTTTCATTCCTTAGCTCCATTGAATTTACGATGTGTTACGCCAGGGGACCCTATTACCCTGATTCTTTCCAGTTCACTGTACTCAGTGCCTGAATACNNAAACAATNGAAGACCTTTACCTTATTTCTTAGGCCCGTACTTGACCATCATAGCAGACTGAAAAGAAAAAAACTTCTTCTATCGTACTCTTTATTAACCCGCTGTTCTTCGCTAGAACACTTGTTTTCCATGGTAGAATGAGATATGCTTGAGGAGTTGCTTCACCGGCTGTCAGCGTATCCGATGCTGGACGATCACCAGCATGAGAATCGGAGAGGAGAGTTCCTAATGACGAAGCGTCAGATTGCCTTTGGAGTCATCTGCTTTCTTGTAGGTATCCTGGTCGGCATGGAGATCGCAGGAAATCTTGACGTGCTCGTTCGCCTGGTCATCATCGTGGTGATTCTTCTGCTGTGCGTGTACCTGGTGCTCCCCTATTTACCACGAAGGATACGAACCCGCCGGGGTCCTGCGCAACGTGTGCCACAGAGGCGTACACAGAGGAGGCCATAAAGAGCTTGGATGGATTGTGGCGATGGACGCCTGTTCGTCTGCTGGCCCGTAGGACTGTGACATGCCCATGCACCCAAGGCCCAGGCGGAGACGATCAAGCCCTGCCGGCCAAGCACACGGGTAGGGATCATGGTGTCCGACATCTCAAGCTCCTCTTCTACTCTATGCGAGAGGGTTTGTCTGCAACGCACTCAAAAAATGATCTTTCAGCTGCACAGTACATCGGGTGAGTTATTTGGCTGGCCGTTCGAGTGCAATGACAGGAATTTCGCGGGTCGTCTTCTTTTGATATGCGCCATAGGGAGGAAATACTTCTACTGCTCTCTTAAACGCCTGTTCTCGCTCATTGCCGGTGAGAATCCGGGCGGTGGTATCAAATTTCTCGCTACCAACCTCAACCGTAACTTCCGGGTGAGCCAGCAGGTTGAAATACCACTCAGGATGTTTGGGATAGCCTCCTTTGGACGCTACTGCAAGTAGGCGATCACCATCAGTCACCAGCATCAAGGGAGCTATGCGATGTCGACCTGTTTTGGCTCCTGTGGTTGTCAGCAGCATTAACGGTGCCCACCCTTTCACCTTGCCTCCATGGGCACGGAATTCCTCTATAACCACTTTGTTTCGTTCATCCCAGATATTCACCAATCAAATCTCCTCTTCAGCGGCTTGAAAACCGAGTAAACTTGTATATAGGGCCACATTATCTCTCTTTACTAGAAGAACATCTTTGCTCAAGGCAACTATTCCAATTGTTTTCCGTATAGCATATCCAGCTCTGGGGCATTTTCCGTACCACCTTGTTCCTCGCTTATGGGCGAAGCTTCATCCATTTACTGATGAAACTTCAGCTTNTCTACGATTTTGTCAACCACTTTTCTCTCTGCTCTGAAGGCGATACCCACCAGGTTCAGGTTCTCTCGTTCGACACTGCATACCGCATCGCGATTGGCAGCATCATGGGTGGTCGAAAACATCTCTTCCGTATAGAGAGCAGGTTGTACTCCTCGTGCGAGGGCGCGATCAAGCACCCGTGCTAAGGCGGCAGGATCAGCCCCATAAATCAACATGGGTTGACCAATGAGCCGCAGATACCTATTCCCAGATGCGTCTTCGTATGGTTCTCCAATACTTTCCGGGTAGGATGCAGCAATCCCGCTTGCCAAGAAGGCTGCCACATTCATTTTTTGCCATGAGGCCAGATCGCATCGAATGACCAACGCGATTTTTGTATCAAAGAGCATAAGAACCCCTTTCACGTAAAAAGCTTCTCTAAGAATGTATGAGAGCACAACGCTCCTGCTTCGTTCCTTCTTCTCTGGTGATGCTTGCTGTTATGGGGCGGCAGTCGCCCGCTTCGTACTCTTCTGTCCAGCGATGGTCGTGAGGAGGTTCCGCAGGAGCATTGCCTCTGAAGGTGCGAACTGGCCGAGGAAATCCTGATTCATCTGGTCCATCTCACGATCAAGCGGCACCTGAAGGTCGCGCCCACGAGCCGTCAACACCACCTTGTTCACCCGACGGTCGGTTACATGCGCCTTGCGCTCGATAAGTCCTGCCTGCTCCAGACGATCAAGCAGACCTGTCATCGTCGCACTGTCAAGCAGCAAGCGTTCACCGAGTTCGGCACCACTCTGATCATCCCGATCCCAGAGCACCTTGAGCAGTGCATACTGCACTGGGGTCACACCATACGGTGCCAGACGCTGTTTAGCCGACTGGGTCACCCGCTGATATGCCTTGCCAAGATAAAAGCTTAAACAATCCTCAATCTGTTCCATAAACACTCCTGTTCAGAGAAGGAGGCGATCTCCACCAATACCACGATGTATACAACTATAGCATAGGCATAATACTTTGACAATAGTTACTTGTATACAAGTTATTGCTATACAAGGATGAAGATCTTTCTCGTTCGTTGATTGGAAGGATGAGCTGGCTACTTCCTTCGGTACATCGCATACTTCTACCGCTTTTGCTTGAGATGCGCGATGTACCATGCTCCTGTCTGACGCTTTGCGTCATAGCGCTTGGGACATCTATTCAGAAAATGGCTGTGCTGGCTACTTAGTACATCCGTTCCAAAAAAGAGCGCTAATGTTGGCTCTACCGGTTCTATTTCTTTGTAATCTATACATCAGATAGGTGGAGTCAAGGTTTCCTGCATGACTGTTTACTTCTTTATTTTGGAACGGATGCGCTAAGTAGCCAGCACAGCTCTTCCTACAGGTAGGTTGTATTTGAGAAGCCATATACCTCCTCTATGCAACACTGAATTGTAGAAAAGCGGGTTTCAACAGATTTTTTGTAAGTTGCCGAGAGCAGACTTGAATAGTTACTACCCTTGAATGGTAGACCTTTCTATGATATAGTTCAACCGAATAAAATAGATCTATTTTTTGTGTAAATTTCTCAAAAAGTTTTACATGATGAATTTTGTTTCATTCAATTGCTTAAAGTTTCAGGTATTTCATAAGTGAAACAACGTGACTCGAATAAATGTAAATTGATACATCTCCCACATAAGTTGCTATGCATCCTTGGCTTTCATTACAAAGGGGAAATTGTATGGCTGAATTAATAAGCGCTGGTCCATTCGCTACAGAAGGAGAGCGCAGAGCCGCGAAAGCTCTACAACAATTACCTGCGAATTGGATTGTGATTTGTAATAAGGTGTTGCCCAGGGGCGACCGTTCATATGAAATAGATTTTATTGTAATTGGTAATCATTGGGTTTTTTTGCTGGATGAAAAGTCATGGAGAGGTAAGATTCTGGGAAATGATCAGCTATGGGTAAGGGCGGATGGCTTTTCAATGCGTAGCCCTCTGGCAAAAGCTGACTATATAGCAAAAGTGCTCGCTGGTCATATTGGTTGGAAGATAATACCTCTAAAAGAGGGTGAGCACTTTGTTCGTGGCGGCGTCCTTCTCTCAATTTCAGAACAGCTTCCACAAATTCATGATTCTCGCGCTGGCAATGGTATTTTCTTATTAGGGAATGTATGCGAACGGCTACAGTTGATTGATCAGCAGGGGGGTAATCCTCTGGTGAGTCAATTACGCTCTCAGATAAGCCACGCCCTTGTTGATCTCTCAAATCGACCCCAAGTACCCACAAAAATTGAGTCGTTAAATATTATTGATGCTGTTGCCATTCGTCCAGGGGTTCGTCTTTTCAATGCAACAATGGATGGGAGCTTGGACAAGATACTGCAATTGATGGTATATGATCTAACCAAAGATCCAATCGATTCAAAGGCCCTCTATGACTTCTACATGCATGAATGTGTCGCCTTGCAAAAATTAAATGGGACAGGTCTTGTTCCTCTGGTCAATGTTCCCTTCAGGTGGTCTGAGGATTTTCTTGTCTTGCCGATTATGCCCCCATCAGGCAAACCATTAAGCATTTATCCTCTGCCGGAGACACGAGAGGAATTTCTACAAGAACTATTACTCACTGCCACTTGTTTTAAGGCAATAGATCAGATTCATGCACAAAATGTGTTGCACCGAGCTATTGGACCAGACTCGATTTTTGTTCAGAGCATACAACCACCCAAAGTTGTCTTTGTAAATTTTTACGCAGCTCGTGTTGGCACAAACTCTATTGCTCCATCGCTTGATGCTCTTTCTATTGAGGACCCCTATGCTGCTTTAGAGCTTGCTATCGGATTTGGCTATGCCACTGCCGAAACAGATACTTTTAGCCTGGCATTGGTCTTTCTGGAACGTCTATCGGGTGTTGCGCTCTCCAATATTCGTGCCAATGTGGAAAGTGATGTAATTTTTCCCCAACAGCCACGATGGTCTGCATTTCTCTCTACCGAACTGGTGAGCGAACTCGATACGCTTTTCAGACAAATTGTCGCTCCTCCGAAGGGAACAACGCCTCCTTCAGCAAAAGAAATTTTCACACGGCTTAATAGTCTTGCACGTCGTCTGCATCAAGAGATACAGGGAGATGCGGTCGAGGGGAAATTACTTGATAAGCGTTACAAGGTACATCGTTTACTTGGGCGTGGAACAATGGCAAATACCTATCTTGCGAGTGATAATGACTTTGAGTCTCTTGGCTTATTCGCCTTGAAACAATACATCAGCCCTTCCGAGGTGTTGCAGCAGGCTGCCGCTGAGTTTAACACTATGAGAAATATCAATAGCAAATATTTGCCGCGTATTTTTGATATTTATCCATCGCAAAACGATGTCCATGTCAAAATGGAGTATATTCCAGGTCCGACATTACAACAGGTTGAGATGGAGTTTCCCTGGTCTTTAGAACGTTGGTGGTCATTCGCGCAAGATTTACTGAATGCGGTGGAAGCACTCGAAGAAAAGCAACTGCTTCACCGAGATATTAAACCGGCAAATATTATTCTCCATGAGGCTGATAATCGCCCGGTATTGATCGATTTTGGTTTTGCTGTGCGGCAAGGCGCTTCAGGCCAGGCCGCCGGTACACCGCTCTATCTTCCTCCAGAAACATTTTCGGCTTCTCCATCTTCCGCTTTTCCTTTGACGTGCGACCGTTATGCTGTTGGTGTAGTTCTATTCAAATCGCTGCTTGGCTATATGCCTTTTAGTACAGAAGGCGTTCAAAGGCATCTTGTGCCTCTAGAGCAGGTTGTGGATGCGAAGATACGTAGAATAGCAGCGGTATTGTTAAGAGCGATCTCAAATGATCCGGCTGAGCGTCCAGCCACTGCTACTCAAATGCGGCAAGAAATACAAACTGCTCTGCTGGCTGTCGAAGAACCACTACAGGTAGAAGCATTGCGAGAACATACCAACGCCTGGGTGAATGATGTGCGTAGTCTTTATCGCAATAGCGATATAGGGAATAAGAACAACCGGGGATTGGATTCGGAATTTGTGCGGGAAACCTACGTGCCTACCGCGCTAGATGAGCACTTATTACCTGCTATATTTGAACTAAGACCAAAAGTGGTATTCCTCTGTGGCAACCCAGGGGATGGGAAAACAGCTTTTCTGGAAAAAGTACAACAACACTTACTCGAACAGCAGGCAAGGATTATCCAACAAGCTGCGAGTGGATGGGAATGGGAATGGGATGGACACCTCTACCGCAGTTGTTACGATGCCTCAGAATCACATCAAGCTCTGAGCGCAGATCAACAACTTACTGAGAAACTACAAGAATTGGCGGGGGACAATAAACCTGTGACAAACCTGACCGTACTGATCGCTATCAACGATGGGCGTCTTGCTGACTATTTTATACGCGAGCAAGAACGTTTTCGCTGGCTATCGAGGCAGATAGACCATGCAAGAAACGCCAGCGAAGTTGAGGAGCTAGATGTATGGGTCATAGACCTGAAAAAGCGAGCCTTTGTGAATTTACCAGATGCTGAGGGGGACTCGGTTTTCCGGCAAGTGTTGCAGAGCCTGGTAGCAGCCGACAAATGGAAGATTTGCGAGGATTGCGCAGCAAGGGTGGTCTGCCCTTTGAGAAATAATGCTCTTGCCCTGCGCAAGTCAAGAGTCGTAGGACGCCTCGAGTTTCTCTTCCTGCTCTCGCATCTGCGACGCCAGCGACATACTACCATGCGTGACTTACGTTCGGCTCTTGCTTACCTGATTACTGGAAACAAAAGTTGCGAACAAGTGCATGACGCGCGGCATGGAGCAGATGCGGGCGCATCGCTTATAACTTCTGCTTACTGGCAATCAGCATTTGCCCCCATCGAGCAACATGATGAATTGTTGGCTGATCTTATGCCGTTTGACCCCGCGCGTTTCCCGCATCCGCACCTTGATCGTTTCCTGCATTTCCATCAAACTGCAAGAGATGCGGAACAGCGTGTCCTCCTTTTTGCAGATAAAAAAGATCTCATACCTCAACGCTTTGAGAACGAAACAACCTGGATGGCGGCCTTCAAGCGGCGTTTATATTTTGATGCTGGCAAGCCTGTAGCGACTGCGCAAGATGAGTCTAGCCCTGTTGTCCCGAAAGTGCGCTGGTTGACCCTGCTCCCATACCAGTATTCCAAGCTCTTCATGAAGCTGCTCGATGGACGCCTTGATGATGAGGAGATGCTGGAAATCCGCGGAAAGTTAGCCCTCGGCATTCTGCATTCGGATGGTGTCATAGAAGATGTGCCGGAAGGAAAACTCAGTGTGAAAGTCAGCGCATCAGTTGAGCAGCAACTGGTTGTCCTCAAACAACTTCCCCTGGAGGAATTTGAGTTCTTGGTAGAGCATCCACATGGTATTGATATGGTCGAGAGACTTCCTGAGAACGTTGTGTTAAAGCATTATTCTGGCCTACCCTGTCTGGAGATTACCCTCGACCTGTTCGAACTACTTATGCAAATGGCCGATGGATTGCAGCCTACAGCCCCAGAGTTCAGACCACTCCTTGAAGACTTGAAACTCTTCAAAGATGTTCTGCTGCTACGCGAAACTCGTGACCTGGTTTTGATTGAAAATCAACATCGCGTTCATTATGTTACCCAACGCGATAATAAAGTTGTGCGCGAGAGGGTGCAATAGAAAAAGGTAATCATATGAAGATCAAGCTACCCAAAGACATCGTCGGCGTAAAATTCCCGCGCATCTGTACTATTGAGATGAATGATTTTGATATCGATCTGTTCCTACCCTCCCTCTTCTTCACTATTCTTGCTCAAGGCCGGGGAAAAGCGAGACAAACGAATGACCCTGAAGCTATTACTCAATTTATTGACGCATTAGCTCAACATTCTGCTCTTGAGGGATTTCGCGATGCCGAAGGGCGAAGAGTGCTTGAACGCCTTGTACGGACAACCTTGATTACGACAGGTAGTGTAGGTCGTTCTCATATTAATGAGCAAATTACATCTATCGTACCCTATACGATTCTTGCGCACAAGCCAGGCTTTCCCGTTGGAAGCCGCCAAAGAGGTGCTGATACATTTATTTATCAAGTATTACGCGAGCATCTGAGTGCCGATGATGCTCTACGGAGTTTTGTGAAAACGGTTTTTGGACGCGGGGTGATAATTGGCAGCATTGCTGATTTGGGCGGTTCCTATGATGGGAAAACCAAATTAGACACGCTGACACGTCTTTCAATTGCCTTTTTAGAAGATGGATTTAAAAATACTAGGCCGGGGAGCAGAAGTCGTGAAAATAATATCCCTGGTCCCTGTCCTTCACTTGCTAAAGATCTTGCAACTGATCTCCTGCGCTATCTTTTTGAATATCACACAACCATGCCAACACAGGCGTTTACTCATCATTTGCTCGTTCTGATTAATTTTGAACTGTTCAATTACACGCTCAAACTGGTCAATGCAGTGAATGAACTGGTACAGCATCCCGATAATTTGCCTGAGGCGATGCGTGATAGAGCGGAAATTTCTCCTCCGCAACTCTACCTTGATTTTACAGAAACCTCAACCGGATATAGCCAGGAGATGGCAAAAGCCTGTGTGCGTCGTGACATAGAAACCTACCAGCAATTTTTGTCATCTAATTTGCTTCTCCGTCAACTAGATATCTATATTGAGAAACTGCGCAACCCGCGCTACAGCCCAATCATAGAAAATGTGTTGCGACCAGGGATTTCAGGGGCTGAATACTTGCAAGGATTGCTCTGGTTAAAAAATCATCCCGCTCTTAGTCTCGGTATCGATGCCGCTGCCAGTTTTGATGAAGATAGGATTCGGAAAGAAAATACGAGTGAAGATGATGATCTAGAAGCGCTAAGCTGGTTAGATACTATTGTAGATAAGACTGAAAGCAATATTGAACGTGTGGTAAGTCTTTTGGTAGAGAGCCAAAAAGGAAATGCGATTGAACACTTTGTTCGATGGTATTGGGGTGTTGGAGGAATGAAGAAACCGCAAGGCGTGCTACGCGGTACTACTCTCAGCCGTAAATCTTGGCGTTATGCGCCGACGAATGACCTGCTTGCTGTACTTGTGCAATTGGCGGCACTACCGCGCTCTGCGCTAAGTAATCAAGACCGAGGAGTTCAGGGCGTGCGACCAATTCGCTTACAGGATTTTTTGCGATTTCTGGAGAAGCGTTTTGGGATACTGATTGACCGACCACCATCGCCATTTGAGGGCGCTGAATATATCGCTGCGGCGCGTGAAAACCTACGAGCCATGTTACGTCGCTTGCGCCAGATGGGAATTTTCCGCGATCTTTCAGACGATTTTACGGTCCAACGTCTGCATCCTCCCTATGCGGGCAAAGAGATGATGAGGGTGGAGGTATAAGCCATGCTAGATACACCTCAAACAGATACGCTGCAAGTGGAATTGCTGGCGCATGAAATCGTAGCCCGCTTGCAAGATACTGAGCCTGGACATTGTGCCAGAGTAGATTTTCTTGATCGTGCTGAATCGCTGCATATTTGCCGGTATATTATGCAACAGCAATTGGCGCCCAGAGTAGTGTTTCATATTCTCGATTCGAATGAAGCACACACGAAATCCGACCCTGTTTTCATTACAACAGACAAAGCCATTGAGTTACGCAACCGTAAGCAGGAGCCTCTTTGTCTATTTATCCCCTCTGATCTTATAGATGCTGCCTACAGTTCAATCGCCAATTCCTTTGCCCTCATCGATGGGCGAGCATTACATGCACTTGTATTAGAGAGTGTTCGCGCTCAACTTTCCCCTGAACTCCAGTCTATTGCGCGTGTTGTTTCTGCTCGCCTGCGTGGCCTTTCTGGCGTGAGTGATGAGCAACGACTTGATTTCGCGCTCATGCTGCTTAGAAGCATGCATTCAGGTACAACAACACAGATTGGCCTGGAACTCTGGCGAGTGGGACTCATTGCGGATGGGAGCGACACTTTTGTATCAAGACTCGATAACAACCTTGATTGTGTGTTGAGCTTATCGCGTCCAAACAAACTTGGCGCGACAACCCGCGAGCGTATTCAAAGCATAAGAGTGGATGCGCCAACAACAACTGCTCTCGTCCAGTTTTTTCGTAGACGCGCGATGAATGATGTGCGCGTGTGGTCTCATGAGCTAGCAGAAGAGCAAACGCTGACATTTGATCGTTGGATATTCCCCGAAACCGATCCCAGTGATATGCGCTCTGTCAGCATAATGCCTTTTGTGAAAGTTAACGGTGATGTGGAACCCTACTGCCATCTCAGGCAGCCAGATGGCGCAAAGGGCCTTTTGCTGGCACGCTATGGCGCGAAAGAAACTATCACTGTTCGCTGGAAAACTGAACCTGCGTTGCCAAAGGAATTGAGTCGCTGGCGAATTGGTATTGTACCCTTTAGTAGTGAAAATGGATTTGAAGAATGTATCGATGAGCGTAGTGTTGCCGGAAGCCGACGAACAGTCACGATCAAACTGGATATGGATTTTGATGAGCCGCCTGACTACGGAGTGTGTATCAGGATTTCCCCGCTCAGTGCAGATGGTAGTGAAATTATTAACCAGGAAACGCATGAAGCTTTTTGCGCTGACAGCCACGAATTTTTCCTGGTCAAAGTGATTGGTGATGTGACGTCCGAAGCACCGAGAAAAAGCTTACGAACTGTTCCAACGCTTGCCTTTGGGCGGCTCGAAGTTGCGGTCGAAATGCGCGAGACCGTCCTTGCCGAGACAGAGCCGGAATGGATCATTAAAGACCTTGAGTATTTCAGACTGCGATTGAACGATCGCCGCATAGTTAACATCGGTCTCAGTAGTTCTCTCTTAGCATTGGAGAGACAGGTTCTTGGTGAACCGAGGTCAGGTGGCTGTTTTACTCTGGATGTTGATGAGGTGCGACCCGTAAACAAACAAAGTTTTTCGGCCTATCCTCTGCTAGCGGGAAGTTCTGAGTCCTGGTCGGCATTCTGGCGCGCGCGGGAAGTGTTTTTCAAGCGGCTAAAGCAATCTGATGTACGCGCTGTCATCGAGGCCGTCGATTGGACTCCTGATCTTGCTGCCTCCGCGCTGCGCTATGCTCAGGTATATCGTGAACTTATAGATGACCTCGTATCGCATGGCGCTGATGTGTCAGTGCTGCGCGAGGCTCTCTCGATTGATTCATTGCTCATCAGGAATACGGGTAGTGAAGAACAGGTGGAGGAAGCAATTGTTATTTTGCCAACGCATCCGCTGCGAGTGGCATGGTTTGCAAGCTATACACAACTGCTACGTGAATGGGAGAAGCAATTGCTTGACTACCCGCTGCGTGAACGTAAACAGGGCATTGATCTGCAAGCATTGCGCTTACTAATACCGACAAATGTGCCTTCCTTCGCGTACCATACGGCAGCTTCTACATTGGCCTTTGCCTTTTTTCAGAATCTGCGTTTTTTTCATGGGATAGCTCTCCCAGCTGGTATCCCCGATCCCCATCGACG
>JGI25616J43925_10000893_pt1 | contig 11307 bp, 9 predicted proteins | sample GraSoi2013_100cm_FD_43925 | JGI IMG/M metagenome (IMG submission 43925) | reverse complement strand
GCACCTTCACTCCCCGATCCGATATGTCCATGTCGCCCACGTTGCCCACCGGCAGCCCGAACAACCTCACCGCCATGCCTTTGCTGATCCCGAATGCGTCGGCCGCATAGAAATAGATCGCGGTGTGGCGCACGAACGCGCCCTGCTTGTAGCTCACCAGGAGTATGACGCCGATCACGCCGAACACCGCGGTGAGAAAGAACAGACTCACTTTTCTTCCGATTCCCACGAAGCGCCTGGGTCGGGGTTGCTCTTCTTGCATGGCGTTCTCCTTGAAAAAATTCCGTGCGCCGCCCTCGCGAGCGGTCCTAGGATTCCGGCGAGCCCTCGAGTTGCACGAACGTTCCGCCCGGGCAGCGTGCCTGGTAAGCCGGGAAAAATCCCGCCGTGCCGCCCCGCTCCGCGGCATCGAGTCCGCCGCGAAAATCCTCGACCAGAACGAGCTCCGGATTCTCCAACAGTATCCTGACATAGCCAGCGAGTTTCTTCTCGTACGCGCTCATCCTTTCGGGCAGCTTGGCGAGCAGCCCGTGCGGATCGGTGCCGAACCCTTTGAGCAGGGCATTGACCTCCCCCACTACGCCGCGCAGGCGCTCCGGGGTATGGAACCCGAGCGGCAGCACGATGTTCTCCCAGGCATTGAGGTTGCTGAGCAGCCCGCCGCCCGCCGCGAGAAACGCGACTCGCGCCCGGAGCGTGGCCCGCTCCGCGGAGTCCAGCCCGCCGACCTCCAGGCCGAGCAGCACGAGCTTCGCCCCCGGTTCCGGTTTCAGGTCGAGCACCGCGCTGAGTAAACTCGCCTTCTGAGTCTCACTCAGACCCGTCACGCGATGGCTCCCGCCCATCGGAATCCAGATGCGGCCGTCCCCCCGGTCCGTCGGCGGCTCGTAGCCGAGCGCCACTTGCGCGTGAATCGAGTGACGCGAAGCCGGGTCGGAGCGGGCCGCCGGGTCGGCGTGGCTCATACCTTGGCCGTCACCAGGCCGAAGAACGCCTGGCCGAATACCAGGTAGGCGAAAACGACGTTGAGCAGCATTACAAGGAGGGTACTCTGCGTCACGGCGTTGATCGCCGCCTTGGGCACGGCGTTGATCGAGACTCCCGGAGGGTGCAATCCGTGGTAGCAGCAGATCACCGCGATCGCGACGCCGAAGAGAAGGCTCTTGATCATTGAGTAGGCGAAATCCACCGGACTCGCCAGAACGAAGAAATCATCCGCAAGCTGGCCGAGCGAAGCGTCGATCGTGAGGGCGCTCAGAAGCATGCCGCCGCCAACTGCGATCACCTGCACGTAAAAAGTGAGTCCCGCCGTGGACAAGGCCACGCCCACGACCCGGGGCACGACCAGATAGTCCCGGGGATCGATGCGCATGCGGCGCAGACTCGCCACCTCCCCCGATATCTGCATCAGGGCAAGCTCGGTGGCGATCGCAGTGCCGCTGCGCTGGATGACCAGCACCGCGGCCATGAGAGGCCCGATCTCGCGCAGCACGACCCAGAGCAGGATCTTCACCGCGAGCGCCGAATTGGCCTCGAGGACATCGATGACGTAGGCAATGATGAGGGTTCCGAGGAACGCGCCGCGCAGGACCATCCCGGCCGTGGCGCTGGCCCCGGTGAAGTAGATCTGGCGCGTGAGCGCTTCGGTGACCGGCGGCAGCGCGAGCACCCGGAGCCTGCGCAGCACATGGCCCATGAGCCGCATGCAGCCTTCGAACTCACGATACACGCCGATCATGACTCTGAGGTGCGATGCACCGGCTCCAGAATTGCCGCTGGCCCAAAAGAAAGGGGCTGCCTTGCGCAACCCCGTGGGTAATTTGGCGCGCCCGGCAGGAATTGAACCCACGACCCCCTGGTTCGTAGCCAGGTACTCTATCCAACTGAGCTACGGGCGCGAAACGAGGTGCTGATTATAGCAGGCGGTAGTACAGGTTCTGGGTCTTGGCGGTGGTGGCAGTCTGGAGCGAACCCTTCTCCGCCGGAAATTCCCTGCTAACAGGGAAAAATACAGGGAATTTCGTGCTTTCTGACCTTCTGAAATTCGCCCTACTCCACGGGAATCCCGCGTCCAGAGCCAGTCTTCCAGCCATCGCACCTGTTTTCGGCGCAAATAGGAACAGGGAATTAACAGGCACCGTATCAGGGAATCGGCAGGTGGATAATAGGGAAAGAAAAGGGAATTGTTTTAGATGCTCTTGCGTAGCGAAGGTGAGATCCACTCCGAGCGGGTTTCTGCGGAGCACAGGTCCAGTTGGGACGCGCTACTCGCTGAAATAGGGGCATGTTTTCCGCCGGCAGTCCTGAAACGCCGGGCCTACTCGCTTCCAAGGTGCTTCAGGTAGGTCAAGAGATCTTGTAATTCGGATTCCGAGAGCGTCCAGCGGGGCATCAGCGGACTGAGTTGCTCTCCGGATGAGTCCAGTCCCTGGATGATCGCGCGTGCAAGCAGAGCATCCGTGTACGGAGGGCGCTGTCTTATCGAAGACGCAGAAACGGTTGACGGCCGGCTCAGCCCGCCATAAGTAATATCAGGCGCCGCCACGTCTCCTTTTCGCCCGCCTTTGCCGTCGAGCCCGTGACAGCTCGCGCAGAAAATCCCTTTTGCAGGAAAAACATTTGTACCCGCCGATAGCAGCCGGTAGAGGAGCGGCCCGCCAGAGGGGCTCTGACCCGTCGTGTATATTATTTTCCCGCGAGACTCGGCCGGCGTCAGGCTCTCCGGCCTGGAGAACGGGTCAGCCTGAAGCGAGAGAGGGATCACCAGGCTGACCCGAAGAACAGCCCCGGTCAGCGCGCGCAAGACCTTCCATCGAAGCAAAAGAAACCATCGCCAAGGGGAGCAACGGAAATTCTTCAAGATTGACAGAGCGCTCTCATAAAAGTCTCCCGCTATCCCAAAGCTTGCGTCCACTTGGCGACGATTTTCGTGACCTCCGCTTCGGCTGCTCTAGCGGCGTCCCCGGGGCTGCGTTCACCTTTGACGACGCTGAGGAACATCCGCGGGATGACAAAGCTGTTGTAAATCTCCATCGCCGCCGGGTCTGCGAATCCCGGATAGCCGAGATTCACGGTCCAACGCGGCGCATCCTTGAGCGCCTCGTACTTCCAGGAAGGATCGGCTTGCGGATCGTTCGAGAGCCGGACGCTCAGATCAGGGACCGTCCGCGGGTAAATGGGAAAATTACAGCCCCTGGATTTCTCGTAGATGGTTTGCGAATTCTCGATCAGGTTCACCAGGAACTGCCTGGCGCCGTCCTGATTTCGGGAGAAGTTCCAGACCACGGAGCAGTTGGTGACCTGGGGCACCGCGATGACGCCGCCGGAACCACGCAACGGCTCGAGCAGGATCTTCTTGGCGACTTCGGGGTCCTGCTTCTCCGCCGCCCGGACGAGACTGATGGCATGGGTGGTGGCGGAGGTTTTGCGCGCCAGCATGGCCCGGACGTTGCCCGAGGGGCCCCAGACGAGCTGCTCCGGAGTGCCCGCGTCCCGGTACAGGTCCTTGACGTACTGCAGGGCCACGACGGTGCGGGCGTTGTTGATGACGACGTTCCCGCTCGCGTCCCGAATCATGCTGTTGAACCCGTGCAGGAGGGTATGTAAAGTGACGTTGCCCTCCAGGCCGGGCGCGAGCGCCAGTCCGCAGGGGATGCCCAGCTTGGCGCGAATCCTTTGCCCGCCGCTGCGCAGGCTGTAGTAATGCACCGGGCCCAAGGGCATGTTGACCTCCGCCCAATAATCCTGGAAGAAGTGCAGCGGGGCCGGTATCCAGGAATCGCAGAAGGCGAAGTATTTCTTGCTCGTCGGATTGAACGTCGACCGGTGTCCGAGGTGATGGAGGTTCCCGTGCTTGGAGGCCACCGTCCGATGGACCTCCGCATGATCGATCGCGTGCTGCTGGTACTCCGCAGGCGGCCAGGGAAACATGAATAGATCGTGGCCTTCGCGCGCCGCAACCTCCGCCGCCGCGAGCGCGCCGATTTTTTCAACGGGAACGTGATCGACGACGACTTGGGTGTCGTGCCGCTTGCCCCATTCCCCGGCAAGCTCGTCCTCGAACCAGCGGTCGAACTCGGACACGAAATGCGCCCATTTGGCGATCTTCAGCGTCTTGGGCTGGGCGAGCGCGCGCTCGGAAAATAGAAGCCCGGAGGCCGCCGCGCCGGCCGCCAGCTTGATGAAGTCCCGGCGAGAGTGTTTCCTTCCCCGGATCTCGGACATGACGAGGTTCTAAAAACACACCGGCCCCGGCAGGCGAAACCCCGCCGGGGCCGAGGTCGGACCTTTAGCTACGCGCCTTACTCGTTGCAGAATTTTCCGGTGCCCTGCAAGCAGCTGAAGTTTGTTTGGAAGCGCGCGTCGATCGGGCTGCCGTTCTTGCGCACCACGTCGAGGAACGCATCCTGAGCGATCGCCCCGTTGCGAGGATCGAGGATGGTCGGGCAAACGAGCCAGACCGCTCCTCCGTCCTTGCCCCCCACATCCTCGTTGCCTTCCGCTCCGCAGGGTGCGGTCGCTTGGGCCTGCAAAAGCTGCGTGGTCTGGGCTTGGCTGAAGCCGAACTGAGGCGCGGTCCCGGGCACGCCCTCGATGAAGTGGAGTTCGTCCCCGGTATGGAGAATCGGCGTTCCATCCAAGCTGAATCCGTTCTGCGCGCCGGCGGCGGCCATTATCGTCTGGCAGGTCGAGGTCGGCGTGGGTTGGTCCGGCCGCCCGCCCACCGCGAATTTGGTCCACCAGAAGTAGGTCACGATCCAACTGCCGGTCAGGTCATCGCCGAAGTAGGCGAAGGGGGTGGCGGGGCCGTTGGAGCTCCCGTCGATGGCGTTGCGATTGCTGCTGACCCTCCAATCGTGCCTAAGGGCCGGGGTGGCGACGCTCGTCACCGGAAAGCAGGGCGTGAGACCATCGCCCATGGTGCCGCACGGCGCGGGAGCCAGAACGCCGTTCACCTTCTGCGTCGTGGCGCCGTAAGCCTCGAAGTTGTTGATGATAGCCTGCGCCGTAAAACCGCGTGCGTTGACGCCCATAGAGCCGGTGAGGAAGAAGTTCTGGTTCAAGACGAAGGCGATGATGGAAAGGAACTGCGTGGGAGCGCCGTCATCGTCTTTGTAGGCTCCCGTGGTCGCCAGGATGCGCACGTTCCTGCGGGTGGGATCGTTCACGCTGCAGTTGCCGTCGCTCACCCAGTTGACCTGCCCCGGCAGGAACGCCGGNGGGCCAAACTGCCGGAAATTGCCGAAGCGGCCCGCCGCCTGCGTGTCCAGGTTCGTCACGTCGAAGTCGTTCACGGTGTAGAAATTATCGCTGAAATCGCAGGGCGGAGGGTTGAAGACAGGAAAGGTCGTCTGCGCGGACAGCGACGCTGGCAACGTCAGAAGGCAAACGAGGAAAACACTCTTGCATACGTTTCTCATGGCTCTCGTCCTCCAGTTTTCCGCTCCGAGGCTGCGATTATCTCGATCTCGGGGCGGAAACGGTTCACTAAACATCGAACATCGGCTTGCTTGCTAGCCCGCAGGATGCTTGTGCTGCGGCCCCGGGTTATCGGGCCGCGCCTCGGGATGCTTGTGCTCCCGCCGAACGGCATCGGGCTGGACCATCCACTCGATCGACTCGGCGATCCATTCCGGGCTGGCCATCCCGGGGGTCGCGCCCCACAGCATGAGGGGCTCATTCCCGTAACGGATGTTCCCGGTATGGTTCGTGACATCCTTATCCGCCCTGAGATCCGGAGTGGTGAAGCCGAGCTTGCGCCGCAGCAGCTCCAGGTCTTCGGGCTTTCCGGTCAGGAAAGTCCACCCCGGCTTGACCCCGTGCATCTCGGCGTATTCCTTCATCGCTTTCGGAGTGTCCTCTGTCGGCTTCAGCGAGAACGAGTACATGAACACCTGCCGCCCTACCTTGTCGCCGAGCAGCTCCTGCACCTTGACCAGATTGGAGGTGACGATGGGGCAGACGTCCTCGCACTTGGCGTAAAAGAAGTTGAGGGTGACGATCTTGCCCTTGATCAGGTCGTCGTAGAAGCGCACCTCCTTGTCGTCCTGCGTGCGCAAGCTCAGATTCGGAAAATACCGCAGGCGCGCGGACTCGCGCGCCTGCGCCTGCAGGTCACCGGCACTGCCGGTGAGAGATGCGCCAGTTGCGCCGGCCGCGATCATGGACAGGCCGCCGGCAACAACAGGAGCCATTCCCAGCGCGCCCAGAAACTCCCTTCTCGATCGATTCGTCATGGCTTACTCTCCTTTTCGGCCTCACGCTGCCCTTACGGCACGAGCACGGTATCGCCCTGCGGCTGGACGTTCCACAGCCCCATCATCGCGTGGTCTTCGTGGATCACGTTGTGGCAGTGGATCGGGTACTTGCCCAGCCAGTCGCGGAAGCGGAAGAACAGCAGCACCCGCTCGTTCTGGTGCAACTGCGTCACGTCCTTGCGCGAGCGCTCGACCGCCAGCGGCGGCGGGAAGCGGTTCCGCGACAGGATCTGGTGCTCCTCCAGGTGGATATGGATGGGGTGAGTCCAATCGCCGGTGGCGTTGAACAGGATCCAGTTCTCCACGCTGTTCTGCTGCACCAGGAAGCGGAAGTGGTTGCAATCCATGAACTGGCCGTTGATCGACCACTGGCCGTTCAACCGGTCGAACTTGAACGTCCGCGTGACCCTGGGAGCCGCAGTGGTGTCCGGAAGCTGGTAGAACATCACATGATCCGTCGCCGGATTTATGCTTCCATCGTTCACGGACTTGCCGCTCACCCGGAACTGCAACAGGAGATTGCCCTGTCCGGCCGGCACGGTATCGGAGAGAAGGTTTCCGAAGGCGTCGCTGCACTCGACTTGCCCGGGGATAAAGCCCTGCGGCGGCACCGGCCCCATGCCGTTGATCTGTCTGAGGCGGTTCTCCAGGTAGATGGTCTTGCCGGCAAAATTCTTGAAATCGATGATGATGTCCACGCGCTCGGCCACGCCGATGCGCACCCTGTCCACCGTTACGGGCGCCGGCAACAGGTTGCCGTCGTTGGCAATTACGAAGAACTGGTTGTTCCCGCCCATATTGTTCGGGTCGGTGAGGAAGAACTCATAGAAACGCGAGGGACCCGTATCCAGCAGGCGGAAGCGGTAGCGGCGCGGCTGCACGTCGAAGAAGGGCTGGATCTTGCCGTTCACCAGGAACTTGTCGCCCAGGATGCCGTCGAGGTTGAACAGGTCGAAGGACAACAGGCCGCTGCTGGGGTCGTACACCTTGTCGGCGAACGCCAACTGGATATCGAACTGCGGGAAGCTCGGCAGATGGAACCCGGTGCTCTCGTCGCCGGTGTCGAACTGGTTGAACAGGCAATAGAATCCGAGCAGTCCTTTGTAGGTATTCTGAGAGGTGAAGTCCACGCGGTGATCGTGGTACCAGAGCGTGCTCAACGATTCGTTGATGTCGCCAGTGGGGAAATGGTCCGAGTTGAACCCGGCGAGCACGTTGGGATAGTACTGATCGCAGAAGTTTCCGCTCGGATAAAAGTCGCAGGGATTGCCGTCGCTCTCCGAAGGCGTGTGGCCGTTGTGAAGGTGAGTGGTCACCGAAGGTATCCCGAAGCCGCCGTTCATATTCACCGGTGGAAGCGCATTGATGTTGCGCACCAGTTGCGGTACGCCGTAGTTGGCCCGATAAGTGGGGCCCGGGCTGGTGGCGTGAGTACCGTCGTCGAACCCCCAGATGGTCTGCGTGGGCAGGTCGGGCGACTGCACCGCGTTGATCGCGTGTTGCCGCACTTGGTACACCCTCGGCGGCGGGAACGGGAACATACTCGGGTTCAGGAGGGGGGCTTGGTGGCTGGCGGCGCGAACCTCTCCGCCCGCCGTGTTGGGGGCGATCGTCGGCGCCGGACTCAGCGAGGAAACCTTCACGGTCTGGGCGACAGGCATGACCGGAAGAGGCTCGATAAAGGCCCGGGTCGGCGGGCTGGCTGCCTGGTTGCCGGGCACACACAAGTTGAACGATCCCGGGCTCTTGGAGGTCGGGGAGAGCGCAGTCTGAGCGCGGGCGCTCAAGCCGCCCTTCGCGAGCAGCGTGCCGCCCGCGGTCAGCAGCCCCATTTTCAAAAGGTCGCGCCGGCTGGTCAGCCCGGCGGCTATTAGTTCGCGCCGGTTCTTCGCGGCGTTGAGCATTTGCTTAAAGCGCCACTTGGAAACTTTTTCTCCAAATACGTTGCGGTACACGAGGCACCTCCTATCGAAGTGTGCAGACTGCGAAGTGTGCAGACTGCCGCTTGATCCGTCTTCAACTCGCTCGGTCAGGTTGTGTTGCCCTGGGGAACTATGCGGACACTTCTGTGACGACAGTCGCAGAATCTACCTTCCAGCCGAAACGCGTGTAAACCACAAACAATTAGCTAAAACAGCTTTTGCTAAGCGTGTAAGTCACAAACAATTAGCTGAAACAGCTTTTGCTAATTTTTTTGGGTGATGCGATTGCTAAGCTTGCGATACGCCCAGGGCGACTCGGCAAAGCGGCGCTCAAACGCGCGGCTGAAGCTGGATGTGTGCTCGTANCCAACCGTCGAGGCGATCTGCTTGATGCGCATCTGACTGCTTTTCAGGAGACCGGCGGCTATTTGCAACTTTTGTTCGGTCAGCAACCGGCCGAGGCGAAGACCGGTCTTCCGCTTGAACAAATGCTGAAGATGCGATTCGCTCAAATTGAGCTCAACCGCTAGACCGTGGACGGTACAAGGCCGTCCGGATTTGATTATTTCGAGTATCTTGCTGATGCGTGCCCGATGCAGCTCGTGCGTCGGTGAGTCCGGCTGGGTCGCTACGCGTTCCTCCAGGGCCTTACCTGGAGAAGCTGGTTTCGCGTTGGTCTTGCTGACGCGGAAAGGAGAAGCCATGTCGCTTCCTTCGGCGATCCTAGCTTGCGAGGGAGGCGCATGAGTACACCCGGGGCGTTCGTCCGACGCGACGAAGATCGACGCGGTGGACTTTTGCGCGCGCGCCAAACGAATGGGCGGCGCGAAGAATATCCTTGGCGTGGAGTGACTGACTTTTCGAGACTAGCGTGCGTGCGAGCTGTCGGGCGTCGATCGGGTGATGCAAGGACCCGGCGACAATGGCCACGGTCTGCGGCCCAGTGTCGGCCAGCCGATTTCGTTCCCCTTGCCGCAGCGGCAGTGGAGACAACTCGACCCCCTATAAATCGGGCGGCTCTTTCCTCCTGGCGAAACGTATTTTTTCAGCTCGCGCACCGTACATCAGATGTCGCTTATATATTCCAGCATACAGAAAAAATCCTTTCGGAGCCCTAAATCGATCGTGTTCTGTGACAAACATCATCGAAGTCGGGAATTCCTTACAATGTTTAACGTAGAAACCCTGTCAGTCGAACTCCTGAACGTTGAGTTTCGAACAAACGGCGTGAAGCAAAGCGCCGATCGCACCCCTACGACCCACGTCGGGAGCCTGCCGCGATTCTTACGCTCTTGCTCAGCAGGAGGTGCGCAGCAAGTTCGCTCAGCTATTTNATCTGCTCAGCTTCTATGTCTTAGCAGAAGTAGCCCGGATTCTCACGGTTCCAGGCGAGCTGAAGGGAAGCTCGATCTCTACAACACCGAGATTCACTACATCGTCGGGGCCGACTCGCCGTTGAACTATCTCCACGACATCAGGAACGCAAAGATCAACGGAGGCCNCCCCCTTTGGCGTCCAATCGCGTGCTGGGGTCGAAGGAGGCTGAGATGAATCATGCAGGATGAGGACCAGTGCACGGCGCGTCTCGGTGCCGGTGGCCGTGAGATGCATCGGCGGACCGCCCGGCACGATGACATGAGCGCCGCCTGCGCGCCCGACCATCTTGCCTTCGGGAGTTTCCAGGCAGGTTTCTCCGGCCAACGTGTACCAGGCCTCCGGGCCCGAGTGCCGGTGTTCGGGCGCGGTCATGCCTGGCGTAAAAATAGCCTCCATGTATTGCGCGGAGTATTTCGTGTCCGCGCTCACCGGAAGCGGGCCGATTTCCGCGACGCGCTCGCCACCGGACGGACGCCACCCGGCCACGTCGATCGTGAACAGCCACACTTTTCCCAGCGACTCGACAACCGCTCCGCGATCCCTTGGCCGTGTGGGTGGCGAATTCCGAATCAAGCGGCGACTGGGACCTGAAATAGGCCGCGGCAGTACTGCTGCCAGCCATAACGATCGAGCGCGGCAGGGACTGGTGATGATGCGCCGGCACGCTGGGCAGGCGTGTTGCCCTCGAGCGAGCGGTGCACGCGAGAGACATTGTAATAATCCCGGAATGCCTCCAACTTGCGCGTCAGATCGAGCGCATTCCAGAACAACACCTGGTCGAGATACTCGCGCCGGATCGTACCGATCAGCCGCTCGACGAACGGATGCGATACCGGGACATAGGGGACGGATTTGATTTCCTCGATTTCGAGTACCCGCAGGTTGGCGAGCCAACGGTGGAATCGAAACAGCGGGTCGTGGTCGGTGCTGAGGCGTTTCGGCGGGGGCCGGCCGGCGATGGCGTGACCGAACATCTGGCATACGCCCACGCCATCAATAGGTGCGTGTTGGACGCCCAAGCCGATCATGCGTCGCGTGAACACGTCCATGACCACCATAACCCAATAGCTCCTCAACAGGATCGATTCACAGCGGAACAGGTCCACGCTCCAGAGGCCGTCCTTGAGGTGTCCGATGAATGTGAGCCAAGATGGGCCATGGGTACCGCGGTCCCCTGGCCGGTAGTGCATCGCGAGCACGCGGCGCACGACATCTTTGTCGATGTCCACCCCGAAGGCGTGAGAGATCTGCTGCGCGATGCGCACGCAGCCGAACCTGGGATTGCGGCGCTTCAATTCCACGATCGCCGCGATGAGTTCCATCGACGGGCCTTTGGGGCCGGGTTTTCGGCGACGGGCCGAGGAGGAGAATAGCCGGCGGTACTTCCGGGCCACCAGCGCCTGGTGGAATTTGAGCAGGGTTGCCGGCTTGATGAGCACGCCGCATTTCAGGATCCGGCGCGGGCTCAGGAACAGGGTGGTGAGCCCGAGGACGACTCGATCGAGGGTGGTGAGATTCGGGGCGCGCTGTCGACAGCGATTACTGATCAGCAGCTGGTGTTTGAGAAGTAGAGATTCGGCTGCGAGGGCACGGACGCCACCCGGACGGAGGAGTTTCGCGAGGGTGGCAAGCAGGTGAATGGCGAGGACAAGGAGTTCGCGCATAGGCCGATACGGTACCCCGGCCGCCATCGGATGCAAGATGCCCGGCAAAGGTGGATTCCGTCATACTAGGAATTCGCCACCCACAGG
>JGI25616J43925_10000889_pt1 | contig 11323 bp, 8 predicted proteins | sample GraSoi2013_100cm_FD_43925 | JGI IMG/M metagenome (IMG submission 43925) | reverse complement strand
AAAACAGGAGTCTAATCGTCCAATATGTCCTTCATTTGCGAACACTTCCTGCTGCAAAGCAAGACCGCCAGGGCGCTTTACGAAACCTACGCGGCGAAAGAGCCGGTGCTGGACTACCACAATCATCTTTCTCCCCGAGAGATAGCCGGCAACCGGCGCTTTCACAACCTTTATGAGATCTGGCTGGAAGGCGACCACTACAAATGGCGGGCAATGCGCATGAACGGCGTGCCNGAACGTTACTGCAGCGGCGATGCCGCGCCCTATGAAAAATTCCAAGCGTGGGCGCGCACGGTCCCCCACACGCTGCGTAATCCTCTCTATCACTGGACGCATCTGGAACTGAACCGCTACTTCGGAATCGATGACCTGCTGGACGAAAACTCCGCTCCCGAAATCTGGAAGCGCGCCAATGCCTTGCTGGCGAGCGATGACCTGAGCGTCCACGGGATACTCAAACGTTTTGACGTGCGCGCTCTCTGTACTTCGGACGATCCGGCCGACAGCCTGGAAGACCACAAAACGATCGCGGCATCCGGCCTGCAAACGCGAGTGTATCCGACCTTCCGCCCTGACCGCGCTATTCAGACTGGTGATCCGGAAGNATTCAATNTATGGACGGACCGCCTTGGCGCCAGCGCCAATATTGACATTGTCTCCTTCAAACATTTCCTTGACGCCCTGACGAAGCGGCACGGCGATTTTCACGCAATGGGCTGCCGCCTCTCCGATCACGGGCTGAGTTATTGCTATTCGAGTTCGTGCACCGACGCTGACGCGGGTGCTCTGTTCTCCAAATTGCGCGCGCGGAAACCGCTCACCGAGGCTGAGTCGGAGCATTTCGCCGGTTACATGATGTTGTTCTTTGGCCGCCTTGACGCCGCCAAAGGCTGGACCAAGCAACTGCATCTGGGCGCACTGCGTAACGTGAACTCGCCCGTGCCCGGCGGCAAGGTGCGGGACGCCGGCTTCGACACCATAGGCGACTGGCCACAAGCCCAGAGCCTGGCCACGTATTTCGGAAAACTGGAGGAAGAGGGCAAACTCCCCAGGATCGTCATCTATAACAACAATCCCGCCGACAATTACGTCTTCGCCACGATGGTGGGGAATTTTCATGATCGTGGCTTGCCGGCGAAGGTGCAGTTCGGAAGTGCCTGGTGGTTTTTGGACCAAAAAGAGGGCATCGAATGGCAGCTCAACGCGCTTTCCTGCACGGGCCTTCTGAGCCGCTTTGTTGGCATGGTTACGGACTCCAGGTCATTCATGTCTTTTCCCCGGCATGAATACTTCCGCCGCGTGCTTTGTAATCTTATTGGCAACGAAGTCGAAGCCGGGCTGCTTCCCAAAAACGAAGAGTTGATCGGTCGCATGATCCGGAACGTCTGCTACGGCAACGCGGCAGCGCACTTTGGACTTGAACTCGGTCCCGGGAGTGCGGTCTCCGAGACAAGCAGTGCGCGGGCAAGGAGCACACAGTAGCTGCGTCGGGAACGAAGTGGATCTTTTCTGCGCAGCTCACAAAATTCCGTAAGAAATGCGCAGGTCACCAGGATGCAGATGAAAGCTGCCGTTCTCAATGTGCCGCAGGATGTTTCAAGGCGGCCTCTGCGAATCATTCAGATCCCGCGGCCGGAACTCAGGCCGGGGCATGTCCTGCTTCGCGTATGCGCCTGTGGCGTCTGCCGGACTGATCTCCATATTGTGGAAGGCGAACTGCAGCCGCGTTGCGAGAGAGTTGTGCCCGGCCATCAGATAGTCGGCGAGATTGTGGATGGAAGCAGCGAAGCGCTTTCCCCCGGAACCCGCGTGGGCGTCTCCTGGATGGGTGGTATTGATGGAACGTGCTGGTATTGCCAGCACGGGTTTGAGAATCTTTGTGACTCGCCGACTTTCACCGGTTACACGGTTGACGGAGGATATGCCGAGTATGCCCTCGCGCGCTCCGATTTTATTTTTCCCTTGCCCGCAGCCCTTGACGATCTGCAAGCAGCGCCTCTGTTGTGCGCCGGCATTATCGGCTTCCGCAGTCTTCGTGTCGCCGGAGTGGAGCACGGAGACCGCGTAGGACTGTTCGGCTTCGGCGCGTCGGCGCATCTGGCAATCGCCGTTCTGCGAGCCTGGAAGTGCGAAGTCTATGTCTCCACCCGTGGAGCTTCGCATCGTGAACTGGCGGCGTCGCTTGGGGCAACCTGGGTTGGAACAGAGAAAGACCAGCCGCCGGTAAGACTTGATCGTGCCATTACGTTCGCCCCAAGTGGCGATGTGGTTCTGGCTGCGCTCGCCAGTCTGCGCAAAGGAGGTGTGGTAGCGATCAACGCAATTCACCTCGATCGCATTCCACAATTCGACTATGACCGCCTTTTGTGGGGCGAGCGGCAGATTCGCAGTGTCACAAATATGACTCGCTCCGATGCCCGTGATTTTCTTCAGCTTGCGGCGGAGATCAATCTTCAACCAAGGACAACCGTNTTTTCGCTCGATCAAGCGAACGAAGCTTTGTTAGCAGTGAAAAATGACTCGATCAACGGAGCGGCCGTAATCGTCCCCTGAAATCACCCGTCCTCGCAAAATCCTTCTCCTGTCATCCTTCGCGATCTATGTAGTCTCGTTGTTTCCGCCCGGGCGGACGCAAATTGCCTTCGATTACGGTAGGNCATGCTGGGCCAAACATAAATCAGCGACTGTGTGTCCTCGAGCATCTGTANTAGGAACGAAGGAAACTGTTCGCGAGGGTATCGAAAGTGGTTAGACGAATTGTTCTTTTTTTCTTAATTGTGGTTTGTGTTGCGGTAGGGCAGGAAACTCCGAGCGACGATAAGACTCCGCAGACCGAAGGGCAGCGACCGCCTCAGTCAAAGCCCGTTCCAACCGACGACCGGCCGGAAGGTAAGCAATCCAAGCGCATTCTTTGGATCGTTCCGAACTATCGTTCTGTCAGCGCGGACACGCAGTTACCGCCGCTGACTTTCAAGAGCAAGATGTGGCTGGCGACGCAAGATAGTTTTGACTATTCCTCTTTTGCCCTGACCGGCATAGTTGCTGGCATTGGTCAAGCCAGAGACTCCTCTCCCGAGTTCCACCAGGGAGCCCCAGGCTACGGTCGCTACTATTGGCACTCATTTGTAGACCAGGCGGTGGGAAATTATCTTACCGAAGCCTTTGTACCGGCGGTTACAAGGGAAGACCCGCGGTACTATACTTTAGGACATGGTGGTTTCTTTCATCGTACTGGATATGCGGTGAGCCGCTTGCTTATCACCAGGACCGACTCGGGGGGCAGGAGTTTTAATTTCTCTGAGATTGTCGGGAACGGCGCAGGTGCGGGGATCTCCAGCCTCTATTATCCAGCACAAGAACGCACTTGGACCAAAACCGGGCAGAAGTGGTTAACGCAGGTTGCCATCGACGGCATTTTCAACGCTGCCAAGGAGTTTTGGCCAGACATCAATCGCGTCGTTTTTCGAAATCATTACTAGCCGACTACGCCACAATAGCAATCACCCGCAAGGGACTGCCCGAACCGTTCACGATCTTCAGTGGCGCTGCAATCACTACGGCGCCCGACGCGGGGAGCTGATCAAGATTGCAGAGTCCTGCCAGACCGAACTTGCCGCTGCCGTGCATGATGTAGTGGTTAGGAAAGGGAGGATCGAAGGTTGCGGCGCGTCCTGCGTCCGTGCCTACGGTCTCTACTCCTACTCCTAAGACATCGCGCTCTTTAGCCAGGAACTCTGAGCACTCTTTGACGAAGCCCGGAGTGTGCGGACCGTCTTTTTGCAAATTGATGTATTGCTCAGGGTTGGTCCGCTTGGACCAGCCGGTACGCAGCAAGAACCACGCGCCGGACGGAATGCGTCCGTGCTGCGATTCCCATTGCTGCACGCGCTCAACCGTAAGCAGGAAGTCAGGGTTCTTCTGAACGTCGGCCACCACGTCAACCACGCAGGCCGGGCCGACGAATTTCCTGGGACTGATCTTGTCCACGCTGTTTTCCGGCAAGTCTTTCCCGCTTACCCAGTGGATGGGTGCGTCGAAATGCGTTCCAGTGTGTTCGCCGGTCTCGAAGCCGTTCCAGTACCAGGCGGGTCCGCGATCGTCATAACGGGAAATCTCCCACAGACGGAACTGCGGCGTGTTAGGCCACTGCGGCGGCAGAGGCAGCAATGGCGTTTCCGGGCTGAGCGGCTGCGTCAGGTCAATGACGCGTAACGCGCCGCTGTTTAATTGTGCAACTAGTTCTGCAAGAACGTTGGCCATGAGTCTTTTTGTATCAGCTAGAAAGTTAACCTTAACGCAAACTGGATCTGCCTGGGATTATAGACGGCCCGCGGAGTGCCGTAGTTCGGGTTGGGCGATCCTTCCCTGAATTTTTGTGTGGGCGAACAACCCTGCGCTGCACCGTTGAAATTGCAAAAGTCGGCTGCGCCATACACCGTGTTGAAGAACCGCACATTGACCTTATTCAGGAGATTGAATGCCTCGGCCATGGCTTCAATATGCAGATGCTCAGTGGCTTTGAAAGTGCGGGCAAGCCTCATGTCGACAGATTCATATGTGTCGCCTTTGAAAGTATTGCGCGGCTCGATGCCCACGCGGTCATTGTTGCCGAAGATATCGCCATTGGCGTCAAAGCCCGCGAACTTCGTGAAATAGTTGGGCGACTCCAACGTAATGATCGAGCTCAGTTGGAAATTGTTTATGATCACATTCTGCTTCGTCGGTCCCTCGAGCGTGGCGTTCAGCACAAAGCGCTGGCCCACGCTGTCAGACGAGAGCGCCCGCTCCGCTTTTAAGTTCTGGCTGTCCTGAGGAATGAGAACAAAGCTGGGGTTGGGACCGTCATCAATNCCCTTGGACCAGGTGTAACTCACACCGCCGCTGAAATGGTGGCTCATGCGCTTGTTGAAGTTGACCAGCAAACCGTTCCACGATGAGTTCCACCGCGAAGCCGCTTCAAAATACACAGCGTACAAAGTTGGGAACCCAGGACCGGCACTGCGCGAACCCGGAATTCCGGGGGCAGCGAAATACGTGTTCTTGCTGCCGGACTGGCCTTGAGAGTTATGGACCGTGACGTGGCCGCTAGGGTCAGGCTGATTCACGTTGAAGAAGCTTCCCAGATGCACGCCCTTGGAGCGCAGGAAGCTGATATCAAGAGCGGAATCTTTCGTGGTCTGAAATTCCAGACCGAGACTCGTTTGGATTCCGTAAGGCGCGTCGTGGTTCTTGTCAAAGCGCGCGATCACCGCGTCGCCAAAAAATCCGCAACCGGAAACTGTGCCGCCAGGGCAGAAGCCCAGAGGAGCCGCGTCGGGGTAGGTTCCAGTAAGCATCCTTGCGAGCGCAATCTGCGTAATGTTTGGGGCACTGGCAAAGGCGAACAGACGTGTTGTTGCGTTCAAGGCATTTTCGTTCGGACGGCCCGGATATGTTCCGGTAGTGCCGCCGCACGAGGGCGCCTGACAGGCCAACAGGGGCATGGGAATAATTCCATGGAAGATCCCGGCGCCGCCACGCAGGACCACGTTGTACTTTCCGCCAAAGTGATAAGCGAAGCCGGCGCGCGGATCGAATTCCTTCTTCGGACCGTTCAATACCTGCGACGGAAAGGTCTCAAGCTGGTAGCGAAGGCCGTAGTTCAAATTGAAATTGCTCCGCACCTGCCAGGTATGTTGGAGATAAAGACCAGCATAGTTGTGCGGAGTTTCACCCTGGGCCTGGTTCCGTACTGCGGTGGATATCCTCTGTCCCTGGAACACTGAGGGATTGAAGGTGGGCTCGGTGAAGGTCGGCGCATGGAACCGCTCAAAGAAGAGCACCTGCGGCGCACCGGCTTGCAGGCTGAACGGGCACTGTACGTGAGCAGGCAGCCGAAATCGGCTTCAAAAGGATAAAACAGCGGAAATGATTCAAGCGTATTTACGTGGTTGAAGTCACCGCCAAAACCGATTGTGTGCTTGCCGTGCTGCCAGGTGACATTGTCGACGATCTCAGTCCGGCTCTCCTGATAGAAATCAGGATTGCCGCGGTTTACGCCCGCGGTGAAAGTGTTGAGCACCTCCAGGTGCGGCTGCGTGGTTACGGTCGGGAAGTCGAATGTCCGGTGGCCGTATTGCATGCGGAATTCATTTACGAGATGCGGAGTGAAAGTGGAAGACAGACTTCCCACCAGAGACTGGTCGCGAAGATTGTTGTCCTTAAAGCCGGACGGCAAATCAAAACCGTCATTGAGCGGCGAGACATTGGTCAGACGCCCGTCATTGAAAAAGTAACGCAAGAACATGTATTCGTGCTCGGTAAACGAGTGGTCCAGCTTGACAAGGAAATTGTCGTAGTCGCTTGTCCGGTTTACGTTCAGTTTCTCTGTCGGCAAACCGAAACTGGTCTTGAATTGGTTGATCAGCGTAAGGTTGCCGAGAATCACCGAGTTGTAAAAGGGATTTTCGCTGCGCCGCTGGCCTTCATAATTGCCGAAAAAGAACGTGCGGTCTTTTTTGATNGGGCCTCCCANAGTGACTCCGAACTGATTTTGCCGCAACTTGTTCAGGCCGGGAGCAGCTAATGGGCTATGCGCATCCACCGCATCGTTGCGGAAATACTCGTAGAGCGAGCCGTGAAGGTCATTGGTTCCGCTCTTCGTGATGATGTTGACGATACCGCCAACCGCTCGTCCGGCCTCAACGCTGTANGTGTTGTTGATGACGCGAAACTCGCGTACCGCGTCAGTAGAAGGCGTGGTCTTTTGCACACCCGATGCCGTGGAGATGTTGTCCGCGCCGTCGACGGCAATGAAATTGTAGTGAATGTTCTGGCCGGCAAAGGAAAGCTTGGTCACTGGCTCGATGATCACGTCCGTGCTNCCTGAAGTGGTGTCGCCAATAGTGACGCCGGGCGCCAGCAGAGCGAAGTCGATGAACTGGCGGCCGTTGACCGGCAGGTTCTGGATCTGCGCTTGCTCGATCACCGTGTCCGTCGAGGTGCGGGTTGGCTCGATCAACGGAGCTTCTGCCGTGACTGTGAGCTGCTGCTCTACCTGGCCGGGAGCGAGAGAGAAATCCAGAGTCGCGCTCTCCCCGATCGTCAGCGCGAGGCTACGCGTTTGCGGCTGAAATGTCCCCGCCTTCACCGCCACCTTATAATTGCCCACAGGCAGCGGGGCGATTCTGTATACGCCGCTCTCGTCGGTCTTCGTCGACCTTGATANNCCGGTTNCCGTATTGGTGGCGCTGACGTCCGCTTTGGCCAATATGGCCCCGGAATTGTCTGACACTCGCCCCTGCAGGGAAGCTGTGATGGTCTGACACAGAGCAGCCGGGCCCACCAGCAAAAGAACGGATAGCTTCAAGACATTCATGAGAAAACGATGTTGCATAAGTTCGTCCCTCCAAAGGGTTAGCGACGAGAAATATATAACTGAGACGGAGGATTGGCAAGAAAGTTGACATCTAAAGTAATTGGAAACTAGAATTTCGCCAGGTCTTTTTTTTCCAGAGCGCCTTTTTACGGTTTAGTGTCCCGACCACTGCGCCTTAGTTTCTTTAAAATCAATGGCTCCAAAACTACTCAACCAATGAGGCGGAAATGGCCGAGCGGTTTTTCAAGAAGGAAGTCCAGAAGCTTTACCTCGGCGAGGGACAGGAATTTCGCGGCGAAGGCATTCTCGCGGTCACCAAGGCGCTGCTGCAATCGGGAGTCTCATACGTAGCCGGCTACCAGGGCGCTCCCATCTCGCATTTGATGGACGTCCTCACGGACGCCAACGATATCCTGGTGGAACTGGGCGTCCACTTTGAGCACAGCGCCTCTGAGGCCACCGCTGCTGCCACTCTTGCCGCTTCCGTCAATTACCCACTCCGTGGCGCCGTGACTTTCAAATCAACCGTTGGAACCAATGTGGCCTCGGACGCTCTGGCAAATCTCGCTTCGGGCGGCGTGACTGGTGGCGCGCTAATCATCGTTGGGGAAGACTACGGCGAGGGCTCCAGCATCATGCAGGAGCGCTCCCATGCCTTTGCGATGAAGTCGCAGATATGGCTGCTGGACCCGCGCCCGAACCTGCCATCGATTGTGCAAGCTGTGGAGCAGGGTTTCGCGCTTTCTGAGGCCACCAATACTCCGGTGATGCTGGAGTTGCGAATTCGCGCCTGCCATGTTCATGGACGCTTTACCGCCAAGAACAATGTGCGTCCAAAATTTNCGCTGAAAGATGCAATGGAGAATCCGGTGCGCGACGCCAGCCGCGTCGTTCTGCCGCCGGGAAGCTTTCTTCATGAGCACGAGAAAATTGAAAAGCGCTGGCCCGCCGCACAACGGTGGATTCGTACAAACCGCTTGAACGAAGTCTTTGCCGAGGGAACGCAGGACTTCGGCATCATTCTTCAGGGTGGGATGTACAACGCGGTCGTGCGCGCGCTGGAACTCCTTAACTTGGGCAACGCATTCGGCGACAGCCAGATACCTTTGTATGTTTTGAACGTCACCTATCCGCTGATTGATGCCGAGGTACAAGAGTTTTGTGCAGGGAAGCGCGCTGTGCTGGTAATTGANGAAGGCCAGCCGGANTTNATNGAACAGAACCTGCACGCCATACTGCGCAAGGCCGGACTGCCGGCCAAGATTCACGGCAAGGACATGCTGGCTATGGCCGGCGAGTACACCGCCGCCGTTGTGACCAAAGGCATTCTGAAATTAGTGGAGAGCTACGGGCACCGCCTTATCGAGCCGCAAAATTTGCCCACCGTAGTCAGGCCCGTTGCTGCGACGTCAGACACTTTGCCGGTCCTGCAAAGCCAGGTGCAGCCGCGGCCGCCCTCGTTCTGTACCGGATGTCCGGAACGCCCGATCTTTACCGGTTTGAAACTGGCAGAGCGCGAGCTGGGGCCGCACCATGTTGCATCGGACATTGGCTGCCATCTTTTTTCGATTCTGCCGCCGTTCAATATCGGCGCTCACACCATGGGCTACGGTCTGGGCTGGGCCAGTGCGGCTGCTTTCAACACCAGTGAAACCAACAAGCGCACCATCAGCTTCATGGGCGACGGCGGTTTCTGGCACAACGGTCTCACGAGCGGTGTGGGCAACGCCGTCTTCAACCAGAGTGACAGCGTTTTAGTAATCGTGGACAACAGCTACACCGCGGCTACCGGCGGACAAGACATCCTCTCGTCCCATGCGAGTAATCCGATTCGCACCACCAAACTTTCGATCGCGGACGCGGTGCGCGGCGTTGGCGTGAAGTGGGTGAAGACAATCACGCGAACGTATGACGTCGCAGCCGTTCGCGACATCTTCAAAGAGGCACTGACCACAAAAGAGAAAGGTCCGAAAGTGATTGTGGCCCAGAGCGAGTGCGCGCTGAACGAGCAGCGGCGCCTCAAACCTCTGGTGAAGAAGCAGATTGACGAAGGACGGCGCGTGGTGCGCGAGCGCTTTGGCGTGGATGCCGATACCTGCACCGGCGATCACTCCTGTATACGACTGTCCGGCTGTCCGTCACTGACCATTGCGCCGAATCCCGATTTGCTGCGCAAAGATCCGGTGGCGACAGTGCTGGATAGCTGCGTCGGCTGTGGCGTCTGCGGCGAAGTGGCGCATGCGGCAAGATTGTGTCCGTCGTTCTTCCGCGCCGAAGTCATATCAAACCCAAGCATGTGGGACCGAATGAAAGCAAGGGTCAGAAATGCGGTGATCGGCGTGTTGCAGCGCCGGATTGATCGCCGCCTGGCGCGTATTAGGGCCTGAACAAACAGGATGGGTATCACTCAGCTATCACAATCCGCTCCTTCCGACGCTCGCGCTGCTGCTGCGCGCTCCATCAACATCGCCATCCTGGCCATGGGCGGCGAGGGCGGCGGAGTACTGGCGGACTGGATTGTCGATCTCGCGGAGAATTCCGGATACCTCGCGCAAACCACTTCCGTTCCTGGTGTGGCCCAGCGCACAGGCTCGACAATTTACTATGTGGAGCTTTTCCCAGAAGAGGCTGCGCGAGCCGCCGGTAAAGATCCGGTGCTTGCATTGATGCCGGTACCTGGCGAAGTTGACGTGGTCATCGCTTCAGAATTGATGGAGGCNGGCCGCGCCATTACGCGCGGACTGGTTACGCCCGACCGCACGACTCTGATTGCATCCACGAATCGCGTTTATTCCATGACGGAAAAAATCGCCATGGGCGATGGCCGAGCCAGCGATGAAGCGTTCCTCAAAGCTGGCGGCCAGGCGGCCAGGGTTTTTATCCATCGCGACTTCGCTCGCCTGGCCGAAGACATTCGCAGTGTGATCAGCGCCACTCTGTTTGGCGCGCTTGCCGGTTCGGGAACGTTGCCCTTTCAGCCAAAACAGTTCGAAGCTGCGATCGAGCGCAGCGGCATTTCGGTAGCTTCCAGTCTGAAGGCGTTTGCCGCCGGTTTTGAAGCCGCGACCAGCCCCGAGGCAGCCGAGGTCGAGCCAGCCATCAAGAATGTTCCGAAGCCTGGCCCAGCCCTTGAATCCCTCGCCTCGCGGATCGCTACCAGCTTTCCCGCGGTGAGCCACAGCATCTTGTTCGCCGGGATTGAGCGGCTCTCGGACTACCAAGACGTCGCTTACGCCACCACATATCTTGACCGGCTTAAATCCGTCCGAGATATCGAGCAGCAGCGCGGCAACAAAGGCTTCGCACTCCTCTCCGAAACCGCTCGCTATCTCGCGCTCTGGATGTCATATGAAGACGCGATTCGCGTGGCCGATCTCAAGACCCGGCGCGCTCGCTTTGAACGTGTGCAGGTTGACGCGCGTGTCAATGCAGACCAACTGCTCCTGATCAAAGAGTTTCTTCATCCCCGCGTGGAAGAGTTTGCTGACATCCTGCCTGCGGGTCTCGGCTCATGGTTGCTAAAAACGGGATGGGCAAGCCGGCTAGTCAATCGCCTGACAGGCAAAGGCAAGATTTTGCAGACGACTTCTTTGNGCGGCTTCCTGCAACTTTATTTTCTGGCAAGCCTNCGCCGNTGGCGGCCTAAAACTCTGCGCTTCAAACGAGAGCAGCAGAGAATTGACGAGTGGCTGGCGCAGGTCCAAGATGTAGCGCAGGCGGACCATTCGCTAGCGTTGGAAGTAGCTGAGTGCCCAACGTTGATAAAAGGGTACGGCGATACCTATGTTCTGGGCAGTAGCAATTTCGAAAAATTGATGTTCGCGCTTCCGCGTCTGCGGCAGATGGACAACGCTGCTCTCCGCCTCAAAAGTCTGCGCGAAGCTGCGCTGGCTGACGACACCGGCAAAAAACTTGAGGCTGCGCTGCTGGAACTGAACCTTCGTCCGGGAGGCAGCCAATGAGAAT
>JGI25616J43925_10000885_pt1 | contig 11333 bp, 5 predicted proteins | sample GraSoi2013_100cm_FD_43925 | JGI IMG/M metagenome (IMG submission 43925) | reverse complement strand
GAGATCGGAGCAATTTACGAAAACAAGCGCGACTATCCGCGCGCGGTACAGGAGTATGTAAAAGGTGCGCTGGCCGATGGCGCGGATTCCCAGTCGCAAGGCCGGCTGATGCAGCTCGCGCGCCGCGCTTCCACCAGGGACCTGGTTGACGCAGCGACCGATAAGGCGGTCACGTCAAGCAATTACGATCTCACGAACGTTCAACTCCGCGTTGCTGTGCTGGAAGCGCAATCCAGAAAGCCAGATGTGATCACGCTGCTTACCACAGCGCTGGACCGCAATACCGCGGTCGAGACGCTGGAAAGCATTGAGGCCATGGCCAAAGAGAAATCTTTGGAGTCGGTGCGGCAGCACGCGCTGGAGCGGCAGGCGGCCGTGAGCAACGATCCTGTGCGACGGCTGGAGCTGCGTTACGCGTTGGTGAATTTTTACGAGCAGAAAAAAGACCTGGTGTCCGCGCAGCACAACGTGGATGCGCTGTATCAGGAGAACCCGAAGATTCTGGGTGTCGTCCGCTCGACCGTGGATTTTTACTGGCGGAACAAGCTGCAACAGCGCGCGATTGACGTGTTGTTGCAGGCAGCGCAAGCTTCCTATCCGAGACTGAAAACGCAGTTTACATTTGAAGCCGCGCGCAAGATGACGGATGCGGGCCAATACGAACCGGCGCGCAAGCTGTTGCTGGGATTGCTGGGTGAGTCACCCTACAACGGAGAATATCTCGCGGCGGTCGCCGACACCTACGCCCGCGCCGGAGACCAGGCCGGACTGCGTGATTTCTATCTGGAGAAAATCAAGTTTTTCCAAAAAGCGGACCTTGCCGCGGACGATCGGAAGTCACGGATCGCCGCTCTGCGCCGTGGTCTGGTTCCAGCGCTCACCATGTTGAAGGACTATGCGGGCGCGGTGGACCAGTACATCGAGATCATCAATTCTTATCCCGACGATGCCGGGCTCACGACCGAGGCGGCGTTCTATGCTCAGCGCTATCAGCGCAAAGATCAGTTGCTGAATTTCTACTCGAAGACGGTCGCGGCTTCGCCCAAAGATCCGCGCTGGGCCGTGGTGCTGGCGCGTCTCGAAACCAACTATGAAGACTTCGACGCGGCCATCGCCACGTATTCGCAGGCCATTAAAATCCGTCCTGACCGGACAGACCTGGTAATGGCGCGGGCTGAACTGGAAGAGCGGCTCATGCGCTTTGACGAAGCCGTGGCCGACTACACCGCCCTCTACCAATTGGCCTATCACGATTCCAAGTGGATGGAAAAAGTCGCCGAGACCCGCGCGCGTCAGAACAAGCCTGATCTGGCCATACAGGCACTTCAAACGGCCTTCGTGGAAGGACATCCGGAAACGGCGACCAAGTACTTTGACGTTGCCTCGCATCTTGAGGGCTGGGGCATGCTGGCGCAGGCGCGGACGTTTGCGGAGAAAGGGCTCGCGGTCGCAGGCAATGATCTGCTGGCCAGCTCTGAGAACCACTCCGGCGCGCAGCTCTATACGCGCATCATGACGCGCATGCGCCAGCAGGAAACCGCATATCTGAAATTGCAGGCGGCACTTACCGCGGCAAACCAGCTTCCTCCGATGACCGAGCAGGTGGCCAAAGGCGGGCTAGAGGCTGCTACCAATGCCGAGTGGCGCAAGAATCTGTTGCTTACCCGCACCAACACGGCGAACAGAGGTATGGCCGATTGCATGCGCGAGATGGGAGCAGCGGTGGGCCGCTACTTTACGCCGGAAGAGAAACTGGTGTTCGCACAATCGCTGAATGCCCGCGATATCGCCATGCCACGCGATGCCGCTTTCACTTATCTGCTTCCCGCGGCCGACAAGGCGGAGATTCCGGAACTGCAAGCCAAACTGTTGGGCCAGCAGATTCTGATCAAAGACAAATACTATGGCGCGGCGGACACCCTGCAGAACCTCCAGGTGCGCCGTCTGAAGCTGGCCGAGCTGGCGCAGCAACTGGAGCGTGTGGACCTCAGTCGCGCGCAGAGCATTTACAACATTGCGGGCCGGGCAGATGACGAACTGCGTGTGATGGAAAGGATACACACTTCGCCCAGCGGATTGAATGCCGCCCAGCGGCAACGCTACTTTGAGTTGCTTCTGGCCAAAGATCCGCAACGAATGGTGCTGTACTCAGGCCAGACAAAACCATGGGGTGACGCCGCTGCTGAATTCGTCGTCGGACATGCGGATGCCCAACTGGCGCATGCAGCAGTGGGCGCGCGTGGAAGAGTAGAGTCTCCAGTCTGGAATTCCGCCTACACATCGCTGCTCGGGCTTTACTTTGCTGAGAACACGCCGCAAGTGCAGAATGCGTTCACTACCGCACTCGGCGATGGCAATATTGGAGAACGCCTGGCCAAACCGGGAGACCGCAAAACGTCACTGGCAGGCGATAGCTGGTTCTACTATGGTTCGCGGTACGGCGAGTATCTCGGTCTCACGCACAAGGGCGATCCTGAAGATTTCGTTCCGGCAGAAATTGAACACGCGCCGCAGCGCGCCAGCGCATACTTCAACGCTGCCCTTTATTACGAAGACTCCGGCAATACGGAGCGGGCGGTTGCCGACTACGGTCACGTCTTGGAGTTAGACGCCAATCGCATCGACGTACACAATCGTCTCGGCGGAATTTACTGGAAGCAGAAACGGAATGACGAAGCTCTTGCGGAATGGAAGCGCGCGCTGGAACTGCTGAAGGCGCAGACCACCACCGGCAGGATACAGGATACATTCTGGGGCGACTATGCCGCAACTGTCAACAATCTTGCGACCCACAAGCTGATGGCGCAGTTCATGCCGTCCATCAATGAAGTTCTGCACGCCTATGTGAAACGCAACGGCAGCTATCGCATACAGGCGCTGCTGGCGAGCACGTTGCCACGGTTGGGCGATCCGGCCGCGGCGTCGGCGCTCATCCTCGATTTGTCGGCGGACGCTCACGAGAAACTCGATTTCCTTCGTCCCTTCACCAAAACCGACAGCCTCTTGAAATACGATCCGGAGCCGATCTATCGCCGCATTCTGGAACTGGCGCAAGATGCTGTGCGCAAGGCAGAGGGCATGGCGAAACAATACGCGCAGGAAGATTATGAGTCTCTTCAGATTCGCTGGTTGCAGTACCTGCTGGCGGCGAAAAAATATGACCGCCTGCGCGATGAGATGGGCGCACTCCCGCAGTCGCTGTGGGACCGGCAGAAGGCCGCGCTGGTGCCGATCCAGCTTCAACTTGCGGCGCAATCGAATACGCTCGACGGAATTCTGGATGGCTACCGGGCGGACACGGAGCACGCTCCCAGCACCGATATTCTTCGCAAGGGGGCAACACAATTGCTCCAGGCGGGCGACAAGCAATCGGCACGCAAGATTTTGGAATTTGTTTTTGGCCGCGAAATCGAGGGTCACAATCTCACTGCTTCCAACATGCTTGGCTTGGCGGACATCCGCATTCAAGCGGGCGACCTGCAAGGCGGGCTGGTTCTGTTGCACCGGATGACGTTGGTCGTCGGGAATCCGTTTGAAACGCAAGACTCAGCGGCCGCTCTGCTGATGCGGACCGGACATCCCGCCGAGGCCATCAGCTTCCTCGAAGAACTGGTGAAGGCCGTGCCGTGGAATTCAGACTTCCGCATGCGCCTGGCGCAGGCGCGAATTGCTGCAAACCAAAACCCGGAGGGGGCGCGCAAAGAACTGTCTGCGCTGGCCTCGGACAAGACGGCACCTTACGAAAATAGAATTACGGCGGCAAAGGCGCTCGCTGGTCCCGGACCTACTCCTGATCTCGGAAGCAAAGAGTTGAACCTGATTGCCAGCGGCCAGCCCATCAACGCAGTCGACGCCAATCAGCCATATTTCTTTACCGCACGTCTGAAAGCGGCAGAGGGGCAGAAAGGCGGGGGGAGTGTGAGCCTGCTCCGAGCGGCGCTGGAAGACCGTCCGAGCGGCGATGCTGCGCGCGTCCCGCTGCTGAAAGCGGCTACTGTTACCAGCGATTCCCATATCGCCCTAGCGGTGATGAAACCGTATCTCGACAGAGGTGGTTTCGGCGCCTCTGTCACCGAGGCTGACACCGCCGGCGAAGAAGAGCTGCTTGATCTCGATCAGACGCCGGACGATACGGCGCGCCCACTGTCCAAGCTGCCGGCCAAAGAGCGCGCGGAGATTTATCGCGACATTGCGACGGCGTTTGAAAAGACGGGCTCTGTGGAAGAGGCGATGGCTTACTGGCGCAGCGCGTACAAACTGGAAACGGACCCGGCTCAGAAAACCGCGATTAACAAACAGGTACAGCAGATTCGGACCGTGTTGCGCCGGCGCACAGCCAATGAGGCGCGACGCCCGCTCATTCACAGCGATCTGGACCAGAACCGGACGGTGCGTCCGCGACTGCCGGACCGCGCAATGCTTGCGCCACCACCCAAACCTGCTGTCACCACGGGGAAAGGAGTCAGCCGATGAACCCGCGTATCAGAGTGTTCGCGCTCGCCCTTCTATTATGCGCAACCGCCGTGGTTGGCTGGAGTTTGTATCAGCGCGCGGCTTCGGCGGCTGCGCCGCCGACGCAACTCATGCCTGAAGGCGCATTGCTCTGTATTGAAGCCAAAGACTTTGCTGGATTACTGCATGACTGGAGCAGCTCGCCCGAAAAAGCCCAATGGGTCAAGAGCGACAACTATGCCGTGTTTTCGAACTCGCGGCTGTTCCTGCGGCTAAGCAAAGCTTCCGATGAATTTAAGGCCGCGGCCGGGATTTCACCCGATATGAACTTCCTGGGCCAGGCCGCCGGCCAGGAGAGCGCTCTCGCCGTTTATGACATCGGTGAGCTGCACTTCTTGTACGTAACCCGCTTGCCCGCCGGAAGCTCCTTCTTGCAGTCGCCGTTATGGCAGTCGCGCAACAAATTCCAAACGCGGACCGCGGGCGGCATTCAGTTCTTCACGCGATCTGATCAGGAATCGAGCCGTACCGTAGCGTTTTCCGTAGCCGGCGACTATCTGGTCCTGGGCACTCGTGATGATCTGGTGGCCGGCGCTCTGGAACTCTATTCTGGAACTAAAGGCCGCACTATGGCGCAGGAAAGTTGGTACACACAAGCGCTGGCCTCCGCGCCGAAAAATCCGGGCGACCTGCGCATGGTGCTGCACATGGAAAAAGTCGCGGTCACGCCGCACTTCCGCACGTACTGGATCCAGCAGAACATCACGCAGATGCAGGGATACCTGAGCGCTGTCTCCGATCTCTATCGTGAAGGNGCCACATATCGCGAAGAGCGCGTAATGCTGGCGAAGAAACCAGCTGAAGACGATGCCGCCTTCACGCAGGCAGCGCAGTCGGTGTCGGGGCTGCTGCCGCTCGTGCCCAGGGAATACGGCTTCTATCAGGCCCGCGCGACGGACGCGAAAGGCAGTCTGGCGGTGCTCCAGCAAAAGATTCTTGCGCCAACCTTCGGTGCAGCCGTGGCAGAAAAGCTGGCGCCGCAGGTGCAACTCGGCAGCGGCGAAATCGGCACGGGATCTGACTTGGAAACTCGTATCGACGTGGAACAGGCGCCTCGCACAGCCAACGAAAGCTCAGCCGCGGGCCTTCTCAAGCAGCTTGAAGCTGCCAGCCCGCAAGCACTGCTCGTGCTGCAGGGCGCGCGGAAAAACAAAGACGGCGTGTTGCTCAATATCCCAACTGTGATGGTGCTGTCTGCATCCGGCAATTGGGACCTGGCCGGCGTGCAAAAGGCGATGCAGGACGTGATTGCACCGGGCATGACCGCGTCGAGTCTTGGGCTGCAGTGGCGCGAAATAAGAGATGCAGGCGGCTACTATGATCTTGACGGGCTCTATCCCGTGCAGATCGCAGTGCGTGGCAAATTGCTCTATGTCTCGAATCAGGCGGAGATGCTGTCGTCAGTCCTGCAGACGAAGCCTGCGGCTTCTCCGGCCCAGCAGGTGAGTTACGCGGCCGGATTCAACCACGCGCGCGAACGGCAAAGCTTCTACGATCTCACCACGGTTGCCGACCGAAGCGCAGTGGCCGCTCGCAGTAATGGAAGCCAGCAACGCGAGCCGCAGTTCTTCTCTGACAACGTGAGCAGCTTCAGCCGCAGCTTCGCGCGCGTTGCTGCGGAAGAGGTCGTCGNCCGCCAGACTAAGAATAGAATGCAGCAGACGGTAACCTATCATTGGTCGCAGTAACGCAATTCAGGATCGCGAGAGCGGCGGCGCTCGGGCTGCTCCTTTGGGGAAGCACGGCGGAGGCTTGCGTTCCCGATCTTCACTCGCAATCTGCCGCGGCTGTCTTGCGGCGGGAGTTTTCCGATCCTGGATTGTCTTTTCTGCTGCTGAATGAAAAAGGAGAAGTCATTGCCCAGCGCTGGCCGTCTCCAGAGCGTGACACTCCGGTAGGCTCGTTGATTAAACCATTCTTGGCCGTAGCTTACGGACGCACGCATGATTCGTTTCCGGTGTTTTATTGTCACGGCAAGAAGACATGCTGGCTGCCACGCGGGCATGGCGAGCTTGGCGTGACCCAGGCAATCGCGGTTTCGTGCAACTCGTACTTTCATCAGCTGCTGGCCGAAGCGGAACCAGGATTCGCGGCGGAAACGTTGCAGGGCTTTGGGTTGACGTCGCAAGATTCCACCGGCCGCGACAAAGCAGAGCTCTTTGAAAAAGGTCTGGGCTGGCAAGCGGCGCCGTTGGCTTTGGTTCATGCGTACTTGGGTTTGCTNAATGGCTCTGGCGACAAACCGGTTGCCGCAGTATTGGACGGAATGGCGCTCTCGGCGAGCAGCGGGACTGCGTCCGCTGTCGACAGCGAGCTACGCCGCATTCGTGCTCTGGCCAAAACGGGAACTGCGCCGTGCATTCATCGCAAGAAAGCGCCGGGCGATGGACTTGCGCTGCTCATGGTTCCTGCTGATCATCCTCGGCTGTTGGTGTTGGTGCGTCTGCACGGAAAGCCGGGGTCGGCGGCGGCTGCGGTCGCGGCGCGCATGATTGGTGCTGTCGAGAAGAGCGGATCGCATCCATGATCAAGCATTGCATGTGCCTTTTCCTGTTAGCGTTGTGCGCGGAAGCCAAAGAGGTCCAGATTGGCGTGCTTGGACTCTTTCATACCAGGGACGTGGTGATATCGGGTATGCCAGGTAAATCGCTGGAGTGCGGCAACAATCAGCAAACGCGAATCGCAGGGCAACAATGGCAGCTTCACTTATTGCGCACGGATATGAGAGTGAGTATCAGCCGGCGCGCCGAGTCTTCCACTTCATTCATTTGTGATGATGGTCACGGTGGGGCAACGGAAATCCGCATATCCATTCCAGGAAGGATCACGCGAGTCTATCGTGGCAAACTGAAAATCGCACCGGTAAAGTCGGAGCTACTTATCATCATCACTATGGATTTGGAAACTGCCGTGGCATCCGTGGTCGCGGCGGAGAGTCCCCCGGCTGTACCTGTGGAAGCGCTAAAAGCGCAGGCAGTCGCCGCGCGGTCATTTCTGGTAGCCGGTGGAAAACGCCATCACGATTTCGATTTCTGTGACACGCGCGGTCATTTCTGGTAGCCGGTGGAAAACGCCATCACGATTTCGATTTCTGTGACACCACGCACTGCCAGTTTTTGCGCCAGCCTCCAGCAGAGCAATCCCCGGCCGCGCAAGCTGCAACGGCAACGCGAGGGTTGGTGTTGGCTTATCGCGACCAGCCATTTCCGGCGATGTACAGCGCGAGCTGTGGCGGTCGAACGCACTCGCTGGAAGAACTTGGACTTCCGGTGCGCGACTATCCTTATTTTGCGGTGGAGTGCTCTTATTGTCGCCGGAATCCCGATCGTTGGGTGACGCGCTTGAGCCGCACTGATGCCCAGACGCTTGCGTCCACTGAAACGTCGCGGATCAGTCTGGCCCGTAGGCTCGGATGGAAAGCAGTTCCGAGCAATTCGTACTCCGCGCATGAAGACGAAAATTCTGTTCTTGTGGAAGGCACGGGCGCGGGACACGGCATTGGTCTTTGCCAGCGCGGAGCCGCAGATATGGCACGCAACGGCTCGTCATTCCAGGAAATCCTGAGACACTATTACCCGAACACTGTGGTTAAGCAGATTTAGTTCACGCTATCTCGCGTCTCCGGGAGGCGTGGACGTTTTGGGGACGAGCGTCTGGAAGTATGCATCAAAGAAGTCGAGTCCGGCTTTGTTCATCCTTGCAGGAGAAGAGATCTCGTCTCCGAACTCGATGGACGAATCGTCCGCTGGACTATAAGCCGGCCAATTCGGCAAGCCCGGCCCATTCGGGTTTCCGGTGAAGGCAAAATTCACCCAGTAGCTGCTGACTGCGTCACTCAGTTTCTTGTCTGCTGCTTCCCAGGGGAATGGCCAGAAGAAATTCCCGAAGACGTAAGGGATTTCAGAGCCGTGGAAGGCACGCAGCCGCGAGCTCTGCGGCCCAGGTGGCCGGTGCGTGAAGTAGTAGAGATAAGCTTTGTTGTGTCCGGTGCGTGTGCTCATACGGACCCATGTACGCATCTCCCAGCCGAAGATCTGGTCGCGATAAGCGGCGTGAAAGGCGGCAAGGGCTTCATCGTCAGAGTTCGCGGGATACACCTTCAGAAATTGCTCGGCCAGACTTCCGTAGCGCTGGTGGACGCCGTCAGTAAACGAAGTTGCTTTCATGCTGGCAAGTGGCGCGAGCGAGGTACCCTCGTCGGCGTTGAAACCGGCGATCACTGGAACGTCATTTTGTTTTCCTGCCGCAAAGACGGCGGCTACGTCTTGTGGTACAACCCAACCATCAATGATTGGACGGACAACTTGCTCGCTGCCATTCTTCAGCAACTCTTCCGCACTTCTGGCCCGCAGCGTCTTCACTGCGTCTTTCGCTGCGCCCAGTTTCGCTGCCAGCGATTCCCCTGACTTCTCCGCGGCGGCGAGAGTACGCATGGGCGTAAACGACGCGCCACTCTCTCCGATTGCGCGATGGAAAAGGCCTTTGGCCAGAGGACTCGCCATGAGACAGTTCACGGCCCATGAGCCCGCCGATTCTCCAAAGATGGTCACGCGATTAGGATCGCCGCCAAATGCGGCGACGTTCTTCTGCACCCACTGCAATGCAGCAACCTGATCGAGCAGGGCGTAGTTGCCGGAAGCATGATGTTCCGACTCGGCGGTGAGCTCAGGATGCGCGAAGAAACCAAAGATTCCCAGCCGGTAGTTGATGGTGACCAGCACTACGCCTTTGCGAGCGAACGCTTCGCCATCGTAAGCGCTGGAGCCGCCGTAGCCGCGCGTGAAGCCTCCACCATGAATCCAGACCATCACGGGACGGCGTTCCGTGGCAGCCTTGGCCGCGGTCCACACATTCAGATAGATGCAATCTTCGCTGAGCGTGGGAAGTTTTGCCTGATAGACGGACCCTGCGGGATACGCTGTCTGCCAACAAGCATTTGGTGACTCTGTCGCGGCACGAACGCCCTGCCAGTGGGCCGCCGGCTGCGGCGCCTTCCAGCGAAGCTCCCCTACGGGCGGCGCAGCGTAGGGAATGCCTTTGTAGACGCGGACATCGGCGTTCCTGCCGGTCGCGCCGGAAAGAACGCCCTGCTCCACTCGTACGTTCTGCGCGTCCAGTCTGCTCAGCAGGCCCGAGAAAGAAAATATCGCCAACAGCAAACGCCGCATTGAATCCAGCTCCGATCAATAAGTGTGTTAAGCCGTCAAATCTTTTCACAGATTGCTCCTCTCGGCAAGCCGGGCCGAGGAGCGTTAAGATAGGAGAATGCGGGTGCTGATGATCGGCGGAAATGGTTTTATTGGTCCTGCGGTCGTGGAGCGCTTGCTTAACCTTGGACATGACGTCACTCTATTTCATCGTGGCGCGAAGACCGCTTTTCCGGAACTCAACCACATCACCGGCGACCGCCGTCAGCTCGCCGACTATGCCGATGTCTTCCGCAAGGTGGCTCCGGACGTTGTGCTTGACCTGATCCTAAGCAACGGCCGCCAGGCCCAGGAGCTGATGCGTACGTTCAAAGGTGTGGCGCAGCGCGTGGTGGCGCTCAGCAGCATGGACGTTTACCGGGCCTGCGGAGTGCTGCAAGGACTGGAGCCAGGGCCGATTGAGCCTGTGCCTTTGAAGGAAGATGCGCCGCTGCGGACCAAATCGCAGACCTATCCGCCGCAGGCGACCCAGCGGTTGAAAAACATCTTTACCTGGTTCGACGAGGAGTATGACAAAATTCCCGTGGAGCAGGCGGTCATGAACGAGCTGGAATTGCCGGGAACTATTTTGCGCCTGCCGTTTGTCTATGGACCGCGGGACCCGCTGCATCGCCTCTTTCCGACTATCAAGAGAGTCGACGATGGGCGCAGAGTGATCTTGCTGGATGAAGAAACGGCACAATGGCGTGGTCCGCGCGGGTACGTAGAGAACATGGCCACCGCGATCACAAGTGCCATTGTCGACCACCGCGCGGCCAATCGCATCTATAACGTGGCTGAGCAGCGGCCATTTACCGAACTTGAATGGACGCAAAGAGTCGCGGAAGCCGCCGGATGGAGCGGCGTAATCAAGGTAGTGCCCGCGGAGAGATCACCTGCGCACCTCAAGTTACCGGGCAACACAAAGCAGCATTGGGTCGCCGATACCAGCCGCATTCGCAGCGAACTCGGCTATTCAGAAACAGTGTCGTTGGAGCAGGCGCTCAGGGCCACGATCGCGTGGGAGCGTGCTAATCCGCCGCGAGAGATAGATCCCAAACAGTTTGACTACGGCGCTGAGGACGCATCTCTGAGCCCCGCCCGCGAGATGCGTCTCGTATAACTAATTCGCCAGTTATCGATTCCGAGCCGCAAACACGTCCAATCCCCGGCCCAATTGCTCCAACGCCTCACGTACTGACTCTGTTGGCATTCCCACACCAATTCTGAAGCGGTCAGGACACTCGAAAAAGTCTCCGGGCACGACCGCGGTATTGAATTCATCACAAAGCAGGGAGCAGAGGTCATTTGCGCTCCCGCGCTTGAGCTTCGGGAATACAACGGTCCCAAAGTCGGGCCAGAAAAATTCCACGTCGTGGCGTGAGGCCAGAAAATCGCGCAGCAGTGTGCGGTTTGCGACAAGCAACGTCTTCATCCGGGAGGAAATCTCCGGGAGCTTCGCAAACGCGACCGCGCTCAGCAGTTCGGTGACATGAGGATAGGTCGAGCCGTGAACATCATTGATGTGCCAGATGCGTTGGGCAATGTGCGGAGGCGCGAGCACCCATCCGCAACGGAGTCCGCTAAGGCCATACGCTTTGGTGAGGCTGTTGGTAATGACGAAGCGTTCCGGAT
>JGI25616J43925_10000883_pt1 | contig 11343 bp, 13 predicted proteins | sample GraSoi2013_100cm_FD_43925 | JGI IMG/M metagenome (IMG submission 43925) | reverse complement strand
CTGGCGCTCGGTCTTTATCGTAGGGGGACTCCTGCCACTCGGCGTGGCAATCCTGCTGGTCCGCGAGCTACCCGAGTCAGTGCACCTATTGCTCATTCGAGGCGCCGATCGCGGCCGGATCGAATATTGGCTGCAGCGACTTGCGCCGGGATTTGTTCTACCTAGTACGAGAGCGCCCCAGGTCGCTGAAGTCGCCCCAAAGGCATCGGTCATCGACCTATTTCGCGGCGGCTTATGGATGCGCTCGTTGCTACTCTGGGCAGTCAGTTTCGCAAATTTATTGAATCTTTTTTTTCTATCGAATTGGTTGCCGCTGCTCGCGACGCGCATGGGCTACAGCGATTCGCTGGGCGTGCTCATGGGAACCACTCTGCAGGCCGGTGGGATCCTGGGTGCCCTGGTTCTCGGGCGCTTCATTGACCGATTCGGATTCTATCGAGTACTCGCACCCTCGTTTCTATTAGGCGCCGCCATGATTGCGGCTGTCGGCCAACCGGATATACCGGTTATCGTTGAGTGCGCAGTGGTTCTCTTCGCCGGCGTATCGATCTTGGGAGGTCAGCCCGGGATCAACGCGCTTGCGACTTCCGTTTATCCCACCCAGCTGCGAGCAACGGGCGTGGGGTGGTGCCTGGGCATCGGTCGCGCAGGTTCAATTGTTGGGCCGATGGCCGCCGCTCAGCTCATCGCGCATCACTTTACGAACGAGATCCTGTTTATGTTTGCCGCCATTCCAGCGGCGATTTCTTCGCTGTTGATTGCGGGGATGGCAAAGACACAGCCACGCCGCGAGCGTCCACTGCTCCAACTTTGATTGACCGGCGGCTATCGCGAGTTCGAATGGTGACACCGGAGTTTCGCATGGTTGACCGTCCGCTGATCGTGACCAGGGAGGGCCCGGTTGCCTCCATTCAACTTGCACAGCCGAAGACGCAAAGCGCCGATGTCAATAATCTAAACCAGGAGCAACATCGATCAGATGATTCCGCCGTTGGCACGCAGCACTTGGCCATTGACCCAAGCCGCATCGGGTCCAGCAAGAAAGGCGACAACATTCGCGACGTCACTCGGCTGGCCGAGACGCTCGAGCGGGGTCATCTTCGCCATGCGATCCACGACCTCCTGAGGTTTACCTTTGAGGAAGAGGTCGGTGGCGGTGGGGCCTGGAGCCACGGCATTTACCGTGATGTTGCGGCCACGCAGTTCCTTGGCGAGCACACTAGTCAGGGCCTCGACCGCGGCTTTGGTCGCGACATAGACGCCGTAGGACGGCATCAGCAATCCGACGACGCTCGTTGAGAAGTTGATGATGCGTCCGCCGGAGCGCAGCCGCTTCGCTGCTTCGCGCAGCGTGTTGAACGTGCCCTTCAAGTTGACCGCGATATGCCGATCAAAGCTCGCATCGTCGGTGTCGGCGATCGGAGCGAGAGTCATGATTCCGGCGTTATTCACCAGCACGTCGATCCCGCCGAATGTCGTCTCTGCGGTATCGAACATCCGCCGCACAGAACCCGCCTCGCTGATGTCCGCCTTCGCTGCCAAGGCCCGGCCGCCGGCCTCCTCGATCTTGCGCACGAGCGCCTCGGCCGGGGCGGCGTTCTCGGAATAATTGACGATGAGGGTGAAGCCGTCGCGCGCCAGACGCTCGGCAATCGCGGACCCAATGCCGCGGGAGGCGCCGGTGACCAGGGCGACTTTCTGAGTGTTCTCGTTCATCTGAAGTTCTCCTTTCCGGCCCAATTGCCGCGGTGGAGACAGCATGCAATTAGCTCAGGAGATGATAATCCCTGCTATATTGCCAACACTGTTCTGCAAAAACGAACAATAGGGCTCGATGTGGACCGACTGGATGTGATGCGGCTGTACACCCGAATCGTTGACCGGCGCAGCTTCACCGTGGCCGCGCAAGATCTCGAGGTTCCTCGATCGACGGCCACCCAGGTAATCAAGGAGCTGGAGGCCCGGCTCGGGGTCCGGTTGTTGCAGAGAACCACGCGTAGCGTGCGCTCGACGCTGGACGGGGACGCGTACTACCAGCGTTGTGTCGCGATTCTGGGGGAAATTGAGGAAGCCGAATCCGCCTTTCGGAACGCGAAACCGCATGGACTGCTCCGAGTCGATGTGCATGGCACGCTGGCCCGGCACTTTGTACTGCCTGGATTACCCGCCTTCCTCGCTGAGTACCCGAATCTTCAGCTGCTGATGAGCGAGGGTGACCGGTTTGTCGATCTTGTGCGCGAGGGCATCGATTGCGTTCTGCGTGTCGGGGATCTGCAGGATGGCGCAATGATTGGGCGACGCGTCGCGATGCTGACCGAAGTCACTTGCGCCAGTCCCGTGTACCTCGCGCGCTACGGTGTGCCGACAGGACTCGAGGATCTTGACGGCCACGTCGCCATCGCCTTCATGTCCTCCGTCACCGGCGTCGCGCTCCCGCAGGAGTTTGCCGTGGAAGGCGGCCTGCGAAAGCTCGTGCTGCCCGCAACTGTGACCGTGGCGGCAGCGGAATCCTACGTGGTGGCCGCTCGATTAGGGCTTGGCCTCATTCAGGTGCCGCAGTATCACGTTGCCGAAGACCTTGCGACCGGCCGACTCGTCGAAGTGCTTCCGCAACATCGGCCCTCGCCGACGCCGGTATCGCTCCTCTATCCGCACCGGCGGCAACTCTCGATACGTGTGCGGGTGTTCATTGACTGGCTGGCGCGTGAATTTGCGAAGCACCCGGAAGTCTCTGTCACGGCGGTATGACTGCCGCGCAGGGTCTGGTCCGCGTGTCTTCGGCGATTTCCGCGCGCGAGCCGGGCGGCTCGTTATGCAATTCTTATCCTCCAGCGAAGCGACAAACTCCAAAAAAGCGCGGATCTTTGGTGAACGAAGGTTTTCATCGAGTTCAGGCGAATATGTGGCGCTCACCGCCTACGCACTGACGCCGCAATCATGCTGATCGCTAGGCGGAGCTCTCCCGCATAGACGTAGCCAAGGCCAAATCCAAGAAAATTGGCGAGAAAGGCGAACGCCGGTCGGACCTTCCGCATGCCTTGCGGCTCGATGCCCCCCGGCTCGTTGATGACCTCTCCTGCCTCTTTAGATTCTTCTGTCATTCCGGACCAATCCCTGGCGAATGGAGTCTCCTATCGATCCGTATGTGGTTGCAACACGACTGCAAGATGGCGCAGAAGTCCCAATCGAAGTCTAACGAAGTCCATAGGATAGACGCACGGCGATTCGCTGCAGGACTTCGACTAGCATATCGTCGTTCAGAGCGCGATGAAGTTGCGGCTTTTCCGATATCGCGAGCTGGGCGCGGTCATTCAGCACGATGGCGGGAGCATGTCCGTTCATCGATGAACCGTAGTACAAACCCTGAATGTCCGGATACGCGTCGTATAACTCGCGTGCCCAGGCGCGCGCCCGGGTACGGGGCCCGGAGTGGATGGCGGTGGAAGCCCCGATTGTGGTGGCAAAGGTGTCGCGCAAATCGAGCAGCGTAAGGGGTTCGCGAAGCGCAAAAACGACGAGCCCTGGTGCGTTGCGAGTTCGGTCGATTCGCCGAGTGCTCTGAAATACCTCCGCGGCACACGTATCAACATCCGGCGCGCAATAGAGGACGGCTCGGCTTTGCTCGGTAGGGGTATTGCGCGCGTCTGGCAGGTGATGATCCCATCTGGCAGCAGTGGGTCCGAAACTGCGGAACTGATTCCAGCGCGAGGGATGCGGACCGGCCGCGAAGTAGATACGCGCAAGCGGCGTGTCGGCTGCCAGCACGATGGTCCGCGGCGCGATGTTGCGGAGCGCAGCGACCCCCGGTGGCTCTGGAAACTTGCTCACGAGTGTTAGGAGCGCGTGAGATCACGTGCGAGCGTTACGACAGCTTCGATAGGGCGGCCCGACAGCAACCATTCGCGCGGGCTCAAAGGGGCAGCGTCGCTGTCCAGCTGTAGATCGGGATCGGGGAGTACGAACCAGTCGACAATGTCCAATGGGAACAGGTCGGGGGGCAGTGATTTCAAGACTTGCGCGAGTCCCGGAATCACGAGGCGGCGTTCGAACTGGAAACGCGGCAAGCGCCAGGTGCCTTCATATTCAATTCCGAAGAGGGACCGCTCACGCAGCCTTTGGCGCGCGCGGCTCACATCGACGCGCAGAAGCTTGGCAGCCTCGGCTGCCGAGAGGCTATCTTCCAACAGCGCCATATACTGAGCCTGGCTCTTAATGAGCGGGTCGTTTTCCGCCCGGACAGATGCCTTGTCTTTTAAGGCGCCAACACTGCGGAGGGCCTCCGTTTCCGCCGCCGAAAGATCAGTGGTGGACCGGCGATCTGCAGGGGCGGCAGTGGTCAAAGGGCGATTGCGCGCGAGCGCCGCTCGAGCGGCGGCGTACCACTTGGCCAGAGAGCGTTGCTCCGCAGTCGCACTGTCAGGCAGCTGGTCCGAACTCGTGCGGGAGAAAGTTGGGGTTCGTTCTGTCATACTTCCTACAATATATCTACAGGAGTTACCAGGAATATACCTGCAGGAGAAAACGGGAGCAACAAGGTTGTTTAGGGATCATTGAAGTCCTGGAGCAGTGTGCGGCTGCGATCCACGGTCGTGTATTGCACGACGCTGCTAACCGGCTGCATGACCAGCCAGGAGATCAACCACAGGATCGGCCAGGAGATCGGCCAAAGGATCGGAGAAATTAGTATATTATTCTTTATAAATAGGGTATTACGTCTGTCACAAAGAGAAAGAGATCGGCCAAAATGAGTGCTGAAAGCGTCTCGAGAATTGAGCCGGCCACGCTGGAAGACCCGACCGCAGATATTGCGGACGTGATCGCCGATTTGGCGGCCTCGTCAGCGACGCTCGGCAAAGCGTTGCACCCGCGCACGGCGGCCAATCTGGCCGATCTAGTACGGGTGATGAACACCTATTACAGCAATCTCATTGAAGGTCATAACACTCGGCCGCGAGACATCGAGCGCGCCCTTGCCGGAGAATTCGACAAAGACGAGGGGCGACGTAATCTGCAACTCGAGGCGGCCGCACATGTGCGAGTGCAGCGAGAAGTTGATCGTATGGGTAATGAGGGCACGTTGCCGCCGCCGGGCTCGAGAGAATTCATTCTGTGGCTTCACCGTGAATTCTACCGCGACGCTCCGAAAGCCATGCTCCTCATCAAGACAGAACAGACCGAACTCCAGATGGAGCCCGGTGCGTGGAGGAGTCGTCCAGAAGAGGATGTCGAAGTGGGACGACACGTGCCGCCCTCCAGCGCTTGCGTCGCCGATTTCATGCGCTATTTCGAGGAACGATTCCGCTTCGAAAGGATGGGAAGAGCTACTCAGATCATGGCGATCGCCTCAGCTCATCATCGGTTCAACTACATACACCCGTTTCTCGATGGCAATGGGCGGGTGAGCCGATTGATGAGCCACGCGATGGCGTGGTCGGCAAACATCGGCTCGCGAGGTCTTTGGTCGATCTCACGTGGACTGGCACGTGGGGCAGAGAGTCGCACCGACTACAAACAGATGATGGATCGCGCGGACTCGCCCAGAGAAGGTGACCTCGACGGACGCGGTAACCTCTCGCAGAAAGCGCTGCAGGAATTCGTTGTCTGGTTCCTAAAGGTCTGCCTAGATCAGATCACATTCATGAGCGGCCTGTTCGAACTCGATAGTCTCGCGGAACGATTGAGGGCGTACGTGCTCCGTAGCCCGGACTTGAAGCCAGAGGCAGCCGCGCTGCTGCAGGAAGCGCTGATCCGCGGGGAATTCGAGCGGGGCGAAGTGCGCCGAATTACCGGACTTCCCGAGCGGACTGCCCGGAGGGTACTAAATGATGTGCTGCGCGCGGGCTTGCTCGCGTCTGAGACTCCGAAGGGTGCTGTTTCGCTCCGTTTTCCCGCCGACGCACTCGAAGACCTTTTCCCCCGCCTTTACCCCCGAACGTAGGGAGCAAGACCGACAGCGCCCTTCAGTTAACTAGTCTCCGGTGGGGGCTTTTCTGGGGGCCTCGGCGAATCAATTGGAGTTTATTGTTCTATAAATCAACGGCCTACGTTGGAGGCCCGCAAGGGCCGTGAAGAGGGCGCCAAAGACCGACCTTGTGTGATCGTTCACCTTCGTCAGAACGAATACCAGGAGACCGAGACGTTCATAGCGCCGATCACCCACACGCCACCCGCGATACTCGAAAAGGCGATAGAAATGCCCCAGTCCACCAAGAAACGTCTCGGCCTCGACAAAGAGGCGTCGTGTGTCATCACAACCGAAGTGAACCGCTTCGTCTGGCCGGGTCCGGATATCCGCGCGGTCCCGGGCGGCGCTCTGGCTTATGGACATCTGCCGGCCGCGATGACGGAGGATGTGATTCAGCAGATCAGAACAAATATCCGTGAGCGCTCGCTCCCGGTGATTGGTCGTGATGACGAGGTGCTGAATGAGAAGGTCCGTCAGAGCCGCAGGCCGAAAGAGAAGAACAAACGAAGGTAAATCGCCTCTTATATAAAGGAGACATCGTATGAGACGGATTGCTTTTGTTCTGGTTGCAGTTATCGCGCTGGCCGGCGTGGTCGCCCACATGGCCCCCGCATCTGAACACGCCGAGGGAGCGGCCGCACCGATCTTTGGAATCAAAATCCCCGCCGGATACCGCGATTGGAAGCTGATCTCCGTGGCGCACGAGGCAGGGAATCTAAACGATATTCGGGCAATTTTGGGCAACGATAAAGCAATCGAGGCCTATCGTAAGGGTAAGCAATCGTTCCCAGACGGTACTGTTATTGCACGACTCGCGTGGAACTACGTTCCGTCCGCGGAAAACAACAAGGTATTTGGCCGCGATCAATCCTTCGTTGCCGGATCCGCCCCTGATTGGTACCTGCAGTTCATGGTCAAGGACTCAAAAAGATACGCGGCAACCGGTGGGTGGGGGTACGCTCAGTTTGATAAGGACGGAAACCCTGCTGACGAAGCGAAGCATGGAACTTGCTTTCCCTGTCACGCGCCCGCGAAGGATCGCGACTATGTCTTCACACGTTACGCACCCTAAGGCTGAGAGCAGCAGTGCGATCATGGGGAAATGGCCTCCGGGAGACGCCACTACGGGGCTAGGCGTGGCAGGCGCCCAGCGCTGCAGTGCCTCCGCAGCTCCTGCGGTTACCATATGGAGAATCCATTGAACGCCTCGGCGCGGCTCTTTTCTTATGGGACCTTGCGCGATAAGGCGGTGCAACTGGCGAATTTCGGGCGAGAGCTGAGTGGGTCTCCGGACTCGCTGCCTGGGTTCTCGACATCGCTCATTCCAATTCGAGATCCGGCCGTCGTGGCGACGAGCGGTAAGACGCATCATACGATCGCGGTGCGCAGCAATAATCCGGGCGATGAGGTGCCGGGGATTGTGTTTGAAATCACTGCTTTGGAACTCGCCGCGGCGGATCGATATGAAGTCTCGGAATACACGCGAGTCTTGGTGACGCTGAAATCGGGAGCACAGGCGTGGGCGTATGTGCGGGCGTGAGTCAGTGTTGCCATAGTTGGTAGCGTCGTTGTCATGTGCCCTGTGGAGGTGTGGGAAACTCTCTCAGACACAATAGGTACATAAATACACGTCGCCACGGCGGCGACCTCACGAGGGGCTGGCGACATTCGAGTCTTCGCGCTGATGTCGCGCGAAAACGTTGAGCAGCGGGCCTGTCGTCTCCTAGCAGTGCGGTACCAATTGGTACCAGAAGGTCGCGCTAGTGTGGTACTATGCGGTACCGACTGTCAAGAGAGACGATGATGACCACGGTATCGCTGTCAAAGGAGCGTCAGGAAGGCCGCGAGGAAACTGAGGTACGCGCGCGCATCCTCGATGCAGCCTTCGCAGCGTTCATGAAGAGTGGCTATGTGGCGACCAGCACGCTTGAGATCGCCACGCGCGCGCGCGTTTCGAAACGAGAACTGTACGCGCTGGTGGGCAACAAGCAGGAAATGCTAATCGCATGCATCAGCGCGCGCGCCACGCGACTGCAGGTACCCGCTGACTTGCCCGTGCCGCACGATCGCGAGACCCTCGCGCACGTACTGGCTTCCTTCGGGACGCAGCTCGTCCGCGAGATAACCGATCCAACGGTCATTGCGGTATTCCGACTGGCGATCGCCGAGGCGGTCCACGCGCCCGAGGTGGCGCAAGCGCTCGACTCCATAGGGCGCGAGACGAGTCGTGCCGCCTTGCGTCAATTCATGGCCCGGGCTCAGGCGTCCGGACTTCTCAATGGCCGTCCTGCCGAACTTGCCGAACAGTTCGGCGGGTTGCTGTGGGGTAATTTGATGGTCAGCCTGTTGCTCGGCGTCGCCGAGCGGCCGAACTCACGCGAAGTCGCGGCACGTGCCCGCGACGCCACAGCTGCGTTTCTTCAACTTCATCCGCTCCCGATTAACGCTGCGATGCCCCGCCATCACATCTAGTGCATGGATGATCCGTCCGACGCCACGGCCACTCATCGTCCGGTCCATTGCCGGCATACTGGGCGGGCGGGCAGCAACGCAGCGATCCCTCGATCGCGGGGTTCGAGGGCGCCGGCGATCCGCAGATGACCACCCCCGGTGTTCCGCGCGCGGACGTCTGGGTGTTCGATCCTGCCCATCTCGGCACCACGCTGGGCGGGACTCCGGTCAGGATCATGACTTTTTTCACCGATACGCGGCGCGCGCTCGCGGTTAGCCCCGATGGCAGTACCGTTTTTGTGGCCGGGTTCAAGACCGGCAATCAGACATCGGTGGTGAACGAGGGTCGGATATGCACCGGATTTAACACCAATCAGCCTTGCTTACTGAGTGACCTCTCCATCAGTCCGGGAGGCCATCTCGGCCCTGCCACGGACGCTTCGGGCGAGCCAGCTCCGGAAGTCGGCATGATTGTCAAATACAACAACGCCGGCGGTCACTGGGAAGACGAACTCGGGCGCAACTGGGACAATTCGATACGCTTCAGTTTGCCGGATACGGACGTATTCGCCGTCGATGCCAATAATCTGACGCAAACCGCCAGCTTCGCGCACGTCGGCACTACGTTGTTCAACATGGTCGTGAATCCGGTCAGCGGCCACTTGTACGTTTCGAATACTGACGCGGTCAACAATGTGCGCTTCGAGGATCCAGGAACCTTTGCCGGCCACACCGTGCAGGGTCACCTGGCGAACAGGTTTTCAAGATTCCACACCTGCGCAACCTCTATACCAAGGTCGGCATGTTCGGCATGGCGAAGGTGCCGTTCTTCGAGAGTCCGGACACCGGCTTCATGGGACCGCAAATTCGCGGCTTTGGCTTCACCAACGAAGGCTCGCCCGACACCATATTCACCTTCTTCAATTCGGTGGTGTTCCGCTCGACGGTGACCGCCGGCTTCCCGCTGCTCGGTGGTGATCAGGCCCGCCGGGATGTCGAGCAGTTCATGCTGGCCTTCGACAGCGATCTGGCTCCCATTGTCGGCCAGCAGGTGACTCTGACCAACCAGAATGCCAACGCCGTCGGCTCGCGCATCGCGCTGCTCGAGCAGCGGGCCGGAACGCCCTTTACTTCAAAGATCCTCGGCGGCACGGTGACGGAGTGCGACCTCGTGGCCAGTGTCGTGCAGGGCGGCACGGTGAAGGGTTATCTCTAGGCTACGGTTTCCCCTGCGTCGTAGTGCCCACGCATCTACGCTCTCCGGCCTCCGTGCGTTCGATTGAACGCAGCGGCCAAATCTCTGTACCAAGAACCGCTTCGCTTCAAAATGCGCGCCTGCGTTTGATAATCGACGTAGTAGATCCCAAAGCGCTTGGTGTAGCCCGCGGCCCATTCAAAGTTGTCGAGCAAAGACCATACGAAGTAGCCGCGCACATCAACACCCTCATCGATGGCGTCCGCGATGGCGCGTATGTGAGATTCAATATAGGCGCGCCGCTCTTCATCCTTGACGCCTCCGTCAATGACCAGATCCGGATAGGCTGCACCGTTTTCGGTGATGAACAGCGGCGGAAGGTCGTAGTCGCGATCCAGGCGCATCAGTAAGTCGGTGAAATTCGCCGGCGCCACTTCCCAACCCATGTCGGTGACGGTGGCGCCCTCGCGGGCTGGAGAGAATGGCCGCCCCTCGATAGACACGATCGGGTTGTAGTAATTCACGCCGAGAAAGTCGAGCGGTTGGGCAATCAATTGCGCGTCCCCGTCTTGGATCTGGGGCGCATCTGCCGCGAGATATTCCAGAATATCCGCCGGATACTCCCCGCGTAGCAGGGCGTCCATGTACCAGCGGACGAGCAAGCCATCCTCGCGCGACGCGAGCATCATATCGGCCGGCGAGTCGGTCGCTGAATAGACCGGCGAGAGGTTGAGGACAATGCCGACGTCGAGATTGCTGCGCGAGCTGCGCATTGCCTTCATGGCCAGCCCGTGGCTCAAAAGACAGTGATGGGATACCTGCATCGCCACAGCCCGGTTCTTGAGTCCCGGTGCGAAATGTCCCAATTCGTGGCCGATCGTCGCCGTGACCCACGGTTCGTTATGTGTCGCGAAGGAGCGCACGCGATCGCCGAGTCGCTCCGCGACGAGCGCGGCGTATTCCGCGAAGCGGTAGGCCGTGTTTCGGTCCGCCCACCCATTGTGTGCTCGCTGCAGCGCGGCCGGCAGGTCCCAGTGGTAGAGAGTCGCGAAGGGTTCAATGTCGCGCTCTAGCAATCCGTCAACCAGTCGGTTGTAGAAATCGATACCCGGTCCGACGGCCTCACCGGATCCTGTTGGCTGAATTCGCGGCCATGAGATTGAGAAGCGATACGCTCCCACGCCGAGCTCGGCGATCAGGTCGAGGTCCGACTCCAGTCGGTTGTAATGATCGCACGCGATCCTTCCATCGGAGCCATCTGCGATGACGCCGGGGAGACGGCAGAACTCATCCCAGATCGAAGCGCCCTTGCCGTCGGCGTTTGAGGCACCCTCGATCTGAAAGGCACTACTGGCAACGCCCCAGACGAAACTCGACGGGAAGCGATTGGACAGCTCATCGAGAGACTTAGGATCTTTCATTTGCGAAGCTGTCTTTTTGCTCTTAAGGAGTATCAAGTTTTGCCCCTCGGTCGATTTCGCTTCGGCCCCTTCGCCCGCTGCGATCCGTTGACTCACGGATCACGAGCTCGACGGGGGGAGGATCGATACGCGGCCGACGCCCCGCGATGAGTTGAAGAATTGCCTGCGCGGATCGACCGCCAAGCTCACCGATCGATTGCCGTACGCTGGACAGCGGCGGAAGCCGGTACGCAGAAGACGGCAAGTCGTCGAATCCGATCACCGACACGTCGCCAGGCACGGAGAGCCCTTTGCGGTAGAGCGCGAGGCAA
>JGI25616J43925_10000882_pt1 | contig 11352 bp, 11 predicted proteins | sample GraSoi2013_100cm_FD_43925 | JGI IMG/M metagenome (IMG submission 43925) | reverse complement strand
CTTCGCCGCCCCGAGATTTGTGTTAATACTCCCGGGGCCTCTTCCTGCGATCTCTCCACTGCCGATATCGCCGCGCGCGAAGCCATCCATTTCCTGGGCAAACGCACACACGCCACCGGTGGGCTCATTCTCCTCGACCGCCACGGGAATCCCGGCTTCGCCTTTAACACTCCCCGTATGGCCTACGGTTTCGTCGCTCCGGACGGGTCCTTGTTCACCGCCGTATAATCTTATATTCCACATAGACGCCGTACTTGCGAAGAAAATTGATGTTGGCGCGAACGGGCGGAATTGCTTTCGGTTTGATGGCTGGTAGAATGGCGGCGCGCGCCTGAAAGGAATACGATGCCTTCCAAAATTACGAACGGCAAAGTCTGTTACATCGAGATGCCCGCTACCGATATTGCGCGCTCAGCCGAGTTCTATAAAAGCGTTTTCGGCTGGAACGTTCGCAGACGCGGGGACGGCAGCACGGCTTTTGACGATACCACCGGCGAAGTGAGCGGCGCGTGGGTGCTCGGGCGCCCGCCCTCCCAGAAGCCGGGCCTCCTGTTCTACATCATGGTGGACAACGTAGCGGCGACCGTTGACAAGGTGGTGGCCAATGGGTGCGACATCGTGCAGCCACTTGGCGCAGACGCGCCCGAGATTACGGCGCGGTTCCGCGACCCGGGAGGAAACGTGATCGGCCTTTACCAGCATCCTGCCTAACGCATTGAATCCTAGCTGTTTAGCCAAGAATCTGACCAGAAGGCCAGAGTGTCAGATTGGGGGAGTACTGTACTCCGCAGGCCTCGAAGACGACCCGGGAGCGTGGCTTACTGAAGCCAGAGCAAGCCCGGCCCTCGAAAGAGGCCAGTATGAAAAACAGATGGATCATCGTTGGAGTTGCGGGAGTGAGCATGTTGCTTGGCGCAGCCGGAGCAGCGGCGAGTTCCTACAATCCGCTCAAATGGATTAAAAAGGGCCCGAGCCCGACGGCCAGCGAACAGCTCGCCGCGAACCAGCAGGAAGAAAAGAAGTTATCTCTGCAGTTACAAGCGGTTCTGCCTCCGCGCACCAGCCTCAGGGATGCGTGCGCGGGATTTAAGACCCTGAACGATTGCGTCGCCTCGCTTCACGTAAGCCACAATCTCAATATCAAGTTCAACTGCCTTAAATGGGATGTGACTGGCGGGAAACCGGCCGGCGACGTGAAATCCTGCGCGGCCCCGTCGAATGACAAGGCCATGGATCTGAACAAAGCGATCCGCGTGCAGAAGCCGGGTGTCGATTCCCGTGCACAAGCGAAATCCGCCGAGAAACGCGCGCGCGAAGACATCAAGGACGCGTCCTAGCGACTAGCCAGCGCTCCTACGCCTGCAGGGCGGACCTCAGTCCGCCCTTCCTTCTTTTCCCCTTGTCTTTGCATTTGTAGGGACGGCCTTCTGAGGCCGTACGCTCCTTCCCTTACCTCTGCTCCCACGTTTCTAGGGGCCCTGCCGCGCTTCTGAGCGCGGTCTGTTGTATCATCCGGTGCGGACGCTTGGAAATCGAGGTTCGGAAGAGAGGGCATTACAAACTACGGGAAATGAGAAGAATCATGAAACGAACATTTTTGGGGCTCGCTATCCTGGTCGCGGCTGTCCTATTCCTGGCCGGTGTCGTGACGGCGCAGACGCCTCCGCCGCCGCTGATCTCGCCCGAGGTTCATGCCGATAGAAGCGTAACTTTTCGTTTCCGTGGGCCCAACGACAAAGAAGTCGCCGTCTTCGTCGAAGGCGCTGCCAAGCCCTTGGCGATGCAGAAAGACGATCAGGGAGTCTGGAGCGTGACCACCGATCCGCTCGCTCCTGATTATTACGGCTACACCATTATCGCAGATGGCGTGGGCATGTTCGATCCTTCCAATCACGCGGTGAAGCCCAACTTCCTCGGCAGGTCGAGCGTAGTTCATGTGCCCGGACCGGCTTCCTTTTCCTGGGAGATTGGCGCGGTGCCGCACGGCGAGATTCATCATCATTTCTACAAGTCCGGAGTGGTGGGCGACGATCGGGACTACTACGTTTACACCCCGCCGGGCTACGACCCGCGCGGAAAGCAAACCTATCCCGTCCTCTACCTGTTGCACGGCTTCAGCGACGATGCCAGCGCCTGGACGGCGGTAGGCCGCGCCAACGTGATCCTGGACAATCTGATTGCACAAGGCAAAGCCAAGCCCATGCTGCTAGTTATGCCGCTGGGTTATGGCGCGCCCGAAGTTCTGAAAGCGGGCTTTGGAGCATTTCGTGATCGCTCGCTGACGGATCGCAATTTCGACAAATTCCGCGAGGCGTTGCTGACGGAAGTCATCCCGGACGTGGAAGCGGAGTATTCCGTCACCAAGGACCGCAACTCCCGCGCCATCGCCGGCCTTTCCATGGGCGGCTCCGAATCTTTGCTGACGGCCTTGAATAATTTGGACAGGTTTGGATGGATCGGCGCTTTCAGCTCCGGAGGCATCACCGAAGAGTTTGACAAGGAATTTCCTGCGGCGAACTCCAAGACCACGGAGCAACTTCATTTGCTTTGGATTGCTTGTGGAACGGAAGACCGATTGATCGATGTCAATCGCAAGCTCCGCGCCTGGCTCGCGTCCAAAAATATCAAGCACGTGGACATCGAGACTCCCGGCGCGCACACCTGGATGGTCTGGCGCCGCAACCTGACAGAATTTTCGTCGCTCCTTTTCCGCTGAGGCCTGCCATGAAAAAAAAGAATGCCATTTCTAGAAGAACGTCGAAAATGCCTCTTGCTTTTGCACCGTTGGTGATCCTGCTTGTGGCCGTGGGCGCGTCATCGCTGGGACAGGGGCAAATTTCTCCGCACGGTATAGTCACGCCGCTCGCGAGTGCCAATCTTGTTTTCGACGGCGAACCCGCGTGTCTCAAAGTTGCCCGCGAGAACGGTGATCCAGACAAAGGCCCATCCACTTTTCTTCTCGAAGCTCCTTCCGGGTGCGTGGTTCCCACGCACTATCACACCGCGGAAGAACAATTGATGGTGGTGCGGGGGGACGTGCTCACCGGGATGGACGGCATGGCGGAAGCGACGCTTGGCCCCGGCGGCTTTGCCATGATGCCCAGCAAAGCCATGCACTGGTTCACCTGTAAATCAAAGGAACCTTGTCTGATGTTCGTGACGTTCGACCGCACGTACGACATCGTCTGGACTAAGCCGCAGAAGTAGCCGGTCAATCGTCATCGTCTTTTTGGGAGGCGCCTTTTTCGCCGTCATCCAGCTTGGCGATTCCAAGCGTCATCGCTTGATACGCAGGCAGCTGTGCAGTTCGCGGCAGATTCGATCCGTTTCCCGCGCACGCGAACCAGATCACGGCGTTCAAAACTTTCGGGTCGGCCATGTCCGCATGCGCAAAATTCTGCTGGTTCGATTTTTTCATCCACTCGGCAGTGGCTTTGTCCTTGGGCTTGTGCGTGATCAAGTTGTCCGCGGCAATCGTGGGCAAGACAGCTTTGTAAGGCGTCAAGTCCGGTGTGTTCTGAAAAATGTCCATGGGGATCGCCGACGCGTCGAGCTGGTTCATGGGCGCGATTCCGAGCAGCATCTCGATGGTGCGAATCATGCTGACGGTGCTGTGAAATTTATGGATGAGCGCCCCCGGTTTGTTGTAAGCGCTGATCGCCAACCCCACCGAGCGGTGTGAGTCCACGTGGTCCGGCCCGGCCTGGGCGTCGTCTTCGACGATGAAGATCGCGGTGTCTTTCCAATACGGGCTTGAAGAGACCGATTCGACGAGACGGCCCACGGCGTAATCGTTGTCGGCGACCATGAATTGCGGCGTCGGAAAACCGTTTTTCATCCCGGTGGTATGATCGTTGGGAAAGCGCATAACCGTAAGCGCCGGCATTTGGTCCGCGCGACCCGTTTCGCGGTCTTTGACGAATCCTTGAAACTCGGCGAGCCATTCGCCGAAACGCGAATTGCCGCGGCAGTTGGCGTTCGAATTGTCCCGCGTTACGGCGGGACCGGAAGAGTCAGAAGGATTGAGAGCAGCTTTGTAGCAATCCACCGTCATGCTGTCCGGTGCGGTGACGTCAAAGCTTCGAAAGCTCACGCTATGATGGTTCTTGAGCGACTCTTTGTTAGGGATGGCGCGCATGGCGTTTGAAACGTCGGGATAGCTCTTCTTGCGTTTTTGCCCCGCGGCTTCGACGTCCTTTGCTGAAATTACGGTTACGAATTCTCCGTAGTTGCGGTAGGTCAATCCCGCGCGCACGGCAGCGTCCCAGAGATACAAGGTTTTCGGTTCACCGACATCGGTGAAGCCCTGGTGATAGGGAAGATGCGTTTCGAGCACATCCGTCAAAGCTGCCAATACATCGCCGTTGAACTTCTCGACTTGCAAATCGCCTGGCGGCTCGTAATCCGGCAGCCGGTTATAGCCTTCAAAATCGTACGTGCGTCCTCGGTCGGAATAGTTCCAGCGAAATGCCTTGTCCACGTAATCGTTCGAGAAGGCAGCAGTGGCCCAGTTGTGGCCGTCGGGGCTGGCTTCGGAATTTACGAAGAAGCGGTCAAACAAGCCGAAGCGCTGCGCCAGGGCATGATGATTGGGCGTCACCGTTTGCGGCGTCCCGTCCGGCCGTTGCGCGGTTGCACCGTTGCCGAAAATGGCGAAGGCGGGCTCACCATCCGCGGCTGTTCCGTCGCCGGATGCTTTCACGTCGCCAAAGACCTGGTCGTAGGTGCGGTTTTCCTTAATGATGTAGATGACGTGCTTGATGGGGTTTGGTCCTGGAAAAAGTCTCGCGGGCGCGAATCCCATCAGGCCGTCATTCTGCAAAGTTTGCTGGGTGTATCGCGAGAGCTGCGGCAGATCGGGCAACGCGACCACGCTGATGTTTCCTGAAACAATCGAGCCGCTGTACTGCCCGCCCTGGCGATTCTTTTTTTCATTCGGAGGAAAAGCATCGTTGGGGGGATTCGGTGTGCGGCCGTTATTGCTCACGCGCATCGAGGATGGTTCGAATCCCGTACCTTTGCCATTTCCGACAAAGAGCTTGCCGTCCGCGAAAGCAACCGCGGAAGGGTACTGGCCGGTGGGAATAAATCCCAGGACCTTCGATTTTGGAACGCTGATCATTTTGTCCGCTATTTTCATGCTGCGCGTTCTGTCGGAGAGCAGCACAACCGCGACGGCGTTGCTGTGGGCGTTCGCGACGTACAGAGTCTGTTCGTCGTCGCTAAGCGCCAGCCCTTCGGGACTGGCTCCGGGCAGAGCATCCTCCGCCAGCCGCACGTCAATGCGCTCGATCTCCTGGTCCGTCGACGTGTCAATCACCGAGACGCTGTCGGCATTTGAATTGGCCACAAAAAGCCGCGTCCCCGCGGCATTCGGCATCATGGCCGTCGGATNCCGGTCGACCGCAATGTAGCCTCGCACAACGTTCTTGCCACTCAGCGGTACGACCGCCACGGACGAATCATTCCAGCAGGACACGTACGCACGCGCATTCTTGCCGCTGCCCAGCACCACCACGTCGTAGGGATAAATGTTTTCGCTGAGCTTTCCGGGATGATGCAAATCCACTCTCTCCAAGCGCCGAGTGCCGCGAACACCGCGAACGATCATCACGCTATCTCCCAGATTGTTGGCGGTCACCAGCGTGCTCCCGTCCGGTGTTACACCCAACCCTGTTGGGTAGAGAGCGGCCTTGCCTTTGTTGTAATCCTTAGGCGAAACTTCGCCGCGTTTGGCGAGTTCGAAGGAGGGCGCTTGAACTTTCGTATCTGGCCCAGGTGATCCCGGCTGCACGGGCGCCGCGGCTTTCGGATCGAAGCGAAAAATCCAAACTTTGTTCTCGAATCCGCCGGCAACGTACATTTCAAAATTTCCGTCAGCGCCCACAGTGGGAGAAAAAGCCAGGCCGACGTTCGCGCTTTGCGGCGTCGGAAAGTAGACATTTTGAATCACCAGTGGCTCGGGGCTTGCATTTAGGTCGATCACGGCGATCGATTGCTGGGCTGTGTTGGTGTCCACGCTGAACTGGACTCCGTACCCGCTGTTGACGACCAGGAGATAGCGGCCCTTGCCGTCATGTCCCAGAGCATCCGGGCTGCGAATCATCGTCATGGGCATGGCACCGACAGCCGGCAAATGCGTGGCGGCATCGATCACCAGCGTACCGGCTGGCGTGATGGGCCGCCCCTCTCCGGCAGGCTCTTGCTGGCACCATGCGCCCGCACAAAAACCAAAGCAAATCAGAAGAAAACCACCAGTCGTGGCTCGCGATTTCATAGGCCTGTTTCTCCGATTCCTTAGAGCGATTCTTATCCCCGTCTTTCGGTGCTGCTAAATCTACACGCCCCCAAGTCTAAGTGAGAATTGTTTCGCAAACTTTACAACACAAAGATACCGGATGCGACTCTCCACCTGGCAACGCATTTGACCGAAAACGCTTCTACTCCTAGGATGAATCTGGCGCCAGCTTCAGTCTTAACGAGCGGCCAGCGAGTCACCCATGAAATCCGGATTACTCTTCATCACTCTACTCTTGTTCTTGCCGCGGGCCGCGTCTGCTCAATCCGCCGACGAAATCGTCAAGAAAGCGCTCGATGCACGCGGCGGAATCGAAAAGATTAAAGCCGTGCAATCCGAACGAATCAGCGGTCACGTGTCCTTCACGCAGGGCATGGAAGGCACATTCGTAGTGGAGCTCAAGCGTCCCTTGAAGATGCACGTCGAAATTTCCGTCGATGGACAAAAATTCATCCGTATTTACGATGGCAAGTCCTCCGGCTGGATGATCAACCCCTTCGCGGAAACCAAAGACGTCCAACCGCTGCCTCCTGAAGATCTCAAGAACATCTCCGATGAATCTGACTTTGACGGACCGCTGGTGGACTACAAGGCCAAGGGCAACCAGATCGAACTGGTGGGGAAAGAAAAACTGGACGACAAGCCCGTCTACCGGCTGAAATTGACAAACAAGAACGGAGATGTTCGTTCTTACTTTATTGATGCTTTATCGTTTCTACTTTTGAAGTGGGACGGCGTGCGGAAGACCGGAGACCAGGAAGTTCCCTGGGAGTCCTTCTTCTCGGACTTCCGCGAGATCCAGGGCCTAAAATATCCTTTCCGAATCGACCAGGGCAGCCCGGGAACAGATATCAAGCAGACGCTTACCGCTGAAAAAATCGAGATCGACGTGCCCATTGATGATTCCCGCTTCGCCAAGCCCACAAGCTCCACGCCAGTCGGGGCCTCCTCCCCGCGTTCATCCGGCCCAACACCAGATTAGGGCTGCGCCTGGCTTTAAGCGATGCGCTCTTAGTCAACTCGGCGGGGTCGAGGAAGGGTTGCAACTGGACGGCGGGTCGCATACGATAAACTAGAAATCATGGAACTGGCGCTTAATCTCGTCTGGGTGTGCGTGGCAATCGTTGGAATAGGATTGCTATGCGGAAGCCTGTCTCGCACGTCGGCCCGCGCCGAAGGGCCATCCAGAAATTGGCGGAAGATCGTGGCGATGAGCTGCGCCTTGATCATTCTATTTTTTGTTATCTCCATGACCGATGATTTGCATGACCAGGAAATCGCGATCGAGGACAACAAGTCCGCACGAATTGTACCGGTGTCGGGGATTTCCCTTCCTTCCATCTCCGGCCACTCGATCTCCGCAGTATTCCTGGTGGATTCAGCCCTCGCCAGTTTTGATCACGCTTTGCCGTCCGTTCGAAGGCCAGTTGACCGTGCGAAAGTCATTTCCGCGGCCAAGATCCTTTGCGATCGCCTCCACGGGCGTGCGCCACCCGCCCCGCTCGCCTGAACCAGCACGTCTTCCCATCAGCAGACGATGTTCTTGGAGAAGGTCAATGAAGCCAGGTGCCCTTGTCTCTGAATTTTTCTCCTTTGGCGCAGCCCTCGAGAGCGGGCCTAACTTTATCTTGGAGTTTGAGCAAACATGAAGAAACATCTCTGGAAGTACTTTGCAGTACTTGCGATGCTCCCCTGTCGAGCGCTGGCCCAAACGCCCGCGCCAGCCTCAACATCTTTGACCTGGGAGCAAGTGCGCCAACGGTTCGAGCAGAACAATCCGACGCTGCGCGCGGGACAAATTGGAATCGACGAGTCCAAGGCGCAGGAGATCACCGCGTTCCTTCGTCCGAATCCGAGTCTCACTCTGACGGCGGATGGAACCCAGATCACTCCTCATAATAGTGTCTGGCGGCCGTTGGCCGGCACCTATGAAACACCGGGCATTAGCTATTTGCACGAGCGTCGACGCAAGCGCGAACTGCGGCTCGAAAGCGCTCAGAAGGCCACACGAGTCGCCGTTTCCGGCCAGGCTGACCTTCAGANGACGCTTCTGTTTACTTTGCGGATGGACTTCGTACAGGCTCTGCAAGAAAAGGCGATTCTTGACCTCGCGAAGGAAAATATTTCCTATTACGACGNTGTCCTGGAAGTAAATCGCGAGCGCTTCCAAGCCGGCGCGATTTCCCGAGTGGATTTGGACCGGCTAGAGCTTCAACGAGTGCAATATGAGTCCGACTTGCAAATGGCGGAAGAGAGTTTGGAAACTGCGAAGATCCTGCTTCTCATGCTCCTGAATGAACGCACACCGGTGGACCAATTCGACGTTACCGGTCCCTTCGACTTTTCCACTCAGATCGCGCCTCTGGACGAGGTTCGTAAGGCGGCGCTTGATGCCCGCCCGGATTTGAGGGCGGCGCTGCAATCCATAGACAAGGCCAAGACCGACCACCAGCTCGCCGTTGCCAACGGTTCAACCGATCCAACTTTTAGCTCCTGGTATACGCACAACTCATCGAACAACAACCCCTTCGGGATCAACACGGTCGGGGCCAGCGTCAGCATCCCGTTGCGCATCTTCGACCGCAACCAGGGAGAAAAGCTGCGGACACAATTGGACATCGACCGGAGCGCAAAACTAGCGGAAGCGATGAAGGCACAAGTGTTCAGCGACGTGGATTCCGCTTATGCCACGGTGACGAGCACGCTGACGCTCCTGCAGCCCTATAAAGACCGGTATTTGGAGATGGCCTCGAGAGTGCGGGACACGATTGCGTTTTCCTACGAACATGGCGCTGCATCACTCCTCGATTTTCTTAACTCGCAGGCCGAATACCGGACCGTGGAAGTCAACTACTTGAATCTGGTGGCTTCCTATTTGAGCGCGACAAACCAATTGAACCTGGCGGCAGGGCGTGAGGTCATCCAATGAGAGTCGCGGGCTTCGGAACAACGATTTTATTTCTCAGCCTGGCTGGATTCCTCGCGGGCTGCGGCGATAGCAAGGGCGATCCTAAAGCAGAGGCTCCGCCGCCGGCGAAAGTCGACCAAGAAGGAGATGCGAACTTCATACAGGTGGCTCATCCTGAGCAGTTCCCGCTGGCCACGGCGGTGGCGCATGATTCTACGTCTCAGTTGACGGTAACGGGAACAGTCAGTCCGGACATCTCGCGAAGCGTTCCTGTCATCTCGATTGCCACTGGCCGCGTGGTAGAGGTTCACGCGCGCCTCGGCGACACGGTGCAAAAAGGTCAACTCCTCCTCCGCCTGCAAAGCGCGGACATGTCCGCCGCATTTTCCGATTACCGCAAGGCCGTCGCTGACGCAAAACTCGCGCGAATACAGTTCGAGCGCGCCAAACTCCTCTACGACAAGGGAGCCATTTCTCTGAATGACTTCCAAACGGCGGAAGACGTCGAGAACAAAGCCCAGGTGGACGTGGAGAACACCACCGAACGGATTCACGTCCTGGGGGGTAATGTCGATCACCCGGCCGCAATAGTGGATGTTCGCGCCCCGGTTTCGGGGGTGATTACCGATCAGCAGGTCACGAATGCTTCGGGTGTGGCAGGTCTGGGTTCACCTAATCCGTTCACCATTTCCGATCTAAGCTATGTATGGATTCTCTGCGATGTTTACGAAAATGACCTCGCTAGCGTGCACGTCGGCGAAACAGCGGAAATCCACCTGAATGCTTACCTCAACCAAGCGTTTACCGGCCGCATCAGCAATGTGCTTCCCGTCCTCGATCCAACGCTTCGTACCGCCAAGGTGCGCATCGAGGTGCGCAACCCCGGACTGATGCGCGTGGGCATGTTCGTTACCGCGACCTTTCACGGGCAGAAGAAGGAAACGCGTGCGGCCGTTCCGGCTACCGCCATTTTGCATTTGCACGATCGCAACTGGGTCTACATGCCGGCTGGCGACAAGAAGTTCCGGCGCGCCGAGGTTACTGTCGGTCAAATGCTTCCGAACAACATGCAAGAAATCGTGTCAGGTATGCAGCCGGGCCAGCAAGTGGTTCAGAACGCCCTGGTGTTCCAGAACACGGTGGAGCAGTAGATGCTTCACAAACTTGTTGATTTTCCGTTGGAGAACCGCCTTCTAGTTATCGGCGGAGCAATTCTGTTGCTCGCCTGGGGTGCGGTTTCTTTCCATCAGCTTCCTGTAGAAGCGTATCCCGACGTGGCCAACAACTACGTCGAGATCATCACCCAGTGGCCGGGAATCTCCGCGGAACAGATCGAGCAGCAGGTCACGATTCCACTGGAAGTTGTGATGAACGGAATCCCCCATGTCGTCCATTTGCGCTCGTTTTCTCTCTTCGGCCTTTCGGACCTGAAGCTGATTTNCGATGATGAAGAGGAGAACGCCTGGAACCGCGAGCGAGTTCTCGAACGGCTTGCGCANGTGACNTTGCCTACGGNCGTTGTGCCACAGATGGGTACGGACTGGAGTCCTGTCGGACAAATCTATTTTTTTACCCTGAAAAGCACGAATCCGAACTACGACGTGATGGAGTTGAAGTCCATCGAGGATTNGGTGATCGAAAAGAACTTCAAGTCTGTCCCCAATGTCGTCGATGTCGCCAGCTTTGGTGGACCGACGCGCGAATATCAGGTTCGCATTGATCCCAATAAACTGATCGCCTACGGACTGAGCCTCGCCCAGGTGGAACAGCAGCTCACAAACAACAACGCCAACGCGGGCGGCAGCTTCATCGAAGCCGGCCTCCAGCAGATAAATGTTCGGGAAGTGGGACTCGTCAAGAACGTTCGTGATATCGAAAACACCGTCATTGTGACCAAAAGCGGCACGCCGCTGCGCGTTAAGGATATCGCTGCCGTTTCGCAAGGTCCCAAGATCCGGCTCGGCCAGTTCGCCAGGGCGATTCACCGGGAAGATGGCACCATCGTCGATAACGACGATGTGGTTTCGGGCATCGTACTCTTGCGCAAAGGCGCAAAGGCGCAAATGCCGACGAGGTCCTCGCCGGAATCCACGCGAAGGTCAAGGAACTGAACGAGCAAATCTTGCCTCCGGGCGTGAAAGTCGTT
>JGI25616J43925_10000881_pt1 | contig 11354 bp, 7 predicted proteins | sample GraSoi2013_100cm_FD_43925 | JGI IMG/M metagenome (IMG submission 43925) | reverse complement strand
ATTTTCGACAACCCTATCTCGCGATTCGCCTGCAAGATTTCTGGCGCCGCTGGCACATTAGCTTAAGTACCTGGCTCCGCGATTACTTGTACATACCCTTAGGGGGTAGTGCTGGCGGAGCATGGAAAACATCACGGAACCTTCTGGCGACCATGGTCCTGGCGGGGCTTTGGCATGGGGCAAATTGGACGTTCATCATTTTTGGGGCGATTCATGGCGTTGTCCTGGCCGTTGAGCGCCTTCTTTTTCCGATCGCAACGAAGGCCGATGATGCCGCTCGACCCGGCGCCTTTGCAGGGTTCCTCTCGTTGTGGGGACAACGCATCTTGACGTTTAACGTCTTCTGCCTGAGTTTGGCGTTCTTTCGCGCCCCCTCACTCAGTTCGGCGACCCAGTTTTTGTCTGGATTATCCAATTTTGCGTGGCAGAGCGAATACGCCTCGGTGTTCTTTATGCTGAGTCTTTTTTCAATACCCTTGTTTGTTGTGGATTTGTTGTTGGAAGCGAGTAACCAGGAATATCCGTTCGCAACCGCTTCGTACGCACTTCGGACGGGGCTTGCGGGTGTAGCTCTCATCGTATTGGCGCTTTTTTCGGGGAACACTTTCCATGCGTTCGTCTATTTCCGATTCTAAATCTCAGGCCATCACCTACGCGAAAGTCTTGGCCGGAATTTGCGTGATCCTGCTGATCGCCATCGAGCTTTCGGCCGCTTATCTGCTCAAGCATGATTCCGCCACCTACGCCCGCATTTCTCAGCAATATGATGAAGCCGTCAAGATGCATCCCAGCGGATATGGCGGCCCCCCTGGTGTGCTGATGGTTGGCAATTCTTTGCTGCTGCACGGAGTCGAGTTGGATCGCTTGCGCGAAATGACTGGCTCCAGGATGCGCATCTACNCCATTTTTCTCGAGGCCACCGGCTACTATGATTGGCTGTACGGTCTTCGCCGGCTATTCCGCGAGGGAGCAAAACCTCAAGTGGTTGTCGTGGGCGTCGGTGTGAATTATTTTCTCGAGAGCGATGTACGGCAGGACTACGCTCCGATGCTGTTCTTTGATGCCCGAGACACTCTCGCTTTAGCTTCGGATTTACATTTGGATCGCACGGCCACCAGCAATCTGTTGCTCGCACATTCGAGCACCTTTTGGGATACGCGTAGCGCAATTCGCACGCAGATTCTCAGCCACTTAGTTCCGCACCTGGAGGATGTTTTCTCCCATGTTTATCTGAAGCCGGGCATTCCGAAGGGTCGCGAGTTTGAAGAAATTGCCATTCCGCGTTTGCAAAGAATGCGCGAGCTATGTGAAGTACATGGAGCAAAATTGATTCTTCTAGTCCCGCCAACGCTGTCGTCGGAAAGCGCGGTCGCCGAAATGGCGGATACTGCGCACGCCGTCGGAGTAGACGTGTCGATACCGATTGACCCTGCGACACTTTCNGCAAACTTTTACCAGCGGGACGGAATCCATCTCAATCGCGAGGGCGCGGTACTTTTCACGTCAGCACTCGCGAAGGACCTGCCTGGGAAGATTGTGAGCAAGACGTTGTCTTCCCGCTTGCAGCTTGCTGGCGGAAATCCGATTCCTAGGGCCTCTAAGTAGCTCCAGTACGCAGTCAGTAAATCAACTGACATTTTTTGCTTGCCGATCCGTAGGACATTAAGCGTGGGCGCTCAAATCCCAAGTGTGACTGCCGTGCATCAAGAAAAGCATCATTCCCTGCGCGCCGATTTCAGTTGGACGTTAGTGGGGACTGCCATTTATGCGGGCGGCCAATTTGCCACCCTCATGCTGCTAGCCAAATTGGTTCGGCCCGAACTAGTGGGCCGGTACGCTTTGGGTCTCGCCATTGTCTATCCCGCAATGATGTTCACCAACCTGCAGCTCCGAGCCGTAATTACTTCAGGCACCCGTCCGCAGACTCATTTCGGCCATTACCTAACCCTTCGCCTGCTAAGCACGTCTCTGGCGTTGGTGTTGATTTTCGCTATAACGCAGATCCTGCGATATAGCTGGGAACTGACAGCGGTGGTTCTCATGGTCGGTGTGGCATACGCCGTCGAAACGATCAGCGATGTTTATTATGCGCGGCTCCAACTGCACGACAGAATGGCAGCGATCTCCAAATCGCTGATTATGAGGGCGCTGCTGTCCGTGTTCGGTCTTGTGGTTGCAACCTTTAGCACGAGGAGTCTTGTCTGGGGAGTTGGAGGTATTGTGCTGGCGCGATCCATCGTCCTCCTCGGCTACGACATACCCGGACGTACGCATGGTCTGAGCGGAGAGTCTAAATGGTTCTCTTTAAATGAGGCGCTGAGGCCGCAATTCGATCAGAGGATACAACGCGAATTGCTATGGGTGAGTCTGCCCCTCGGAATAGTAGTGTTGTTAAGCTGCCTGAATTCCAGCATGCCCAATTTCTTCATCAAGCAGGCACTCGGCGAACGTGACCTTGGCATTTTCGCGGCGATTGGATTCATGGTTTCGGTAGGAAACATGGCAGTAGTATCCCTGGGACAATCGGCGTTCACTCGACTGGCCAGATCGTACGCCGCCGGTAATCTTGCAAGCTTCCGCTCACTACTGGGCAAACTCCTCACCTTTGGAGCAATTATCGGGCTATCTGGGATGATTATCTCCAAATTAGCAGGACGCGAAATTCTCAGCGTTCTGTTCCGGCCGGAATATGCCGAGAGAGCGGACCTTCTTCCGTGGATCATGGCCGCCGGAGGCGTCCTGTATATGGCCCAGTTTTTGGGGTTCGGGATGACGGCCGCTGGTTTCTACAATTCGCAGGTCGTACTGAATATTCTGGCGAACGTGAGCCTCTTTGCAGCGTGCTTTTGGCTGGTTGCACGACGAGGACTCCTTGGCGCGATCTTTGCGATGCTAATCGCGGCAAGCGTCCAGCTTGCCGCCAGCGTCGTGATTTTATTGATGGGCGTGCGAAAGCGTACCCACGAGCCCTCCAAAACTCTCGAGCAGCTTGATGCGATCACAAGAACTCCCGTTTCAAGGGAACCAAGGCCGGTCTTCAATGGTGGCGACTAGAAATTCACTCCCGCCGTTAGTGCCGGCGTCGCAGAGGCATTGGACGTCGCCGCGGCTTGATAAGGATTCCGCTTTGGGTTGTGTTTTGGTCGCAGAACAGCCTTCTTGCCTCGGCAAGGTTGCGTTTGCTTCCCTTTGGCTCTTGGTCTTCGCCATTCCATGGGAAGACGCGGTCACGATCTCAGATTTTGGTACAAGCGCACGCTTAATCGGGATGGTCACTGGAGTTTTCGGGATCTTGGCAATCGTCGAAAGAGGCAGAGTCAGACGCCCATCCCCCGGCCACTTCTTAATGGCCCTCTTTGTCGTCTTCGCGGCAGTAAGTTACCTATGGAGTCTTTATCCCGAAGGAACTCTTACGCAGGCTCTCACCTACTTCCAGCTCTTCACGTTGGTGTGGCTGATATGGGAGCTCTCCCCTCGGGGCCGAGAACAGAAGCGGCTGATGCAGGCCTATGTCTTTGGGACCTTCGTCTCTGGGATAGACACCGTATACCTGTTTCTTTCTCACCAGGAGTCCGTATATCAACGTTATGCCGGCGCCCGGTTAGATGCGAATGACCTGGGGTTAATGATGGCCTTGAGCATCCCGGTCTCATACTATCTGCTCATCCAGAGCAAAGGGGCGATCGCTTGGGTCTACAGAGTGCAACTTCTTTTGGCAGGAACAACCGTTTTGCTGACTGCCTCAAGGGGAGCCACCTTGGCGAGCCTTGTCGCGCTCCTTATTGTGCCATTGACTCATTCGCGCTTGACCGCACGTCAGAGAATCGCCGTCCTCTTGACAGTATCATTGCTCTTCTGCGGCGCTTTTCTCTTCGTACCAGAAAGCTCATGGGAACGCTTATCCACGACGCCCAACGAACTCGCACGGGGTACGCTTACCGGTCGCAGGGTCATCTGGGCCGCAGGTTGGGAGCTTTTCCGGGAGCATCCCTTCGTGGGTATTGGAGCGAATACGTTCCGGGTCATTGTGAGCCGTGTTTTGGCTGAACCGATTCGCGCCGGTAACGATATCCTGACTCCGGCGCCACCTGCGCACAACACTTTCCTGTCGGTCCTCGTCGAGCAGGGCGTGATTGGCCTTGCACTTTTTTGCGCTTTGCTGGGCGTCCTAGCGCTGTCACTGAGGGCGCTACCTCCCTTCCCGCAGAAATTGTGGATTGTGTGCCTGGGGGTTTGGATCGTAGGAGTATCGAGCTTGACTTGGGAAATGCGGAAACCGACATGGTTCTTCTTCGGCCTGTTAATGGCGCAGTGCGGCAGCATATTCCGGAAGCGGCNAATGCAGGCATATGTCCCTGCTCTTGCTCATGCGCATCATGAGGATCAGCTTCTCGTCATCGGAGCTCGACCGTAGTTCGCCTGGTTAACACGCGGTTCTGGTAGAAGACTCCAGTACAACCAACGACGCAGACATGAATAAGATCAAGGTAGCCCATATCGTTCCCATGCTGAGCCCGGGTGGCGCCGAGCGCGTCGCGGTACATATCGTGCGAAGATTGGATCGTCAGCGCTATGAACCGGTGGTTATTTCGTTCACCCGGCGGCTGGGATGCGACCTCGACCGAATGCTGGAGGAGGCTGGTGTTGAAGTTCGATATTTAGGAAAACGCCCGGGATTCGATTACCGAATGTACTTCAGATTGCATCCTGTTCTCAGAGACTGCCAACCGGATATTGTCCACACCCACCTACACGTGCTTCGCTATGCGTTGCCGTTCCTGCTCCTTCTCAAACGCGTTTCGTTGTTGCACACGGTCCACAACCTGGCGGAACGCGAGATTGAACCTAGGGCGCGCTGGATTCAGCGCTACGCACTGAACCACGGGGTTGTCCCTGTGGCGGTCGCGAAGGAAGTAGCACTAAGCCTAGAGCGCCTTTATGGGATTCAGCGGTGTCGCGTGATCTCGAACGGCATTCCGACGGACAGCTACGCCTGTCCGCAGACGCCCCGGAGAGAGTGGAGGACCAAGGAGCGTTTCGGAACCGATGATATTCTCTTTGTTTGCGTGGCGCGTTTTGCTCCGCAGAAGAACCACTCCCTGCTCCTGAAAGCGTTCGCCCAAGGCCCCGCTTCCGATCCGAAAGCCCATTTGGTCCTGGTGGGAGAGGGCGTCTTGCGGGAACAGCTGGAAGAGCAAGCAAAGAGCCTTGGCTTGGCAGGCCAAGTCCACTTCCTCGGGCTACGTACCGATATTCCGGACGTGTTGGGCGCAATGGATGTTTTTGTGCTGAGCTCGGACTGGGAGGGCAACCCGCTTTCGGTGATGGAAGCAATGGCCTCTGGTCTGCCTATCGTGAGCACAGCTGCGGGGGGCGTGGCGGACCTCGTCGAGAGTGGAAAGCAAGGTCTTATCGTACCGCTCGGAGATGTTCAGGGTTTCTCCGGCGCTATGATATCGCTCTTGCGAAATCAAGAAGCCAGGCAGCGCTTGGGACTGGCAGCAGCCAGACGGGCAAGACAAAGCTACGATGTCTCGACGATGGTCCGGGCATACGAAGAACTGTACGACAGTGTCTTTCATCAATCGCGCCATCTGAAAGCAGAAAGCTACCTCCGCGAGTCCGCCATTACGGCCGAAGAGCGTGTGGAAATCCAAAGTCAATGAACGGTCTGGTTGGCCGCACGGAAATCTGAAAACCAACATGATAAAGGTCATGCACATCATCACAACCCTCGGCCCGGCCGGGGCCGAAACGATGCTCTGCCGAATCGCTTCTGGGATGGATGGCACGCGGTTTGAGAATGAAGTTGTTTCGCTTACCGCCATACTGGACCTGGCGGAGCGAATGCAGCAAGTCGGTGTACGTGTGCGCACGCTCGGCATGAGAACGAGCGTACCAAACCCGTTGCTAGTGATGCGCCTTGCACAATGGATCCGCGAGTCAAAACCAGACGTCATTCACACGTGGATGTATCACGCCAACTTGGTCGGCGCTCTCGCCGCGCGCCTGGCCGGTAATGTGCCTGTGGTTTGGGGCATCCACCATAGCGCACTCGACCCGCGCGTTGACAAGCGTCGAACTATGTTCGTCAATCGCGCCTGCGCCGTTTTATCTCGAAAGTTCGCAGCCAGGGTTGTGTGTTGCTCTGCGGCATCGCTGCGCGTCCACAGGAACCTTAACTACGCCGCCGAAAAACTTGAGCTTATCCCTAACGGCTTCGATCTGAATCAAGTTAAACCGGACCCNACAGCCCGCGTATCGGTGCGCCAAGAGCTGGGCATCCCAACGGATGCCCTTCTAATTGGAATAGCGGCCCGCTTCCATCCACTAAAGGACCATCACAACTTCATCCAGGCTGCCGCCCGCCTACAAAAACAAATACCAGGTATTCATTTCCTACTTTGNGGCATGAACATCACCTGGCAAAACTCACAGTTGGCGAGATGGATCGAGTCCGCGGGCCTACGTAACTCTTGCCATCTATTGGGACTACGCCGAGATATGTCTCGCCTGTTTGCCGCGATGGACATTGCCACGACTGCTTCTCGCAGTGAAGCCTTTTCCGTTGCAATTGGTGAAGCCATGGCGTGCGAAACGCCCTGCGTAGTGACCGACGTGGGAGATTCCGCAATGATTGTTGATCAGACCGGTATCGTCGTCGCTCCTGGAAATCCGGATGCGCTGGCCGAAGCGTGGCGGAAGCTCATAGAAGCCGGACCCGAAGTACGGCGCCAACTCGGAATGGCCGCCAGGCGCCGAGTGCAGCAACATTTCGCTCTGCCTACGATTGTGGACCGCTATCAGGCCATCTATGCGGAGTTGGCAACCGAAAGATCGCAGAGTGTACCTTCCCCAAGGCTCTCGGAATGTGCCCGATAAGTTCGCCAATTCAGAAATGCTGGATTGAAAATTATGACCATGCACCTTTCACCTCGACCAGCCCGTACTCATTGAATATTCCCAACGCCTAGCGGTTCAAGGTCTGGCCCATCGGCGCCACCCCTTAATCCTAGGTTATTTCTTGGCAACAAAGTGACAGATTCAGCCGCCCAAATCCCAAGTGGAGAAAAAATGCGCAAATTAAATATTCTTCCGATCCTCTGTCTCGCGTCCCTTTTTGCTTCGACAGTTCGCGCCCAGACTAATACAGGCGTGAACAACGCCGAGTTGAGTGGCAACTACGCATTCACCTTCAGAGGGAGCAGCAGCAATGGAAGCGTCTCGTCTGTTTATGCCGCTGTAGGAAGATTCACGGCGGACGGAGCTGGCAGTCTCGCCAACGGTGAACTGGACACCAACACCGTCGGTGGCGGANGGGCCGCGCAAACGTTCACTGGGACCTATTCGATTGGTGCGGACCATCGTGGTGTGATGACCCTGAATATTGGAGGTAGCTCGGCGAGGCTCGCCTTCGCGATGATGGCCGACGGCAACGCCCAGTTCATCAAGTTCGACGCCTCGGGTGGGGTGGGAACGATCGGCTCGGGGACCATGGAAAAAGCGGACACCACCGCATATAGCACGGCCAGAATAACGGGTGACTACGCGTTTGGTGCCGCCGGCTTCGATAACGTAAATAATCGCGCGGCGATCGAAGGCCGATTTACTTCGAGCGGAACAGGTACTCTCACTAACCTAGTTGGGGACGTCAACGGCTATGGCACTGATTATGCGATGAACTTTACGGCGGCGAATTACACGGTATCCGATACCGCCACGGGGCGCGGCACAATGCACCTCGCATTCACATTTGGTGGCACACCGGACAGCATGAACTTCGCCTTTTACGTCGTGAATTCAGGAAAGCTGTTTCTGATGGAGAGTGACGTGGTAACGACTGCGACTCCACTGCTAAATGGCGTCGTTGTGCAGCAGCAAATTCCCACAAGCGGATTCTCCAATACCTCGCTGAACGGCAACATGGTCATTTACCTCACTGGGCTCTCCATGTGTGGCAGTGCATCAGGTGTGCCTAAGGCGGTCGCAGGCTTGCTCACCACCAACGGTAACGGCGCTCTTTCCTTAACTTACGACGAGAACTACTGCAGAGCACCCAATTCCGTCACCGGTGCGCCGGGGACTTACANTGTAGCCAGCAATGGCCGGGCGGCGATCACGATCGGAGGATACAGGCTGGTGGCCTACCTGGTGAACTCGAATCAGGTTTTTCTCTTCGTCTCGGATGCCAATGTTTTGTTCGGTTTCGGCGAGGCGCAGGCAGCGGGTTCATTCACCAATAGCGCGCTAAAGGGCGCGTATTCCGGCTACGCGACCAACCCAGCGACATTCGCAGTGACTGTCTTCTCCGGCGAATTCTCGGCGGACGGCGCCACTTCCGCAGGCAACATCAGCGGCGCCGAAGACAGCGGCGCGCCAAGCGGACCCGTTTCGGGCGCGCCGTTCAAAGCCACGTACTCGGTAGCATCATCCCCAACAAATGGCAGGGGAACGATGACGATCAGTTCCGGCACGGGGGGCAACGCTATCATCTATATGGTCTCCGCCTCGAAGTTTGTGGTTCTTCCACTGAACGATCCCAATCCCGCAATCTGGGACTTCGAGTTATCTTCTGCTTCTGTTCCGGCTCCTACGCCCGCCTCCCTTTCCTCGCTTTCGCTGAACCCCGCGAGTGTTACGGGCGGGAATTCCTCTACGGGCACAGTGACATTGAGCGGTCCTGCTCCGTCTGGTGGCGCACAAGTTATGCTTTCCAGCAGCAACACGACCGCCGCCAGCGTTCCTTCCAGTGTGACGATTGCGGCCGGCGCCACGAGTGCGACATTCGCTGTCAGCACCGGCTCCGTCGCTTCGTCCACCACCGTGGTCATCTCTGCGACTTACAGCGGCGCGACCAAGACGGCCTCGCTCGCTGTGACGCCAGTGCCTCCGCCAGCACCGACTGTCTCCTCGTTAACCCTAAACCCTTCGAGCGTTATTGGCGGCGCCCAATTCTCCACGGGCACCGTAAGATTGAGCGGACCAGCCCCGGCGGGGGGCGCGCAGGTCATGCTTTCCAGCAGCAACGGTGCGGCTAGCGTACCTTCCAGCGTGACCGTTCCCGCTGGGGCCAGCAACGCAACCTTCAGGATCAATACGTCCGCAGTTCTCATCCCAACTTCCTCTACGATCTCAGCTTCGTACAACGGTACGACTCGGACGGCAGACCTCTCTGTGTTCTAGCGGAGCGGATGCGCNTCGACAGGTGATTCCCACCAATCCAAACGGGACAAGCAATGTCGTATCAGAAACACTCTAGTCTACGCCGGGCCAGTTACCGGTCTGCTCGATAGATCCGGATGATCACAAAGATGAATGGGAATGTGGCGCGACCCCGCTTGGTTATCGCCGTGAATTCGGCAATTGCCGTTGGTTTCTTGCAAGGTCAGTTGCAATTTTTCCGCGACAAAGGCTTTGATGTAACCGTTCTCTGTCCTGAACGACGCAAGGATGAGTGGGAAGTGGCGCGCGCGGAGGGTATTCCGACCATCGAAGTGCCCATGGAGCGAGAGATCGCTCCCTTCCNCGATCTTGCTTCGCTTTGGCGGCTGTGGCGCATCATGCGCACCCTTCGCCCAACAGTAACCAACGTGGGGCACCCCAAGACAGGATTGCTGGGAGGCTTTGCAGCTTGGCTCAACCGTGTGCCTTGCCGATTCTATACGCTGCACGGTTTGCGGTTCGAGACTACCAAAGGACTGAGACGGAGGCTCCTCATTCTTGCCGAGCGGCTAGCTTGTCGCTTTGCCCATCGCGTTATATGTGTCAGCCAAAGCGTCCGTGAGAGGGCGATTGCTTCCGGGGTCACAAATCGAGACCGGGCCTTTGTCTTTGGATCTGGCAGCTGTAATGGTGTGAATGCTTCCCATTTTGCGGCTACACCAGAAACAATGAGGCGGGCGGCCGAGTTGCGACACCAGTTAGGAATCCCTCCGCAGGCGCCTGTCGTGCTGTTTGTTGGACGTTTTACCTGTGACAAAGGCGTGCCGGAGCTGATGGATGCCTTTTCACAACTCATCCATCGATTCCCGGAACTCCGGCTGCTTCTACTAGGTTGCTTCGAGGACGGAGATCCACTTCCGGCTACTACTCGCAAGGCTCTGGAGGCACATTCACGAGTGATCTTCGCAGGGGCCGTACGGAACACGGCTCCTTACTACTCGATTGCCGATGTCTTGGTCCTACCAAGCCACCGCGAAGGGCTGCCAACTGTGATCCTAGAGGCCCAGGCCGCAGGCAAACCCGTGGTAGGAGCGGCGGCGACTGGGATCGTAGATGTCATCTCGGATGGCGAGACCGGCCTTCTCTTTCCTGTGGGTGACGTACCAGCGCTTGCTGAGGCGATGGCCAGNCTTATCGCCGACAAAAGCTTGGCCAATAAACTGGGTCTTGCCGGTCAAGAACAAGTCAAACGTAAATTTCGACAGGAGCGAATCTGGGAAGAGCTATACCGAGCGTATTTCACAGTTCTGCAAATGAAAGAACCGCGATCATCATTGATACCNTACACCGAGAAGAGCAGCAGTTTCGTGGCTGGATCCAACGAATAGCCGCGCTCTAGAAATCTCGCAACCACAAACCGAATGCCTTTCTATTTTATTCCTCCCCCAGCCCGAAAATNAGCTGCTGAGGGAGAAAACGCTCATGAACATCGACGACAAATCAGTCAGCCGAGACGGGGAACAGACGAGCGGAACCTTTCGGCGCGTCAAGAGCCTGGTGTTAGCGGCGGCCGTGCCCGTCGTTCTCACAACCTTCATAGCATTCGACACAACATCAGGCTCAGCGTTTCCGGTGTGGGCGATGTCCGGCCTCGTTAGAGTGGGAAAGACGGACACCGCCGGGACGGTGCCTTCCATCAGCCTGTCCAGCGCACGCGGCGAAACGGTAGACACGCAGGTCGTTGTGCAGGGTCCGTCTGGGGGTCTGACGAACGTGAACGTGAGTGCCTCGGCGCTGATAGGGCCCGGCGGCGCAACGATCCCGGCATCGAGCGTGACGCTGTATCGCGAACACTACATCACCGTGACCGGCACGGCGAATTACGGCGGCGGCGGCAATCCACCGCTAGGTTCGGGCACCTATCCGGAACCGCTCATTCCCTTTAATGATCCGGAAACCGGGTCGCCCCTATGCGGAACAGCGGCCACGCTCATGGCCTGCAATGCCACCATCAGCGCCGGGCAGAATCAACCATACTGGATCGACATTTCTGTGCCCCGCGGAGCTACAAACAGTCCGCCGGGGACTTACACCGGCAGCATCTCCATCAGCGCCGCTCAAGGCAATGTAACCATCCCAGTCACGCTCACGGTGTGGAATTTTGAGCTTCCAGCGCAGCCTTCGGAACTTTC
>JGI25616J43925_10000880_pt1 | contig 11358 bp, 10 predicted proteins | sample GraSoi2013_100cm_FD_43925 | JGI IMG/M metagenome (IMG submission 43925) | reverse complement strand
CGGTTTCTTTCTGACACAATCGCGCCACCCGAGCCCGGGTGGTGAAACTGGTAGACACAAGGGACTTAAAATCCCTCGACGGGTAAATCCGTCATGCAGGTTCGACCCCTGCCCCGGGCACCATCGGAGTAAGATGGCCTGCGATGATTGAGAGCTGGGTCGACTTCGCTTTAAGCGTGATCGGCGGGGCAACCGCTTTTCTGTGCTTGTTCGACGGCACGCGGCGGCTCTTCGCTTTCGGCGTGCACCGGAGGGCCGTGGTCATGACGGTTTTGGCCGCCGGCATCTGCGCTCTGTACGGTGGATTCGCATACTGGAAATACTCCGACCTGAAGGCCACGTTGAGCATGAGTCAACGAAAGGCCACGGCCGCGCAGCCGGCGAATTGGGGCAGACTTTCGCCGGAGAGGAAGGAAGCCGCCAGCCTGGCGCGCGCTCGTCAGGCGTTCACGGAGTCCGGGACGCTGGGAAGCTATATCGATCGCAGCGGCGAGACCCGGACCTTTGCTCCGACCCAGGAAGATCTCATGCGGCGCGAGCGCGTGGTCGCCTACTACTCGCGGGCGGAATACGCGGCGCGCAGCAGCCTGGCGGAAGCTCTGCTCTGGTTGATCGTAGGCTTGGTCGCAGTCCTGTTCGGAATCGTCATGTCTCTCGAGAAGATGCCTGCGCGAGCCGGCCCGGCGGAGGAACCCGGCGACGCGTAGTCTCCGACGGCGATGCCGCTGCTGTCCAGCCTCAAACAACGCGCGCGCCATCTCAAGAGCGAGACTCTCGTCCTCTGGTTCGCCGCGCGCCACCCCGGCACGCCGTGGTACGCGAAGCTTCTGGTTGCGGGCATCGTAGCCTACGCGCTGAGCCCCATCGACCTTATCCCGGACTTTATTCCTGTGCTGGGATATGTGGACGATCTCATACTGATCCCGCTGGGGATCGTCCTTGCGATCAGGATGATCCCGGGTCCCATTCTGGAGGAATGCAGGGCGCAGGCGCAGGAGAGGATGGCGAGCGCCCGGCCGGTGAGCCGCTTTGCCGCGCTCGTCATCGTCGGGGTGTGGCTGGCCGCGGCGGCGCTGTGCGCGCTGTGGGCCTACCGCACCTGGTTCAGCTCTTGAAACAAAGGATTGGCGCACCGATATAGGTTGAGCGCGGTAGAATCTCTGCCAAGGACGCGAACGTGATCGTATTTGAGCTGATTTGCACGGATCGTCATCGGTTCGAGGGTTGGTTTGCTTCGCCCGATGACTTCGAGGGCCAGAAAGCCCGCGGCCTGCTCTCGTGCCCGGTTTGCAGCGATTCCGGAATCGAAAAACTGCTCACGGCGAAGATCGGCAGGCAGGAAGCCGAGCCGTCGCGGGAGAACGCGCAGGCGTCCGTCGCGCCGGCCGCGCGGACGCGCAACCTGCACGAATTCATCGACGCCATCCTGCTCAACACCGAGAACGTGGGAGAGGATTTTCCCGCCGAAGCGCGGCGCATGCATCGCAAGCAAGTCCCCGAGCGAAACATCCGCGGCGTGGCGACGGGCGAAGAGACGCGGGAGCTCCTGGAAGAAGGCATTGCGGTGATGCCGCTGCCGATCCCGCCCCGCAAGGACTGGCACTGACCTCACCTCCGACCGCTCTCCACTTGAGTGGAGAGCGGAGCCCGCCGACCTAGACCAGCTGTCGCTGCTTGCGCAGCTCCGGCATGCAGTGCCGGATCCATTGGGCAGTGATTTTTTCCTGCAGTGAATTCTGCCTGAGGCGCTCCGAGAGCGCGCCGAAATCCACGTTGTCGAGCTCCTGGTCCTGGTTGAAGCAGGAAAAGACGGTGCTCGTCTTTCCGGTCCGCGGGTCGCGGTGCGGCTGCAGGCACTGGGCGCAGATTTCCTTGAGCATGCATTGCATCGGCGAGTTGATCGAGCCGATCGCGACGTGCTGCGGCTTGAGATAGGCCCTGAGCACGTCGTGGCGCGCGCGCGCGACCGCCGCCATCATCCGGTCTGACCCGATGGCGATCAGGCGGTCGGCGTCCTGCGTGCGGATCGAGGGAGGCCCGAGCCTGCCTTGCGCGTAGGCGTCCATCGCCTGGACGATGTTGCCGACGAAGCTTCTGTCTTGCGCTCGGGTGGGCTTGAACCCCGGTTCTTCATCGCAGCACCACACGAGCAAATCCGCGGCGCTTTCGATTTCGGCTACTTTGTAGCGGTCGATGACTTTCTTGTAGCCGGCAAAATACAGCACTTTCGACCCTCGGGCCCGGAACGCCGCGCCGATCGAAAACAGGACCGCGTTGCCCAGGCCCCCGCCGACGAGGATCACGGTCTCATCGGCCGCGATGTGGGTCGGGCTGCCCGTGGGGCCCATCAGGATCACCGGCTCCCCGGCCTTGAGCATCGCGCACAAGTCCGATGAACCGCCCATCTCGAGCACGATGGTCGAGACGAGCCCCTGGTCCCGGTCCACCCAGGCGCCGGTCATCGCGAGCCCCTCCATCTGCAGGCGGGTCGTCGTGGTGGCGTTCCGCACCACGGGGGAGAGGGTCTCGAAGTTCTGCAGCCGGTAGAACTGGCCCGGCCTGAATTTGCGCGCAGCGAGCGGAGCCTTCACCACCACTTCCACGATCGTGGGGGTGAGCCGTTCCACTTTGTGAACAGTGGCGAGCAGCTGGCCGGCGAGCTCAGCGAAGAACTCCCGGGGTGTGCTGCGGGATTGCGGAGGCGTCTTCGCCAGCGCGCGCGACACCACCGGGTAACCCTGGCGTGCCGAACCGAGCGCCTTGACGACGTTGCCGAAGTAGGACGGGTGCAGGTCGCCGAAGAAGCTGACGAAACGCCCATCGGGAAAACGCGACAAGAGCACGTCGGCGCGCTCCGGCTTGGAGATCGCGCGCTGCGGCTTCACGGGCCGTCCGTCCTCGTCGCAGGCCTGGAAATATCTTCCGTCGAGCTGGAAATGCACCGCGTCCTCGCGCGCGAGCACCGTGTTCGGCTGGGTCCCGGCGGCGACGAACACGGTGTGCGCCGGCAGCCAGTGCTCGGCGGATTCGCCGCCCAGTCCGCTTTCCCGGGCGAACCGAATGCCGCGCACTGCGCCGTAGTTGTCCACGTCCACCGCGACCGGCGACAGGCCTTCGGAGAAGGCGATGCCTTCCTCGAGAGCCTTCTCGACTTCCTCGTGGTTGAGCGTGTAGGAAGGACTGTCGACGAGCCGCCGCCGGTAGGCGATGGTTACGCCGCCCCAGTGCTGAAGGAGCTCGACGATGCGCGCGGCGCGGCCTTCGCGCGCGGCAAGCGCCCGTTCCTCGCGAATTGCGCGCGCGTGCGCGAGGAACTCTTCGGCGATTTCGCGCTCCTGGTCGTCCCACTCCTCGCGCACGGCGTCCTCGCCGGTCTCGGCGGCGAGGGTCTCGTAGCGCGTCAGGAACTTCTCAACTTGCACCGTATAGTAGGCGAGCGATTCGGTCGCCGTATCGATCGCGGTCAGGCCGCCGCCGACCACCACCACGGGCAGGCGCAACTGCATGTTGGCGATGGAATCCGACTTGGCCGCGCCGGTGAGCTGCAGCGCCATCAGGAAGTCGGAGGCCGCGCGCACGCCTCGCGCGAGCCCGTTCGGGATGTCGAGTACCGTGGGTTTGCCGGCGCCCATGCAAAGCGCCACGTGATCGAAGCCCAGGTCGAAGGCGTCCTCGACCGTGACCGTTCCGCCGAAGCGCACCCCTCCGTACATCGCGAACTGCGCGCGGCGCTCGAGCAAGAGGCGAACGAGCTTGAGGAAATTCTTGTCCCAGCGCACCGTGATGCCGTATTCGGCGACGCCGCCGAATCCCGCCATGACGCGGTCGTCGAGGGATTCATATAGCGCATGCAAGTCCCGGACCGGCTCGAGGGGCACGCGACTCCCGTCGTCTTTGATTCCCGAGAATTGGGCCGGCACCGGCTCGATTTTCAGTCCGTCGATGCCGGCCACCGCGTGTCCTTCGTTCATGAGGTAATGGGCCAAGGTGAAACCGGCCGGACCCATCCCGGCGATAAGCACTTTGTATCCGGTCGCGGGCAGAGGCAGGGGTCGTCGGAAATTGAGCGGGTTCCAGCGCGTGAGCAGCGAATAGATCTCGAAGCCCCAAGGCAGCTCCAGCACGTCTTTCAGGGTGCGCGTCTCGATCTGCGGAATGTTTACCGGCTCCTGCTTCTGGAAGATGCAGGATTTCATGCAGTCGTTGCAGATGCGGTGCCCGGTCGCGGCCGCAATGGGATTGTCGATGACGATCACGGCGAGCGCCGAAAGCGCATTGCCCTGCGCTTTCAGGGTATGGAACTCGGAGATCTTTTCCTCCAGGGGGCAGCCGGCGAGCGTCACCCCGAAAGGGCTCTTCTTGAACACCACCTTGCCCGGCGTTTCCGCGGGGGATTTCTCTTTGAGACCCTTGGAGCAGGAATCCTTCCCCTGGGTGTGGCACCAGATGCAGTAGTTGGCCTGGTCGAGCGCGCCGACGAGGTCGGTACCCGGATCGGTGAGGGCGAAGCCCTTGCGTCTGCGGATGTGCTCGGGTCTGATGGTGTAGGTGACGACGCCCTCGCGGTCGTTCTTTTGCGCGCGCACGAGGAGATTTTGCGGATCGATCTTGGACGGCGCCTTGAAAAGCACCCCTGCGTTCACGTGTTCGCGACCGGCGGACGTGTGCAGCGCCCACGCCGAGTATTTCAGCGCGAGGTCGAGCGCAACCGCATGCGCGGCTTCATCGGCGAGCCAATGGGCGACTTTGTTCGCGAACGTCAGCTCATCGAAGCGCCCGTCCAGGTGCTTTTTCAGCTCGGCCTCGAGCGCGGGTCCGTCGAGCCTGGCCGCCTCCTCGAGCTTCACCTTGTTCGCCGCGCGGCGCTGCACGAACTGGCGCTTGACCGCGTAGAGCGGGGCAAGCTCGTGATGGCGGGCCGCAAGCGCGCGGAATTCGGTCTGGATGCCAAACAGGTCCGCCAGAAAATCGTCGAGATGCGGCGCGATCTCCAGAATCAGGGCCGATTCGGCCTTAGAATCGAGACCCGAAGTCTCGCGTGCGGCTTCGAGTTGCGGCCTCAGCGCGGAGTCTGCGGCGCCGAGATAGTCCAGGAATGCGGCATCGAGCCTGGCAAGGCCGTCGCGCTCGTAGAGTTCCGCGAAGGACAGGCCGTAAGCAAGCTTCAGCATCCCGCGCCTAGCGCTCCAGGAGCTTGAGCTTGTCCTTCACGTCCTTCCACTGGTCGGCGTCGGCCGGGCCCGGCTTGGCATCGGTGATCACGGGCCAGATCTTCGCGAGCTCTGCATTGAGGGGGGTGAATTTTTTTTGCTCCTCGGACAGATCTTCTTCGGGAATGATCGCGTCGACCGGGCATTCGGGAATGCAGACGGCGCAGTCGATGCACTCGTCCGGGTCGATCACGAGCATGTTCGGGCCCTCGTGGAAGCAATCGACCGGGCAGACGTCGACGCAGTCGGTGTACTTGCACTTGATGCAGCTTTCGGTGACGACGTGGGTCATCGCGCGATCCTCGAGTTTGGCGGCGCGCCCGAAGGCGAACCTCGAAAGGCTAAAATTATAAGGCTTTCATCCCGCCGCTTGAAAGGGTGGGCTGATGGTCATTGGTCATTTGCTTATATTCGGATCGAGGTTGCGATAGAATCCGGTTCCGCCGGCCCGCCGCAGGGAACTTCAGGCAAGCGGTGCCGGTCTGTGTATGTGTTTTGGAGAGTGCCTTGATCAGGGTGGAAAATCTCAGCAAGTCCTTCGGGCCGAAGCTCGCGGTCGACGGCGTCTCCTTCGGGGTCGGCAAGGGCGAGGTGCTGGGATTCCTCGGGCCCAACGGCGCGGGCAAGTCGACCACCATGCGCATGATCACCGGTTTCATTCCCCCGAGCGCGGGCGCGGTCTCGGTGTGCGGCCTCGACGTGCAGGAAAACCCGATCGAGGTGAAGCGACGCATCGGCTATCTCCCGGAGGCGGCGCCCTCTTATTCCGAAATGTCCGTGCTGTCGTTCCTCAAGTTCGCCGCCGAGATGCGCGGACTGCGCGGCGGGGAACGCCGCAAGGCGATACGCCGCGTGGTCGAGCTGTGCCACCTGGAGAGCGTGCTCGGTCAGACGATCGACACGCTCTCGAAGGGCTTCCGCCACCGCACCTGTCTCGCGCAGGCGCTCGTCCACGACCCCGAGGTGCTGATCCTGGACGAACCCACCGACGGGCTCGATCCGAACCAGAAGCACGAGGTGCGCACGCTCATACGGACGATGGGCGAGAGCAAGGCGATCATTTTCTCGACGCATATCCTCGAGGAAGTCGAGGCCGCCTGCACCCGCGCGATCATCATCGACCGCGGCCGCATCGTCGCGAACGGCACGCCTGCGGAGCTGAAGGCGCGCGCTCCCAGCGGGAAGCTGGAGGATTTCTTCCGCTCGATCACGCGCTCGGACACGATCGCGGAGGCGGCATGAAGTCGAGCTGGCCCCCGATCAAGACCATCGCCAAGCGCGAGCTCTCGGCCTACTTCGAGTCCCCGGTTGCCTACGTGTTCCTCGTGATTTTTCTTCTGCTTTCCGGGTTCTTCACCTTCGCCCTCGGCGGATTTTTCGAGCGCGGCGAGGCCTCGCTCGCGGCCTTCTTCAACTGGCTGCCGTGGCTGTTCCTGTTCCTCGTGCCCGCTGCGGGCATGCGCCTGTGGTCCGAGGAGCGGCGGCTCGGAACGATCGAGCTGCTGCTGACGATGCCGGTGGCCGACTGGCAGGCGATCGCCGGCAAGTTTCTCGCCTCTTGGGTGTTTCTTATCGTCGCCCTCGCGTTGAGCTTCCCGATCGTCGTGACGGTCAACGTGCTCGGCGATCCGGACAACGGGGTGATCGCGAGCGGCTACGTCGGAGCGGCGCTGCTCGCCGGCGCCTACCTCGCGATCAGCTGCCTGACCTCGGCTCTGACCCGCAACCAGGTCATCGCTTTTATCCTCGCCGTAGTCTTGTGCCTGCTTCTCACCCTGGTGGGGTTTTCGCCCTTGACCGACCTGCTCGCGCGCTGGGCGAGCCCGTGGCTCGTGGAAGGGATCACGAAGTTTTCCGTTCTCACTCACTACGACGGCTTCCAGAAGGGCGTGCTCGATTCGCGCGACCTGCTCTATTTCTTCTCGCTGATGGCTTACGCGCTGTTCGCGACCGGCGTGGTCATCCGCAACCACCGGGCCGGCTGAGGGCGGACCATGCACAAGAAGACCGAAAATCTCCTGTACTCGGCCGGCGGGCTTGTCGCCGCCGCCCTGATCCTCGTGCTCCTCAATTTTGTCCTGGGTGCGGTGCGGGGGCGTATCGACTTGACTCAAGGCAAGCTCTACACGCTCTCCGAAGGCACGCGCGCGGTTCTCGGCAAGCTCGAGTCCCCGGTCAAGATCCGGCTGTACTTCAGCCAGAACGACGTCCCCTTGCCGATCAAGGCGTACGGGCGAAGGGTCGAGGATCTGCTCGCGGAGTTCAGGCAGGCCGGCCGCGGCAAGGTCACGGTCGAGAAACTCGATCCTCAGCCGGACTCCGATGCCGAAGACTCCGCAACCCTTGAAGGCGTCCAGGCCCAGGTCACGCCTTCGGGCGACAAGTTCTACCTCGGCGCCTCGATCAGCTACACGGAACAGAAGGTGGCCCTGCCGGCGCTCACCCCGGACCGCGAGCCGCTGCTCGAGTACGACCTCGTGCGCGCGATCGCGCGCGCCGTCTCGACAACGAAGCCGGTGATCGGAGTCATGAGCGCTCTGCCGGTGTTCGGCATGCCCCCGAGCCAATTCACCGGCGGCCAGCCGTTGGAACCGCAGGTCATCATCGGCGAGCTGCGGCGCGACTACACGGTGAAGCGCGTGAGCCTCGATGCGGAGCGCATCGACGACGATATCAAGGTGCTGCTGGTGATCCACCCGCGCGGCATCGGCGAGCGGGCGCAGTACGCGCTCGACCAGTTCGTGCTGCGCGGCGGGAAGCTCATCGCCTTCCTCGACCCGAGCGCCTATTTCGATCAGATGGGCCAGATGGGAGGCATGGGCGGCGGGGGCACACCGTCCTCGCTCGACAAGCTGCTCAAGGCCTGGGGCCTCGCCTTCGACTCGGGGAAAGTCGTGCTCGACATGCGCTACGTCACGGGCGCGGGAGTGCGCACCCTGCCGACGCTGCTCTCGCTCAACGACAACGCGTTCGATCCGAAAGACATCACCACGGCGCGGCTCGGGTCGCTGCTGATGCCTTTTGCGGGAGTGTTTACGGGCAAGCCTGTCGAAGGACTGGACGAAACGGTCCTCATGAAGACGTCTGCGTATTCGCAGCTGGTCGAGTCGTTCGCAGCCATGACGCAGGGCGAAGCGGCCATCCGCGGGTTCAAGCCCTCGGGGATTGAATATCCGCTCGCCATCCGGCTGACCGGAAAGTTCAAGACCGCGTTTCCCGAGGGCCGGCCTGCGCCGGAGGACAAGGGCGACAAAAACGTGGCGAAAGCGCCCGAGAAGAAGGCGGCGAAGGCGTCCGACCCAAAGGCCGAAAGCGCATCCCTGAAAGAATCGGCGGCCGAGAATGCGGTCGTGCTCGTCGGCGACAGCGATTTCATCAACGACGGCGCGGCGGTGCAGATCCAGGAGATATTCGGGCAGCGCATCGTCATCCCGCGCAACGGCAACCTCGCCTTCGCGCAGGCGCTGGTGGACCAGTTCGCGGGCGACCCCGCGCTCATCAATCTTCGCAGCCGCGCGAGCGCCGCGCGGCCGTTCACCGTGATCCGCGACATGGAGGCGAAGGCGCAGCAGGCCTACCTCGGCAAGATCAAGGACCTGGAGGACAACCTCGGCCAGACGCAGGAGAAGCTGAATGCGCTGCAAAAGGGCAGGGGGCAGGGCGCAGGGGCGATTCTCTCGGCCGGGCAGCAGACCGAGCTCGAGAATTTTCGCAGAAAAGCCGCAGAGACGCGCCTGGCGCTGAAAGAGGTCCGCCGCGAGCTGCGCGCCGACAGCGAAGCGCTCCAGTTCTGGACCAAGGTGGGGAACATCGCGCTGATGCCCCTCGTGGTTGCTATCGCCGGCATCGCGCTCGCGATCCTGCGCCGCCGCAGGACGCCTGCACTATGAACCGCAAGCAATTCCTGATCGCGCTTGCCGCGTTGGCTGTCCTCGCGGCGTTAGGTGCCGCGGTCGTTTTCTCCGACCGTTCGGCTTGGACGAGCGCCGATTCGCGCGCCGGGCAGAAGGCGATCGCGGGCTTGCGCTTGAGCGAGGTCGCCGAGATCGCGATCCGGGATTCCTCGGGCGAACTGCACCTCGTTCGCGGTGACGGCGGGTGGAGCGTGCAAGAGCGCGCAGGCTTCGCGGCCGATACCGATCGCATTGCCGCGCTTCTGGTGAAGCTCGCCGAATTGAAGGTCGTGCAGAGCGAGCCGCTGCCCGAGACCCAGCGCGCTCACCTGGAGCTCGTCGAGCCGAAGGACAAGCTGCCAGGCGCGGGCACGGTGCTCGAGCTGAAGGACGCCAAGGGAGACTCGCTCGGGCGGCTCGTTCTCGGAAAGAAAATCGTGAAGAGCCCGCCGGTCGCTTCGCTAGCGCGCGGGGAGACCGAGGCGACGGGCCGTTATCTCACGCTAGGCGGCGACGCCGGCACGATGCTCGCGGTCGGCGAGCCGCTGACGGAAGTCGGCTCCAAGCCCGATCAATGGCTGGTGAAGGATCTCCTTCGAGCCGATGGCGTGAAGGCGATTTCTTCGTCGAAGAACGGAAGGCCGCGCTGGAGCGTGACGCGCGAAACCGAATCCGCCGATTGGAAATTCGTGGGCTCCCGGGAAAAACCCGACCTGCAGAAGGCGACCGACCTCGCGAGCTCGCTCGGATGGGTGAATCTCGTCGATGTGGTCGCCGATCCCGCCAAGGCCGACACCGGGCTCGATCATGCGATCGTCATCAAGGCCGAGACCTTCGACGGGCTTTCCTATACCCTCAAGATCGGCAACAAGGTGGGCGACGATTATTACGTCACCCTCGCCGTCTCGGGCGAACCGCGCAAAACGCGCACGCCCGCGAAAGGCGAGAAAGCCGAAGACAAGGCGAAGAACGACAAGGAATTCGAGGAACGCCGCAAGAAGCTCCTCGAGATGGCGGAACGCGAGAAAAAGCTCGAGCGCTGGACTTATCTCGTCGCAAAGAACGGCCTGGATCCGCTCTTACGCGATCGGCCGGGGCTGATGCCGGAAAAGAAAAAGCCGGCGAAGAAAGGTTGAGGTAGACGCTATGCAGCTCAAGGGCAGCACATTTATCGTCACCGGCGGCGCCTCGGGCTTGGGCGAAGGCACCGTCAAGATGCTCGTCGAAGCCGGCGCCAACGCCGTCATCGCCGACCTTCAGGCCGACAAGGGCGAGGCGCTGGCGAAGCAGCTGGGGGCAAAGGCGCGCTTCGTCAAATGCGACGTTACGAGCGAAACGGACGGCCAGGTCGCGGTCGATGCAGCGCTCAAGAATTTCAGCGCGCTCCAAGGCCTCGTGAATTGCGCCGGCATCGCCATCGCCGAGCGCACCGTGAAGAAGGACGGCCCTCACGCGCTTGCCTCGTTCTCGCGCGTCATCGGTATCAATCTGATCGGTACTTTCAACATGATCCGGCTCGCGGCTGTCGCGATGGCGAAAGGACAACCGAACGCCGTCGGCGAGCGCGGCGTGATCGTCAATACGGCTTCGGTTGCCGCCTACGACGGGCAGATCGGACAGGCGGCCTACTCGGCCTCCAAAGGCGGGGTAGTGGGCATGACGCTTCCGGTCGCGCGCGACCTCTCGCGCGATGGCATCCGCGTGTGCACCATCGCCCCGGGCATCTTCGAGACGCCGATGCTTCTCGGCATGCCGAAGGACGTGCAGGAGGCGCTCGCCCGGCAGGTGCCGTTCCCGCCGCGGCTGGGCAAGCCCGCGGATTACGCGCAACTCGTTCGGCACATCGTCGAGAACGAAATGCTGAACGGCGAGGTGATCCGGCTCGACGGGGCCATCCGCATGGCCCCGAAGTGACGCGCCGCTAGGGCGTAACTAGCGGTGGTCTTTGGGATCGCGAGCCGCGTCGAGGGCTATGCCTACGAATACAAGTGAGACGATGACCAGTAGCACCGCGGCGACGATATCCATGGCTACATTCCTCTCAACGACTCGATGTGGCGCCCGATCCGCCGATGGAGTAGAAGGATACCAGCGGATAGAACTACAGCAGCTATGACAGCACCCCACAGAAGAGGTGCCGTGGCCGTGCCAAGATTGGAAAAGAACCACCCGAAAACGGTGATATCCGTTACCACGAGAATTCCCAGCCAGACCTTGAGATAAGCAATTCGCTCCTTTGCAACGTCTAGCTCGGA
>JGI25616J43925_10000877_pt1 | contig 11368 bp, 10 predicted proteins | sample GraSoi2013_100cm_FD_43925 | JGI IMG/M metagenome (IMG submission 43925) | reverse complement strand
CCAAGGAGACAAGCGGCGTGGACATCTACACACCCTAACGCACGCCCGATCTCAAGCCCGGCGGCCCGGAGGTGCTTTTTGCCCGAGACCCGCGCGGTGCCGGTGCCAGCGCGAGGCGAAATCCTGATCAAGGTGGCGGCCGCGGGCGTCAACCGTCCCGAAGTCGCGCAGCGGTCCGGCGCTTATCCGCCGCCGCCCGGCAGGGATATCGTCCGGGTAGGTCACCTCCAGCACCCTCCAGGCTTCACTGCTCCCGGAGTGTGGATCCAGCTTCCGTACCTTATGCCGGGCGGGTGAACAAGAACGCCGCCGTGGGCTTTCACAACAAGGTCGAGCAGATCAGACATTTCGATTCTCTCCATCAATGGCAGCGGTAGTCGGCGCCGGCCGCTCGTCAAGGGCTCGATTTCATGCCCCGAAACGTCGCCGGACGCTGATAACGGCGAGCAGAGTTTGACGCTCGTTGCGATGGTAACGTTCAACGAAGCCTGCCTTTGCTCAGGTTGCGAACCGGACAATCATCTTTCCGAAGTTGCGGCCTTCGAGCATGCCGATGAATGCAGCCGGCGCATTCTCCAGGTTATCGACGATGTCTTCCCGATGGCGGATCTCTTCGTTTCTGACTCCTGCGCCAACCTCGCGCAGGAAGTCAGGAAGTAGCTCCGGGAAATCGACGTTGATGAACCCGTGCAAGGTCAGGCTCTTGGACAGAATCTGCCGCATGGTCGCGGGGAGCCTGTCGGCGCGAATTAGTATTTTGTTCTTGATGCGCACGACGAGCTATCTGTAGACCCGCCTTTTTTGCGGCCTCTCAACCGCGCTAACAGCTGCCCACTCCGACGTTTCGAGACGAGTGGCTGCCGATCCGGCAATGCGCATTTTCGGGCGAGCGCCTCCACTTCGTCAGAACAGCTCAGTATCAACGCCCGCTCGAGGGCATTCGCTCATCCGCGACCTCGAACAGGGGACGCGCAGTTGGATCAAGCCGTGGGCTACGGCATCCGCGCAGGCATCACCGATTCGTCCACTTCGCCACGACGGCACGGCCTATCGGGCATCAACGTCCTCATCCTCTGGTCCGAAGCGAGCGAACGGGGTTACACCTCATCGACCTGGATGACGTACCGCCAAGCGCTGGCGGTTGGTGGCCTAGAGATTTGTGACGTGTCGCCAAGTTGGTGCGCATCGGCGCCACAACTCTCCCTGCATATGCCGCTCCCCGTTCAATTGACCAAAACCAACTTGCCAGTTACCCCGCGCGAGCCCATCTCAGCATAGGCTGTCTGCAGCTCCGACATGGGCAAGGTCCTGCCAATAAAAGGCTTGATCAGTCCTTGCGCGTACAACGCGCCGAGTTTGTTCATCATACGCAAGTGGTCGTCGGGTTCGCGTCTTTCGAACTCCCCCCAGAAAACACCCACTAGCGACGCTCCCTTGAGCAACGCCAGATTGATCGGCAAACGCGGAATTCCGCCGGCGGCAAAGCCAATCACCAGATAGCGCCCACGCCACGCAATCGATCGGAAGGTGGGCTCGACGAACTCTCCTCCGACGGGATCGTAGACGACATCAGGGCCGCGGCCGTCCGTAGCCGCCTTGAGAGCTTCACGAAAACCATTCGCTAATGATTGCTCGCTGTAGTCGATCGTCACGTCAGCACCGAGCGACGTGCAGAGGTCGCATTTAGCTTTGGAGGAAGCGGCCGCTATGACTCTGGCTCCTGCCGCCTTGGCGATTTGGATCGCTGCGGTGCCTACGCCACCAGCGGCTCCGAGCACCAACACCGTCTCTCCTGCTTTCAATTGGCCCCGATCCATCAGGGCATGCCAGGAAGTAGCATATGTCATGATATACGCCGCCGCATCCACAAGATCGAAATCCGGCGATAGCACTAGACATTTTTCCACCGGGGCAACCGCTTGCGTGGCAAATCCGCCGGTCCCAGTGAGACAAGCGACTTTCTGACCGACCGACACAGTCGTCACGCCATCGCCAACCGCACTGACGACGCCGGCGTACTCGAACCCCGGCACAAACGGCAGCGCGGGTTTGTGCTGATACTTGTGCTGCACGATCAAAAGATCTGCGAAATTTAATCCAGCAGCCCTGACGTTCACCAGAACTTCANCGGGTGCCGGCGTCGGTGTCGGAACTTCTTGCCACGCTAGAGATTCGTAACCCACCGGATCACTACATAACCAAGCCTGCATAGCACGAATCTCCATTTTTGTTTTAATGCTCAAAGCACAGCTGCCGCCGGTGGTCATTTTCCAGCTGCAATTGCCTGTCGAAATTCCATACTTAATTTCGATCGGCTCTGTTGAAGTTCGGCGCGCGTTTGTCAAAAAACGCCGCGGCAGCTTCCTTTGCATCAGCGCTCTGACAAGCCCTTGCATGGCGTTCGGCTTCCCGATCAAGATGATCCGACAAACCGAGCCCCACAGACTCCACCAAGTCGCGCTTAACTGACTGCAGCGAGATGGGCGCCCTGGTCAGCAACCGCTCCGCCAGCGCATAAGCGGCGGGCATCACTTGGTCCGCAGGCACCACTTCATCGACCAAGCCGTAGTTCAACACCTCGGACGCGGTATGTTTTGTCGGATCGAATAACAGGCGTCTCGCACGAGTCGGCCCCACGAGCCTCGGCAGGAACCACGTAATGCCAAAATCACCCGGCACGCCAGCCAACTGAAAGGCGGAATTGAACTTTGCATCGACCGACGCGATACGTAAATCGCAGGCGCACGCGATAGACATTCCTGCACCTGCACAGGCGCCGTTGATGGCTGCGATCGTGATCGCATCGCTCTCGTGAAGCAATTGCGATACCCGCATGAAGCGGCGCAGACGCCCAATCTGGGAAGCAAGCGGCCCCGGTCCGTTGACATTCTCCAGGCCAAAAGAAATATCGCCTCCCGAGCAGAATGCGCGTCCTTCCCCTGTCAAAATAATGACGCGGCAGCTCCGATCCGATGTCGCGCTTTCGACAGCTCCGAGTAAGGCTTCCAGCAAGCTTGCGTCCATTGCATTCAGCACATCAGGCCGATTGAGAGAGATTTTTGTTATCGGCCCGTCGGTCTGGACCAAGACAGGGGATGGATTGGACTGGTTCATATCAGGATTTCCTGCATTTTGTATGAGCCGATTGGCTAGGCCTCGAAGTTACCGCAGCGTGGGCGAGTCAGCGCCGGGGATGCTTGTCTTTACCGACAAGCATCCTGTTCACCGCCCCCCTCCGAGCATCGCCTTTGTCGCACTGAGAAACACTCAGGAAGGTGTCAGTCGCCCGCGAAGGTTCCGTTCCGTACCGATCGCGCGAAATCGGCAACTGCGCGACCTATTTCGTCAGGGCTGTCCTCCTGGATGAAGTGACTTCCCTTGACCGTGATCTCCTTTTGATTTGGCCAAGTCCGGCAGAAATCGCGGGCCGCCCCGGTCAAGATCGACCCCGGCTCGGCATTGATGAACAGCTTGGGGATCGGACTTTCGGCCAACCACTGGCCATAGTTATCGACGATGGCGACGACGCTTGCCGGCTCTCCTTCAATCGGCACCTGGCGCGGCCAGCTCAGCGTGGGGCGGCGGTCTTCACCCGGCGCCGCGAAAGGGGCGCGGTAGACCGCCATTTCGTCCTCAGCCAGGCCGCGCAATACCGAGCTTGGCAGCACCCGCTCGACGAAAATGTTCTTCTCAAGAACCATTTCCTCACCGCGCTCGCTGCGGAAGCCCTGGAAAACCTTGCGCGCACTCTCGGGCCAGTCTTGCCAAGTCAGCGGCTTGACGACGGCCTCCATGTACACGATCCCTTTGACCCGCTTGGGATTCTGGCGGGCCCAATCGAAGCCCAGGACGGAGCCCCAGTCGTGAATGACGAGGATCACGTCGTTTCCGAGATCCAGTTTGTCCCACAGTGCGAACAGAAACTCCCGCTGCTCCTGGTACCCGTAGCGGTCAGGACCGGAATTCGACAACTTCTCCGACCCACCCATGCCGATCAGGTCGCAGGCAATCAGACGCCCCAAGCCCGCGCAGTGCGGCATCACATTGCGCCACAGATAGGACGACGTCGGATTCCCATGCTGGAAGACGATGGCGCTGCCCGCGCCCTCGTCGATATAGGCCATCCGTTTGCCGTTTACTTCAGCGAACTTCTGTTTTCCGAATCTCTCAACTGATATGGACATTTCTTTCTCCTCTGAGGATCTTGTTCGAGTACTGAATTGTGGGGGCGTGTCTAGTCTAGCTACCGGTAAAGCTCGGCTCGACCTTGTCTTTGAACGCCTTCACCCCGGCGAGGCCGTCATGCGACCGGGACATTTGGACGATCGAGGCTGACTCATGTTTCATCTGCTGCTCAAGGTCCTCGTCATCGCTCGAAAGCAGAAGCCGTTTGACGGCCGCGAACGCAAGTGTCGGGCCGCGGGCGAGCTGCTGAGCAATTTCATCGACCGTCGCGGCCAGTTCTTCGGGCGCGACAACCCGATTGACCAATCCCCAAGCCATCGCCTCGTCTGCAGACAACACGCGGTTCAAAAGGAACAGCTCCTTCGTCCGGCGGTGACCGATCAGGCGGGGCATGAACCAAGTCGTGCTCCCGTCGGGGGTGAGCCCGATCTTCGTGTAGGCGCTGGTGAATTTTGCCTTCTGGGAGGCGACAGCGAGATCGGCGGCCGCCACGAGGCCGAGGCCGGCGCCAGCTACCATGCCGTTTACTCCGGCGACGAGCGTCGCCCGCATGCGCACGAACACGGAGATCGCTTCCTCGAGATGCGCGGTCATTTCCTCGATCAGGCTATCGACCCGCTCCGGATCCGATGCAAAGCCCGCGACGTCACCGCCCGCGCAGAACGCACGGTCGCCAGCGCCGGTCAGTACAACACATCGCACGGCTGAATCGGCGCTACATTGCTTGGCGGCGAGGGCGAGCTCCTTTGCCATCAGCACGTCCATCGCGTTCAGCTGCACCGGTCGATTGATCGTGATGCGCGCGACGCCATTCTCGATCCCGAAAATGAGAGTTTCGTAGGTCATGGCATTTCCTTTGCTTACTATTTCCCGATGAAATGAGCCGGAGAAAGGAATGGCGACCGCGGTCCCTGAACACTCCCTGTCATCATCGCTGTTTTGCCACGGAGATCGTCAACCAAACTCTGTTGCGGTCTGGCGTCAGTCATTGCTTCCATTTCTGTGACTAACAGATGTCTTGAGTTTTGATATCCTCGCTGTTCAAACGAGGCTTGCACGCCACTCTGCCTCTATTCGCGCGCTTACAAGGCGCTCTAGCTCAATTCTTAAGCACGATGCGCCCCACAACGTTTCCGGCGCGCAATTCGTCGATCCATTTCTGGACGTCGCCCATCGGCTCTTCTCTCATCGGTGTCTGCTTAATCTTGCCGGAGCGCGCGAGCGCCATCAGTTCNTGCGCNTCNGCCAGNGTCCCNACCATNAAACCCTCGATGGTCATNCGCTTGTAGATCCATTGTACCATCGGCAGGCTGAAATTACCCCCCATCAGACCGGAGACCACGATCTTGCCGCCACGCGCGACCGCGGAGACCGCAAAGGTCATGGATTTTTCGTTCCCGGCAAAATCGACGATCTCGTCAAATCCGCCCTCTGTCTCTTTGACCATGCGCTTGACGATATCGGCTTCTGCTGGATCGTAGGCCACGTCCGCGCCATTGGCGAGCGCCGACGCGCGCGCGGCCGGGCTCAAATCTGCCACCGATATTTTTTGCTTGAACATCGCTTGCGCAAACGAAAGCCCCATCATGCCGACGCCGCCAAGACCGATCAGCAAGAGATTGCGCTGCCGCGGCCGATCGACTAGGCGCTTCAGAGCGCCATAGGCGGTCACGCCGGAGCACATCAACGCCGCCGCTTGATTGACAGGCAGCGGATCGTAGTCCAGCAGGTATTTTGCGTCAGGCACCAGCACGTGGCTGGCGAACCCTCCATCGATTGTCACGCCGAGAAAGCGCTGCTTGAGGCAGAGATTTTCGTCGCCATTGGCGCAGTCGCGGCACTGGCCGCAGCCGATCCAGGGGAATACCGCTTTCTTGGTCCCGATCAGGCTCTTTGACACATCTGGACCGACTTCCTCCACGACGCCTGCGATCTCGTGTCCAAGCGTGAACGGGAGTGTCANGCCGCGCGTGGTATCAAGCCTCTTGCCGGCGCCGAGGTCCGCATAACCGTCCTGGATATGNAGGTCGGAATGGCACAGCCCGCAACGCTCGATGCGGACAAGGACTTCCTGAGCCAGCGGTTTCGGCGTCTCGACGATGGTTTCACATAGTGGTGCATCGAATTTGACCAATGATTGGCGTCGCATCAGCGCCATGGNGTCTTTTTCCTTCAAGGAATGTTCATTTTTGCGTTTCGTATATCGGTCAATTCACGNCCATAGAAACAAGGCCACTGATCCGACCGGTCTCGGCGCGCCGTGCGGTGGTCAGCCGGGCCGGATCGACGGCCAATGATCGAGGCTTTGCCACGGCATTTTCCGTCGCTGACCGAAGGCTGCGGCCGGCTCCAGCGCCTTGATGAAGGCTGTCGCGTTGGTGCCCAGGTTCAAGCGTTTGTCTCCTTTGTCGAGGAATGCCTGGAGGACCGACAAGCCGTGAGGCGGCGCGGGCATCGGATGCCGATCAAAGTCATGTTCACCTGCTTTCGGCGCTTTTCAGGTAGATGTGCCGGTAGTCGGTGCGCAATCGTTTCTTGTCAATCTTTCCCACGCTGGTGCGGGCGACAGCTTTGGTGAAGATTACTTGCTCGGGTAGCTGCCATTTCGCAAATAATGGCGCCAAGTGCTTACGGACAGCGTCGGCGCTTAGCTCTTGGCCCGGCCTAACCACCACGAGCGCGAGCGGCCGCTCGTGCCACTTCGGATGCGGCACGCCGAAGACGGCAGCTTCAAGCACCGAGGGATGCGTCATGATCGCGTTCTCCATGTCGATAGAGGAAATCCACTCGCCACCACTCTTGATTACATCCTTGATTCGATCGGTGAGTTTGACGTAGCCAAACTGGTCGATAGTGCCGACGTCCCCGCTGCGCCAGTAGCCATCGTCGGTGAACTGCTCCCCGGAGTCGGGCATCTCATGGTACTTCGCGGTGATCCAGGGACCACGCATGCAGATCTCGCCGGAGCTGACCCCATCGTGTGGCAAATCCATCCCTTTCGAGTCCCGTATTGCAATGTCGACGCCGGTCGCCGGCAGACCCTGCTTGCGCTTGAGGTTCCAGCGCTCAGCCTCGGTCAAGGTCCCTTTCAGTGTCGGCTTGAGCCGGTTTATGGTCACCAGTGTTGTCTCCGTGCAACCATATAGATGGATCACCTCTGCGCCCGTTTCGTCGTGGAAACCGCGCATCAGCGATAGCGGCGGTTCGGTGGCTCCGGAGAGCAGCCGGGTCCGGCTGAGATCGGGCCGTTCCCCTCTCGCACGAATATGATCGAGAACCGGCTGTAGAATTACCGGTGCACCGTTGGTGATGGTGACGCCTTCATGGATGATTGCCTCTGTCAGCGGTGCGGTTTCCTCGGCGAGATAGCGTCCGGGCAGGACGATCTTGTTAGCCATCAGCGTCGCAGCCTGTGGGAGACCCCAGCACTGGTTGTGGAACATTGGCGTCATGAGCATGGTGCAGTCATCAAGCGTCATGCCTACGGCCGAAGCGAAGGCCATCGAGTGCAGGTAGATTGACCGGTGCGAATAGTAGATGCCTTTGGGGCGCCCGGTGGTGCCCGTCGTGTAGAAAGCGCCGTAGGCCGAGCGCTCGTCGATCTCCGGCCAGTCAATGGACGTGTTGGACGCGGTGAGAAGGTCCTCGTAGTGGTACAGCGGCGACAACGTGGTCTTGATCGCCGAGAGCGGTCGGTCAGTCATCACGATCCAGCCCTTGATCCGGCTCGATTGTAACGCCATCGCTTCGGCGACGGGAAGCAGTGTTTCGTCGACCACGATGAAGGTCGCGTCGCTATGCTGGGCCACATATGCAAGATCGTCGGGGCTCAAGCGCGGATTCATCTGCAGCATCACTGCAGCGATGCCGGGAATCGCCCAGTAGAGCTCGAAATTCCGCCGACTGTTCCAGTCGAGGACGCCGAGCCGGTCACCTGGCTCGGCTCCTAGTCCGCGTAGAGCATTGGCCGCCTGGCACACCCGCCGATAGCACTCCCCATAGGTATAGCGATCCCATCCGCCATCCGGCGTTCGAAAGACGATCTGCTGATCCCCGTGGGTCCGCGCTGCGTGACGTATCAGCGTGGTAGTATTGAGTTGGACGTCGTCCCCCATCGTTGACGGACAGCCCTTGACGAGCTTTCGATTCATAATTGACTTTCCTCAGATATGGAGCANGCAAACCGGCTCTTTGTTCCAGATCTCTTGTCGCCCATAGGCCTGTTCGAACGAGTAGCNGAACCTATGGATGGGCCGCTTACAGGCTCACGTGCTCTGCATGAATAGCTGGATCAAAGCAACGATCGTGTCCGGTACGTCTTCCTGACTGAAATGCCCTGCATCAGGAAGCTCGACGACAGGACGACCTGGCCAGATGCCCCGAAAATCCGCGATCTGAACATCGGGGGCGATGCCCCTGTCCTTCATACCGACTGCAAGCATAGCAGGTTTCGATTTCAGGNTTTCAAGTAGTGGAAACCCTTCTNTGACAAACGGCACCATACGGCCGAGCAATGCGTCCAGCGGAAACTCTATCGCNCCGAGGCAATCGTCCTTAGTCGGAAACGGAGCGCTATAGGCGGNAATCCAGTTAGCATCCACTGCGGCTGAATTTTCGAAGCCGATCATCTTCATGATGCCAAGGATGTTTGCGTCAAGATGTCCAAGCACTTCGTGCAGCGTTCCGGCATCGTGATGCTTCTTGATGAACTGAAACCACGGCGTAAGCCCGCTAGGTTTTGCCCGCCCATAACCTGTGAGGGTGTTGAGCAANAACAGCCTTTTNACCCGATCTGGATNGCGCAACGCGTAGGCGGCTCCGATCGGGCCGCCCCAGTCCTGGATTACAAAGGTGATGTTCTTGAGATCGAGCTCATCGATGAGGCGCGCCAGGTTCTCCACGTGGGTCTTGAGCAAATACTCACGATCGCGAGGTGTCTCGCTCTTGCCGAAACCCATGTGATCCGGCACTACGACCCGGTTCGCCTTTGACAAAGGCGGAATGAAGCGTCGATAAAGATAGCCCCAGGTCGGTTCTCCGTGGAGGCAAATGATGGGCTCACCCTCCCCCTCGTCGACGTAGTGCATCCGAAACCCATTGCCTTCGAAACAGCGTGGTGCAAATGGCCAGGTACCACCAAAAGTCTCGCGCTCTGGAATCATATCAACGCCTCATTGAAGCACGCTTCCAGTGAGGCTGCGCGCAGGATGTGGGTAAATTTGGAACCATTTCCGATTTAGCTTCCGTATTCGAAGCTATTTTCATAATTGGCGGTCTGTCAACNAAAATTATCTGCGCATGCCCTCTTGCCCTACAATTCAGATAGCTGCTAAATTAGAAGTTAAATAGGCTGGCTTCCTGTTGTACTGCGAGCTTTCTGCATCTTTCGCCTTTCTGGAACGGGCTGCGTACTCAGATTGGTGCTGCGGAGGAGCTTGCGCGAAAGAATGCTTTGGAACGAATGGCTTGGCTCGACGAGGAGCTCTCCTGGCGCAAGTCGCCTAACCGCCATGGTCCATGCATGCGAGTTGCATCTGTCGGAAGCGAAACGTTTCCGTCAACGGGCGATAATTTCGCCCTGAGAACAAATTGAACCGCTGAAATGAGAACCTGGAGTTGCCAATGAAAACAGCTATTACCGAAATGTGCGGCATCGAGCATCCCATTATACAAGGCGGGTTGCATTATGTCGGCTTTGCCGAACTCGCATCCGCGGTCTCGAATGCCGGCGGTCTGGGGATCATCACCGGATTGACCCAGAAGACACCCGAGCTGCTGGCCAGGGAAATCGCGCGTTGTCGCGACATGACCGACAAGCCGATCGGCGTCAACCTCACATTTCTTCCCATATTTGCTTCGCCGCCCTATCCCGAATACATCGCTGCTGTCGTCGAAGGTGGCGTCAAAATCGTTGAAACTGCAGGCCGCAGTCCGGAACAATATATGCCGACGTTCAAGGCTGCGGGCATAAAGGTTATCCATAAATGCACCTCGGTGCGTCATGCGCTCAAAGCCGAGAGCATCGGGTGTGACGCCGTCAGTGTCGATGGTTTCGAGTGCGGCGGGCACCCCGGCGAAGATGACATACCCAACATGATCTTGCTGCCTCGAGCAGCGGATGAGCTAAAAATTCCGTTCTTGGCATCGGGTGGCATGGCGGACGCGCGCAGTCTTGTTGCCGCGCTCGCGATGGGGGCGGCCGGCATGAACATGGGCACTCGCTTTATCGCCACGAAGGAAGCGCCGGTGCACAACAACGTCAAAAACGCCATCGTTGCCGCGTCAGAGCTCGATACGACGCTCGTCATGCGGGCCTTGAGAAATACCGAACGCGTGCTGAAGAACAAGGGGGTCGAACGCCTGCTTGAGATCGAGCGCGAGAAGGGCAGCGAGCTCAAGATCGAGGACATCTATGAACAGGTCGCCGGCATTTACCCCAAGGTGATGATCAACGGTGAAATGGATGCGGGCGCCTTCAGCTGCGGCATGGTGGTCGGTCTGATCAAGGACATCCCAACCGTCAAAGAATTGATCGATCGGATCATGGCGGATGCCGAACATCTGATCCGCGGTCGGCTCGCCGGACTTCTCGATCCCGTGAAGCACACGGCATCGATGAAAGTAGCATGACGCTTGGCAAGACGAGGCAGGCTGAGAATCGCCGCGATGGTTATCTCAGCCGGGATTCTCCAACTTTGAGGAGATAAAATGGAGAGGTTCTATTGTCAGATTTGAATAATCCGGTGCTTCTGAAATCGGATGGCCCGATCTCGCGCATCATTTTCAATCGACCGAAAGTCTTGAACGCGCTGAATATGGAAGCAGCGCAAGGCTTTCTTGAGGCTTGCCGTAGCGTTGCGTCCGATCCCAACAATCGTGTGGTCGTTGTTGCGGGAGAGGGCCGTGCGTTTATGGCGGGCGGTGACATTTCGGTCTTCACCGATTCGCGGTCGCTATCTGAGGTTTCTGCCCACGTGCGAGCCCTCATCGAGCCATTGCACGAGGGGCTCGAAATTCTGACGTCTTTACCGCGACCGGTGATCGCCAGTCTTCACGGTGCGGTAGCAGGTGCCGGCTGGAGCATCGCACTCGCCTCCAACAGAACACATAGTCGTAATTAGCAAGGAATCATCATGGTCAATCGTACGCAGTTTTACATTGATGGCGCTTGGGTTGATCCCGT
>JGI25616J43925_10000876_pt1 | contig 11374 bp, 10 predicted proteins | sample GraSoi2013_100cm_FD_43925 | JGI IMG/M metagenome (IMG submission 43925) | reverse complement strand
ACGTTGGGCGCGGTGCCTCTGGTCGGGGTTTTGTTCCAGGGACCGCCAATGGGGATAGGGGTTTTGACCGCCGGCATCATACTGGCAATTATGGTCATCCCGTTCATCGCCTCGGTAATGCGCGACGTGTTCGAGATCGTACCGGCCGTGCTGAAGGAATCGGCTTACGCCCTGGGCTCGACTACGTGGGAGGTGGTGTGGAACGTAGTGCTGCCCTATACCAAGGTCGGCGTGATGGGCGGAGTCATGCTGGGCCTCGGTCGGGCTTTGGGTGAGACCATGGCGGTCACCTTCGTCATCGGCAACGCGCATCGACTGAGCGCCTCGATCATGGTACCCGGGAACAGCATTGCCTCCGCCCTTGCCAACGAATTCACCGAAGCGGTCGGTGACCTCTATCTTTCGGCGTTGATCGAGCTTGGCCTGGTCTTGTTCTTCATTACCTTCGTCGTATTGGCGCTGTCGAAGCTCCTGTTGCTGCGCCTGGCACGGCGCGAGGGTCGGATGACCTGAAGCGCACCATGAANCTGTACACACGCCGGCTGTTAATCAATCGCTTCAACCTGGCAGTATCGCTGCTAACGATGTTGTTCGGCTTGTTCTGGCTTGGCTGGATTCTCTTTACGTTGTTCAAGGCAGGATTCGGCGGACTCAGCGCGAGGCTCTTCCTGGAAATGACGCCGCCACCAGGCAGTGATGGAGGACTTTTGAACGCCATCGCCGGCAGCCTGCTCATGGGAGCCGCGGGCACCATACTCGGAACGCCGATCGGTATCTTGGCGGGCATCTATCTCGCCGAGTTCGGCAATCGAGGATGGCTTGCACCGGTGACGCTTTTTATCAACGACATCCTGCTCTCTGCCCCGTCGATTGTGATCGGACTGTTCATTTACGCGGTCTATGTGATAACCGTCGGGCATTTCTCCGCGTGGGCTGGAACCATGGCCCTTGCGCTGATCGTCATTCCCGTGGTGATCCGCACCACGGAAAACATGCTGCGCCTGGTCCCGGACAGCCTGCGCGAGGCGGCAGCCGCGCTCGGCGCGCCCCAATGGAAGGTGATCACATTCGTAACCGTGCGAGCTGCCAAGGCCGGTATCATCACCGGCATTCTGCTTGCGGTAGCGCGCATCAGCGGCGAAACGGCTCCTCTTCTCTTTACGGCCCTCAACAACCAGTTCTGGACCCCCAACATGAATTCGCCGATGGCGAACCTTCCGGTGGTCATCTTTCAGTTCGCCATGAGCCCTTATGAAGACTGGCACAAGCTCGCGTGGGCGGGTGCTTTGCTTATTACGCTCGGCGTGCTCGCCCTGAACATACTCGCCCGCGTATTCTTCCAAAACCGGACAGCAACCTACTGAAACCATGAATGCTGCCGTCCTGCAACCGACTGAGCAGGTCTTGGTGCAGAAGATCCAGGTGAAAAACCTGAACTTCTACTACGGCGGGTTTCACGCCTTGAAGGACATCAATCTCGAGATTCCGGAGAGGAAAGTCACCGCTTTCATCGGCCCCTCGGGTTGCGGNAAGTCCACGTTGCTGCGCACCTTCAATCGCATGTACGCGCTCTATCCCAAGCAGGAAGCGAGAGGAGAGATCTTCATAGACGGCGAGGATATTCTTTCACCCCGCCAGGATCTGAACACGCTGCGTGCCAAGGTCGGCATGGTGTTTCAGAAGCCGACGCCGTTTCCCATGTCCATCTACGACAATATCGCGTTTGGCGTGCGCCTGTATGAAAGCCTTTCCACGCGAGAGATGGACGAGCGCGTCGAATGGGCTTTGCGAAAAGCGGCACTCTGGGAGGAAGTGAAGGACAAGTTGAAGCAGAATGGCACCAGCCTCTCGGGCGGTCAGCAGCAGCGGCTGTGCATCGCGCGCGGAATCGCCGTCAAACCCGAGGTGCTGCTCCTGGACGAGCCGGCCTCGGCTCTCGACCCGATCTCCACGGGCCGCATCGAGGAACTCGTGCACGAGTTGAAGAACGACTATACGATCGTGATCGTCACTCACAACATGCAGCAAGCGGCGCGTGTCTCGGACTACACGGCGTATATGTATCTCGGAGAAATGGTGGAATTCGGCGTGACCGACGAGGTTTTCATCAAGCCGAAGAAGAAAGAGACGGAGGATTACATTACCGGCCGGTTCGGCTGAACAGGAGCAACGCTATGGGCAGCGAACACCTTTCCAAGCAATACGACACCGACCTCGAGACCCTGCGCTCGGGCGTTCTGCAGATGGGCGGCCTGGTGGAGTCCCAGATACGCGGGGCCATCGACGCGTTCGCGCACGGCAATCAGGACCTGATCGACCAGGTGATTGCAAACGAAGTTCGCGTAAACGAGTACGAGGTCCAGATCGACGACGATTGCAGCCACATCATCGTCAAGCGCCAGCCGGCGGCGAGCGATTTGCGCCTCATCATGGCGATCAGCAAGACGGTTACGGACCTGGAACGCATCGGCGACGAGGCCGAGAAGATCGCACGCATGTCCAGGCAAATCCACGAGCGCGGGCACGCGGACCTGCATCGTTTTGCGACCGTCCGCCATGCGGCCGACATCGCCTTGTCGATGCTGCGCCAGGCGCTTGACGCCTTCGCGCGCCTGGACGCCGCGGACGCGGCGAGCATCATCCGGCAGGACGTGGCGATCGACACCGAATTCCGCTCGATCCTGCGGCAGCTCATCACGTTCATGATGGAGGACCCGCGCACGATCTCGACTGCGCTCGAGATCGTCTGGATCGCCAAGGCGATCGAGCGCATCGGCGACCACGCGAAGAACATCGCCGAGGACGTCATCTACATCGTCAAGGGCACCGATGTTCGCCACACCGCAGTCGAGGTCGTCGAGCGCGAGGCGCTGAGCTGATGGGNACTGCGTGGAACGNGAGCAGAAACGGGGCGGTCATGGGCGGTGCGATACTCGTAGTCGAGGATGAACCGGCGATCCAGGAGCTGATCGCAGTCAACCTCGAGCACGCCGGCCATCAGGTGCTGCGGGCCGCGAACGTTTCGGAGGCCGAGGCGCTGGTCCGCGAGGTCCTACCGGACCTCGTGCTCCTAGACTGGATGCTGCCGGGTCCGCCGGGGGTGAATTTCGCGCGTCAGCTGCGCGCCGACCAGCGCACCAAGGATATCCCGATCATCATGCTGACCGCCCGCGCACAGGAGCAGGACACGATCGCCGGCCTGGAGAGCGGCGCGGACGACTACGTCACCAAGCCGTTCTCGCCGCGGGAGCTGTTGGCGCGCATCAAGGCGGTGATGCGGCGCCGCGCCCCCCAGCTCACCGACGACGTCGTCGAGATCGCGGACCTCAAGCTCGATCCCGTCGCGCATCGCGTCACCGCCGCCCGTGGCAACATCGACCTGGGGCCGACCGAGTTCAGGATGCTGCATTTCTTCATGACCCATCCGGAGCGCGTCTACAGCCGCGCCCAGCTGCTCGACGAGGTCTGGGGCGATCACGTCTTCGTCGAGGAACGGACGGTCGACGTGCACATACGCCGGCTGCGCCAGGCACTCGAACCCACCGAACATGATTCGCTGGTGGAAACGGTCCGCGGAACCGGTTATCGCTTCCGGCGCGTNCTGGCGTAACTCTCGCGCGCGCTCTCGCACAAGCTGACTTTCATGCGAGGGCCGGACGCTCTTCCTTGGCAGAGCTGCGCAGCTCGAGTTTGACGCCGAGCGCTCGCCATTCCTCCGTTTCGTTTTCGAGCGCTCCCTCGGTCATTGGATGCTCCTCGAGCCAGGCGCGCTGCAGCGTCAGCTGGAAGCCGCTTTTCGAAGCCTTGCACGCGGGAATGGGAAGCGCGAGATCGCGCCGGCTGAGATTGAACAGGGCGGCAAGCCTGAGCGCGAAGATGAGCGCCCAGTCCGCGCTTTGCTCCGGCAGATCTTCGATTTTGGTGAGCTTGCCGCGGTGCGCGAGCACCAGCCGCGAGAGGCGCGCCTGTTCCTTCTGGGAAAATCCGGGCATGTCGGCCTGCGCCAGGATGTAGGCCGAGTGCTTGTGATAACCGGCGTGAGCGATCGAGATGCCGATCTCGTGCAGGCTCGCCGCCCAGCGCAGCATCGCCGTGTCGGCCTCTGAAGATTCGTCGTTCAAGCTCGCATGGATGTTTTGCGCGAGCCGCGCCACCCGTTCGGCCTGCGCCGTATCCACCTGATAGCGTCGCATGAACTGGCGCACGGTCGCTTCGCGCATGTCGCGATGGCGCACGCGTCCGAGCAAATCATAGAGCACGCCCTGGCGCAGTGCCCCGTCGGAAACCTCCAGATGCTCGATTCCGAATTCTGCGAGCGCGGCGGACATGATGGCGAGGCCCCCGGAGATGATCGCCGCGCGGTCCCCGCGCAGTCCCGGCAGTTCGAGCCTGTCGACCTCTCCCGCCTTGATGAACAGAGCGCGGAGCTTGTCGAGCGCTGCGGCGGAGATTCCCTGCTCGCACAGATCGGATTCCCGCAGGATGGCAGCGAGTGACTTGGCAGTGCCCGAGGACGCCACGGCGTGTTTCCAGCCGGTGCGGCGATAGGAGTCCACGATGCGTTGCAGCTCGTTCGCGGCCGCAAGCTCGGCCCGCTTGAAGCAGGATTTCTCGAGGCGCCCCTCCGGAAAGAACTTGAGACTGTAGCTGACGCAGCCCATGGGAGTGCTCTCCATGAGCTCGGGCTCGAGCCCGGTGCCGATGATGAGCTCGGTCGAGCCGCCGCCTATGTCGATCACCAGACGCCGCTCGGGCGAGGGTGCGAGGCTGTGCGCGACGCCCAGGTAAATCAGGCGCGCTTCCTCCCGGCCGAATATCACTTCGATGGGAAACCCAAGCGTCGCTTCGGCTTCAGAGAGAAAGGATTCTGCGTTTTTCGCAACGCGCAGCGCGCTCGTGCCCACGGCGCGCACCGCCGTGCGCGGAAAGCCGCGCAGCCGCTCGCCGAAGCGCGCAAGCGCCTCCAATGCCCGCGATTTTGTCGCCTGATCGATGCGCCGGTCCCGCGTGAGGCCCGCACCCAGGCGCACCGGATCTCTCAAGCTGTCGAGCAGGTAGACCTGGTCGTCAACGACCCTGCCGATCTGCAGGTGGAAGCTGTTGGATCCCAGGTCGAGGGCGGCCAGAGTGTCCTGTTTCACGATTGTGGCGCGTGTTCAGCCCAATATGTGAAGCGACGGTATCATAATGCCGCTGCTGCGTTATTACGACGCGTCGCGTTGTAACAATTCTGCAACACCCCGTTCTTAGACTCAATCCTTTCGCATGCTTCAAAGAGCCCGCGTTCCTTCGATCAGGATCAAGCCGCAATTCCTCGCCCGCGAGCTGGCCGTGCTGGCGTTCAACCAGCGGGTGCTTGCCCAGGCCCAGGACCGGCGGGTCCCGGCGCTGGAGAGGCTGCGCTTCCTGTGCATCCTGTCGAGCAACCTCGATGAGTTCTTCGAGATCCGCGTCGCCGAGCTGAAAGAGCGCATCAGGCTGGGCAACGAGATAGAGATTCCCGGAGAGACCCCGTCGGCTGAGGTTTTTCCCCTGGTCAGCGAGCGCGCCCATGCGCTGGTCGCCGAGCAATATCGACTGCTCAACAAGGAGATTTTTCCGGAGCTCGCGGAGGAGGGCGTACGCTTCCTCGCGGAGCAGCACTGGACGCGGGAACAGCGCTCCTGGCTGCATAACTATTTCCTGAGGGAAATGATCCCGCTCCTGACACCCATCGGGCTCGATCCGTCGCATCCCTTTCCGCGCGTGCTCAACAAGAGCCTGAATTTCGCAGTGCAACTGGAAGGCCGCGACGCTTTCGGGCGCAATTCCGGAACGGCGATCGTGCAGGCTCCCCGGGCCTTGCCGCGAGTGATCCAGCTGCCGAAGGCCATCGCCGGCAAGGGCTATGTCTTCGTGCTGCTGACTTCGATCCTTCAGGCGTTCGTGCAGGCGCTCTTTCAGGGGATGACCGTGCGTGGCTCGTACCCGTTCCGGGTCACCCGCAACAGCGACTTGTTCCTGGACGAGGAGGAGATCAAGGACCTTCGTACCGCGCTCGCGGGAGAGCTCTCGCAGCGCCATTTCGGAGATTCGGTGCGGCTCGAAGTCGCGGACAATATACCCGCCGAGCTCGAGGAGTTTCTCCTCGAGCAGTTCCAGCTCACCGCGGACGATCTGTACCGCGTCGACGGGCCCGTGAACCTGGTGCGCTTGATGCAGGTGCCCGATCTGGTCGACATCCCCGCGCTCAAGTTTGCCGCGTTCGTCCCGGGTGTCCCCAAGCAACTGGAAAAAANCCCCGACCTCTTCCGGGTCGTTCGAAAGGGCGACGTNCTGCTGCATCATCCTTTCCAATCGTTCAACCCCGTGATCGACTTCCTGGAGCAGTCGGTCGACGATCCCAGCGTAGTCGCGATCAAGCAGACCGTGTACCGCACCGGCACCGACTCGGTTCTGATGAAGTACCTGATCGACGCCGCACAGCGCGGCAAGGAAGTCACGGTCGTCGTGGAGCTGCTGGCGCGCTTCGACGAGGAAGCGAACCTCAACTGGGCGGCGAAGCTCGAAGAAGTCGGCGCGCACGTGGTCTACGGCGTGGTCGGGTACAAGACACACGCCAAGATGTCGCTCGTGGTGCGCCGCGAAGACGGCAAGCTGCGGCGTTACGCGCATGTTTCCACGGGCAACTATCACCCGCGCACCGCGAGGCTCTACACGGATTTCGGATTGCTGACGGCGGACGAGAAGATCTGCGAGGACGTGAACGAGGTTTTCAAGCAGCTCACCGGGCTCGGACGCGCACGCCGGCTCCACCACCTCTGGATCTCGCCGTTCTCGCTCCACGAGCGCGTGCTTGCGGCGATCAAGCGGGAAGCCAACCACGCGCGGGCCGGCAAGCCTGGGCACATCATCGCGAAAATGAACGCGCTCATCGAACCCAAGGTGATCGAGACGCTCTACCGGGCTTCGCANGCCGGGGTGAAGATCGACCTGATCGTGCGCGGCGTATGTTCGCTGCGTCCCGGAATCCCGGGGCTGTCCGAGAACATACGCGTGCGCTCGGTGATAGGACGGTTTCTCGAACACTCGCGCATCTTCTACTTCCTCAACGGCGGACAGGACGATCTCTATCTGTCCAGCGCCGACTGGATGGGACGCAATTTCTTCGGGCGAATCGAGTTGTGCTTTCCTATCCTGGACCGCAGGATCAAGGAGCGCGTCATGCAGGAAGGCCTCAAGCCCTATTTGTCCGACAACAGCCAGGCCTGGGAAATGGACTCCGACGGCAACTACCAGAGAAGGAAGTCCCGCGGACGCATACCGCGCTCGGCGCAGGAGCACCTGCTCGCGGTGCTTGCCGCTGATAAATAAGCCATGCAGGAAAGTCACTTCAAGGGCAAGACCGGGGTACAGCGCCTGTGGAACGCACTCGGCTATTCGCTTCAGGGTTTGGCCTCCGCGTTTCGGCACGAGGATGCATTCCGCCAGGAATGCCTGCTCGCCGCGCTCCTGATCGCGGCGGCCTTCCTCATCCCCGTGGCCGGAACCGAGCGGGCCCTGATGATCGCGAGCGTCCTGCTGGTGCTCATAGTAGAACTGCTCAACTCGGCGCTGGAGGCGGCGGTCGACAGGATTTCTCTGGAGGATCACCTCCTCGCAAAACGGGCGAAGGATATCGGCAGCGCTGCGGTATTCCTGAGCCTTATCAACGTCGCAGTGGTGTGGCTCCTAGTCCTCCTGGGATAACCGTACATGAGCAGTATCCTGATCCGAACCGCAGTTCTCGTTCTTCTCCTCGCAGTTCTCGGATTGGGAACGGGCCTCCTCTTCGGGCCCGGCTGGGGATGGTTGNTCTTTTCGCTCGGACTCATCGGTCTGATCGTTCACCATGTTCGGCATCTCCGGCTGCTAGGCCAATGGGCCTCGCGCTCGCTCAGCGAGGCCGTTCCGGAGGGCAAGGGCGCCTGGGAGGAAGTGTTCACGCTCCTGTACCGCCGGCAGCGCGCCGAGACAGCGCGTAGCCGCCAACTCGCTCACTCGCTCGCCCGCTCCCGTCAGGCCGGTCGGGCGCTTCCCTACGGCGTCGCGATACTCGACGCCGAATACCGCATCGTCTGGTGCAACGATTCCTGCGAAGCGCATTTCGGCATCGACGCCGAAGCCGACGTCGGGCAGCCGATCACCAATCTCGTGCGCCAGCCGGAATTCGTCGCGTACGTCGCGACGGAAGAATTCTCCAAGCCCCTGCAGCTGAAAATGGCGCGGGACAAGCTCGTCCTTTCCGTGCAGTTCGTTCCCTACGTCGACTCGCAGCGGCTGCTGCTTTCGCGCGACATTACGCAGGGCACCCGGCTCGAGACCATGCGCCGGGATTTCGTCGCGAACGTTTCGCACGAACTGCGCACCCCGCTCACTGTGCTGGTGGGGTTCTTGGAGACGGTGCGGGAACTCAAGCTCGATCCGGAACGCTCGCGCGATTACCTGAACCTGATGGCCGAGCAAAGCCGGCGCATGCAGCGAATCATCGACGACTTGCTCACGCTGTCCACGCTCGAATCGGCGCCCGAGCCGCCGCACGACGAGCACGTGGACGTGGCGCTGCTTCTTTCACGGATTCATAGCGAAGCCGTGGCGCTTTCGGCAGGCCGCCAGCGCATCACGCTCGATGCCGAGCCCGGGTTCGACCTGCTCGGTGCCGAATCCGAGATCCTCAGCGCCTTCGGCAACCTCGCGAGCAACGCCGTGCGCTACACACCACCGGGNGGCGAGGTCCACCTTATTTGGCGCGGCTCGCAGAACGGTGCAGAGTTCTCGGTGGAAGACACCGGCGTCGGCATCGAAGCCGAGCACATNCCCCGGCTCACGGAGCGCTTCTACCGCGTAGACCACGGCCGGTCGCGCGAAACCGGCGGCACGGGCCTGGGACTCGCCATCGTCAAGCACGCGCTTGCGCGGCACCAGGCGACCCTGGAGATCGAAAGCACGCCGGGGATAGGAAGCCGGTTCATCGCAAAGTTTCCCGCGCGCCGCGTGGTGCCGGCGCGGGCACGTACCGAGAACGACGCTCTGCTCTGAGGGGCGCAACGCGCAGGCGCCCGCGCTCACTCATCTCTTCANGCCCTCGCGTCCTGGGTCGAGCTTTTCCGGGCGTGCTGTCTTCCCAGCCACAGGCCGAGGAGAAGCCACAGAATCACNCCGGGGATCGCCGCGGCCGCAAGCCCGGCCAGGCCGAGCCCCAGGCCTTTCAGCGCGGCGTAGACCCAGCCGCTCGCGGCGTCGCCGCTCCGGAACACGACCGTGTCGATGAAGTTCTTCGACTTGTACTTTGCTTCGCGCTTGAGCACGGTGAAGAGCATCTCGCGCGCCGGCCGCGCGATGGCGTAGTCGGCGGCGCGGCGCAGGATCTGGAACGCGATCAGGACGGCGAGCACCGGCGCGAGCCCGATGGCGACGAATCCCGCGAGCCCGAGCGCGGGCAGCAGGGCGAGCGCGGCGCCGACGCCGAGCTTCTCGACGAACTTCGCTACGACGAGAAGCTGGCCGAGCAGGGTGAATACGTTGACAGCGAGGTCCATCTGGGCGAAGAGCGCGGTGCGCTGCGCGGAGTCGTTGTAGGTCGCAGACACCAGCCGGGCGAGTTCGAGGTAGGCGAAGCCGAAGAGCACGGCATAGAGGAGGACGTACGCCACGATGCCGAGGAGGTAGGGCGAGCGGGGAATCTCGGCGATGCCCGACCAGGTCGTGCCGCCGATTGAGTCGCCCGGTTCGGCGGGGGTTGGGGCGGCGCCGGCGGGCGCGACAGCGCCGGCCCGGCGGATGAGCGCATAAATGCAGACGAGCGCAAGGCCGAGAAAGCCGCAAGACACCAGCAGTAAATTCGCCGTCCCGAGCGGCGCGGCGAGCAAGGCGGTGAGCGTCGGGCCCGCGAGCGCGCCGCAGCTGCCGCCGGCGGAAAGAAAGCCGAACAGGCGCCGCGCCTGCTCCGGGCGGAACAAGTCGGCCATGAGACTCCAGAAAAGCGACACCACGAACAGATTCAAAACGCTCACCCAGACGAAGAAAGCGCGCGCCACCGCGGGCGGCGCCACGCCGACCGCGAACAGGGCGTAGAAGACGAGCACGCTCGCGATGAAGAAAAGGTAGGTCCACGGAACGAGGCGCCGGCGCGGCAGACGCGCCGCCGCCCAGCCGAAAAGCGGCGCCGCTCCCAGCATGACCGTGAAGGTCGCCGAAAAGAGCCAGGGAAGGTTTTCAACGCCGCCCTGCACGCCCATCTCGTCGCGCAGCGGCCGCAGGACGTAGTAGCCGCACAACACGAAGAAGAAGCAGGCGAACGACCACAGCGANGCGGCGACCTCGCTCCGGTCGATCCGGACGATACGGTTCAGCGCGGCGTGCGNGAAGGCCAGAGGCGGCTCGACGAATTGATCATACCGGCCGGCGGCACCTCAGGGCGCCAGCCGTTCGATTTTCCAAGCGCCTCCTGCCCTGCGGTAACACAACCGGTCGTGCAGGCGGTCCTTGCGGCCCTGCCAGAATTCGAATCGTTCCGGAGCGAGACGGTAGCCGCCCCAGTGCGCCGGGCGGGGCGGCGAGTCGCGAAAGCGCTTGGACGCCTCCTCCATCCGCATTTCGAGCGCCTCCCGGCTCGCCACGGGTTCGCTCTGCGGCGAGACGGTCGCCGAGAGCCGGCTCCCCAGGGGCCGGCTTGCGAAATACTCGTCGGATTCCGCCGCCGACACCCGCGCAACGCGGCCCTCGATGCCCACCTGGCGCTCCAGCTCAGTCCAGCAGAAAAGCAGCATCGCCNGCGGGTTCTCCTCGAGCTCGCGGCCCTTACGGCTGCCGTAGTGCGTGTAGAAGACGAAGCCGAGCGCATCGAACCCCTTCAGCAGCACCGCGCGCGCTGATGGACGCCCCTTTCTCGTCGCGGTCGCAAGCGTCATCGCATTGGGCAGGGCGATACCGGATCGCAGGGCCTCGTCGAACCAGTTGCCGAACTGCGCGAGCGGATCCGCGTGGAGATCCTTCTCGTGCAGACCGGCACGCATGCATTCCTGACGCAGGGCAGCGAGATCCATTGCGGCAATTCTACGACCTACCTGCGGCGGCGCGCATACAAGCCGCCGAGGGACAGCAGGAGCGCCGTCGCCCAGAAGACGGGGAGCATGCCCAGTGCCGTGCCGAGCGCGCCGAACAGGAGAGGCATCGCGATCTGGCTCATGTTGACGAGACTCATGCGCACGCCTATCGCTTCGCCGACCCGGCCGGCGGGCGCCGTGTTATGGAGCAAGGACATGACCATCGGCTGCGACATCCCGAGCCCCAGACCGAGGAGGAAGGCAACCGCCATCAGGAAGCTCGCGCGCTCGAGTAAGGGAAACAGGAAAAA
>JGI25616J43925_10000872_pt1 | contig 11389 bp, 9 predicted proteins | sample GraSoi2013_100cm_FD_43925 | JGI IMG/M metagenome (IMG submission 43925) | reverse complement strand
AAGCCGATCCCGTATTAATTGGTTTATTCCGTGGCGGTCATCCTTCTCTTGTCAATCGCTTGCTGCAGCGCAGGTATGATCTCTAGAAACTTCCAATGATTGCGATGTCACGCCACAATCGCCCGCGATCTTGCGGCCCGGATCGGCTCATTGGCTATTGCGACGCACAACGTATCGTTAACGGGCCGCTCCTTCGCCGATCAAGGCAAATGGACCCCAAATTGCGGGATAGGCATTCCGGGGAGACGAGGGATCACCGAGATAGCCAAGCATCGCCCGCCGCAGCGCCTCGGCGCGGCCGATCTTAGGATCGGATTTTAGAATATCGAAGGTCGAGGTCGTGAGCCTGGTCGCGGCTTCCGAATCGACCCCCCAGTGCGAAACCAGGAGCGCGCGAGCGCCGGCGTAGAAGAACGACCGTGCAAGCCCCGACAGCGCTTCCGCGCCCGGTCTGTCGCCAGCGATCGTGTTGCAGGCAGACAAGATGACCCAATCGGCATTGAGTTTTAGCTGCGCCACTTCGCTCGCCGTGAGCAGACCGTCGTCGAAATCGGAAGGTTGTTTGGGAATGCTGAGCGCCAATGCTGGCTCAGCAATGCCCTTGACGTCGCCGGCAACCAGGCCATGGGTGGCAAAATAGATGATGCCGTAATCGGCGAGCGGCGCACGCTTGACCGTCGTCTCGCTGGCATCACTGCCGAGATGAATGTCGGCGGCGGCAACCCCGAGGTCTTTCGCCACCGCGTTCAGTTCGTCGGCCGTATCGGGCAATTGCGGCAGCGCTTGCGCAAGCCTCGCGCGATCGACGCCGGCACCTTGCCAGAAATCGGTATAGGCGGCCGTCACCAGGCCTCGAGAAGCAGACTTGGTCATGCCGGGTGTGGTCGCGGCGCGTCTATCACCGCTGCCATCCGGCACCGGGTTGAACAGGGGATCGCCGAAGCCTGTCATCGGCTTGGTGCTTTGGTCCTTGCGGGCAAAGGCCCGCAGCGCTTTCAGGCTACCGATGGAGGGCAATACCGACACCGCCTGACGCTTCAACAGCCAGGCGGCATCGCGGTAGCCGTCGAATGTTTCCGGGATCGCGGCGGCCGGCTTCTCGGTTACCAACAGATGGAACGGCAGTGCGGTCAGCGCGCCCGAAGGCACGACCAGGAGGCTGTGCTTGTCCTTCACCAGCGTCTCGACCGGACCCAAAAGCGTCGCATAGAGTTCGTGGGCCTGCGCCAGATCGAACAGCCCGGCCTTGCCCGACGCATCATGCGCCTTGCCGACATCCAGGCCGCGCCGGAAAGCCGCAACTTTTTGCGTCAATGCTTCCGCGCCAAGCGGAAGTGGCTTCCAGTCGAAATTCTCGCGCGTGATCGCAAAGACGTAGCTCTCCTTGTCGACGACCGAGAAGATCACCATCGCTTCGTCACCGGACAACAGCGCCGCAATCTCCTTGGCCGTGATCGGCAGCGGACTAGATAGCGCGGTATAATCGGGGAATTCAGTCGCCAGCGTCTTCTGCAAACCCGCGCGCTCGGGGGAAATAACAGCAAGGCGTTCCTTGGCTCGCTGCTCGGCCGCGGCGTCGCGCTTCGACGGCTCCTTGGAAACCGCCGCAACGATGGTCTTGTCGAGCATCTCCGCCTCGGACCCGAGGTCCTGATCGCGCCGAACCAATTCCGCCAGGCGATCGCTTCCCGCCGCCAGCCGAACCGCCAGTTTGTTGACGGCGGAAGCGGCCGATGATTGCGCGCCGCGTTGGATGGCGTTGAGGGCCTCGTCCAGGGCTTTTTCGGCCGGCATCAATTGTTGCCGCGATGCGCCTGACAACACCGGCAGCGCAACGCGCAGCGGCGCGCGTCCGCCGGCGATCGCGCTTTCCACCAGCGGCAACGCGTCGGCGGTACGTCCCTCGGCTTGGTAAAGCGAAGCCAGATTGTTGCGCGAGGTCCAGGCATCGGGATGGTCGGGGCCGAGCGCCCGCTCGCGGATCGAAAGTGCCCGCTGGTAGAGCGGCTCGGCGTCGGCGTAGCGTCCCTGCCTTTCATACAGGTCCGCCAGATTGTTGAGCGACCTCGCCACATCAGGATGGTCGCGTCCGAGCACTTTTTCGCGGATCGAAAGCGACCGCCTGATCAGCGGCTCGGCTTCGGCATAGCGGCCCTGGACCTTTTCGACCTGGCCGAGATTGTTCAGCAGCGTCGCGACGGCGGGATGATCCGGACCGGCCGCTTTCTCGTAGATTGCCAGTGCTCGCTTGAACAGCGGCTCGGAGTCGGCATGCCGGTCCTGTTTCTCATAGAGCGTGGCCAGATTGTTCAGGGATTGTCCGATATCGGGATGCTCGCGCGGAAGCGACTTCTCGCGGAGCGCCAGTGCCCGCTTGAACAAAGGCTCGGCCTCGGCATAACGGCCCTGCCGCTGGTAAAGCGCCGCCAGATTGTTCAATTCGGGCGCGACCTCGGAGGAGTCGAGGCCATACACTTTTTCCAGGATGGCGATCGATCGCTTGCACAGCGGCTCGGCCTCGATATCGTTCCCCTGGTCGCCATAAAGCAGCGCCAGATTGTTCAGCGCTGCCGCGACATCGCGGTTGAAGGGACCGTTGGCCTTCTCCAGGCTTTCCAACTGGCGCTGCGCCAGCGGTATCGCCTCAGCGTATTTGCCGGCGCGACTGAGTTCCGCAATCCTCGCGCTGAGTGCGGCCACCTCATTTTTCTGCGCGGACGACGGCACGCTGAGGCACGTGCTCGCAACCAGCGCTAACCACACCATAAGAACCAATCGATTGCCGGATTTCATGATACCTTCGCCACACTTGACCTTGGGTGACGGCGAGTGACGGCTATCCCTTTGCCCGCGCCTCATCCGCCAGTTTGACCAGCATCTTGCGCAGCTCTCCCGGCCCGGTCACCCGCGCCGGAAAATCCAATCGCAAGGTTTTGGCGCCCACCTGCATGTCGATCCCATCAGGGTCGCAGCCGGTGCAGCGCCAATCCGCTGGCTCAGCGCCGAGCAGCCTCGTCGCATAAAGGTTAGTCGCGTCGCGATGATCTGCGTTCATATGGTCGATGGCGCCCTGCTCGGCCTCCAGCAGGGCCCCGGCATCGGAAATATCGGTCAGGAACTGCTCCGGCTTGAGGTCGACGATCCGCCCGAACCCCGCCACCAGATGCGCGCCGGAGGGCCGGATCCGGAAAAACGAAAAATCCTTAAAATCGACAAAGGCTTCAGAAGACGGATGGGCGTTGAGGTAGCGCCGGCGCANGATCGCGGCGTCATCGCCGCCGGCCTCCTNGGCGCGGCCCGCCAGCATGATCCGGGCCCCCTCCAGCGGGTCGCCTTCGGCGCGCTCGTCCAGCATCACCGAGACCCTGGGATCGCCCAGGATGTTCCTGGTATGCAGCGCCAGGCGTGAAATCAGCAGGATCGGCGAGCCGTCGGGATGGCTTGCGACATTAACCAAAGAGCAATAGGGGTCGCCACTGCCGGTCATCAGGGTCGCCAGGGCCCCTTGGCGGCTCCGGCGCAGCAGGGACCGGGCGAGCTGGCCGGGGTCGAAGTCAGCGATCGGTTGCATAGGTCATATCCGGTCATCTCATTGCAAAATTAGGGCTTTTCGAGGCCGGGCCAATATCCTATAAGGCGGCGAACCCATGGTTCGTTTGGGGCTTGCGGAACTCGGTCACACTTCAGCCCAGCTTGCATTGCTCGTTGACCGGGCTCGAAGCCCACTTTACGCGGCGCATCGCTGGATTGCTCGCCGTTTCAGCCAACCTTAGTCTCTGAAAGCAGGCTCATGCCCACAATCGCCTTGGTCGATGACGACCGCAACATCCTCACCTCGGTCTCGATCGCGCTTGAAGCCGAAGGCTATCGCATCATGACCTACACGGATGGTGCTTCCGCGCTCGACGGCTTCCGCACCTCACCGCCTGATCTTGCGATCCTCGATATCAAGATGCCGCGCATGGACGGCATGGAGACNTTGCGGCGGCTGCGGCAAAAGTCCGATCTGCCGGTGATTTTTCTCACCTCCAAGGACGAGGAAATCGACGAATTGTTCGGCCTCAAAATGGGCGCCGACGATTTCATCCGCAAGCCGTTTTCGCAGCGCCTGTTGGTCGAGCGCGTCAAGGCCGTGCTGCGGCGCGCGGCGCCGAAGGATCCGACCGCGGTGCCGAAGGAGACCGATGCCAAGGCGCTCGATCGCGGGCTGCTGCGGATGGATCCCGAACGCCACACCTGCACCTGGAAGAATGAGCCGGTCACGTTGACGGTAACCGAATTCCTGATCCTGCAGGCGCTGGCGACGCGCCCAGGCGTGGTGAAAAGCCGCAATGCGTTGATGGATGCCGCCTATGACGATCAGGTCTATGTCGACGATCGTACCATCGACAGCCACATCAAGCGGCTGCGCAAGAAGTTCAAGGTCGTCGACGACGATTTCGAGATGATCGAAACCCTTTACGGCGTGGGCTATCGTTTCAAGGAAACCTGATTTTGCGGGGGAAGTCTGATTTGCCCGGCATTTGTCGCCCGCATTGTTAACTGACGCCGCGGTCCGTCTGGGATAGGATAGCGAGGCGTGGGGGCGCGCCTCCTGAAAATGCAATCGAAACAACCGGCAGTTTTGGCCATTGCTTGATCGAACGCACCCTGATCCAAGCCTGAATGCCGAGGGCGCCTCACAGGCCCTGGTTCTGGACAACGTTGCCGTCGAGAGCCCGCGGGTCGCGGGCTGGCAGCGGCCGCTCGGCTGGCTGCGCCGCGCCGGGCAGTTCTTTTTCGCGCTCAGCTTCTCCAGCCTCACCCGGCGTATCGTTTCGTTGAATCTCGCCGGCCTCGTCGCGCTGGTGGCGAGCGTGCTTTATCTCTCCCAATTCCGCGCCGGCCTGATCGACGCGCGGGCGCAGAGCCTTCTGGTACAGGGCGAGATCATCGCCGGCGCGATCGCTGCGTCCGCAACAGTCCAGACCAACACCATCACCATCGATCCCGACCGATTGCTCGACCTCAAGCCCGGTGAGACCTATGGCGCGCCGGATGAATATTCGGGGCTTGATTTTCCAATCAATCCGGAGCGCGTCGCGCCGGTGTTGCGGACGCTGATCTCGCCGACCAAGACCCGTGCCCGCATTTACGACCCCAATGGCGGGCTGATCCTCGACAGCCGCAATCTGGAGAACGTGCTGCGCTTCGAGCTGCCGCCGCCTTCCTTGCAGAAGCCGGGTATCGCCGAGCGCGCGATGATCGCGATCCGCACCTGGCTCAACCGCGGCGACCTCCCGCTCTATCGCGAGCTCGGGCCTGAGAACGGCAACGGCTATGAGGAGGTCGCGGACTCGCTGAAAGGCCAGAAGCGCAGCATGGTGCGTGTCAACTCCCGCGGCGAGGTGATCGTCTCGGTCGCGGTGCCGGTGCAGCGCGGCCGCGCCATCCATGGCGCCTTGATGCTCTCGACCCAGGGCGATGACATCGACCATATGGTGACCGTCGAACGGCTTGCGATCCTGAAAGTCGGCGGCGTCGCTTCCGCCGTCATGATCGTGCTGTCGCTGTTATTGGCGAGCACCATCGCGGGTCCCGTGCGCCGGCTCGCCGACAGCGCCGAGCGCGTTCGCCGCCGTATCAAGACCCGCGTCGAAATTCCCGATTTCACCCGCCGTCGCGACGAGATCGGCCATCTCTCAGGCGCGCTGCGCGACATGACGGACGCGCTCTATAACCGCATCGAGGCGATCGAAACTTTCGCTGCCGACGTCGCCCATGAATTGAAAAACCCGCTGACCTCGCTGCGCTCCGCGGTCGAGACGCTGCCCTTGGCGCGCAACGACAACAGCCGCTCGCGGCTGCTCGCGGTGATCGAGCACGACGTCAGGCGGCTCGATCGGCTGATCTCGGACATTTCCGATGCCAGCCGCCTCGATGCCGAACTGCAGCGGCAGGATGTGACACCGGTCGATCTTCGCCGCCTGCTCACGACCTTGACGACCGTCGCCAACGAAACCCGGCTCGGCCACGATGTCGCGGTCGAAGTCCGCTTCGAGGGCCGCAGCCTCNGCGACGCCTTCTCGGTGCCCGGCCATGATTCGCGGCTCGGACAGGTGATCTCCAACCTCTTGGTCAACGCCCAGTCCTTCTCCTCAGCCGGCGGCAAGGTGCGCATCATCTGCCGCCGCGTCCGATCGGAAATCGAAATCATCATCGATGATGACGGGCCGGGAATTCGCGAGGATGCGCTGGAGAAGATTTTTGAGCGCTTCTACACCGACCGGCCGCATCAGGGTTTTGGGCAGAATTCCGGCCTCGGGCTGTCGATCTCGAAACAAATCATCGAGGCGCATGGCGGACGGATCTGGGCGGAGAATCGCGCTGGTCCCGCAGGTGACGAAGGCGTCGCGACGGTCGCAGGCGCGCGCTTTGTGGTCAGGCTGCCCGCGCCATGAAAGCCGGGGTTGCGAGCGTCCACGCTTCCGCGGTCAAGGTTGAAAATCGTGCGGTGCTGATCCGCGGACCGTCAGGCGCCGGCAAGTCGCGTCTCGCGTTCGATCTCATCCTGGCCGGGCGGTCGGGGCAAATTCCGCAGGCCGTTCTGGTCGGCGATGACCGTGTCCATCTCGACACAGCTGACGGAAAAATTGTGGTCCGCCCGGTGCGAGAATTGGCCGGTCTGATGGAGGTTCGCGGCCTCGGCATCCGCCGCTGCGATTTTGTTGAGCAGGCGATCGTGGGCCTGGTGGTCGATCTCTCGGCTGGCGACGCCGAGCGCCTGCCACCCCCGGAGGCACTCCTGACCCACATTTCGGTGTTAAGATACCGCGAATCCCGGTCGGAGCGGGTTTTTCGGCCCTTCCCTTGGTTATCGCCGCGCTGACGATGACCGCAATTTCATCTTCTGCCCAACCTTCAGCCGATTGCTCGAAGGGAATTGGTAACCATATCAGCCCCACTATCGCCACAGAATAGACCGGCGCGCGCTCCCCTCCCTACCTCTGATTTCCGGGAGAAACGCGAAGGTCCCCTCTTGCGCAGGGGCTCTGGATGGTCAAAGTGGCGCGTTCGTGCGGTGCACCAAAAAGCACCCGCGAGGAGTTTCCAATGATTGGTCTAGTACTTGTGACCCATGGGCGCCTTGCCGACGAGTTCAAGGCGGCGCTCGAACATGTCATGGGTCCACAAAAACAAATCGAAGCCGTCACGATCGGAGCCGAGGACGACTCCGATCTGTGTCGCAGCGACATCATCGAAGCGGTCAATCGCGTCGATAGCGGCGACGGCGTTGCGATCCTCACCGACATGTTCGGCGGCACGCCGTCCAATCTTGCGATCTCCTGCATGAGCCGCCCCAAGGTGGAAGTGCTCGCCGGAATCAATCTTCCCATGCTGGTCAAACTGGCAAAAGTTCGCGAAGAGCGTTCGCTTCCCGACGCGATCGCGATGGCCCAGGAAGCCGGCCGCAAATACGTCACCATTGCAAGCCGGGTTCTCGCCGGCAAATGAGCGACGACGCCCCGTCGCCTGAAAACGAGGCCGGGCCGAATGTCCCATCCGGCGCGGTGTCGCGCGAACTTCCCATCATCAACAAGCGCGGCCTGCACGCGCGCGCGTCGGCAAAATTCGTTCAGATGGTCGAGCGCTTCAATGCCGAAGTCTGGGTGACCAAAGGTGCCGAGACCGTCGGCGGCACCTCCATCATGGGACTGATGATGTTGTCGGCGGGACCGGGCACCTCGATCACCGTCTCCGCGATCGGCCCCGACGCCCAAGCCGCCATCGACGCGATCACGGAACTGGTCGGCAGCAAGTTCAACGAAGAAGGCACGTGAGGCTTTTAGGTAGAAGCGCTGGACGCGTGAGCGGAGAAGGTGCGCTCCCTCGCCCCGCTCTTCGCGGGGAGAGGGTTGGGGTGAGGGGCTGTCGCCGCAAATGCTGAAGCACAATGTATGCGGCGCTCACCCGGCGCTACGCGCCGACCTCTCCCCGCAAGAGCGGGGCGAGGTTAAGAAAGCGGGGCGAGGTGAAGAAAACTACTTCGCCGGCGGCACGATGTAGACTTTCCAGCTGATCGCAGGGCCGGGATGCCCGCGGAAGAAACGCTGTGTCGTCATCGCAAGCTGCTCGGCGTCCTTGCCGTTCTCCCTCATCCAGGCCTCGCAGACCGGCAGCCGCCCGTCGGTCGTATCGCAGATGCCGATGAAGCCGAGCCGCTTTGCCTCATCAAGCGAGGTCAATCCCGACGACCAGAGTTCTCCGGGCGTGAATGGCGCCGGATGATCCGGACTATAAAACGTCATCGGCTCGCCCATTTCCGTGGTGCCGGCAACCACCGCCCATCGCGAGTTGAAGCGCGAATGCCAGGCTTGCGTCAATTCGCGGGCAAGTTGGGAGCGCGCGCCGTAGGTCGCAGCGCCATTTGGATTCACCGCCATCTCTTCCGCAGCGATGTAGGGCGAGGCGGCAAGGGTCGCGAGCGTGACGACGAGCCAGATTGCCGTGATACGAAACAGCGCAATCTTCTGCACGCGCAGCGATGGAATCGCGACCAGCGCCAGCGGGGTCAGGAAGAACAGCGAAATTCCCCAATCGGTCTTCATGTAGATCGTGAACACCAAGCCGCCGAGCGGCGGCCCGATCGCAACCACGATCTGGATGATCCAGATATTCAGCGCCTGCGACACCTTCACGCCTGGATTCGCAACCCGTGACCACGCATGCGCGAACAGCGCGGAGGGTTGCCGCAGCAGTTTCACCCACCATCGCGGCGTCGAGGCCAGCGCAATCGCAGCCAGCGCCACGGGTGCAGCGAGCAACGCGAGGTTATGACCGATGTATCCGAGCACAAGCTGAATGCTTTGGGCGCGGCTCGACAATCCGTAGACGTCGCCGGCATAGGTCAGCGGCACGAAGTCCACCTCTTTGAGCCAGATCAGATGTGGAATCATGGCAACGACGAGCGTCGCAATCGCAACCCACGGTGCCGGCGAGCGCAGGAATTTTAGCCGCTCGGGATGAATCAGCGCGGCGAGCCCGATGGCGCCGATCATGGTCAGCACCCAGTATTTTGTCATCAGCGCCAGCGCGCCGGCCAGCCCAAGCCACAGACCCGATCTCACGCTGCGTTTTTCAAACGCGTTCAAATAAGCCAGCACCACGAGCGGCAGCGTGACGAGCTGCAGCAGATCGGGATTATATTTAAATCCCTTGAAATTGAAGATCGGGTAGAGCGCGAGCATCACGACGACAAAGAACGCGCGGCGGCGATCGACGACGCGTAGCGCAATCAGCCAGGTGATCACAAGGCCGCAAGCAAGCGTCGCCATCGCCAATGCATAAGTGGCCCAGTCAGCGACCGGAAAAACCTTGAACCAGAGCCCGGCGACCCAGCCCGCCAGCGGCGGATGCTTGCCATAGCCGAACTGGAACTTCTGGCCCCAGGCGAAAGCTTCCGCGACGTCCATATGGACGTCCTGCGCCGCTTTCAGGTTGATCAGGATGAAGGTCCACAGCACCGCATGGGCGGCGGCAAAGCCGATCACCAGCCAAGGGGCGGCTTTCGGATCGCTGGCGCAGGCCGCAAGCCACGCCGCCAGCCGCCGGATGCTCGGCCGTCGGCGCGCACGCGAAATCGCGGGCAAAAATGATGCAGTCGACATGGCCTTCTGGGTAGCGCGTTTCGGCGCAAAGTGGAATCAGCTTGGCGTGAAGATGTGCTGTTAAAACAGCGCAATATGGTTGCCGCATCGGGGTGCGAGTGCTATCTCGCGGCCATGACAACCATCCCTATTTCCAACATCCGCAACTTCGCCATTGTTGCGCATATCGACCATGGCAAATCGACGCTGGCCGACCGTCTGATCCAGACCACCGGAGGCTTGGCGGCGCGCGAGATGAAGGAACAGGTGCTCGATTCCATGGATATCGAGCGCGAGCGCGGCATCACCATCAAGGCGCAGACGGTGCGGCTGAGCTACCCCGCCAAGGGCGGCCAGACCTATATCCTCAACCTGATCGACACCCCCGGCCATGTCGACTTCGCCTATGAGGTTTCCCGCTCGCTGGCGGCCTGCGAAGGCTCGCTCTTGGTGGTCGATGCCAGCCAGGGCGTCGAGGCGCAGACGCTCGCCAACGTCTACCACGCGCTCGACGCCGGTCACGAAATCGTGCCGGTCTTGAACAAGATCGACCTGCCCGCCGCGGAACCCGACCAGGTCAAGCAGCAAATCGAGGACGTGATCGGCATCGACGCGTCGGACGCGGTGATGATCTCGGCAAAGACTGGTCTGGGCATCGACGACGTGCTGGAGGCCATCGTGCACCGGCTGCCGCCGCCGAAGGGCGACCGCGAGGCGTCATTGAAGGCGCTGCTGGTCGATAGTTGGTACGACGTCTATCTCGGCGTCGTGGTGCTGGTGCGGATCGTCGACGGCGTGCTGAAAAAAGGCCAGCGCATCCGGATGATGGGCACCAGTGCGGCTTACGACATCGAGCGCGTCGGCTTCTTCACGCCAAAAATGCAGCAGATCGAGGAACTCGGCCCCGGCGAGATCGGCTTTATCACCGCGGCGATCAAAGAGGTGGCCGACACGCGCGTCGGCGACACCATCACCGACGACCGCAAGCCGGTCACCGACATGCTGCCGGGTTTTAAACCGGCGATTCCCGTGGTGTTCTGTGGCCTGTTCCCGGTCGATGCCGACGATTTTGAGACGCTGCGCGCGGCGATGGGGAAATTGCGCCTCAACGACGCCAGTTTTTCGTTCGAGATGGAAACCTCTGCGGCGCTCGGCTTCGGCTTCCGCTGCGGTTTTCTAGGCCTGTTGCATCTCGAAATCATCCAGGAGCGGCTGCAGCGCGAATTCGATCTCAACCTGATCGCGACCGCGCCGTCGGTGATCTACAAGATGCACCTGACCGACGGCCAGGTGATCGAGATTCACAACCCGATCGACATGCCCGACGTGGTCAAGATCGCCGAGATCGAGGAGCCCTGGATCGAGGCCACCATCCTGACGCCCGACGAATATCTCGGCAGCGTGCTAAAACTGTGCCAGGACCGGCGCGGCTCGCAGAAAGAGCTCACTTACGTCGGCAACCGCGCGATGGTGAAATACGAACTGCCGCTCAATGAAGTGGTGTTCGATTTCTACGACCGCCTGAAATCGGTCTCAAAAGGCTACGCCTCGTTCGACTATCATCTGACCGACTACAAGCCGGCCGACCTCGTCAAGATGCAGATCCTGGTCAACAACGAGCCCGTGGATGCGCTCTCGATGCTGGTGCACCGCCAGCGCGCGGAAGGCCGCGGCCGCGCCATGGTCGAGAAGATGAAGGAACTGATCCCGCCGCACATGTTCCAGATTCCGATCCAGGCCGCGATCGGCGGCAAGGTGATCGC
>JGI25616J43925_10000871_pt1 | contig 11391 bp, 8 predicted proteins | sample GraSoi2013_100cm_FD_43925 | JGI IMG/M metagenome (IMG submission 43925) | reverse complement strand
CGGGGTAATTCGAGGAGATTGGGTACGATGCGGGTTAGTGAAGTTTCAATTCCTGATTGTGATGCAAACATAGAACCGCATTTTGGATTATGCAAGCTTTGGTCTGGATTTTTTTTGTTATGGTATATAATCTATGGGAAATCATCTTATTCGAAGCAAAAAAAGCCATTTATAAATGATTACCTTTATAAAGCAAGCGTTCTGCTTTGAAAACAAACAACCATGAACCCTATTTTCTCCGATGAAGAGATCGGTCTTTTCAGAAAGGATACCGCCGGATGTGCTCACGTCAATCATCTTAATAATGCCGGCGCCAGCCTGATGCCCGGGCCTGAGGCGATTTGAAGATTGGGAGTTCGCCTATGCCCTGGTATTGGGAACGGGCGCTGCAATCGATTACTATTTGCAAGTCGGTCCTGCCAGGATAGAAGCGCAGGTAAAGTACCTGGCCGGCTATCTCCGAACGGCGCTGGGAAAGATCGAAGGGGTGACCAGCTACCGGCGATTTGCCGTATTGGATTATTCCGAAAAGAAGAGCGCCTGCCTGGGTGATAGGACCGGGGGTCGATTATTCCGGTTCGAAACCTGCCAGCTCTTTTTTTAGATTTTTGATCAGGCTGAGCATGGGCTTGACGCTGTCCAGCACGCGGCAGACCACGGTGGCGCCTTCTATGGCCGTGAAGAGTTTAAAGGCGAATTCTTCCGGGTCCAGGGCGTTGGTGAATTCGCCATTCTTTATGCCTTCTTTTAAAATAGCCGAAAACATTTTCTGTCCCGCAACCATCGTATCGCGGACTTTCTGTTTGATAGCAGGGTTATTGTCATCCGCTTCCACCGCCATGTTCAGGATCGGGCATCCTCCTTCGATGAAGGTGTTCAGGGGGTTCTTGCTGAAATCGAGGTAGGCAAAGATCTTTGCTTTGGCAGATGTCTCTTTGCTCATGACCGCCCCGATCCTGCCGGTAATCTTTTTAAGCAGGAAGTCCGCCGTTTCATTGGAGAGAGCTTCTTTATTCTCGAAGTGATTGTATAAGCAGCCCTTGGCTACTTTGGCGGCGTGGAGGACGTCGTCTATCGAAGTGCCGGCGATGCCTTTCTCGTTGAAGATCGGCGCGGCTTGCTCTATGATGAATTGTTTGGTTCTTTCTGCTTTGCTCATGGGAATGTCTTTGACAGGGTAAATATAGACCAAAAAGTCTGATTTCAAGCGTGGCGGCGGGGAGACGGATTGAATGAGTGGAGTGGGCTGGCTGGCAATTTTGAGCTTTTTAACAAAGTGGTGCATTTCTAAAAGACGGATCTTTGTCAAAATTTGGATGTTATGCCCAGACGAGAAGAAGATACGAGCAAACCGCCTATCCTCTATTCCTGCTACGCCCATAAGAGCAGTGAGGGGGAGCAGTTCATCCCCCGGCATGTATTCGGCTATGTACTTTCGGGGAGCTCGGAACAGTACATCGGCGGTAAGACCTATCATTTTAAAGAAGGGGATTATCGGTTCTTCCGGAAAAATCAATTGACCAAGTATACCAAATATCCGCCTCCCGGGGGAGAGTACCGGTCTTTGTCCATCTATCTGGACGAGGAGACCCTGCGCAGTATGAGTGAGGAGTTCAACTGGAAGGCGAGCCAGCCTTATACGGGAGAGGCGGCGGTGCTGCTGCCCCCCACTCCCCTGCTCAAAAATTATGTGGATTCTTTATCGCCGTACCTGGATGGCAGGAGTACGATGAATAAGGCGCTGACGATGTTGAAGGTCAAAGAAGCGATCCTGATCCTGCTGGAGACGAATCCGGCGTTAAAAGATGCGTTGTTCGATTTCAGTGAGCCGGGGAAGATCGACCTGGAGGCCTATATGAATGAGCATTATAAATTCAATGTTCATCTGGACCGGTTTGCTTATTTGACGGGCAGAAGCCTGGCTACTTTCAAAAGGGATTTTGAAAAGATCTTCCACACTTCCCCCAATCGCTGGCTGCAGCAGCGACGGCTCCGGGAAGCGCATTACCTGATCAGGGAAAAGGGTAAGAAGGCGTCCGATGTATACCTGGAAGTGGGGTTCGAGGACCTGAGCCATTTCTCTTTTGCCTTTAAGAAAAATTTCGGGGTCGCGCCGTCTATGTTGTCGTCTATGTAACTGGAATGAGAGCTTTTCAACAAAGGAGTCTGAGCTTTCTGACAAAGCGGGCCTTTCGCAAAAAGCGGACCTTTGTATAAATAAAAACAAATACCATGACAAAAGTTTGGTTTATTACAGGAAGCACCCGGGGGCTTGGCCGGAGTTTGACGGAGGCCGTGCTGGCGAAGGGGGATCAGGTGGCGGCTACGGCCCGTCAACCGGAACAATTGAAGGAACTGGCGGCAAAATATCCCGATCAGCTCTTCCCGGTAAAAATGGATGTGACGAGTGAAGACCAGGTCAATGAGGCGGTAGCTCGGAGCATCTTGCGCTTCGGCCGGCTCGATGTGGTGGTGAACAATGCCGGTTTTGGCATCACCGGGGCGGCGGAAGCTTTCACGAAGGACCAGGTCACGAGCCAGATCGATACTAATTTATATGGCCCTATCTATGTGACGCGGGCGGTGTTGCCCCAGCTTCGTAAGCAGCGTTCGGGACATATCCTCCAGATCAGTTCAATAGGGGGAAGGATCGGGGCGCCGGGTCTGTCTATTTACCAGGCGGCGAAGTTCGGGCTGGTCGGTTTTTCCGAAGCAGTGTCGAAGGAAATCGCTCCATTGGGCATTAAGCTGACGATTGTGGAGCCGGGTGGGTTCCGCACGGATTGGGCGGGGGATTCCATGTCGTTTGCCCGGCCGATCGACGATTATGCATCCACAGTGGGGGCAAGGGAACGACTTTTTAAAGATCCCGATTTCAAATTCATAGGAGATCCGGCCAAGGCGGCGAAGGTGATGGTTGACGTGGTAGACAACCCCGAGCCTCCCTTACACCTGGTATTGGGCAGCGAGGCGGTCAGTTTATTGAAAAAGGCGGAGGCTGTCAGGCAGGCGGAGCTTGAAAAGTGGTTACTGGTGAGTGTTAGCACCGATCATGAGGAAGCCGGCAATTTTATCGATACGGAATTAAGCCGGTTGATCGCGGGTAAAAACAAGTAATACAGTAGTATATAGGGCCATAAGAGCCTTTGGAATTAGCTCTAAATTAAATTACTATATTTCAAAAAATATAGTAATTTCGATGTGCCCTAATAGTTACATCTCCCCTTAATTTTGACACTGTCGCTTCTCTCATTCATTTTATGGTCCCGGATCTCCTGACGCAAGCTTCACCAGGAGATTTCTGATTGCATAGCCATCATTTGTTCTAATTGATGTCGTATTTCCCTGTAACAACCTGTACTAAACTGGCGGGACGGTAGCTATTGCCTATAGGCTAATCTATCGTCCATTCCCTGCGCTGTGTTACCTCGTATTAATCACATAAAAATTAACCAGTATGAAACAGGTCATTACAAAATCAATTCTCATCACGACGGCATTGGTAATACTCATCTGCAAAAATAGTATCGGGCAACTCGGTATCGGCACAGCCACTCCATCCGGGCTATTGGATGTAACCTCTTCCGCCCCGGCTACCCCGGCAAGCACGGACGGCTTCCTGGTGCCCCGGGTGTCTGCTTTCCCGGCTACTAACCCCGGCGCTACACAGAATGGCATGATGATCTACCTGACGGCCACTGTTAGCGGTAATGCTCCCGGGTTTTATTACTGGGATAACCCCAGCACTGCCTGGAAAAAGATCGTTGTAGGATCGTCAGCTTCCTCGACTACAGGTTATGGTGCTCCGCTGGTCAGCGCCGCAGGAGGTACCAACCTGGTATATGGCACCGGCGGTTGGATAAATAATGCCTTCACCAACGTAGCATTAACTTCAACATCTGATCCGACCGGTATCTATAACGCGGCTACCGGCACCATTACTATAGCACAGGCCGGATTATATTATTTCTCAGCAACAACAACGCTGAGTAATGCTCCCGGTGCAGGCTCCACTTTTGATGGAACATCAGGGCTCTTCAGGGTAGCGCTGCAGGTGCAGCCCAGCGGCGGGTCAACTTTTACCCAGGTTAATCAGCAGGATTACTATGTACTCAGAGGTGCTACTATCCCGGGTGGGAATGCTCAATACTCGATCACTAACACGGCGCTGCTCAATCTGCAGTCAGGGGACCAGGTCAGGGTACAGTTTCTCACGTATTCAACTGGCAGTATGAACGCTGTTCCCAATAATATTATCCTTAGCAAAGGCGCCAGCTTTTTAAGCCTTTTCAAATTATAATACAGACAGGCCGAGTACATCAAAACTCCTTCCAAAACTATTTTTATGAAGCGAAAAATATTTATCATCATCGACTATCTGGTATTATTTATACTGCCTGTCATCACCACAGGCCAGGTGACCATCACCAATACCGGGCCGGTAACCCTCACCGGCGCAAAACCCGTGGTCATAACAGGTAATTTTACCAATACTTCCACCGGTGCCTGGACCAACAATGGCGACCTGACCATAACAGGCAACATCACTAACAACCAGGCAGGCATGGCCCCGGGAACAGGCATCACCCGGCTGGCAGGCACGGCCGTGCAAACCATCGGCGGGGGACAGCCATTTGTCGTCAATACCCTTTTCTTAACCAATAGCGCCGGGTATACGCTGAACCAGAGCCTGCAGGTGGCTGGAGTTACTACGTTCACCAATGGTATTGTAACAGCGACTACGGCGGCAACACCCATGATATTCGACGCCGCTGCAACCCTCAGCGGGGTCAGTGGCGCCAGTCATGTTAATGGCTATGTCCGGCGTCTGGGCACCACAGCGTTTACCTATCCGGTAGGCGATGCCTCTCTGTACCGGAAGATAGATATAACACCCGGCAGTAATGCCAGCGGAATCGATTGCCGGTATTTCAAAGGCGATGCCGGTCCGGGGCCCTTTACCAGTGGAGGGGCCTCTCTTATCCCACTGGTTGCCTACAACAAGGCGGAATACTGGGATCTGCACCCTGTTACCACAGCCAATTCTCTTATAACGATCTATTATGACCAGGTAGTTCCCCCCGGCAAGATCTCCTCCACTGCGGATTTGAAGGTGGCGCATTTAAGCGGCGGCAACTGGCTTGATGAAAGCGGAACTGCGAATGGCGTCGATGTTACAGCCGGGAGTGTCACCGCTACTGGTATCAGCACCTGGAGCCCGTTCACGCTGGGATCTACCAGCCTGAACTCTCCCCTGCCAGTCACGCTGATAAGCTTCAGCGGGTTGCTTGTCAATAATGTAGCGCAACTGAACTGGGAAGTGGCCGATGAAGTGAACCTTCGCACTTATGGAGTGGAAAAAAGCTGTAACGGGGTCGATTACTCCCCCATCGGCGAAGTGGCCGCAACAAATAGTCATTCCTACCAATATGCGGATGCAAGCATTTCCTGTCGCGTGGCCTATTACCGTCTCCGGTTGGAGGATATTGACGGCAAGTACAAGTATAGTCCCATTATTTCGATCAATAGTGGAAACAGTAATGGTATCACTATTATGCCTAACCCGGTGGAGGACAGATTGGTCATCAGCTTTGGTACAGGCACAGGCGGCACTTACGCAATCAGTCTCATAGATATGAGCGGAAGGAGGGTGTTCCATCGCGAACAGCCGGTATCGGACGGTGAAACCATTTTATGGAACAGGCCATCGCAGATCCAGGGTGGAAACTATGTTCTCTCCCTGAGGAACCTGGAAAAAGGNGTGATCAGCAATTTTAAAATTCTTGTTAAATAACAAGCAGGACAACATACCAGCAAAAGTGGACCAGAAGTCACGCCCCGGAAATCATTTTCCGGGGTTTCTGTTAATATGTATTTGCCCGGGGAAGGAGGACTAAGGTAAAAAAAACCTTAGTTTTGGCGCGATGATAATTTTCCTTATATGAAAAACCTCCTATTTCTTCTTCTGTTATGCTTTTCAGCAACCTTATTCGCCCAGGACACGACCAAGGCTGTGGGTGGGAAACCTGGTAATACCGCCGACACGGTGAAGCCGGGGCGCCTTAAACCGGCGGGAGCCCGGGATACGGTGAAACCGTCCCGCAAGCGCCCGGGCCTCTTCCTGGAAAGAGAAAAGCCTGAGCGCAGGAAATTCGATTCTACCCTCTTTACTGAAAATGCGGCGGTGACCCGGGGCGACTACCTGGAAGACATGGAAAAGGTTTTCCAGATGCTGAACGGAGTGCCGGGCATAACCTCTTCCTTTATACATCTTCCGGAGATCCGCGAAAAGCTGGACGATGANGATTCCACCCTGGATATTTTAAAAGAGAGGGTCCTGCAGAATGACCGGACCCTGAATATCCGGAACCTGCAAATGTTCAATACCTTATTGGATGCATTGGATAAAAGTATCACCGGTTATTCCGGATACCTGGAAGACTATGATACCACCATGGATAATGTCCAGAAGGATATCGCCAACCTGAGAAAGGACACGCTGATGCTGCATATTTTCAGGGACTCGGCCTTAAAGGCTTCTTTTATGCCCCAGCTGCTGCAACTGCGTGATAAATGGAGGTTAGTGGATAGCCTGGTAAAAACGAATACCGGGGAGATCGGGGAACTGAAGGCCCGGGCTTCCGCCAATGCCATCACGATCGAGGATTTGATCTACCGGGTGGATAATGAGATGAAGGCCATGAGCACGCAGGCTTTCGGCAAGGAAAGGCGCTACCTGTGGGACCCCCGCACCTCCGCCGACGCGCGTTATTCCCCGGATGCGTTCAGGAAATCCGTAGAGAGCGAGCAGAAACTGGTCCGGTATTATTTTGCCAATACCCGGGGCAAGCGGTTCTGGCTGCTGGTGACGGGGCTGGTATTTTTCTATTGGGTCTGGTTCAATTTCCGCACCCTGAAAAAGCTGAACAAACTGCAGGCCATCGAAGCATTTCATTTTACCTATGTCGGTCCAAGGCCCCTGGTGGTCGCGCTGATCTTTGTTCTCAGCCTGGCGCCCTTATTCGACCTGCATGCTCCTGCCATTTATATCGAGTCGACCCAGTTCCTGCTGATGCTGCTCCTGGCCCTTATATTTCACAAACACCTTGACCGCAGGCTATTCTATGCATGGTGCGTATTTATCCTTTTATTTTTACTACAGCCCATCACCCGGATCCTGGGCCTGCCGCTATTCCTATCGCGATGGGTCACCCTGGTACAAGATAGTCTGTCGGTCGCCCTGGGGGTATTGTTCTTTTTGGGTAAGCTCAAAATGCCCGGCAAATCAAAAATTATTTCTTTTGCCGTAGGCTTATACGTGTTCTTTAACCTGCTGGCCATTGCCTGTAATTTGTTCGGCAGGGTCAGTCTCTCGCAGATATTCGAGTCGACGGGCGTCTATGCTTTGGCACAAACGATCAGCCTGACCGTTTTTGTGCAACTGGTCCTGGAATCCTTCCTACTGCAGATCCAGACCAGCCGGATGCGGAAGAAATACCCCGAACAGTTTGAATCTGCCGGTATTATCCGCTCTATTGGCCGGTTCGCCAAGGCCCTGGCGGTGTTTTTATGGCTGATCGTCTTTGCGACGAACCTGAACCTGTTCGATACGATCAACGATATGCTGACGGACCTGTTAACCTCCCCCCGGGTGGTAGGGACGACTTCGTTCACCCTGGGCGGAGTATTGCTGTTCCTGGGTATTATATGGTTAGCCAATTTCTTACAGAAATATATTGCATATTTCTTCGGGGACGTGGGCGACGATGCCTCCTTCGATGATAAAGGGCAGCGATCCAGGCTGATGATCACCCGGCTTATTTTATTGATCCTGGGTTTCCTGTTGGCGATTGCAGCTTCCGGACTGCCGGTAGACAGGATCACGGTAATCATCGGCGCCCTGGGTGTCGGTATCGGGTTGGGGTTACAGAGCATCGTGAACAATTTTGTTTCCGGTGTCATATTGATCTTCGACAGGCCGCTGCGGATCGGGGATACCGTGGAGCTCGGGGATAAAAAAGGCAGGGTCAAGGACATCAGCATCCGTTCCAGCACCCTGATCACCGAAGAAGGAGCCGAAGTGATCATCCCGAATGGCGATGTGCTATCCCATAATATTGTCAACTGGACGCTAAGCAACAGCCATGTACGGGCGAGTTTGTCCTTTACGATCGATAAACCTGCCGACCCGTCCGCTATCGATGCGGCAGGCATCCGGGAAATTATACGCAGCAATCCTAATGTGCTGGAGAGCAGGGATCCTGAAATCGTCCTGAATACGATCAGTTTCAAATCTATGGAAGTGAAGGTGTTTTTCTGGTGTAAAGATATTGGCAAGGCGACGCTGACTTCCGGAGAGATCCGGACGGGTATCTATGAGCACCTGGCAAAAAAAGGGATTACAGTCGTATAGATTTGGCGGCGGCCGGCCTGTCAAACAAAAGGAGACCACGGGTCTCCTGCCCGAAGGGCCATCATTAGATTTTTTTGCCCGGGGTATTTTTTTCAAAACCCCCGAGGCAAAAAAAAGAGCCCCGGGAATTGTTTTCCGGGGCTTCTGGTTTATTGTAAGATCTTCGTGATGAGACCTGAGTGATTAGTGGTCTTTATCTACCGAGTTGAACTTGGTCGTATAAGCTTCCGCTTTATCTTTCAGGTTCTTTTGTTCGTAGATGGTGATGAGCAGATCATAGGCATCTTTCAGGCTGGTCTTCTCGTCCATTTTCAGCTTCCCTTTGGAACCCAGGTCCTGGTCGACTTTTTCGAAATAAGGGATGGCTTCATCGAATTTCTTTCCGGCTGCTACGCGCAGATCGGCCCTTTTCTTCACNTCATCCGGGGTCTTGCCGGGGATTTTNTTAGTCTGCGCCTGCAGGTCTACACCGGCATTATAAGAGATCTGTCCCAGCACCAGGGCTGCCTGGGGATAATCCGGTTGTATTTCCAGGCATTTGGTCAGGTTGATCTGGGCCTTTTTGATCAGTTCGTCCGCGTTAGCCGGCTTGTGGCCGGAGCTGGTGTCGGAAGCGTGTTGGTAGAGTTCGAGTCCGTAGTTGAAGAAGAACAGGTGGTTCTTGGGGAAATGGCTGGTGATCTCTTCGTATTTGGCGAACAGGGAATCCTTATTTCCGGCTTCTCTCAGGTTGTCCAGTTCGGTACTGGGCCAGAAGAGATCGTCGGGATATTGTTCTTTAGCCAGCGCTATATACTTAGCGGTATTGGCGACGTCTTTCTTCTGGTTGTAGTAATCTACCAGCCATTTGTAGATCTCCACCATATTGGAACCATTGATATTGGCGATCTTGGCTTCGGCCAGTTTACCGTAATAAACGGCGGCGCTGTCTTTCTTACCTGCTTTTTCTGCAGAGATACCGGCATATAAGGTAGAAGTGGTGTCGATCTTCAGGTTGGTCCATCCTTTAGAGTTCATAAACGAGCTGGTCTGGAGGGCTCCGCTGAAGCTCTGGAGGGCGTCGCTGTATTTAGCGGCGTTATATTCATTGGCCCCTACCTGGAAATATCCCTGGTAGATCTCATTGACGGGTTTGTAGCCGTCCATTTGCAGGAGCAGCAGTTTCTTATCGTCGACTTCCGTGTATTTTTTTAATGCAACGAAAGCCTGGTCGCGTGCGTCGGGGTATTTAGCTCTTAAGCTGCTATCGGCGGCGATGGCATTGTAGATCTTCAACTTATAATACCAGGCGTCTCCTGACTTCTGGTTTTTGTCAATAGCCAGCACTTTGTCGATTTCTGCTTTGGCTTCCGGGATCTTGTTTGATTTCAGAAGGTCCTTAGCCTTATCCGCGCTCTGTGCGAATAGCCCAAATCCGGTGAGGGCTAATACTCCCGTTAGAAAGAGTCGTTTATTCACGTTCATAATTATTATTTTAAGGAAAATTGAATGTTTAATTTTAAGCTTCCGGTGTAACATGATCATTATCAGCCGATTCATCGGATTCAGCGTCGGGCACCCCCCCTCCGTCTGCCGTTCCTTCCGCTGCCGGTAAAATAGCGCCGTTCTCCAATAAGACCGTTCCATTTTCCGATAAAAGGACTCCATTTTCCTCTTCCAGTTTGTCCAGTTTGGTGATAGCTGCGATCTCATCGTTTTCGTCCAGCCGGATCAATTTTACGCCCTGGGTAGCTCTGCCCTGTGAGCTGATGCCATTTACGGGCATCCGGATGGTGACGCCGCTCTTACAGGTGATCATCAGGTCCTCCATTTCGGTGACGTCGAGGATCCCTACCAGTTTCCCGGTCTTATCGGTTACGCCCATGGTCTTCACTCCTTTTCCGCCCCTGTTGGTGATGCGGTATTCATCGATCGGCGTCCTTTTCCCATAGCCTTTTTCACTGACCACCAGAACGGTTCTGGATTTATCCTCTCTATTGACACAGATCATGCCAATCACTTCATCCGTATTATCATCGACTTCGATCCCGCCTACGCCGATAGCTCCGCGGCCGGTCGGGCGTACTTTTTGTTCTTCGAAGCGAATGGCTCTTCCGCTGCGGACGGCCATCAGGATTTCGGAATTACCATCGGTGAGCCGGGCTTCGAGCAAACGGTCTCCTTCCACGATGGTGATCGCATTTACGCCGGTCTGACGGGGGCGGCTGAAGTCTGCCAGGGAGGTCTTTTTAATGACGCCCTGTTTGGTGCATAATACGATACAATGTGTATTGACAAACGCCTCGTCTTTCAGGTCTTTTACATCCAGGATGGCCCGGACCTTATCGTCTTGCGGGAGCTGGATAAGGTTTTGAATGGCCCTGCCCTTGCTGGTCTTATCGCCTTCCGGGATCTCGTAGACATTTAGCCAGAAACACCGGCCTTTCTCCGTGAAGAAAATCATCGTATGATGGGTGGAGGCGACGAAGAGGTGTTCTATATAGTCTTCGTCCCTGGTCTTGCCGCCGATGGCACCCCGGCCTCCGCGGCGTTGCTGGCGGTATTCGGTGGCGGAAGTACGTTTGATATATCCCAGGTGAGAGATGGTGATCACCACGTCTTCTTCCCGGATGAGGTCTTTGATGCTTACTTCGTCGTCGAGGTAAGTGATCTCCGTCTTGCGTTCATCCCCGAATTTATCTTTAATCTCATTTAATTCTTTTTTGATCACGTCGAAACGCATGCCTTCATCTGCCAGGAGGTCTTTCAGGTAGCCGATCAGTTTCATCAGTTCGTCATATTCTTCCCGGATCTTGTCCCTTTCCATTCCGGTAAGACGTTGTAAACGCAGTTCCAAAATGGCTTTGGCCTGTATCTCGTCCAGTCCCCAGCCGGCGCTCACCAGGCTTTCCCGGGCGATCTCGGGGGTGGAAGAGGCGCGGATTAATGAAATCACCTCATCCAGGTGATCCAGGGCGATCAGGAAGCCCTTTAAAATA
>JGI25616J43925_10000866_pt1 | contig 11436 bp, 7 predicted proteins | sample GraSoi2013_100cm_FD_43925 | JGI IMG/M metagenome (IMG submission 43925) | reverse complement strand
AGGCAAGCACGTAGGCGACACCGTTGATCGTGCGCGTCTCGGAGGCGATGCGGCCGTGACCTTCGTACGCGTAGGCCAGGAGGCTCGTCACCTGGTTCTGCGGATTGGTCTCGGTGATCGAAGAGAGCCGCCCGATGCCGTTTGCGCCACGATATACGTAGAAAGTTCTCGAGGGACTGTCGCGATCGCGCTTTTTTCCGCGTGCTTCAGCGACAATCTCGTCGTTGAGATGCTACTTTGAGGGGAATTACCTTACGCGCGGCGTTGGGTTTACCCGAGACGCACGAGATTTTTTCGTGCGCCCATCGCGCTCAGGGTGACCGCGCGAGCTGAACCGAGCTTGAAATGAACTCTCTAATCCCCCAGCGCGACGCCCTCTCTCCGCGGATCCGCGCCGCCCGCCCAGCCCGCAGCGGTCCGCACGATGCCGTGCAGGCCGCTCGCTTCCGGACGGATGCGCACGCTGTGGCCCATGCGCTCGAGCTCGGGCGCGAGCCGCTCGAGCTTCGTTCCCTGCTCCAGTTCCGTCGGCCCGTTGCGGCTGCCCATGCGCGGAGCGTCGATGGCTTTCTGGATGTCCATGTTCCAGTCGAGCACGTTTACGATCGTCAGCGCGACGTAGTTGATGATCGGATGGCCGCCGGGCGAGCCGATCACCATGTACAACTGTCCCTTGTCGTCGAACACCATGGTCGGCGCCATCGAGCTGCGCGGNCGCTTGCGCGGCNCGACGCGGTTGGCCACGGGCTTGCCGTCTTCCTCCGGCGCCCAGGAGAAATCGGTGAGCTCGTTGTTGAGGAAGAACCCGCGCACCATCTGGCGGTTGCCGAACGCGGCCTCGACGCTCGCGGTCAGCGCCACCGCGTTGCCCTCTGCGTCGACGATGGAGACGTGCGATGTCGCGGGAAGCTCGAGCGGTTCAGCGACTCCAAAGTTTGCCGAGACGCCGGCGGGATTGCCCGCGCGCGCCCGTCCCATCGAATGCAGCGGGTCGATCAGTTTCGCACGCGAAGCGAGGTAGCGCGATTCGAGCAGCTCCGCGAGCGGCGCTCGCACGAAATCCGGGTCGGCGATATAGAGATTGCGGTCGGCGTATGCGAGGCGCCCGGCTTCGGCGAAAAGGTGCACGGCCCCGACCGAATCGGCTTTCAGCGCGCGCAGATCGAAGCGCTCGAGGATCTCCAGGATCTGCAGCACCGCGAAACCGCCCGAGCTGGGAGGAGGCATGCCGCATACTTTCCAGCGACGGTACGCGCCGCACAGCGGCTCGCGCCGTATCGCCGAATAGGCGGAGAAGTCCGCCTCCACGAGGTCGCCGGGTCCGCGCTTGTGGCTGCGCACCGCGGCGGCGATGTCGCGGGCGATCTCGCCGCGGTAGAACGCGTCCGCCCCGCCCGCCGCGACGCGCTTCAGCACTGCGGCGTACTCCGGGTTCTTCAGCAGCGTTCCCGCGGGCCTCGGCTTGCCGTCGGACAGATAGAAGTAGCGGCGCGCGTTGGCGTCGAGGGGGAGAAACCGGTCGGCGGCGACGAGCGCATTCAGACGCGGCGAGATCGGGAATCCTTCCTGCGCAAGCCTGATCGCCGGCTCGAAGAGTTTCGCCCAAGGAAGCTTGCCGTGCCTGCGGTGCGCGAGCTCGAAGAGGCGCAGCAAGCCCGGCACGCCCACCGATTTTCCGCTGACCACCGCGTCGGGCCAATCGAGCGGGCGCCCGTCGGCCCCGAGAAAACGCCCGGGCTTCGCGCCGGCGGGCGCGGTCTCCCGGCCGTCGTAGGTCTCGAGCTTCGCCTCGCGCGCGGCGTAGTGAAGCAGAAACCCTCCGCCGCCGATTCCGGAGGATTGCGGTTCCACCAGATTGAGCACGAGCTCGGTTGCAATCGCCGCATCGACCGCGCTGCCGCCCTGGCGAATCGCGTCGTAGCCGGCGCGCGCTGCAAGCGGGTGCGCCGCGACCACCATGAAGTGCTTCGAGGTGACGAGCTGCTTCGGGACGACGGCGCTCGCGGGCTCGGGCGCAGGCTGAGCGCAGAGGCTGGACGCGGCGAGAAAAACCCCGGCCGCCGCAAAGGCGCTGCGCCAGAAACTCTCTTCAGGCATATGACGGATTGTAATCCGTCATATCGGCGTCGATCGTGACTCGTCAGCGTCCCGGAACGATGATGCGGCTGCCCTCGCCCGCCATCTCGAGCATCAGCTCGTTCATGCGGCGCACGAACCCGGCCGGGTCCTCGAGCTGCCCGCCCTCGGCGAGGAGCGCCTGGTCGAAGAGCAGAATTCCCCAGTCGGCGAAGCGTGCCTTTTCCTCGTTCAGGCGCTGCACCATCGGATGCGCCGGATTGATTTCCAGGATCGGCTTGGCCTGCGGTCCTTTCTGTCCGACCGCCTTGAGGATGCGCGAGAGATTGCCCCCCATGTCGTGCTCGTCGGCGACCAGGCACGAAGGGGACTGCGTGAGGCGCGAGGAGACGCGCACGTCCTTCACCCGGTCGCCGAGCGCGTCCTTCAGCTTCGCCACCAGCGCCCGGTGCCCGCCGGCCTGCTTCGCCTCCTCTTTCTTCTCGTCTTCGGACTGGAGCTTGGAGAGATCGAGCTCGCCCTTCGCGACCGAGGCGAGCGCCTTGCCCTCGTGCTCGGGGAGATTCGCAACCAGCCACTCGTCGACGCGCTCGGAGAGAAGCAGCACCTCGATTCCGCGCTTCCTGAAGATTTCCAGGTGCGGGCTGTTTTTCGCGGCGAGGAAAGTCTCCGCGGTCACGTAATAGATCTTGTCCTGGCCTTCCTTTATGCGCGCCATGTAATCGGCGAGCGACACGCTTTGCTCTTCGCTGTCGGCGTGGGTGGAGGAGAAACGCAGGAGCTTCGCGATCCGTTCGCGGTTGGCAAGATCCTCGCCCACGCCTTCCTTGAGGACGCGCCCGAATTCCTTCCAGAAGCCCGCGTACTTGTCCTTCTGGTTCTCGGCGAGGTCTTCGAGCAGGCCGAGGACGCGCTTGGTGCAGCCTCCGCGGATCGCCTCGATGTCGCGGCTCTCCTGCAGGATCTCGCGCGAGATATTGAGCGGCAGGTCGTTCGAATCGACCACGCCGCGCACGAAGCGCAGATACGCCGGCAACAACTGTTCCGCGTCGTCCATGATGAACACGCGCCGCACATAGAGCTTCANGCCGCGGCGCTCGTGCCGGTCCCAGAGGTCGAAGGGCGCGCGCGCCGGGATGTAGAGGAGTTGCACGTACTCCTGGCGGCCTTCGACGCGGTTGTGGCTCCAGGCGAGCGGCGCCTCCGGGTCGTGCGCGACGTGCTTGTAGAACTCCTGATACTGCTCGTCGCTGATCTCCGATTTGGCCCGCGCCCACAAGGCGCTCGCCCGGTTGACCGTCTCGTCCTCGCCGGTGGCTATCTCCTGCGATTTCTCCTTGTCCCATTTCATCTTCTTCATCACGATCGGGATGGCGATGTGATCGGAATACTTCCGCACGATCTCCTTCAGCTTCCACTCCGAGAGCAGCTCGTCCTCGCCCTCGCGCAAATGCAGGACGACGTCGGTGCCGCGGCCTTCCTTCTCCGCGGGTTCGACGGTGTATTCCCCACCCCCGTCCCTCATGTCACATTGCCAGCGCACCGCCTCGCCGGCCGGAAGCCCCGCCCGGCGTGTCACGAGCGTCACGCGCTCGGCGACGATGAAGGACGAATAGAAGCCCACCCCGAACTGCCCGATAAGCCGCGCGTCCTTCGCCTGGTCGCCGGTGAGCGACTGGAAGAATTCGCGCGTCCCCGACTTGGCGATGGTGCCGATGTTGTTCACGACCTCATCGCGCGACATGCCCACGCCGTTGTCCGAGACCGTGATGGTCCGCGCCTGCTTGTCGAAGGAGACGCGGATCTTCAGATCGGCATCGGAGCCGTACAAGGCGTTGTCGGAAAGCGCTTCGAAGCGCAGCTTGTCCGCCGCGTCCGAGGCGTTGGAGACGAGCTCCCTCAGGAAGATCTCCTTGTTGCCGTACAAGGAGTGGATCATGAGGTGAAGCAGCTGCTTCACCTCCGTCTGGAAACCCAGGGTCTNTTTTGCGACTGCTGCCGGCANGGCGCTCTGACTCCGACGTTTTCGGGAAATGGCGGGCCTTAAGCCCGAGCGAAGAATGAGGCTGCCGCCCGCGGATTTCAAGTCCTCCCGGTCCGCGCCGCAGCTTCCCTCCCGCACGCTAGAATTGAACTTGCCCGGTCCCCGCCGGTCAAGAAGCAAGCCCGATGAAATCCCATCGAACCCCCTTCCTCGCCGCGCTGTCCCTGATCCTTCCGGCCCTGCCCGCCTTCGCCCAGCCGGCCGGCGCGGGCCTGCCCGCCGGAATCGCGCGGGTCACCTCCGTCGAAGGAGTCACCGAATACCGCCTGGCCAACGGCCTGAAAGTCCTGCTGATCCCCGATCGCTCGATCGATACCGTCACGGTCAACGTCACCTACCTCGTCGGCTCGCGGCAAGAAGGCTACGGCGAGACCGGAATGGCGCATCTTCTGGAGCACCTCATGTTCCGCGGCACGCCGCGCTTTCCGGGCATCAAGGCGGATTTCCAGCGGCGCGGAGCGCGCTACAACGGNAGCACCTCGTTCGACCGGACCAATTACTACGAGACCTTCCCGGCGAGCGAGAAGACCCTGGACTACGTGCTCGATGTCGAAGCCGACCGCATGGTCAACGCCTCCATCGCCCGGCGCGATCTCGACGCGGAAATGACGGTGGTGCGCAACGAGTTCGAGGCGGGGGAAAACAGCGCCTTCGGCGTGCTGCGCGAACGCATGGCGGCGAGCGCCTATCTCTGGCACAACTACGGAAAAGCGATCATCGGGGCGCGCTCGGATATCGAGAACGTGCCGATCGNGCGNCTTCGGGCGTTCTACAGTCACTACTACCAGCCGGACAACGCGGTGCTGCTGCTATCGGGCAAGATCGAGGAATCGACCGCGCTCAGGCTCGCGCAAAAGCACTTCGGAAAGATCCCCAGACCGTCGCGCGCGCTGCGCACGACCTATACCGTCGAGCCGACCCAGGACGGAGAGCGCACGGTCACGCTGCGGCGCGCGGGCGACGTGCAGCTCGTCTCCGCGCTCTACCACATGCCTCCGGGGACGCATCCCGAATACGCCGCCGTGGACGTGCTGGTCGCGCTGCTCAACCACGTGCCGTCGGGGCGGCTGCACAAGGCGCTCGTCGAGACCGGCCTGGCGAGCTCCGTTTTCGGCACCGAGCGGCAGCAGCGCGAGGCCGGCTTCGCCTACTTCGGCGCGAACCTGAGCCGGGATGCCTCCCTCGAGACCGCGCGCGACGCGCTGCTCGGCGTCCTGGAGGGTTTCGCGAAGAACCCCGTCACCGGGGAGGAGGTCGAGCTCGCGAGGCGGCGCCTCGTCAACGACATCGAGCTCACGCTCGCCGATTCCCGCGAGCTCACCAGCGTGCTTTCCGAATACGCGGGCATCGGCGACTGGCGCGTGCTGTACCTGCACCGCGACCGGCTGAAGAAGATCACCGCCGCCGACGTCCAGGCCGCCGCGACGCGCTATCTGAAACCCGCCAACCGCACCCTGGGGACGTTCATTCCGACGCCCTCGCCCGACCGCGCGGAGATTCCGCCGGTTCCGGACCTGGCCGCCGCGCTCAAGGACTACCGCGGCTCGGCCACGGTGGCGCTGGGCGAGGATTTCAATCCGACCCCCGCGAACATCGAGGCGCGCGTCATCCGCAGCACGCTCCCCGGCGGGATGAAGCTCGCGCTTTTGCCGAAGAAAACCCGCGGCGGCACCGTGGTGGCGCAGCTCACCCTGCAGTGGGGCGACGAGCAAAGCAAGCTGAACCGGGCCGCCGCCTGCGGCGTCGCGAGCGGGATGTTGCTGCGCGGCACGCAGAAGAATTCCCGCGAACAGCTCCGCAATCAATTCGATCGGCTCAAGGCGAACGTGGGCATCGGCGGCGACGGCGGCTCGATCGAAACCGTCCGCGAGAACCTTCCGGAAGTGCTGCGGCTGACCGCCGAGATATTGCGCCAGCCGTCTTTTCCGAATGAAGAGTTCGAGCAGCTGCGCCGTTCCTCGCTCACCGGCATCGACACCCAAAGAAGCGACCCGAGCGCGCTCGCGGGCCTCGCACTCAGCCGCCACCTGAACCCCTACCCTCCCGAGCACTGGCTGTATACGACCACGCTCGAGGAGCGCAGCGCTCGACTCCAGGCGCTCGCCTTGGACGACGTCAAGCGGTGCTACGCCGATTTCTACGGCGCCTCCGACAGCCAGCTTGCTGTCGTGGGCGATTTCGATCCTGAGCAGATCGCGCGCCTCGCCCAGGACCTCTTCGGCGACTGGAAAAGCCCGCGCCCCTACGCGCGAATCCCTCTGCGGATCGCCGAGGTCGCGCCGGTCGACGACGTGATCAACACCCCGGACAAGGCGAACGCGGTGCTGCGCGCTGGGATGCTGCTTCGGGTGCGCGACGACAACCCCGACTATCCGGCGCTCCTCCTCGGAAACTACCTTCTCGGCGGCTCATCCGACTCGCGCCTGATGCGGCGCATCCGCGAGAAGGAGGGGCTGTCCTACAGTGTCGGCTCGTTCCTGTCGGCCGACAGCTTCTTCGAGCGCGGCAGCTTCGGGCTCTTCGCCATCTACGCGCCGCAGAACCGCGCGCGGGTCGAAGCGGCGTTGACGGAGGAACTCCGCAAGGCGCTCGCCGAAGGCTTCAGCGCGCAGGAAGTCGAAACCGGAAAGAAGGGCCTGCTGCAATCGCGACAGCTCGCACGCTCGAGCGACGGGACGGTCGCCGGCCGCCTCGCTTCCTACCTCGTGCTCGGCCGCACCTTCGCGTGGGAAGAAGAGCAGGAGCGGCGGATCGCCGCCATGACGCCCAAGGCCGTCGCCGAGGCCCTGCGCCGGTATGTCGATCCGGCCAAGCTCTCCGTGGTCAAGGCTGGAGATTTTGCAAGCGTCGCGGCCAACCCGCCGGGACCGAACCGGGCAAACTGATGGAAAACCGGGGACGGACCACCATTTTCGTGACTGGCAGAGCTGGCCCGGCGCCAAAGAAAATGGTGGTCTGTCCCCTACCTAGTCTGTTCCCTATTTAACTANTTCAATTCCTCGTACCGGATCGCGAGAACTTCGAGGAGCTCGTCCCCGGCCGGGGTCCTGAGCGTCACTGCGTCGCCCTNNCGCGCCTTGAGCAGCGCCCGTGCGATCGGCGACACCCACGACACCCGTCCGCGCGCGGGGTCCACTTCGTCGGTGCCGACGATGCTGACGATGTGCTCCCCGCCGCCCCCATCGCGGTAGGTGACGGTGGCGCCGAAGAACACGCGGTCCCGGTCCTGGTCGCGGGGATCGACGACCTCGGCAATCTCGAGGCGCTTCATAAGAAAACGGATGCGGCGCTCGATCTCGCGCAAGCGTTTTTTCCCGTAGAGGTAATCGGCATTTTCCGAGCGGTCGCCGTTGGACGCGGCCCAGGCCACGGTCTTCACCAGCTCCGGTCGCTCGATCTCGACCAGCGCCTTCAATTCCGATCTCAGGCGCGCGTGGCCCGCGGGCGTGATGTAGTTCTTCGGCCCCTGGGGCACCCGGGGCTCGACTTCGATCTCCTCTTCGGGTGCGTCGCCTTCGCGCGTGAATGCCTTGCTCATCGCCCTATGCCCGCCCTAGCTGCCTTTACGGCTCCACTATAATAGCGTCAAACAAACCGAGGGCCCGTGTCGGGATGACGCCATGAAGTTCAAGAGCAAGCGGTTACGGGAAATCTCGCTGGTCGTCCTGGTCGGGCTCGCCGCGACCCTCGCCAACCTGCCCGAGGAAACGATCGAGCGCTTCGATATCGACCGGGATCTCCTGCTCGGCTCGCTCGCGCTCCTCGTGTTCATCGCGTTGTTCCTGTACCTCAAGTTCCAGTTCTTCTTCCTGGTGGTGCTGCTGGCGTTGGCCGCGAACATGCCCGGCGAGGTGGCCGAGAGCCTGGGAATCTCGAAACTGCCGCTGATCATCGCCATGGCCACCATGGTGGGCTTTTCGCTCATCAACTACGTGGTGGACCTGCTTCCAACGGGTCTGGAAAAAAAGCCGAAGCAACAGAGCGCCGAAGGCATCAAGGTGCTGTTCTACGCCATCGAGAAGGGCAACCTCATTTACGCGCAGAAGGTCCTCTCCCAGAACTTCGACCCCAACCTCGTCGCCGAGAACGGCTATACNCCGCTCATGTATGCCGCGGCGCGCGGCGATTCGAAAATGGTGGAGCTGCTGCTCAGGCACGGCGCGGACGTCAACCTGGTGAGCAGGGACGGCGACACCGCGATCGAGCTCGCGCTGCGGATCGGCTCGCAGGAGTGCGCCGACATCCTGAAAAAGGCGCGCGCCGAGCAGGTGGTGCGCGANCAGGCCGTGCAGGGCAAGCCGGTCGCTCAAGANTAGGANGTCCGAAGAAGCACCTCTCTCCGAAGNCCCGCCGNCTCNATTCGTAACAAAATGTGTCGCCGAGCCGCGGTGCGGAACTTCGCCGGGCCCGCGTTGCCCAAGACGCGTTACCGAATTCAGGAGACCCTTGTGTCCAAGAAGAAATTCGCCTTGGTGCTGGCCGTGTGCGCGGCAGCAACGCTGCTCGGCATCGAGAGCGGCAGGCTGACCCTGTCGAGCTCGCAGGCCCAGACACCGCAGATCCAAACGTCCGCCGCCAGCGCGCTTCCCGATTTCAGCGCCCTGGTCGAGCAAAACGGGCCCGCAGTCGTCAACATCAGCACCACCACCGCGCCCGTGCGCACCCAGATGCAACTACCCCAGATCCCNGGCGACCCGGGCGACCAGATCCAGGAATTNTTCCGCCGCTTCCAGATTCCCATGCCGCAAGGGGACTCGATTCGCAGAGGGGTCGGCTCGGGCTTCATCGTGAGCGCCGACGGTTATATCCTGACCAACGCGCACGTCGTCGATGACGCGAACGAAGTCACGGTGAAGCTCACCGACAATCGCGAATTCAAGGCGAAGGTGATCGGCGTGGACCGCCGCACCGACGTCGCCCTGGTCAAGATCGACGCGAAAAATCTCCCGACGGTCCGGATCGGGGACGCTTCGAAAGCCCGGGTCGGCCAGTGGGTCGCCGCGATCGGNTCGCCTTTCGGCCTCGAGAACACCGTGACCGCGGGAATCATCTCNGCNAAATCGCGCGCGCTGCCCGATGAGACCTACGTGCCTTTCATCCAGACCGACGTGGCCATCAACCCCGGCAATTCCGGCGGGCCTCTGTTCAACATGGCGGGCGAGGTGATCGGCATCAATTCGCAGATCTACAGCCGCACCGGCGGTTACATGGGCCTGTCGTTCGCGGTTCCCATCGACGTCGCGATGAAGGTCAAGACCGATCTGCAGAAGTACGGCAAGGTCAGCCGTGGGCGGCTCGGGGTCACCATACAGGGCGTGAGCCAAGAATTGGCCGATTCCTTCGGACTGAAGAAGGCGCAGGGCGCTCTGGTGAGCGCCGTGGAAGCCAGGAGTCCCGCCGACAAGGCGGGGATCAAGACCGGCGACATCATCCTCGCGGTGGACGGACGCGACATCGAGAATTCGATCGACCTGCCGCGCGTCATCGGCGAGACCCGCCCGGGTACCGCGGTGACTCTCAAGGTCTGGCGCCAGGGCGAAACAAAGGAGCTGCGCGCTTCTCTTGGCGAAGCCCCGGCGGAAAAAGTGGTCAGGGCGGACAGCGAATCGAAAACCAAGCCGAGCAAGCTCGGCCTGGCGGTGCGCCCGCTGACCGAGGAGGAGCGCAAACAGATCGAAGCCGAAGGCGGGCTGTTCGTGGAGCAATCCGAAGGCCCCGCTGCCCGGGCGGGCGTTCAAGCCGGCGACGTTATTCTCGCCTTCAACAACCAGCCGGTGAAGACGGTGGACCAGCTGCGCCGCCTGGTGGACCGTTCGCGCGGCAGCATCGCCCTCCTGATACAGCGCGAGGGCAACAAGATCTACGTGCCGATCCGGCTCAGTTGATCGGCCCGGACGCAATCGAAACCGCGCCTCGGGGGCGCGGTTTTTTTTCGTCTTCGAAAAGCGCCGCGGCTGCTAGAATCGGCCGGACTCCGAGGAGGACGCCATGGCCGCACCCCGATCTCTCCAGTTCGACACGCTCAGCCTGCACGCGGGCCAGAGGCCCGACCCGGTCACCGGCGCGCGCGCGGTTCCGATCTATTTCACCACGTCCTTCGTGTTCCGCGACGCGGACCACGCGGCGGCGCTCTTCAACATGGAGCGCGGCGGGCACGTCTACTCGCGCATCTCCAATCCCACCAACGCGGTGCTCGAGGAGCGCGTGGCGGCGCTCGAAGGCGGCGTCGGAGCGATCGCGACCGCGAGCGGCCAGGCCGCGCTGCATCTGGCGGTGGCGACGATCGCGGGCGCGGGCTCGCACGTGGTCGCATCGCGCGCCCTCTACGGCGGCTCGCACAATCTGCTCTCCTATACGCTGCCGCGCTTCGGCGTCGAAACCACGTTCGTAGCCCCGCGCGATCTGGCCGCCTGGAAAAAGGCGATCCGGCCGAACACCAGGCTTCTTTTCGGCGAAACTCTCGGCAACCCCGGGCTGGACGTGCTCGACATTTCCTCGGTCGCCGCGATCGCGCATGAAGAGAAATTGCCGCTCCTCGTCGATGCGACCTTCACGACCCCCTATCTGCTCAAACCCTTCGACCACGGCGCCGACCTCGTCTACCACTCGGCCACCAAGTTCCTCGGCGGCCACGGCGTGGCGATCGGCGGAGTGCTCGTCGACGGCGGCACGTTCGACTGGGAAGCCTCGGGAAAATTTCCGGAGATGACCGGGCCCTACGCGGGGTTCCACGGCATGGACTTCCAGGAGGAGTCCACGGTCGCGGCGTTCCTCCTGCGCGCGCGCCGCGAGGGCCTGCGGGACTTCGGCGCCTGCATAAGCCCAGCGAGCGCTTTCCAGATTCTCCAGGGCATCGAGACGCTTCCGCTCAGGATGGAGCGGCACGTGGAGAACACGCGCAAGCTGATCGCCTTCCTCGGCGGAGAGGCCGCGGTCGAGGCGATCGCCTATCCCGAGCTGCCTTCGCATCCCGACCACGCCCTCGCCAAGCGGCTTCTCCCGCGCGGCTGCGGCGCCGTATTCAGCTTCACGCTGAAGGGCGACCGGGCGGCCGGCCGGCGCTTTATCGAGGCCCTGAGAGTTTTCTCGCACCTCGCCAACGTCGGCGATGCGAAGTCGCTGGTGATCCACCCGGCGAGCACCACGCACTTTCGCATGAGCGACGCGGCGCTCGCCGAAGCGGGAATCGGTCCGGGAACGATTCGCCTGTCGATCGGCCTCGAAGACCCGCAGGACCTGATCGAGGATCTCGCGCGGGCCTTGAGCGCGGCGCACAAGGGTTGACGCCGTGGATCTGCAAGTCGCGAAGAAGAAAG
>JGI25616J43925_10000863_pt1 | contig 11445 bp, 14 predicted proteins | sample GraSoi2013_100cm_FD_43925 | JGI IMG/M metagenome (IMG submission 43925) | reverse complement strand
GCCTTCACCGACATCTTGTGGGCGAGATCACCGACGGCGATGGTCTCCGGCACCATGACCTCGCGCACGACCGGCTCGGCGGAAGCGCTGAACTGTTGCGCGCTTTCAGCCGCCGGCGCAGCCGCGGTCCTGTGCCTCGCACCCTTGGGCGTATGCCAGCCCGAGGCGCCCTGCACGTCCCCGCGCGTCTTGATCGTGCGGCGCTTGACGCCCTCGTCCTTCCAGACCTTGATTTCCTTCGCCTTCTTCGCACCCTTCTTTTCGGCCCCCGGCGCAACCTTCGGCTTGTGCAGCGTGGTGTCGGCGGCGGGCCCCGGCGCCGGTGTTTTCGCCTCGCTCGGCTTGCCCTCGGCGAGCTTGCGCTCGCGCTCCTGTTTCTCTGCCACGTCCGCGGCCTGCCGCGCCGCCAACTCCTCGTGCCGACGCTGTTCCTCGTCGCGTAGCTCCGCTTCGCGCGTATCGACCGCGATCCCGGAGGGGCCGGGCGCCTCCGGCGGCGCACCCGGCTCCGCATCGCGTTTGACGAAGATGCGTTTCTTCTTGACTTCGACCTGGATGGTGCGCGCTTTGCCGCTCGCATCCGACTTCTTGATGATCTCGGAAGTCTGCTTGCGCGTCAGGGTGATCTTGTTCTTGGGTTCGGACGAGCCGTGCGACTTGCGCAGGTATTCCAGGAGCCGGGTCTTGTCCTGCTCCGAAAGAACGTCTTCGGCCACCTGCTTGTGCACCCCCGCCGCCCGCAGCTGCTCGAGCAGCTGCGACGGCGGCACTTTCAGCTCGCCGGCGAATTGGGCAACGCTCATCTGGGCCATGGGCCGGCCTTACTCCTGCGCAAACCAGTGTTCGCGTGCCTTCATGATCAGGCTCTTGGCACGCTCGGCGTCGACTCCGGCCATCTCGACGAGGTCATCCGTGGCGAGATCGGCCAGGTCGTCGCGAGTCTTCACCCCGGACCTGGCGAGCTTCGTCGCCAGGTCTTTGTCCATTCCCTCCAGGCCGAGCAGCGCCGGATCGAGGTTCTCCGCCTGTTCCTCGCTCGCGATCGCCTGCACCAGGAGCGCGTCGCGCGCGCGGTTGCGAAGCTCGTTCACTGTGGCCTCGTCGAAGCCTTCGATCTCCATCATCTCGTTGATCGGCACGTAGGCCACCTCCTCCAGGGTCGAGAAGCCCTCNTGGATGAGGGTGTTCGCAACCTCCTCGTCGACGTCGAGCCGCTCCATGAAGACCTTTCTCACGGAAGAAGCTTCCTCCTCGTTTTTCTTCTGCGACTCCGCCTCGGTCATGAGGTTGATGGTCCAGCCGGTCAGTTCCGAAGCCAGTCTCACGTTTTGTCCGCTTCGACCGATCGCGATGGCGAGGTTCTCCTCGTCCACCACCACGTCCATGGCGTGCTTGTCCTCATCCACGAGGATCGAGGACACCTCGGCCGGCGCGAGCGCGCCGATCACGAACTGCGCCGGGTCCTCCGACCACAGCACGATATCCACGCGCTCGCCCGCGAGTTCTTGCGTGACCGCCTGCACGCGTGCCCCGCGCATGCCGACGCAGGTGCCGATCGGGTCGATGCGCTTGTCCCGGGAATGCACCGCGATCTTGGCGCGGATGCCCGGATCGCGCGCGGCCGACTTGATCTCGAGCAGCCCCTCCTCGATTTCCGGGACTTCGAGCCGGAACAGCTCCATGATGAATTCGGGCGCGGTGCGCGAGAGCACCAGCTGCGGCCCGCGCACGTTGCGGTCGATGCGCATGACAAAGGCGCGCACGCGGTCGCCCACCCGCAAATTCTCCTTGGGGATCATCTGGTCGCGCGGCAGCACCGCTTCGACGCGCCCGACCTCGATGATCGCGTTGCCGCGCTCGACGCGCTTTATCGCGCCGTTGATGAGCTTTTCGCCACGGCCGAGAAAATCATTCAGCAGCTGCTCACGCTCGGCGTCGCGGATCCTCTGCAGGATCACCTGTTTCGCGGTTTGCGCGCCGATGCGGCCGAAATCGATCGGCTCCAGAGCCTCCTCGATATAATCCCCGAGCTGGATGTCCGGGTACTGCTTCTGGGCCTCGGAAAAAGCGATCTGCTGCGACGGATTCTCCACCAATTCGTCGGACACCACCTGCCAGCGGCGGAAGGACTCGAAGTCCCCCGTGTTGCGGTCGATCGCGACGCGCACATCGACGTCTTCGGTGAACTTCTTCTTCGTCGCGGACGCGATCGCCATCTCCAGAGCGCCGAACACCACGTCTTTGTGGACGTTCTTCTCCCGGGCGAGCGCGTCCGCCTGCAGCAACAGCTCGCGACTCATGTATCCCTCGGGCATCATGGCTTGGGCACCAAGCGCGCGCGCTCGAGCTCGGCGAGGTCGAACGCGAGCCGGCCGCNGTCGTAGTCGAATTCGACCCGCTCGCCTTCCACGCTGCGAACGATGCCGGTGAAATTCCGGCGACCGTTGACCGGATGGCGCAGGCGCACCTGGGCTTCATGGCCGGCAAAACGGGCAAAATCCGCCGCCTTTTTCAGGCGGCGGTCCAGGCCCGGGGAGGAAACCTCCAGCCGGTCGTAATCGATCCCTTCGACTTCGAATACCCGCTGCAGCTGCTGGCTCACGGATGCGCAGTCAGCAAGGGTGACCCCCGCCCGGTCCGACCCAGATTCATGTATCTTCTCAATAAACACTCGTAACATCCTACCGTTATTGATATATTCAAAGTCGGCCAGCCCGTACCCCAGCCCGCCGACCGTACGCTCGAGCAAGGACTCAAGCGCGTTCACGACCACGCGCAACTCCTAGGCATAAATAAAAAATGGGCTCGAAAGCCCATCTCAAAAGCGCGGAAAGTATAGCAAGAAACTTCACCCGGAACAATGGAAAGACGGTCCGGTGGAGCTTCACGCGCGCGGCTCGAGCGCGGCCAGCAGCCGCGCGGCATCCCTGGGCTCGAGCTCGCGCCATTGCCCTCGCCGCAGATGCGACGGCAGCAGGACCGGCCCGAAGCGCACGCGCATCAGGCGGCTCACGGTGATTCCAAGCGACTCGAACATGCGCCTCACCTCGCGGTTTCGCCCTTCGCGCAGCACGACCTGGTACCAGCGGTTCGATCCGCTGCCCCCGCCCGGGGAGATGCTGTCGAACCTGGCCGGGCCGTCGTCGAGAACGACCCCTTCGGCGAGGGTGCGCATCTGTTCGCGCGAGAGCTCGCCCCTTACCCGCACCGCGTACTCGCGCTCGATCTGGCTGCTCGGGTGCATCAGGCGGTTGGCGAGCTCGCCCGAGTCGGTAAAGAGCAGGAGCCCTCCGGAGTTGAAGTCCAGCCGGCCGATCGCGATCCAGTGACTGCCCCGCATTCTCGGCAGATGGTCGAACACCGTCGGCCTGCCCGACGGATCGCGCGTGGTGACGAGCTCCCCGGTCGGCTTGTGGTAGATCAGCAGGCGCGGCGCGCGCTCTTCGAACCGCAGCGAGACCCGGCGCCCGTCGAGCGCGACGCGATCACGCGACCCCACGCGCTGCCCTAAAGCGGCGCGCGTGCCGTTGACCACGAGCCTGCCGGAAGCGATCGCGGCTTCCATGTCGCGGCGCGAGCCGAGCCCCGAGCGCGCAAGAACCTTGTGAAGCTTCTCGGCAGGCGCCGCGCGTTTAGGCCGCGCGCGCGGTCGCTGGTTCGTCGGGCGCGGGCTGCGAAGCGGGCTCGGGCTGCGAAACGGGCGGCGGGGTCTGTGTGAGTTCAAGTGTTTTGGCGATGGCTTCCAGAGGCGGCAGTTCCTGCAACGAGCGCAGGCCCAGATCATCGAGGAAAATCTTGGTGGTCGCGTACAGGGCCGGGCGACCGGGCACCTCCTTGTGCCCGATCACTTCCACCCAGCCGCGTTCTTCCAGGCGTCCTATCACTTCGGCTGAAGCGGTGACGCCGCGGACCTCCTCGATGTCGCCGCGCGTCACCGGCTGCCGATAGGCGACGATCGCGAGCGTCTCGAGCACGGCACGCGAGTAGCGGGGCGCTTTTTCGGGATGGATGCGCTCGAGGAATTTCTGGTACGAGGCGCGCGTCTGAAAGCGCCACCCGCTCGCGGTCGTCGCGAGCTCGACCCCGCGCTCCTTCCACGCTTGGCGCAGCTCCTCGAGGAGCCTCCGGATCGTGTCCACGCCGATCTCTTCGTCGAACATTTTGCGCAGTTCTGCGATCGCAATCGGCTCTTGCGCGGCGAGCAGAGCCGTCTCGAGCACGATCTTCACTTCATTCGGATTGAGCATGGGCCAGCTTCACGTAGATGGGCGCGAAAGATTCCGACTGCGTGACCTCGATCAGGCTTTCCCTGACGAGCTCGAGCATCGCGAGAAAATTGACGACCAAAACGGGCGCGCCGCGCCCCGGGTCGAACAGCTCGCCGAACTCGGCGAAACCCCCGCTGCGGAGTCTGCGCAGGATAAGGCTCATGTGCTCGCGCACCGAAAGCTCCTCGCGGGTAACGCGATGGTGCTGCGTCATTTTCGCACGCACGAGCAGGGCGCGCCACGCCTCCTCGAGGTCCGCCACCTTTACCTGCGGCAAGCGTTGCGCGAGAGTCTGTTCGATCCAGACCTCCACGGGGAAAAAGTCCCGCCCGAGCTGCGGCAGCGCGTCCAGCTTCTGCCCGGCGAGCTTCATCTTCTCGTACTCGAGCAGGCGCCGGACGAGTTCCGCGCGCGGGTCCCCGCCTTCCTCGCCGGGCATCGTCGGCCGCGGCAGGAGCATGCGCGATTTGATTTCCATCAGCATCGCCGCCATGACCAGGTACTCGGCGGCCAGCTCGAGATTCTTCGTGCGCATCACCTCGACGTATTCCATGTACTGCTCGGTGAGCCGCGCCATGGGAATGTCGAGGATGTCGAGGTTCGCTTTGCGGATGAGGTAGAGCAGCAGATCGAGCGGCCCTTCGAAGGTTTCGAAGAAGACCTCGAGCGCGTCCGGCGGGATATACAGGTCGTGCGGCAGCTCGGTAAACGGGTGACCCCGCACCTTGGCGTTGAGCGTGGGCGTGGGAATGGAGAGCTGCACCGGCTCGCTCACGTTCACGTGTAAGCGAGCCCCATCGCTTCGCGCACCTCGCGCATGGTCTCCCGCGCGAGCTTGCGCGCCTTTTCGCACCCGTCGGCGACGATGTTGCGCACCAGAGTGGGATCGTCGAGGTATTTCTGGGCGCGCTCCCTCATGGGGCCCTGCTCTGCCAGCACCGCGTCGATCACCGGCTGCTTGCACTCCAGGCAGCCGATGCCAGCTGTGCGGCAGCCCTGGTTTGCCCATTCGCGCGTCTGCTCGTTGCTGTAGACGAGGTGGAGCTGCCACACCGGGCACTTGTCGGGATCGCCCGGGTCGCTGCGCTTCACCCTTGCCGGGTCTGTGGGCATGGTGCGGATCTTCCTCTTGACCGATTCCGCGTCCTCGCGGAGCGAGATCGTATTGTTGTAGGACTTGGACATCTTCTGGCCGTCGATGCCGGGAAGCTTCGAGGACTCGGTGAGCAGCGCCTCGGGCTCGATCAGAATCAGGCGCCCGCCTCCTTCGAGGTAGCCGAACAGGCGCTCGCGGTCGGCGACCGAGAGGTTGCCTTGCTGATCCAGTAGGGCGCGCGCGGTCGCCAGCGCCTCGGCGTCGCCCTGCTCTTGGTACTTGGTGCGCATCTCCATCAGCACCTTGGCCTTGCGGCTGCCCAACTTCCTCGCTGCGGCTTTGGCCTTGTCCTCGAATCCGGGCTCGCGGCCGTAGACATGGTTGAAGCGCCGCGCGACCTCGCGCATCATCTCGACGTGCGGAACCTGGTCTTCGCCGACCGGAACGTACCGTGCACGGTACACGAGCACGTCGGCCGCCTGCAAAAGCGGGTAACCGAGGAAGCCGTAAGTCGATAGATCCCGGTCGATAAGCTTCTCCTGCTGGTCCTTGTAGCTCGGTACGCGCTCGAGCCAGCTGAGGGGCGTGATCATCGAAAGCAGCGTGTGCAGTTCGGCGTGCTCCGGGATGCGCGACTGGATGAACAGGGTCGCCTGCGCCGCGTCGATGCCGGCCGCGAGCCAGTCGATCAGCATGTCCCAGACGCTCTCTTCGATGACCTCGGGCGTTTCATAGTGCGTCGTAAGCGCGTGCCAGTCGGCGACAAAGAACAGGCACGGATACTCGCTCTGCAGCTTCACCCAGTTTTTGAGCGCGCCGTGGAAATGCCCCAGGTGCATCGCGCCCGTGGGGCGCATGCCGGAGACCACGCGTTCTTCGTACATGGGCCCGTGCGCCTACAGGTGGAAGATCGCTTCGATCAAGCCGATCGAAGCCTCGACCATCGGCATCATGATCGTGCCGAGGACATGAGGGGGAAGGAAGATGAGCACGAGCAGGATCGGGAAGCCGAAGGGCTCCAGGCGCGCGTACCCGAGCGCAAGACGGTCCGGGAGCAGGCTCACCGCGATTCGCCCGCCGTCCAGAGGCAGGATCGGCAGCAGGTTCAGCACCATGAGCACGATGTTGACGGTGATTCCCGCTTCGGCCATCAGCATCATCGGCAGGGAAAACATGCTTTGCGGAAGCATTTGTGCGGCCTTCATAAGCAACGCCCAGCCGAGCGCCATGACGAGGTTCGCGGCGGGTCCGGCCGCAGCGACCCACAGCATGTCCCGCTTGGGGTGACGCAGCGCGTGGAAATTCACCGGGACCGGCTTCGCCCAGCCGAAGAGGATCCCGGCGCCGCCGAAGAGCTTGCTCACGACGAGGATCAGGAGCGGGACGGCGATCGTCCCGACCATGTCGATGTGGCGCAGCGGATTCAAGCTGACTCGCCCGAGCACGAAGGCGGTCGTGTCGCCGAAGTGGCGGGCGACATAACCGTGAGCGGCTTCATGCAGGGTGATCGCGAAGATGACCGGCAAAGCGTAGATCGCGATGGTCTGGACGAGATTGAATTCCATGGCCGGTCGCCGTATTTTATCAGAGCGGCCTCACCGCCCCGCACCTCCTACCAGTCGTGCCAAACGGCTTTCAGATCGTCGGGCAGCTGCGGCAGCGCGCCGAGATCGGCCTTGCTCTCCCCTTTTCCGTGGTAATCGGAGCCGCGCGAGGCGCGGAGGCCGAATTCGCGCGAGATACGCGCGAATTCGACGTATTGCTCCGGCGAATGGCTTCCGGTGACGACCTCGATTCCTTCGCCCCCGCTGTCCCTGAACTGCGCGAGAAACGCATGCAGCTCGGGCTTGGAAAATTGGTAGCGGCCGGGGTGCGCAACGACGGCGATTCCGCCGCTTGCGCGTATCCAGTTCACGGCGTCCCCGAGCGAGGCCCACTCGTGCTGGACGAAACCGGGCTTGCCTTTCACGAGGTAGCGTTGAAACACGCTCTTCACGTCCGCCGCCTGCCCCGTCTTGACGAGGTGCCGTGCGAAGTGCGAGCGGCTGATTAGGTCCGGGTTCTCGGCGTGGATTTTCGCCCCCGCGAGGGTGCCGGGGATGCCGGCGGCGGCGAGCGATTCGCCCATTTTCGCCGCCCGCTTCGCGCGCCCTTTGCGGATCGATTCGAGGCCGGACCGTAAGACCGGATCCTGCGGATCAATCTGTAAGCCGACGATATGAACCGTGCTTCCTTCCCAGGTCACAGAAATCTCGACGCCGTCGATGAAGAGAATGCCTTCCGATTCGGCCCTCGCACGCGCCTCGGCGAGCCCGGACACCCCGTCGTGATCGGTCAGCGCGAGCATTTCCACGCCGTTCGCCACGGCCCGCGCGACGAGTTCTTCGGGTTTGAGCAGACCGTCGGAAGCGGTCGAGTGGGAATGAAGATCGATATTCAATGAGGCATCTTACCCGAGAAACTCCTCGATCACCGCCGCGAGCCGCTCGGGTTGATCGTGATGCACCATATGGCCGGCGTCGGCGATCACGCGTTCGGTCAATTGCCGGAAACACGCCTTGCGCGCGGCGAGATCGGCGCCCGACATCTTCAGCATCTCGAGCGCTTTCGATTCGGCGCCCGCGACCCAGAGCACGGGCGATGCGACTTTGCGCCAGCAGGCCTCGGCTTCCTCGACTCGATAGAGAACCGGATTGACCCGCTTGTGCGCGGGATCGCTCGCGAGCTCGACGCGGCCGTCGGGCTTCGACCTTCCCCAGTGCCGCGCGAGGAACGAGGCCTTTTCGCCGCTCAAACGGGAATTGTTGCCGCGCAGGCGCTCGGCGAGCGCGTCGAAGGAATCGTAGTCGCGAAACGCCGGCTTCTCGTCTGCGAGCTCCTCGAGCCAGCGCGCGTAGCGCTCGGGCGCTCGCTCGGCGCGTGCCGCCGTGAGTCCGAACCCTTCCAAGTTGATCAGGCGCGCAACGCGCCCGGGCCGGATGCCGGCGTACATCGCGGCGACGTTGCCGCCCATGCTGTGGCCGATGAGAGTCGCCGGAGCGTCCGGCTGGAAGTGCGCGAGCAAGGACTCCAGGTCGGCAAAATAGTCCGGAAACCAGTAGCNGTCGCTCTTCGCCCATTCGCTCAAGCCGAAGCCGCGCCAGTCNGGGGCGATCACGCGCCAGTCGCGGAGCAGCGCGTCCACCAGGAACTGGAACGAAGCCGACACGTCCATCCAGCCGTGCAGCATGAAGAGCTTGGGCGCGCGCTCGTCGCCCCAGCAGCGGCAGTGGTAGCGCAGCCCGCGGACCGGGACGAACTCGGACTGACTCGGTTTCATGAAGCGCGTGATGATAACAGGCGGCGGACGCGCGGCGCGCTTCCGATATAATCGGCCGCAACCATGGCGGTGTTCTCACTCGGCGAGCGCAAAGTCGTATTCCAGGGCGAGGAGTGGTTCATCGCGCACAACGCCACNGTCATCGGGACCGTGATCCTGCACAACCAGGCGAGCATCTGGTTCAAGTCCGTCGTCCGCGGCGACAGCGACATCATCACCATCGGCGAACGCACCAACATCCAGGACGCCGCAGTCCTGCACGCCGATCCCGGCATCCCCCTCACCCTCGGCAAGAACGTCTCCGTCGGCCATCAGGCGATGCTGCACGGCTGCACCATCGGCGACGGATCTCTAGTCGGNATCGGCGCGATCATCCTGAACCACGCGCTCATCGGCAGCGGCTGCCTTATCGGCGCTGGCGCGCTCATCCCCGAAGGCAAAACCTATCCCGATGGCGTGCTCGTGGTGGGCTCGCCGGGAAAAGTCGTGCGCGAACTGACGCCGGAGGAAAGAGAAGCGCTGCTGGGGAATGCCGAAACTTACGTCCGGCGTTCGAAACTCTACCGCGAGAAGTTGAAACCGCAGGAACGTTAGGTCGGCGACATGCCGGACACCCCAACGATCCGCTCAGCCGTGGAAGCCGATGCCGCCGCGCTTTTGGCGATCTACCGGCCCTTCGTCGAGTCAACTGCGGTGTCATTCGAAACGGTCGTTCCTACGGTCGAGGAATTCGCCACTCGAATAGCCAAAGCGCTGACGGGTTGGCAGTGGCTCGTCGCCGAACAAGGCGGTCAATGCATTGGGTACGCGTATGGGTCTTCGCATCGGCAGCGTCACGCCTACCGTTGGTCTGTCGAGGTCTCCGCCTACGTGCATCCGAACCACCATCGCCGAGGCGTGGGTCGCGCGCTCTATCTGCGGCTCCTCGAAGAACTGGCTCAAAAAGGTTTCTGCAACGCCTACGCAGGCATTACTCTCCCAAACGAGGGNAGCGTCGCACTCCACCGGGCAGTTGGCTTCGAGTTCGTCGGTGTCTTCAAGGCCGTTGGCCGCAAGTTCGGAACGTGGCACGATGTTGCGTGGTTTCAGCGGGTCCTTCGCGACTCACCATCGTCGGGGTAGCGTCTATGGAACAGCGTCCTAACCTTTCCATCGAGGGTCAGTCCAAGACGGGGGCCCAGACGACGACAGCGCGCCTCGCGTCAGCCTTGATCATTTCTCTTGCAGCCTTCGCGAGTGCCGTTCATGCGCAGACCTTCCCCTCGAAACCCCTGCGCATCATCGTACCCTTCCCGCCGGGCGGCGCGGCCGACATGACGAGCCGGCTCCTGGGGGAGCAGATGGCGAAGGGTCTGGGGCAGGCGGTGATCGCGGAGAATCGCCCGGGCGCGGGAGCGGTGATCGGGTATGAGCTCGCGGCGCGTGCGACTGGCGACGGTCACACGTTGCTCGTCGTTTTCCCGAGTTTCATCATCCAGCCGGCAGTCAAGCAGGGTCTGTAGTTCGATCCCCTGAAGGACTTCAAGGTCGTGGGCCAGACGATCTCCCTGTCGATGGCGTTCGCAGTCAATCCTTCGGTGCCGGTGAAATCGATCCAGGAGCTGGTCGCGCTCGCGCGCGCGAAGCCCGGCGAAATCGCCTACGGAACGCCCGGCACCGGCACCACTCACCACGTGATCGCCGAGATGTTCAGGCTTGCCGCGAACATCAACATCGTGCACGCGCCGTTTCAGGGCGAGATTCCGGCGATCACGGCCGCCGCGGGAGGCCATATTCCCCATGGTGTTCGTCAACGCGTCCGCGATCGCGCCGTTCGCAAAGAGCGGAAAGATGCGCGCGCTCGCGGTGACGACGCCCGAGCGCGCCGAAGTCTTGCCCGAAGTGCCGACCATGCGCGAGGCCGGATATCCCGAGATCGAATCGACGAACTGGAGCGGGCTCGTGGTGCCGGTCGCGACGCCGTCCGCCGCGGTCTCGCGCTTGAACGCCGAGCTGGTGCAGGCGCTGCGTGACGCGGAGATACGGGAAAAGCTCAAGACTTACGGAATGTCCCCCGCCCCGGGCACGCCGGAGCAGTTCAGCGCACTATTGCAGTCCGAGTCGGCCAGGTACGCAAAGGTCGTGCGCGAAGCGGGGATCAAGGCCGACTAACGTCTCTTCAAAGGAGGATCGTCATGAACAAGAAATTCGCTCTTGCCTGGCTGGCCATCTTCGTCGTCTGGATGGGCGGCAGTTTCGTCGTGCACGGCGTGCTGCTGCACCCCGACTACGTAAAGCTCCCCAATCTGTTTCGCCCGGAGGCCGACGCCCAGCAATATTTTCCTCTCATGATCCTTGCGCACGCGCTCATGTCCGGCGCGTTCGTGTGGATCTATTCGCGCGGGGTCGAAGCGAAGCCGTGGCTCGGCCAGGGGATCCGGTACGGCTGCGTCATCGCGCTGCTTACCGTGGTGCCGGGGTACACGATCTACTACGTCGTGCAGCCCATGCCGGGCATGCACGTAGTCAAGCAGATCGTGTTCGACGGTGTCCTGCTTCTGATTCTGGGAGCGGTCGTGGCTTACCTGTATCGCAACAGCAATCGGACCTGAGAGATCGTCGTCGTTGAACCAACCTGGTGTATCCTTTGCAGAACTAGCTGAGGGAGGCGTTCACCTCATGTCCGAGCTAGACGTTGCAAAGGAGCGAATTGCTTATCTCAAGGTCTGGCTGGGAATTCTCGTGGTAACGGATATCACCGTTTTCGGGTGGTTCTTTTCCAA
>JGI25616J43925_10000862_pt1 | contig 11462 bp, 12 predicted proteins | sample GraSoi2013_100cm_FD_43925 | JGI IMG/M metagenome (IMG submission 43925) | reverse complement strand
GGGAGTTTTAGTCCCCCCCCGACGGTCTGATCTCTTAGCGGAAGCTATTATAGGGGTGCTCAATGATAAGAAGCTGCTGGCAGACCTGCAGGCTCGGGCACGATCCAACCTGGATCGTTTCACAGTCGATCGAGCCGCTAAGGAGTGCGAAGCGGTTTATAGAGGCCTGCTAGGTTTAATTGACCACCGGCTATTTGCTCGACCCATGCACACTTCATAGGCATCTAGCTAGAACAAACTCGGCGCAGAAAATTAGAAATAAAATGATGAATCTCGCACGCTTGGTTGTTTGCATTTTCTTCGCTATACCGTCCGGACCTGCTCACGCCTCAACGGTACCACAACCGATTGTCACGACTTTGGTCGGATACAATTTGGTTTTCGACGAGGAATTTAATGAAGGCTCAAATTTCAGTGCAAAGCTTTCGGAATGGGGGCCTATTTCGCCGCCCTTACGGTGGATTATGCATACCCCCTATGCCGGGGATTTCGGTGACGCGTGGTTCGGAGCAGGCACGATACCTTCCTCAGCCGATTCCGATGGCCTGAATATCAGATGCTACTACAATACTACACGGGCTCATTGGCAATCCGGATTGCTATCGAGCGTCGATCAGAAAGGAAGCGGGTTTTCTCAAGCGCTCGGATATTGGGAAGCGAAAATCTGGTGTCCGCCTCTCGGTGCCGGAGACACCGCCAATACACCAGGCTTGTGGCCAGCGTTCTGGCTTGATGGCGTAAATGGAATCCGTGGTGTGCCAAACTCCGAGGGCGATGCGGCTGAAATCGATATCATGGAAGCGTACTCGGTTAATTACACCAAGTACCATACCAATTGGCATGTGTGGAATGCCGGCAAGGAGATTAGCGCAGGCCGCAAGACCATTGATTCTAAGGTCGATATTAGTCAAGGATGGCACGTCTACAGCTGCTTAATCAACGCCGATTGGATGCACTTCTATTTCGATGGGACCGAAGTTTTTAAGGCTCCTACTCCGGCTGCTGCAAAGCTTCCATTGTACGTTATGGTTGATTTTGCGCTAGGTGGTGGCTGGCCGATCAAAGGTCTAAATAAAGCGACCACCTATCACATGCAGGTGGCCTATGTGCGTTGCTGGGCCCCTGCTCATTGGGCGGCTGACCAATCTGGGGGAGAAGGCCTATCAATAGACGCGCCTTTTTTCGACTAGCCGGCGGCGCAACGATGGCTGCTGACCTTGGCAGCGCAATAGGCGGCTATGCCACGGCGTGTGAACCAAACAACCTGATTCTTCGAGCGGAAGCGAGTGCGGTTGCCAAAATTGCCTAACGCGTTCGAAGGCTTTCGGATCGTTCTCTTGACGGATCTACATCTTCATCCGCTCACCACGACCAAGCTGATTCGGCGAACCGCGGAAAGCAGCAATGCGCTAAAGCCTGATCTGATCGGACTTCATGCTCTCAGCCGGAATCCGCGNGGCGCGCACCAATCGGGTCACGACACGGTTGCTCATGATTGACCTGATTAACTCTTGAATGACGCAGCTGGCCAGTTTTGTGGGTTGCAAAAGACTACAAGCGTAAGAAGCCACCAACAAATATTAAATATCTTGACCAGTATTGTATGCTACAAGCCTGCGACAATCGAAGTAGAGTAGCCCCACAAAATGCCGATGCGGCATTCGTGTCCCAGAGACCGTCAGAAATCCTGAGTGAAGAATTCCCGGGAATAGTGGCGGGCGGAAACGGCACAAGACTGAATCCATTTGTAATTCAAACCCCTAGTCCGACGGCATCGAGGTTTGTTCAAATATTTCTGCTGGAGCGAGCAATCGGGAATGGGAGTTACGAGCGAAGTGCGAGAAGTTATTGTGAGAGCGCACTGGGCCCCCCTGGGAATCTAGATCTCTGTGAGTGCTGGGTGAATAATGGCAGTGGCGATTGCCTGTGGTTTGACGTGAGCTTTGTGACGAAACTATCGGAGGAACCTAGCTTGCATGCGGAAAGAAACAGGATTGAAGAAGCCATGCCGTTGGCATTCGGACGTTTCTTCGTGGTCGACGCCTCCAGCTCCTTTGAAGCGAGTCGACAAATTATTTTCCGGCTCGACCAGGCGAAGGCAGAGGGTTGGCGCATCGGCAATCCCGTTCCCAAGGCTTGGCTTAACGAGTACGACATCACGAAAGACGGAGTGAACTCGAAACTGCTTTTCGACCTAAGGCCGACGATCGATCGCGTCCATCGGTTGGAGCTAACTCCAGAAGCTTATATCGGCACCAAACCCTCGAAGAAACGAGTGGCTCGCGTGTGTGAGCAGATTAGCCGAATTACTCAGCGTACCCTGATCTGGAAGGAAATGGAAGAACTAGTTAACGAACTCAAGTTGGTCGTCAAGGGTTGGGGCAAGTATTTCCGAATGCGGAATGCGCCCAGTTAGTCGAGCCTGCCTCATTCTTTCCTGCTGTTTATTGTATTACTAATTTTCTAATTGTAGAACAATAGCTGGGGCCCCTACGGCTCTGGCGAGGGCTCGCTGCTTCGTAACACGAAGGGGTACGTATCATTTCAGATGTGTTTCAACAATGGTGCGCTCTTTTGTAACTGTTGATGTGGGGGTAATTGGTGAATAAGGTGAATAGAGACGGTCATATGCAGCCTTTTGATTGCGTAGTTGTTGGAGGTGGTATTGTGGGGCTTTCAGCGGCTTGGGCAATTCTTGAAAAGAATCCGGGTGCGCGCATCTCTATTCTCGAAAAAGAAGACTCATTGGCCCGTCATCAAACCGGCCGGAACAGCGGCGTCATCCATTCTGGCATTTATTATAAGCCGGGGAGTTTGAAAGCGAGTTTATGTCGCGCGGGGCGCCAGCGCCTTGTGGAATTCTGCGCGACGCACGGTATTCGCTATGAAGTGTGTGGAAAGGTAATTGTAGCGACGTCGGAGTCGGAGCTGCCACGTCTAGACAATCTCTACGAACGAGGTCTGGCAAACGGGCTAACCGTTAGGAAGTTAAGTGCCGATGAGGTACGAGAAATTGAGCCACACGTGAGTTCTATGGCCGGTATCCATGTATCGGAGACCGGAATCGTCGATTTTGTGGGAGTCTGCCAGAAATTGCGGGAACTCATCGAGTCCCAAGGCGGCAAGCTGCGCCTAGGTACGAAGGTAAATGCCATACAGGCTAGAGGACGTGAGGCAGTGCTGCAGACGACCAAGGGAGACATCAGTACCCATCAGATTATCAATTGTGGTGGTTTGCATAGCGATCGGCTTGCCACTCTGGCCGGTGTGAAGCCGGAGGCCCGAATTATTCCGTTTCGGGGTGAATACTATGAACTGAAACCGGAGCGTCGATCCCTGGTCCGAAACCTCATTTACCCCGTGCCCGACCCGCAATTTCCATTTCTTGGTGTTCATTTCACTCGTATGATTGCTGGTGGCGTGCACGCGGGCCCAAACGCCGTGCTCAGCCTGAAACGGGAAGGGTATCACCGTACATCATTTGATTTCCGTGACTTCCTAGACACGATGACCTATCCCGGATTCTGGCGACTGGTAAGAAAGCATGCGCGGTCGGGTCTGGAAGAAATGTATAGATCCTTCAGTAAAAAGGCTTTCACGCGCAGTCTGCAAAAGTTGATACCCGAGATTTGTGAAGAAGACCTTGTCCCAGCCGAATCGGGTGTTCGTGCCCAGGCGCTACGGTCCGACGGCGGGCTGGTGGACGATTTTCTAATTGTTAGCAACAACAGATGGGGAATGCATATTTGCAACGCGCCTTCCCCTGCTGCCACTGCCTCGTTGGAGATTGGTCGCGTGATTGCTGAGCAGGTTCCACTTTGCGAGGCGCGTCCCAGGTAGTCCGCAGATTCCAGAGCGTGGCGGAATTGCGCCACAAGAACCCTCGAATCGGCGACGCGGCGATACGGCGAGCCGGCGAAGCAATCTGTGAATATCTTAGTTCAATGCATTGTGCCTTCAAACCGACCAGGGACAGCCTACCTTCCGATATAAATGGAGAATGCGCCTCGCGAAAACGTTGATGTTAATAGATCGGGCCCAGCCGAAGCGATTGTGCCGGCGTTGAAAGTCGTGAAATCGTTCGGGCGACTACGGCCTTTCCGGCGCTGCACGATTTTGTGTCCGACCTGGGTGGGCTTCTGGTGTATCACCGCGGTCTTGTTCACACTCGTCGCCGGATGGTTCACATACGGCGAATCCTTTCTAGTGGAAACGCATAGATCACAGGCTGACATTTTGGTCGTGGAAGGGTGGATTGGCCGCAAAGCGATTTGCGCGGCTGTGGATGAATTCAAGCGCGGGGGATATCGGTATGTTGTGGCGGTTGGCGGCATGAGATCGGACCGTTGGGAAGATAAACCTGCAAATTACGCTGAGATGGCGGCTGACGAGCTGATTCGATTGGGTGTTCCCAAGGAAGAAATCCTGGTGGTGACGTCCAAAAATACCGAAGTTCGCCGGACATTTGAATCCGCGGTCGCTATTTGGCAAACGCTCCGGGATGCCGGTATCAAGCCGAAGGCACTGAATGTGTTCACGCTTGGTCCGCACGCCAGAAGAAGCGCTCTGGTTTTCGCCAAAGTTAACTCGTCCGACTGCGAAGTTGGTGTCATCGGCTGGCAACCTCCCGAATATGAGACGGAGGCGTGGTGGCAGTCGAGCGAGCGATCCAAGGAACTACTTTGGGAAACTGTCGGTTACATTTATGAAGTTCTGTTGAACTCTGGGCGCCGTTCCAGTTCCCCTGCAGAGAACCTCAGCTCAATTTGGACAACGCAGACCATTCAAAAGATCGCTTGGTCGCCCTCGGATCGGTAAAACAACCGGCCACAGTCCGCAGAATCAATTTGGGTTCTCCCAACATTCGTGCCCGATCCGCAGTTTCCATTCCTGGGTGTCCATTTCACCCGCATGATTGACGGAAGCGTTCACGCAGGCCCAAACGCTGTGCTCAGTTTGCAGCGGGAAGGATATCATCGTAGCTCATTCAACCTTGCTGACTTCGTAGACACGACGGCCTGTCCGTTTCTGGCGATTAGTGAGAAAGCACGCGCGGTCGGGCTTGGAAGAAATGTACAGATCCTTTAGCGAAAGAGCTTTCACACGTAGCACGNAAGCCTTTTATTTTCTCTAGTCCGTCTTTAAGAGGGGGAGTTCCTAATGATAGTAATAACTGACAGCCGCGAGACGAGCGATACCTTCATCGCTGACCTGCTGAAAGAGATCGACGTTCGTGCGGAAGGTGAGATTGCCTATGCGCTCATCGAGCGCCTTTATCCGATCTGTCGGAGCATCACCGGTAATGGGGTCCGGCGCAGTCTGCGTCTACTTCGGGAAACGATCCCGCTGGCGTTGCGCGAGGTCATAAGTGATACAGCGGTTTTTGACTGGACAGTTCCAGACGAGTGGAACATCCGCGACGCCTATATCATGAACGAGGCCGGCGATCGGGTGGTCGACTTTCGGAAATCAAATCTGCATGTGCTGAACTACAGTTTGCCGGTCAACCGCAAGATGTCGCTGGTGGAACTTCGACCGCATCTTTTCACCATTCCCGAAGCTCCGGACTGGATCCCTTATCGTACTTCTTACTATCAGAAAAACTGGGGTTTCTGCCTGACTCAACATCAACTGGATGAGCTGGAAGAGGGAGAATACCACGTTTACATCGATTCCAGTCTGCATCCCGGACATCTGACTTATGGTGAATTTCGGATCCAAGGTGAGACCGACGAAGAAGTGCTGATCTCCTGTCATTCGTGCCATCCATCCCTTTGCAACGATAACCTCTCGGGGATGGCGGTGGCGGCGAGGTTGGCGGCTCTTCTGCAAAACTTGTCCCTGCGTTATTCCTACCGATTCCTGTGGGTCCCTGGTACCATCGGATCGATCACCTGGCTAGCCCTGAATGAAGCGATTCTGTCCCGAATCAAACATGGACTGGTGTTATCCTGCCTCGGTGATCCTGGGAAGTTTACGTATAAGCGAAGCCGTCGCGGTGATGCGGAGATCGATCGCGCGGTTGAACACATGCTCACCCATAGCGGAAACGAATTTAATGTTCTCGATTTCGCTCCCCATGGCTATGACGAACGGCAGTACTGTTCGCCCGGCATCAATCTGCCCGTAGGCTGCTTTATGCGGACGCCGAATGGTTGTTACCCGGAATACCATACTTCGGCAGATGATCTTTCGCTGATTACACCCTCTGCGTTGGGAGAATCGCTGGTCGGATTGTTGCGAGTCATTCGAATCCTCGAGGAAAATCAGGGCTACGTTAATCTCAACCCAAAATGCGAGCCTCAACTGGGACGACGAGGGTTATATGGTCAACTAGGAGGAATGAAGGACACGGCGGTGCTGGAGAGGGCGATGCTTTGGGTGCTGAATTTTTCAGATGGGCGGCATGACCTTTTAGATATCGCGGTCCGGTCCGGGATTGCCTTAGAGCAGATTCGTAAGGCAACAGAGGCACTGCGCGGGGCGGGGTTGTTGGGGAGATGAACAAATGGGTCATGGTCAGGGTCAGAACCAGAACACCCAAGGCAACGTTCCGGTGGTTCCTGAAGTAAACCCAGTCTGGGTGTTAAGTCCTATATTCGGTGCGGTTCTGTTGTTGTCGTCTTGGCAATTGCGCGCGAGGCGCGCAAGCACCGGCCGGAAATTTGCTTTCCAGCGGCCGGCTATCAGCCTTGCGGCGACGATGGCATTATGACGGTCGAAGCGAAAGGGTTCTCAATTCCTTTCCATGCGTTCCGGCTACGACAGCCCGGAGAAGGCAGAGGCGGCTTTCCGTCGTGAAATCGTCAAATTGATCGAGGTAAAGACGAATGGCCTTGTCGATCATGCCTCGACCCGGTAAAAAAAACGTGTGCCGCGTGCTGCCCTTCGTCGAACGGATTTTGGTGGACTAGAGAACCATTTCTTGGCGGCGGTAGTCGCCTTGGCCGTAGCCGTGCCCTCGGTCAGTGCCTTTGGGCAAGAATTCCGGCAAGAATCGATCAGAACTCCTGAGCCGCCTCACTATCGGAGCTTTGCCTTCAACCCGGAACAGCCAGTTCTCTTTAGAGCCGGGCCATTCTCGGGAACGGGTGACATCGGGTTGGGCTATACTTTTAACGATAATGCGAACGCAATCGGCACTACTACTACCGGGATTAGCAAACTATCGCTGAACCAGATTTTTGAGAATCTCGATCTTAATTTGGCATGGGTGCTGAGTCCGTTGAACCGAATTGATGTGCAACTCGGTGGACAACTGCAGGAGAATTTTTATTCGAATGGCACGAATGCGTTGAACGTCGCTATTCTGCCGGGTTCGCAGATCCGTTTGAAGGCCACGGTCGGCGATGTTCTCTTTCAAACTTACGAGCAGTTTGCCATTGTTCAGGACCCGGTATCAGACCCCACCATTACCGGTGTAACTAATCTCAACCGTCTCACTAATACGATGGGCATTAGCGCGTCTGTCCCCCTTTATCGGGCTCAGGCGGGGTTGGAATTGGATTACACTTATAACGACATCGTAGGCGCTAGCGGTGTGGCGTCTCAGGAAGGAGGGCTTATACGAAATAGCCTTCACGTCGGGGGCAATTTCGGTCTCGAAATTGCGCCATCTCTCACCCTGGGAGTGGAGTTAAACGCCAGCCACAACACGGGTGCCGGCTCCTTCGACACCAATGTGATTAGTGGAGGAGGCTTCCTGCGGGGCAATCTTACCCGTCTGATCGAAGTGGATACCGGGGCCGGCATTTTAATAGGAGAGGGGCCCGGCGTCGACCAGCCTCAATACTATGTTTATCTTTCTGCTCGCCATCAAATCAGCCGAAACCTACAGGTCCTAGTTGGGGCTTCTCATGATGTTGACTTTTCTAGCGGTGAGGGCGTCTCTCTGAATAACGATTTTTATATCGCGGCCGAACTTAAAGCCAGCCGGCGATGGACCCTTGAGGCGTCGCCCTTCGTCAATTTCGGGGATGTGATTACCGGTACTCTGCCCGGGCACTATACGCAGTACGGGGTGACCGTGAATTCGTTATACCTATTGAGTGGGCATATTAGCATTGATTTAAATTATCGATACGTGAAGCGAGAAGGAGAGGGGGGGTCGAGCAGTTACACCCAAAATCTCTTCGGTTTGGCCGTTCGATATGAGTTCGGAGCAAGTGGAGAATGAACTATTTCGGTAAAAGAAAGATTGTAAGTGTCGGTTTGATTCATTGTAATAGTGGTAGAGNCAAGAATCTTGGTACCGCTCGGACGCTGAGGATTGTGGGCGTGAGTTTATGCAAACGATATTTAGACGAAAAATTAGAGTCCACTTTCTAGAGGCTGCGGCTGGGATAGATTACCGGTCGAACATCTCATCGGTTTTTAGTCAGAGGCTCGGGAGAAACCGATCTAGCCGGAAGCTGTTAGCGACGATTAGTGGCTTAGCGGCGATTTTTGCGTTTTCCAGTAGCGGGTGCCAGAGCTATCACGGCGAAACCCTTAGTGCCAGTGGCCAGCAGCCGGGCCTCTTATCACCAGGGGATACAATCAAGGTATCCTTTACGACCGCGCCGGAGCTCAATCAATCTGAGAAGATCGAGGCGAGCGGGAGAGTGACCTTACCGTTAGTTGGCGATGTTTACGCCGCCGGAAAGACCACAGGCCAATTGCAAAGAGAGCTGACCCAACTCTACAAGACTCAGCTCCAAAACAGTGATGTTATCGTGACTTTGGAGACAGTCGCTATACCCGTCGTTGTGTCCGGCGAAGTGCAAAAACCCGGTAAGATCATATTCGAACGTCCGGCCACTGTGCTCGAGGCGATCATGGAAGCCGGCGGTTTTACTCCTTATGGAGATCCAAAAAGGATATCGGTCATCCGCCAGGTGAATGGGGTACAACACACGCAGATTGTTGATTTGAGTCCGCTGCTTCACGGAGTCCCAACACGGGTGATGTATGTTAATCGGGGAGACGTGATCTACGTGCGGCCAAGATTTATCAGTTTTTGATAGTCTAAGAATTTGCTGCGGAATAGCCTGGCGTAGCCGGAACATCCCGCGGCCATAGCGTGCATCGCTGCCGTTTTCGGAGCGATGCAGCCGAATCCCTCGTGCGTGTTCTCGGGATCAGCGGCTTAGGTAACGCCTTGTCTTTCAAGCGCTCGCAGTGGCCGGGATTGGACGAGCGCGAATATGGAATTTGTCCTGGACAAGACGCTGCGGCCGCGCTTGTCGTGAAAGGTCATTTGGCAGCGGCCGCGTCTGAGGAGTGTTTCAATCACCAGCGGCATAGCGGTGAATTCCCGATTAATTCGATTCAGTACTGCCTGTCCCAGCAGAACCTTCGCAGTCAGGACATCGATCTGTTGGTGCATTCCTACGATTTTTCGGCGTACGCAGAGCTCTATTTACGGAGTCGATCACAGGCAAAGCTCTACCGAAAAGTATTTTCAAGAAACGCCGTGTTAAAGCAAATTCGGTGCTATTTGCCGGGAATGCCAATTGATCGGGTCCAACAGATTTCACATCATCTGGCGCACGCGGCCAACGCCTATCTCACTTCGGGATGGAAAGATTGTGTCGTGTTGGTGATAGATGGTTTGGGGGGAGTACGAGGTGTCACTGCCTATCACGCTCAAGAAAAAGGCTTCGAGGAAATCAAGGAGATCTTTGCCGCCAATTCCATTGGGATTTTCTTAGGTCTGGTGGCGATGCAACTTGGCTTCAATTTCCAAGGCGACCAAGATCAGGTCATTCATCTAGCCCGTGAGGGGGATGCGGCTCGTTTTCGGCCCTTCCTTGAGGAAGCGGTAAAACTAGGACGAGACGGCGCAATTCAGATTCCGCCATTGTGGCTGAACAAAACGCGGCCTGAACGAGAATTCTATCTGGCCACTCGGCGTTGCCTGACGGACTACCTGGGACCGCGCAGACTTCCGACAGATGAAATAGTGCAAAGGCACAGAGACATCGCCGCAGGACTGGAGGAGTGTCTAAAGCGAGTCGTGTTACATATTTGTCGCCATTTGCGGGCAGTGACAGGTTTGCCGCGAATCGCTTTGGTGGGCGACGTTGCTCTGAACTTTGAAATGAATGGCCATCTCCTGCGATCGGNGGTGTTTAGCGAAGTCTTTGTTCCACCCGCGCCTGGGGATGACGGTGCTGCTCTCGGAGCAGCACTTCTAGGCGCGTGGACCCATCAGGAGGCGACTAAGCCTAGAATGCACCTTCCATTTTATGGACCGTCGCACGTGCGCGAAGAAATCATTGAAGCATGCCGAAGGTCTGCAAGAAAAGTCAAAGTTAAGTCCCTCCTTAATCTGGCAGGAAGTTGCCGCCAAGCTGCGAAGCTAATCTCTGAGGGCAAAAGTGTAGCTTGGTATCATGGTCGAACGGAATTTGGGCCGAACGCATTAGGCCATCGCAACATCATAGCAATTCCGGGTGCGCCTCAAGTTGAAAACTGGCTAAAGGATGCTGGACTAAGTTCCGGAGTGTTTCGGCCGGTGGGTACGGCCGTTTTGGCAGAGGAAGTACACTTAGTTACTGACTTGCCGGTTGGAACTGACCTACCGTATATGAACGTAACCGCGCCGATACGAGAGGCCTTTGCAAGAAGGCTATCTGCGATTACGAACTGCGAGGGAATGGCGCGGCTCCAAACCGTCTCCCGGAAGGATAANCCCGAATTTCATTGCCTGCTGAGCGAGGTGAAAAAACTCACTGGTTGTCCAATCTTGATGACTACGAGTTTTAGGACTCAAGCCGATCCGATTGTTGATACGCCTCAACAAGCNTTAGATGCATTCCTCCAGACTGAGATCGACTATCTGTTTCTGGGGAATCACTTGGTCTGGCGAGCCACCGATCCGTCGGATCCCTTCAATTCCAAGCNGTAAATCCTGGGTCGCCATCGCTTGCTTGAGATAGCACAGCGATCATTTCACGGGCCACGCGCGGTCCTATCGACCGGTTAACAAATCTGATGAACCGGAGCAAATTCATTATTCTTTGTTTGTGCCTCGCTTTCGTGCTTTCCGGATGTACCACGACTCAATCCGGCAAGACTACTTATGATCCTGAGGCAAGAACAACGATCGTCACCGGCAAGGAAACTACCATTGCTCCCCTGATGGGCGCCGTCCGGACTATATTCCTGAAGGCTGAGATATCCTCGGGAGAAACGGGGGTTTATCTGGTTGTCTTATACCTTTCAGTGGACGGTTGGCTGTCAGCCGACGAGATATGGGATTCTTCCGGCACCAGGCTCGTGGGATTGCGCGGTAGTAATGAAACCTTGCCGATTCAATTCGGCCAGGTGACGAAAGAAATTTACTATATTCCTCTAACCCGGCGTTATCTCCAAGCTCATCGGAATTCTGGCATCGATATCTACCTGAAGGGCGCAAACGGTACATTGACGGCGACGCAACCATCCAGCTTTGTGAACGGTTTCCTGGCCGACCTTGA
>JGI25616J43925_10000860_pt1 | contig 11469 bp, 11 predicted proteins | sample GraSoi2013_100cm_FD_43925 | JGI IMG/M metagenome (IMG submission 43925) | reverse complement strand
GATGGCCCGCCACACGACCGTTTCTGCGGGAATGGCGGAGTATGCCGTGGCGCACCTGCATCACGACCGTGTCGGGAGCCCCGTAGACATCAGCCGCAGTGAAACGTAGCAAGCGATAGCCGGCGCCGATAAATCCGTTTTGGCGGCGGTTGTCATCGACCAGGCGATCGCGGTGGTTGCCGCCGTCGTATTCGATGGCCAAGTGCCGATCGCGATAAAGCAGGTCTGGACGCCCTAGGAAACGGCCTCGATCATCCTCGATGGGAACTTGAACCTCCGGCGGCGGGAGCCGCGCGAGCACGAGAAGCATGCGTAGCCGGGTCTCCATTGCAGACTCGGCCAGCGGCTCCGCGAAATCGACAACGCGCCGAAGCCGTGCGATGCCTCTGGTATTCGGATGCTCGGCGACATAAGCGCGCAGTTCAGCGACGCTGACTCTCCCGGCATGAAGGAACAGGTCGGCAGCCACAACTCCTTCTGTCAACGGATTTCTGCCTCCGAGGTCGACCACCGTCCGGAGTGCGGACGTGGTTGGTAGGCCACGCCGCAGAACGATCTCGTCAGGGGCGAGGGCAGACTGACGAACAGTTGCGCCCGCGCGATGGCCCCCGCCCAGTGGTTCGGGGATGGTGACCTCAATCGGAGCCGCGAGCTGTAGGTCCAGCTCGTGCAGCCAAAGCGCAGTGAGGCCAGAGAAGGCAGCGCCTGCAGGCAATCGCCGGGCGACAGCTGTCAACGTCAGCAGCGGACTTTCCTCCAGGCCCACCCACCGATAGAGACCTGAGCCTAATCTTCGATAGGAGGCTCCCCGCAGCTGGCCGCGGGTGACTCCCACGCCAACAGCTTCTGCATATGTGAACGGCCCGATCCTGAGCGCGTCAGGAACTGAGATCTTTTGGGGCACCGACTTACGATCGCCAACCCAGCCCCAAAGGGCAACCTCGGTTGTTAATTACGACCAAGTCGGACGAAATGGCTCCACCTATTGCGCGCTAGGCGACCAATTCGTTCGGAATGGCTGCGTCCCAGCCCTAAATGATGTTCCGTTCTTTCACCAGCGCCCCCTTGGCGAACCGCGTGAAGGCGAACGGCCCGATGTCGATCTCAGACTCCTTGTCCAACAGCAGTTGCGTGAGCAGCACCGCCGCTGCCGGAGCCTGCATGAACCCGTGCCCGCTGAATCCCGCGGCGCACCAGAAGCCTTCGACCTCCGGCACCGGCCCCAGGATCGCCTGGTGGTCGGGAGTCGTCTCGTAGAGGCCTGCCCAGGCGGTTTTCAACCCGGCGCCGGCCAGCGCCGGAGCGCGCCGCGCAGCCTGTTCGAACACCCTCTCGAGAAAGTTCCAGTCGACGTCGGTCGAGTATCCCGGCGGGTCCTCGCGATCGCTCATGCCCATGAGGACTCCGTCGCCTTCGGGGTGGAAATAGAACGAGGTCCGAAAGTCGACTGTCATCGGGTTCGTGCGCGGCACTGCCGGAAACGTTCCGGTGACCGCGATGTGGCGGCGATACGGCAGCACCGGGATCTCGAGCCCGGCCATGCGCCCGATCGAAGCCGACCACGCTCCGGCGCAGTTGAAGACCAGGCGCGTGGCCACATCTCCAGTTGAGGTGCTCACCCCTTGAACCCGGCCGGAGGCGACGTCGATGCCGATGACCTCGACGCCTTCCTTCAGCCGGGCACCGTGGCGCCGCGCGGCGGTCGCGTAGCCGGACGTGACGTCGGCCGGGCTCGCGATGCCGTCGCTCGGGCAGAACGTGCAGCCAAGGACGTCATCGACGTTCAGCACCGGAACCATGCGCGCGGCTTCGGCGGGATCGACCCACCGCGCCTCCGTAAGGCCCACTCGATGCCACATTTCCATGTTGTGGCGAAAGTCCTCGACCTGCTGCGGAAGCGTGAGGACGAAGAGATAGCCAATCTGGCGAAAGTCCGCGGGATGACCGGTCTCCGCTTCGAATCCTTCGAGGATCTTCACCGCCATGCGCTGGAGGCGCACGTTGGCCTCCATTGAGAACTGCTGCCGCACGCCGCCCGCGCACTTGCCAGTCGATTGCGAGCCCAGGGTTGCGCGCTCGAGAAGCAGGACGTCGACGTCGCGCTTGGCCAGCTGATACGCAAGCGCGCACCCCATGATCCCGCCGCCGGCAATGACTACGTCAGCGCTTTCCATGGCCCTCGGATACGTGCTGAGTTGTCCGGCGCGCATGCCACGACATCCCCCACAACTCGAAGATCAGCTTCAGCGCGGCAAACGTAGTGATGTCGCCATTGTCGAATGGCGGTGACACCTCGACTACATCGAGGCCGACCACGGTCGCGCGCTCGGTGGCAACCCTCAGCAGGTCCAGCGCCTGCCTCGTCGAAAGACCGCCTGAGGATGGGATCTCGGTGCCCGGAGCGAAGGCTGGATCGAGCACGTCGATGTCAAAAGAAACATGGACTTTCTGTCCCGCGAGACGATCGGCGATCAACTCCGCCGAGCGCCTTGGATCCGCGGCCAGCTCCTGCGTGGACACCAGCAGCACTCCTTTGGCCGCAATGAACTCGAGCTCTTCAGGGTCGTAGTCGCGCCCGCCCGCGACGATGACGCGCCCGGGATCCAGCCCAGATACGTCGAGTGCGCGCCGCAGCGCGCAGCCGCACGTCCAGCGTCCGCCGCGCGAGTAGTCGCACAGGTCAGGGTGCGCATCGACCCACAGCACAGCCAAGCCGGGGTGGCGTTTGGCCTCGGCGGTAAGTGTTGCGATCGCCGTGCAGTGGTCGCCGCCGAGCACGGTGAGCAGCGCTCCCGATGGAACGCGCGACAGCTGCTCCGCGGCTTTCGGCCAGCCGGACTCGATGTCGGTTCCGGCGTCCACGTCGCCCATGTCGTGGACATGCATTCCGGTGAGAAGCTTTCCGTCCTCGGTCACCGGCGGCATGGCTGCGGACAGGCTCCGGATCCGCTGCGGAGCGAGGGCCGCGCCTTTGCGGTAGACAGCTGAGCCATCGTAGGGAATGCCCACCACCACCACGTCAGCTGATTCGAGCGATCCGCCGGCAAGACCCGCCCATGGACGCAGGCCGTCCAGGTTCATATGGTTNGTCGCTCCGGCACTTTGAGGATGCTAAGCGACCCGACGACAAACCAGACNGCAAANAGGCTGAAGACCACTGGAAAGCCGCCTGGAAGCCCCAGCAGGCGCGGCCCCGCATTGAAGGTGTCGAGGATTGGACCCCCGATGAAGACGGCGATGATGCCCGCACCGGCTGTGGCGATGTTCGAGAAGCCCATGTACAGGCCACCCTCGTTCGGCGGAATGATGTCCTGGATGAAAGCCCAGTCCACGGAAAAGAACACCCCGAGTCCGACTCCGATGACCAGGCCGGTCAGCGTGGCCTGAGCTGCGAGCTCAGGGACCTTGAGGAAGTGCCCCAGCGGCGACAGCAGACCCACAGGTACCCACATGTAGTGACTGAAGACGAGGACCAACGTGCCGACAGCCCCACAGAGGCCGGCCGCGAAGATAAGCGGCCGGCGTCCGATGCGGTCGGAGAGCCTGGAGGCGGGCCACGTGATCAGCGCCGCGACACCTATCGAGAGCCCGAGCAGCGTTGATGCCGCGATGGTCGTTGCTTTGCGGTCGTTTTGAAAGAACACGTTGTCGAAGTAGAAGAAGGCGAAGTTCTGAAGCCCGCCGAACCCCATGAAGATGAGCAATCGGGAGACCATGAGCCAGACGAAATTCCGATTGCGGAGCGGAACCCCAAACGTTTTCGAAACGAGTTCTCTCGCGTTGCGATAGTGACCTTCGACTGGGACCGCGCGGTCAGGGACGACCAGCACGGTGACGAGCATGGTCGTGACCAGGACGATGACGATGGATGCAACCGCTGCGCTGCGTCCAAAGTGCGCGAGCAGCAGACCGGCGCCGACCGTCCCACTCGCGATGCCGGCCAGGTTCGCCACACCGTAGTAGCCCGAGGCAGTGCCACGCTGCGGAAATGGCACGACGTCGGGAAGCAGACCTTGATAAGGCGCCTGCGCCGTGTTGGAGGCAAATTGGAGCAGGAAGTAGCAGACGACCAGCCACCAGTAGTTGCCCGCGAGCGCGATCCCGATGAGGAAGAGCACATCGCCCGCCGTGCCGGCNGCGATGAACGGACGCCGCCGGCCCCACNNCGTGATGGTGCGGTCCGAAATGCCTCCAACGATCGGCTGCCACACAATCGCCACCAACGTGCCGAGAGACTTGAGGAAACTCGCGGCGAGGCCTTCGTGGGCACGGCCGACCAGCTGGATGATCAAGTCGGGCAGGATCAGCGCGGTCAGGCTGTTCCAGAGGTATCCGATCGCGATCCAGTACAGCGAGAGAACGATGAAGTCCAGGTGATTCAGGCGGCGTAGCGGCGCAGCCGCCGCGGCGACCGTCAATCCGGTTGGTACGGCGGAAGCGACTTCTTGACCGGACGGTCTTCGCGGTACCCGAGCGCGTACTCGCCCTGAAGGATGGTGTGAATCTCGCGCGTCCCCTCGTAGATGATCGGANCCCGCGCGTTGCGCAAAAAGCGCTCGACAGGATACTCGGCCGAGTACCCGTAGGCCCCATGAACCTCGATCGCGTCGTGCGCCGCGTTGAAAGCCGCGTCGGTCGCGTACTGCTTCGCTATCGACACGTCACGCGTGTGGCGCGTGCCGATGTTCTTCATCCANGCGACCTTGAAGTAGAGAAGCCGGCAGATCTCATAGTCGCGCGCCATGCGCGCGATCATCTGCTGGACCAGTTGGTAGTGGCCGATCTCCTGGCCGAAAGTCTTGCGCTCCTTCGCGTACTTCACCGATGCGTCCAGCGACGCGCGCACGGTTCCGGTCGCGCCAGCGGCGACGGTGTAGCGGCCGTTGTCGAGGCAGCTCATCGCGATCTTGAACCCATCGCCTTCGTCACCGATGCGGTTGGCCTCAGGCACCTCCACGTCGGTCATGAAGATGGAGCCCACGTCTCCGGCGCGAATGCCGAGGCGATCCTCGATCGGCTCCGTGCGCAGCGACTTGCCGCACTCCGCGCGGTCGAGCATGAATGCCGACACCCCGCGGGAGCCGGCCCTCGGGTCGGTCTTGGCGAAGACGAGCAGGAAGTCAGCGGTGTCGGCGTCGGAGACCCAGACTTTCTGGCCGTTCAACAAGTAGCCGCTGCCAGAGCGCCGAGCCGTGGAGAGCATCGAGGCCACGTCCGAGCCCGCGTTGGGTTCGGTCAGGCCGTAGCACGCGAGCTTCTTACCGGAGGCCATGGGCACCAACCATTGCTTCTTCTGCTCTTCGGTAGCCCATGTGTAAAGGCCCATGCCGACAAGGCCGACGTGCACGGAGAGCACCGTCCTGTAGACCGTGTCGATGTATTCGAGCTCCTCGCAAACGAGCCCAAGCGCCAGGTAGTCAAGCCCGTGCCCGCCGTAACGCTGCGGAAAGCAGATGCCCGGGAGCCCGATCGAGGCCAGCTTCGCGAAGATCTCCGGATCGTGCCGGCCGGCGCGGTCGTTCGCCTGGATATGGGGGGCGAACTCGCGGGCGCAGAAGTCGCGGACGGTGGCGACGAGCTGCTCCTGGTCGGGGGTCAGCGCCAGGTCGAGCATTGGCTTAAGCCAAGTATTACTTCTTCGGGCTCGGCGACGGGCTGTGCGCTGGAGTCGCGGTACGCGCGGGCGAGGCGACCGTCGGGTGCAGGTCGCTTGGCTTGACGTGGCCGATCACCGGCAGGTGCTGGCCGAAGCTGAGGATGATCGGCACCGACCTGGAGCTGTGGAGCTGTGGCGACAGGAAGTCCGTGTAGATCTGCTGCAGCTGATGGATTCCCTGGATGTTGTCCAGGTGGGCTCCAGTGCCCTTCGAGGCGGCGTTCTTCAAATCCTCCATGTCCTTCTTGGCGACCATCGCCGATGTGATCGGGTTGGAAAGGATTGTCGACTCGAGCTGGTTGACCTGTTTGAGACTCAGGCTCGCACTCCTCAAAACTGGCTCGAATGCGTTGTCGAGGGTCACGAGCGCCGAGACTCCAAGGTAAATCACGATCAGTGTCACCAGGCCGTGGACGAAGACGCCAAGCAGGCCGTCGACCCCGCGGATGGCTTCAAGACGGTGAAATGCGCCGCCGATCGCGCCTCCGGCCGCCCCCACGACCACGGCGAGGATGAGAGCGATGAAAACGGCGAAGACAGGCTGGAGGTGCAGGTACTTGTACACGGCCGCCGTGTATGGGTCGTGGAAGCGAAAGATCAGGAGGATCGTGCCAAAGAAAAAGATCTCGGCCATCAGCGGCTGGATCACCCCTTTCTGGTAGCCGATGATCACGGCGACGATCAGGACCAGGACGACGACGATGTCAATGATCACTGTTGCATCCTCATGCGACCGTGGTTCGCCTAACGGTACTGCGAGACTCGATCACCAGATATCCAACGAACATCGAGGCGATACCCAGCGCTTCGCTCACAGGTTGAGCCACGTAAACACCCCTCGTCTGGGCGAAGCTGTGGCCGGCCGCGACTATGAAGCCGCCGGCGGCCAATACAGCAAGACCGACGACTCGGCTTCGCGGCGCTCCGGCGCGCGCCGCGCGCCACGCCGACCAAGCAGCGCCACCGATCAAAAGGAGCGAGCCGCCGAGGTTGGTGATGAGGGGCAGGATGCTCGGCACGTCGATCGCGCCACGGGCGGGGACCTGCGCCTTGAGAAGGTTGCCGTCAGTGTGGGCCGCGATCACCGCGAACAAACAGACGATCGAGATCAAGAGCATCACGATCATCACGATCCGGCCCACCCGTGGCGAGGCGATCAGCAAGAGGGAGCCAAGACCGAGCCAGCCCACGTTGAGCAGCCCACCGAACAGGTAGTAGCCCTTGTAGCTTCCGTCCGACCAACCGAAAGCCTGGCCTGCCGTCTCGAACAGGGCCGCCGCCGCGAACATGGCCAGAGCGACAGCCCAGATCGCCTGGTACGGCTTTCGGCGGCTCAGGTACTGGCGGCCGACGACCGCGGCGAAGGCACCGCCGACCGCGCCCGCGATCAGGGGGATCACAAACACCGGCGCCATTCTAGAGGCAGCGGCGGTTTCGACCAGCCGCGGTGGGCCAGAACCGCTGTGTTCCGCTAGACTCGGGCCAAGATTGGCCCGAACCGATAGCCGTCGCCATGCAGAAGGGGGGTGTCGGCAAAACCACCACCGCAGTCAACCTTGGCGCCGCTCTCGCCGAGCTGGGGCAGCGAGTGCTCCTCATCGACCTCGACGCCCAGGGCCACCTCACCCTGTACATGAAGCCCTCGGCCGAGATCGAGAAGACGATCTACCACCTCCTGGTCGACCCCGACACGACGGTGACCGACGTGGTGCAGGAGGCTCAGCAGATGGGCGTCCACTACATCGCCGCCGACGTCGAGCTGGCCGGGGCCGAGAACCAGCTCATCAATGAGATCGGCCGGGAGAGCATCCTGCGCGATAAGCTCGAGCCGGCACAGAAGCGCTACGACTTCATCATCATCGACTGCCCGCCGTCGCTCGACCTGATTGTGATCAACGCGCTCGTCGCCGCCGACGAGGTGCTGGTTCCCCTGCAGGCCGAGTTCCTCGCGCTGCGCGGTATGCAGGAGCTTCTCGTCACGATGGAGCGTGTCAAGCGCCGGCTGAACCCGCGCCTGGAGCTGCTGGGAATCCTGCCGACTCTCTACAAGCAGCGCGCTCTCCACTCGCAAGAGGTCCTCGCCGCTGTCAGAGAGAAATACGGTGACAAGGTCTACGAGTTTGGCATCACAGATTCCATTCGCTTCGCCGAGACCCCGCTGGCGGGTCAATCCATTCTTCAGTACGCGAAAGATTCAGATGGCGCGAAGTCGTACCGTGCGCTTGGAGCGAAAGTAATGGAGAATCACAGATAGGAGAACTGATGCCGACCTTCAAGCGCGTTTCACTCGCGGGATCTGAAGAGCTGTTCCGGCCGACCCGCCCACAGGTCGTGACTGACGACGTGATCCGAGAGGCCGTCGACCGGCCGGACGTGAAGGTGAAGGAGGTCGTCTTCCGGACACTCAACTTCACGCCGGAGGAAATCGAGCTGCTGCTCGAGGCGATTCAGATCGCAAAGTACCCGGACCGTCCTCGCGCGAAGCCGGCTCTTGACAAATTCGACGCCCTGGACGCGCTTCGGCTCAAAGTGCAAGGACCAGTCGAGCAGTAGTTCTCGGTCGCGAGAAGGCCGGATTTACTCCGGCCGTCCCCCAGTCCCGCTACGCACCACCAAGCGTCGCGTGGCGTAACTTCTCGAAAGTCCCTTCCATTCCGGAGGGAGAGCAGGGCCGCTAATCCGGCCGTGCCAGCCATGAGAGTAAGACTGCCCGTCTTCGGCCGTTGAGCGGCCCGATGAGTTCGACGCCCTGGACGCGCTTCGGCTCAAAGTGCAAGGACCAGTCGAGCAGTAGCTCAGTTTTTCTTGGACCGTCTGCGGATGTAGCCGTAGATCCAGAAAAGGCACACGAGCGACAGGAAGATCGAGAAGGCGACTACCGCGACGTGCTGCATTGCGCACCTAGACTAAGAGACTGATGTCCAAGCTCGCCATCGTGAAGGTCAGGCTCGACCGCGAGGTCAACGGCTACATCGTCAGCTGCTCGAGCACCAAAGAGGCCGTCGTAGTCGACCCAGGGCTCCCGGTCGAGAAGATCGCCGAGCAGCTGAAAGGCCTCAAGGTCCGCTACATCCTGGCCACCCACTGCCATCCGGGACACGTGGCCGGCAAGGACGACCTCAAAGAGCTGGTCGGCGGCGAGACCGCGCTTCACTCGGCCGATGCAAAGCAGTTCCTCCGCTCGGCCGATCGCTATCTGGTGGACGGGGATGAGCTCGAGTTCGGGGAGTTCAAGCTCACCGTGCTGCACACCCCGGGCCACACGCCGGGCAGCGTTTGCTTCGTGGTCGCCAACCACGCCTTCGTCGGCGACACGATCCTCGCCGGGGGGATCGGCAAGCAAACNCCCGAGACCGATCTCCGCCGCCAGATGATGAGCATCGGCACGAAGCTGCTCCGGCTGCCGCTGGCGACCGCCCTTTACCCAGGCCATGGACCGGCGACCAGCCTCGAACGCGAAATGGCGCAGAACCCGATCTTNCGAGGCGCTCCGGCCCCGCGCTAACTGACCAGGCTCAATGAGATCTTGGTCACGCCCGATCTTCCGTCGGCGCCGATGATGCCCGAAGATTTCGGGTTGCTCTTGCGGCTGAAAGTGGCAGCGAACGATGCGTTGGAGCTGCCTTTGAACTGGATGCTCCAGTCGCCCTGGCTGAGCTTCGTCGAATAAAAGGCCTGCACCTTGTCGACGCTGTCCAGCGTCTCCCAATTCATGCCCCACGTGGTCTGAGCACCGGATGTGAATTTCGCGGCGGCGGTGAGTCGAGCCCCTGGATAGATCGGGACGTCCGCCGGAAACCCGTCGGGCATCGCGACCTCGGGGTCCAGCTTCGAAGGGGAGGGTGAGACTTTCGGGCTGGGCGACGCCTGCCGAGCGGCGCTGGCCTTGCTGCCCGGGCCATTTGCGCAAGCGGATGCAAAGCCCAGAACTACCGTGAGGACAAGGGCCAGAGCCACGCGCGACGCGTTCCTCATCGCTGCCGGCTCAGGACCGCGCGTGGACTTGCAGCGGTCTGACCATGCGACCGGACGGACGCCCGGCGAGCTTGCCATCGCGCACCACCGCCTGTCCGCGCACGAACACATCCCTGACCGCGAATCCGAACTCCATTCCATCGAACGCGCCGTGACGCTGGCGCGACCGCATCAGAGCTGGGCGCACCCGAGTCGTGCTCTTCGGATCGACGATCGCGAGGTCGGCGTCGAAGCCCGGGGCGATCGCGCCTTTGGCCTCGTGGAGGCCCGCCAGCTCCGCGGGACCCTCGCTGACCCAGCGCGGTGCGAGCGACTCATCACCTAGGCGCCTGGCCAACTCGAGGCAGCTCACGTACAGGGTCTGCACGCCGGGACTCCCCGAATGCGCTTGTTCCAGCGTTCCTGACTTCTCCGCATCCGTATGCGGCGCGTGGTCGGTGGCCACGATTCTGATCACGCCCTTGGATGCAGCCTCGACCAGGGCATCGCGGTCGGCCGCGGTTTTGATCGGCGGAAACATCTTCATCGCCGTGCCGATGCGAGCGAAATCCTGGTCGGCCAGCCACAGGTACTGCGGACAGGTCTCCAGGGTTATCGTCGTCCCGATTCGCTGCGCGTCCTGCATGGCTTCCTGAGCCGCGCGAAGGCCAAGCGCGCTGGACAGATGCGCGATGTGCAGGTGCACACCCGATTCCTTCGCGATGGCAGCCGCAGCCGAGATGGCGACCGCCTCGGCCTCTGCGGGTCGCGATTCCAGCAGGTCCGAATAGCTCTCGATCGGCCGCCGGAACGCGGCGAGGACGGCTGGGTCTTCGGCGTGGATCACCAGCGGGAGGCCGAGCCGCGCCACCACCGGAGCAAGCCGTGCGAGCGTCCCGTAGTCCGGCGGCGCTTCGAGATCCGGATCGCCGACGTCAGGTGTGTAGAGGACCTGCTTACGGCTGAGGCTGAAGCTGTAGCCGAGGTAGGCCTTGAAGCCGACCGCCCCCGCTTCGGCGAGCGCTTCGATCTGATTTTCGGTTGAGCTCGAGCGGACCAGGCCCCACAGCCCGAAATCCACGCGCGCCTTGCTTCGCGCAAGGGCCGCCTTCGCCTCCAGGACGCCCGCGGCGTCGACTGCTGGCACCGTGTTCGGCATGTCGACCACCGTGGTCACGCCGCCCATCGCGGCGGCGGCCGTCAGCGTCCCGAAGTCCTCCTTCTCTGGGAATCCTGGATCGCGGCTGTGCACGTGCACGTCGATCGCGCCGGGAAGCACGTACATGCCGCGGGCCTCGATCACTGTCGCCTTGGCCGGCGTGGCACCGCCCGCCTCGACCTCCGTAATCACCCCATCGCTGACGTGGACATCCGCGTCGCGAGGACCGTCCGGACCATAGACGGTGCCACCTCGGACGAAAAGCTCAGTCAAGTTCCAGGTCTTGAATTCGGAACAGCGGCGTGTATGGGATGCCGGCATTCCGGATGTTGTCCTCGCCCCCTTCGCCGCGATCGAGCACCACGATCAGGTGGATGACATTTGCGCCGGCGTCACGAAGCACCTGGGCCGACCGCAACGAGTCGCCGCCCGTCGTCACCACATCCTCGATGACGGTGATCCTGTCCCCCGCCTCGAAGCGCCCCTCGATCTGCTTCGCGGTCCCATAGCCCTTCGGTTCTTTGCGCACAAGGACGAGCGGGAGGCCGATCTCCATCGAGACGGCACCCCCGAGCAGGACAGCGCCGAGCTCGGGCGCCGCAAGGCGCTGCGTCTCTTGCGGCACCAGGGCAGCGAGATGCTTGCCGAGGCTGCGCAGCAATGCGGGATCCGTCTCGAAAAGAAATTTGTCGAAGTAGCG
>JGI25616J43925_10000859_pt1 | contig 11478 bp, 10 predicted proteins | sample GraSoi2013_100cm_FD_43925 | JGI IMG/M metagenome (IMG submission 43925) | reverse complement strand
TGCGTCCGAAAGAAGCGCGCATTTTCGCGCTCCGGACGGGTTGGCGGAGGGGCGAATCTCTTTTCAATTTCTTCAGATCCAACCCGTAATGTCAGGATTCTGTAGCCAGATTAGACGAGCCTCCCATGCACTAGCGTTACTCCGGCATGCTTCCCCGCGTATGTTAGGATGAGGTGCATTGGTGTCTCCGGGGTCTATGCCGCGTCCGACCACAATGAATTTGTCCGAGGCAGTGGCTATTTCCGCCTCGAGCCTATGGGCGCACAAGCTGCGCAGCGTGCTGACGCTCGTCGGCGTGGTGATCGGCGTGGCTGCGGTGATCGCCGTCGTCAGCCTGATCAACGGCGCAAACCAATACGTGGCCACGCGCGTCTTCCGTCTCGGCGCCGACGTCTTCGGGCTATCCAAACAGCCCTCCATCATTACCAACGTGGACGAGTGGCTCGAATTTCAGAAACGCAAACGCCTTACCTACGACGACTACGAAGCGGTCCGCGAACTCTGCAAGTCCTGCAAGGAAATCGGAGCTTCGCTGGGCGGTCGCGTCGAAGTAAAGAGCGGGCTGAATTCGCTGAAGGATACCAACCTGCGCGCCTGGACTCCGCAGATGCCCGAGCTGTACGACGTGGATCTCGTTGCGGGCCGCCATATCACTGAATCCGATTTGAACAGCGCCGCGCCCGTTTGTGTGATCGGCATGGATATCGTGGAAAACCTCATGCCCGGCGTTGATCCCGTCGGCAAGGAAGTTCGCTGGAACAACATCCCCTGCCAAGTGATCGGTGTTGGAAAAAAAGAAGGTTCAACCCTCGGACATTCTCTGGACGATTGGATCATTCTCCCGCTCAGCACCTACAACAAGGATTACGGCAACCAGCAGACATCGTTGCGCGTAACCGCGCGCGCCGGTTCGGCCGCCAACATTCAATTGACCGTTGATGAAGTTCGCCAGATCATGCGTGGCCGCCATCACTTGCCCTACGGCGCCAAAGATGACTTCGCGATCGAGACCAGTGACTCGTTCCTGGAATTGTGGAAGAACATCAGCGGCTCATTTTTTGTCGTGACCATCGCCATCGCCTCGATTTCACTGGTTGTCGGTGGAATCGTCATCATGAACATCATGCTGGTTTCCGTCACGGAACGAACCCGCGAAATCGGCGTCCGCAAAGCGCTGGGCGCCCGTCGTGGCGACATTCTGCGCCAGTTTCTCATCGAGGCCTCCACGATTTCCGTCATTGGCGGAGCCCTGGGCGTATTCTTCGGCGTGCTGGCAGCGAAACTCGTTTCGTGGGTCACGCCGCTCCCCAGCGCCGTACAACTCTGGTCGGTGCTCGGCGGATTGACGGTCGCGCTGAGTGTTGGACTATTCTTTGGAACTTATCCAGCATCGAAGGCCGCCAAGCTCGATCCCGTGGAAGCGTTACGTTCGGAGTGAGAAGCACTCCTATGGCTACACTCGGAAAAACACTGCCGCAAACCGCCGTGCTCCCGGTGCGTTCCGCGATTCGTAAAAAAGGCGCGCTGAAACTTCGCGGCGAAGTGTTGCTGGCGCTGGATACCCTGCGGAAAAATCCACTGCGCTCCGCGCTGACCATTCTCGGCATCGTCATCGGGATCACCACGGTCATCACCGTGAGCGCGATGATCAACGGCTTGAATGACAATGTTCTGGCTGGAATCCGTGAGCTGGGCTCAGACACCATCATCGCCTACCGCTTTCCGTGGGCTTCGCTTTCACGGCCGCCNAGCGAATGGTTTACGAGAAAGGAATTGCAGCCGGAATGGGCCGAGGACCTAGCCAAGCTGCCGCATGTCGCCGCCGCTTCTCCTTCGATGCGTATCTTCATGCCGCAATTCGGTTCGGGCACGGCAGATATGCGCCGCGGCGTCTACCGCGCAAAGAATGTGATTCTGCAAGGGAACTCTCCATCCATCGGGCAAATCTTCGACCTGAAAATCGAATTCGGGCGGATGTTCAACGAGACGGACGCCGAGCACCGCATGCCGGTGGTGCTGCTCGGTTACGACACGGCAAGAATTCTTTTCCCCGAGTCTGCCGCGCAAAGTATNGGAAAAGAAGTCACCATCAACGGGCAGTTGTTCAGCGTTATTGGCACATNCGAGAAGCGCAAGCAAGGGATTTCCGGCGGCTCGAATCCGGAAGACAACATCGCCATGATGCCAGTGACCACGCTCCGCAAACTTTATCCCAACCAGAAGGATTACGTCATTTTCGCCAAGGCTTCGGACCCGGCGCAGGTCGGCCAGGCCGTCGAAGAGATGCGCGACCTGCTGCGGCGCAAGCGCCGGCTCCCCAACAATAAGCCCGATGATTTTGCTCTTTTCACTTCGGATTATTTTCTCGACCTGTGGAACAAGATCAGCGGGTTGATTTTTATTTTGATGTTCGCGGTCGCTTCCGTCGGCCTGCTGGTCGGCGGCATCGGCGTGATGAACATTATGCTGGTGAGCGTCACCGAACGCACGCGCGAGATTGGCGTTCGCAAGGCCATCGGCGCAAAGCGCGGAAACATACTTTCGCAGTTCTTGATTGAAGCTGTCACCTTGAGCGCCGTGGGTGGCGTCATCGGCGTACTGTTTGGCGCCGGCCTCTCCCTACTGATGCGTTATGGCCTGAAGATGCCCGCGGTCCTCTCCTTTTTCTGGATCGCCACCGCGCTCATCATGTGCGCGCTGATCGGCATCGTCTTCGGCGTTTATCCCGCGTGGAAAGCCGCGCGCCTTGATCCTGTCGAAGCCCTGCGCTATGAATAGCAATTGGCGCTCGCGCACTATTTGTATTCGACTAAGATGATTCTTCAAGAAGTTTGAGCGGAACCACGGCCGTTTTCCCATAATGTTCCCCTTCCAGAATTCGAACCTGGCAGCGCGACTGCGTTGGCTGGACCTCCAGGATTCTCACCTGCGTTCCGCTGGGCACCATCAACAGCTTTTGCGAAGCAATCAAAAGTGACAATCCCACATCATCATTCGCTGCATCGAGCTTCTCTCTTTCCGCCGCGGTTTCTTCATCGGTGGACACCAACGTAAATGACAGCGTCCCATCGCCGCTGAGCTTCGCGACCTGGCCCACTCTCGAATTCGCGGCTGGAGCTTTACCGGCCGTCGACAGTCTGGCGGCCTGTTCCACAATGCCGATGAACCGGTAGCCGCGCTTCGGAAGCGTTTCGACGAAACGGGGCTTTTTGTTATCGTCGCCCAGGGCCTGACGCAGTTTCTTGATAGCGGTGTTGAGGCTGTGATCGAAGTCCACAAAAGTGTCGCCAGGCCAAAGCCTTTTCTCGAATTCCTCCCGCGTGACGAGCTCGCCCGGACGCTCCAGGAGCAAAGCAAGAGCCTGAAAGGGCAGCACTTGCAGTTTTATTTTGCGGCCCGCTTTGTAGAGTTCACCGGCTCGCAGATGCACCTCAAAAACATCAAAGCGTGTGACCAGAGGGGGACAGCCGGACGTCGACATACAAACCTCAATGCGTCGCCCGAATATAACACGCCTCTGGAAATTCACGGCTGGGCACGTCTACCGAACTAAGTCTGCTGTTTTCCCGGACTTCGCAGTTCATTGAAAGACTCCTTTCAGTTCATCTCGGGTGCATTGCGCTCGGGTGAGAAGTGCGCGAAAGTGCACAGCATCTCATGACGCTTCAGGGGCGCCAGGGAGCAAAAAAAGACCAGGCCGGCTCCCACCGCCCTGACAAGAAAGAGGAGGTCCCCATGAAAAAGCGAGCTTTTGTGACAGCAACTCTATTCGTGCTCTCCATCATTGCGGCAGCTCAAGTTGCGCAGGCAGACGAGCCCATGACGGTGAACATTCCATTTGCATTCGTGGCAGGCAACGCTACGCTGCCGGCCGGTGAGTACCGCGTCCAGAAATTGGACAGGAATCCCGCCGTGGTCTTGATTCGCTGCTCAGGCGCAAGCGCTGCGGCTATGGTGATGTCGAATGCAGCCCAGGCAAAGGAGACCCAAACCCAATCGAAACTGGTCTTCAACCGATATGGCAACCGCTATTTCCTTTCGCAGGTTTGGGCGGCAGGCTCTATACGCGGAAGGCAACTCTTGAAATCGTCCCGAGAAAAGGAAATTTCGCAGTTGGCGAGGATCGAGACGAAGAGTGAAGTTACGCTGGTAGCCCGCCTGTCCCCAGCCAGGCCGTGACCGCCTCCCAACCCCAATGGCAAGCCAGCGGACCGGAAGCCGGAGCCCTCAGCTCCGGCTTCTCCTTTTCTTCTCACGCCAGTAGCACTTTTCTTCGAATCAGCACGGAAAGAATCGTCGCTTGTCAGCTTCATCCTTCCTGCATAAACTCCTCACCAAGTGCGCGAATCAACCGAGAACGAAGTGCTGAAATGANCGAACAAGACTACCAACCCGGCGGAGATCGCTTTCCCCCCACGCGGCGTTCGGTGATCGAGGCGGCGCGCAGCATCGATGCAGGGGAGCGCGAGCGCGCGCTTGAAGCGCTTTGTGCCGCTTATTGGAAGCCCGTCTACAAATACGTGCGCTGGCGATGGAATCGCCCGGCGGAAGCAGCCCAGGATCTCACGCAGGGATTTTTTGCGGAACTACTGGAAAGGGAGTTGCTCGACAAGTTCGATTCAAACAAGGGCAGGCTGCGAACGTACCTGCGCGTTTGCGTGGACAGCTTTGTGATGAATGAAGACAAGGCCGGGCGGCGCCAGAAGCGTGGAGGAAGTGTCCCCCACGTCGCTCTCGATTTTGCCGCCGCGGAAGAGGAACTGGGCGCAACGGTGATCGATCCCGCGAAGATCGCCTCGCCGGAATCCCTCGAAGAGTTCTTCGAAAAAGAATGGGTGCGCAGCCTCTTTGCGCTGGCCGTCGAGGACTTGCGCGAATTATGCGAGCAGCGCGAACGCACTCGCACGTTTCATCTTTTCGAAGCGTACGACCTCGAGGGCAACGAGAAAAGTTCTTACGAGCAGCTGTCCAAAGACTACGGAATTTCTTTGACTGATGTGACAAATGCGCTGGCGTGGGCGCGCCGCGAGTTCCGAAAGATAGCGCTCGACCGTCTGCGCGAACTCTGCGCCAGCGAAGGGGAATTTCACCGCGAAGCGCGCGCCGCATTCGGCTGGGACGCAAAATGAAATTCCTTTCTGACGGCGCGCTCGAAAGATTGCGTGAAGGCGCTGATGTGCCAGACCTCGCGGGCACGCGTTATCGATTGCTCGATCGTATCGCGCGCGGGGGCATGGGCGTGGTGTATACCGCGGAGGACGAAAATCTCCAGCGGCGCGTGGCCCTGAAAGTACTCGACCTCCCCGGAAGAGACGGCGATTTCGCAAACCGGCTGATTCGCGAGGCCCGTGTGCTGGCCGCTCTCGAGCATCCTGGCATCGTGCCCGTTCACGACGTGGGAACTCTCNCGGACGGCCGCGTGTTCTACACGATGAAATTTGTGGAAGGGCAGCGGCTGGACAAATACATTGAATCCGTCGCCTCTTTCCCAGACCGTTTGCGGATTTTTCTCCGCATATGTGATGCGGTTGCGTTCGCCCACGCCCGCGGCGTCCTGCATCGCGACTTAAAACCAGCCAATATTATGGTCGGGCCGTTCGGTGAAGTGCTGGTGATGGACTGGGGCCTCGCCAAAATTCTGCGCAGGGAAGCCAGCGCCGGCGAACCCGATCCAGAAGTCACAGTTTTCGAAAAGCCTCAGCAGCATGCCTCCGCTGTCGCTGCCACCGAAATTTCTGTTGTAACCGGACACGGCACGGTCATGGGTACGCCGGGCTACATGTCGCCAGAGCAAGCGCGCGGCGACGTCGAACACTTGGACGCGCGCAGCGACATCTATTCTCTCGGTGCGCTGCTGCGATTTCTGCTTACCGGCCGGCCCGAAGCAGCTTCCAATTCGGGTGGTCCCCGCCTCGAAAAATCGTTGGCCGCCATTTGCACAAAGTCGACCTCTATGTCTCCCGCGGACCGCTATCCCAACGTTCAAGAGATGGCCCTGGATGTTTCGCGATACCTCGACGGCCTGGCAGTCGGCGCCCACCGCGAGAGCATTTTGGAGAAGGCCGCAAGATTCTACAGGCGCTACCGGTTCTTTATCCTGTTGATTGCAGCGTACTTGGCGATGCGGGTCCTGATTCTGCTTTTCATGCACCGGTAGACTTAAAGGAATTTGCAGATACGTTGTAAAGGACAGTAGAAAGACAGATCGCGACGGAGGAAACTGATGAATAAAGTGCTGCTGGGACTTCTGATTGGGGCCTTGCTGGGCGCAATCGACGGCGGGACAGCCTGGTTCACGCCCGCTGTTCGAGCGCAATTGGCGGGAATCATCTTTGGTTCGACGATCAAAGGATTGATCGCCGGAGTGGCAGCAGGCATTTTTGCGCGCAAGGTGAATTCCGTGCCGCTCGGTGTTCTATTCGGTCTAGCCGTGGGATTCGTGCTTGCCTTTCTCGTCGCCTATCTGCAGCACGGCTACTATTTCGAAATCATTTTGCCCGGCAGCATCGTTGGGATGATTGTAGGCTACGCCACGCAGCGGTATGGAGCCGGTCCGGCACCAGCCACACGTTAGCAAACAGTTCAGTGCTAAACGACAATTTCGTTCATAAACTTTAGGAGGAGAACCATGTCTCGAGTCATTCATTTTGAAATACCGGCGAGCGATCCTGAACGCGCATCGGCGTTCTACAAAAAAGTGTTCGGCTGGAAGATCGAGAAATGGCCGGGACCCATGGAGTATTGGATGGTGACCACAGGGGCGGACGGATCGCCAGGGATCAATGGCGGCCTCATGAAAAACACGGATGTCAAAACAACCACTAACACGATCGGAGTGGATTCCGTTGACGCCTCCGTGGAAGCGGTGACCAGGGCTGGTGGAAAACTGGTCATGCCGAAGACGGCGATTCCAACTGTCGGATACTTCGCCTACCTCACAGACACCGAGGGGAACCTTTTCGGCGTGATGCAGGCCGACAAGAATGCCAAATGAAATCTAGGCAACCCGCTGTACCCGGGCGCCCCGGTCTCACACGAGGGCGCCCTTTTTTGTCGTATCGCATGTAAAATACCGCGCATCGAACGACTGTTGTACATTGACTGGTCGGCGGGAGTGATGCGATGGGTTTTGCGGCGTTTGCAGGGCAAAAATATTTGAACCTTGAGACGTTCAAGAAAAATGGCGATGGCGTGAAGACGCCGGTGTGGTTTGCCCCGGACCCATCGGCCAGTCTCGATTCGAGCGCCGCGAAAATATACGCGTATACCATCGGCGTTTCCGGAAAAGTGAAACGAGTACGAAATAATCCCCGCGTGAAGATTGCGCCATGCGACATGAGGGGCCAATTGCTCGGCGAATGGGTCGAAGCGCGCGCCGAGATTATCAGCGGCGAAGACGCCGCCCGCGGAATCCAGTTGCTCAACAAGAAATATTTCCCTTGGAAACAGTTGCTGGCAGTTTTCGCTTCCTTGAGCAGGCGCGAAAGGATCGTCTTCGCGATCCGTCCGGCTTAAACCAGCTGGCGGTTCGCACTTGGCCTCCGGCGCTTCGGCCGGTAAAGATGCCGTCGCGCGAAGAATCTCAGTAGTTCAATTTCAAGGAAAACTGGATCTGCCGCGACGGCCCGGCAGTCTTGCTGATTACACCAAAGCCGCTGCCGAGAGCGATGTTGGAAGGCAATCCGAAATTCACTTCGTTGAAGATATTGAAGAACTCAGCTCGAAATTGCAGATTAGCAAGTTCGCCGTTCCCGCGATGGCCGAATGCGGTGTCCTTGATCAGCGCGATGTCAAAATCGCGGAACCCCGGGCCGCGAAACGTGTTGCGTCNAAGAGTTCCAAACCGGCCGTGGTTTGGCCCGGTGCCGCCGGGGATGTTGATGGGGATCCGAAAAAATGAGCTGTTTGCCAGNCCCATGCCAAAGTAGTCNTCTCGCACCGTGCGGCTAGTCGAAAAATTTGGCATCGCGAGTAGGTCGGGCCGATCCGCACCGCTCAAGCCCACCCCGGTTTGCTGGGTGCCAGAATAAACNGTGAACGGCGGCCCGGTCGTCAAAGTCGTGATGTCCAGGAGCTGCCACCCTTTAGTAAGCGTCATTCCCAGCGGGTGGAGAAAGCCNACGCGTTCCAATGGCAAGCGCTGAATCAAGCTCAGCGTGAATACGTGAGTCACATCAAAAGTGGAAGGGCCCTTGTCGGCTTTCGGATTAAAAGGGTCTTGGGGCAAGGTCTGCAAAGTAACACTGCCACTTCCGGAAATGCCGCCAGGCAGTGCGCTGGTGTCATCGATGCTTTTGGAAAACGTGTAGCTCGCCTGGAAACTGAGTCCCATTCGGGGAGTGTTCTGGCTTACCGATGTTTGCAACGCATGATAGCTGGAATGCGCATCGGTGCTCATCACCGATTCCGGACCGAATCCGCCGATGGCCTGGCCCGCCGAATTGAACTGCGTGAAGCGTGCAAACGCCGGGTCCGCACCTCCGTATCCATTTGGAGAGAAAACGTCAGCAAGATGCACGCCAACAGCGCCCACGTAGGAAGCACTCAACTTGACGCTTCCGATTTCCTGGTCGATGCCCAGNGTGTCCGTGCCGATGTAGCCNTTGCGTAGATGTGGATCGACGCTGATCGCCGAGAACAATTGAACTTGATTGCCGGGCGTGAGCGCCGCCAGATCGTTCTGGAATCGCTGCACATCCATAGGCATATTGGGAGGAAGGTTGCTGCTACTCCCGGACGAAAAGAGAGGCTTGCCCTGCGTGGTGTAGACCGGAGGAAGTGTGATCGGCACTACAGAATCCTGAAAGTTCAGCGGAACACCGGGTAGAGCGGTAACCAACGGCTGAAAGACAAACGGAAATGCGCCGGTCACATAATTTTCCAGCCAAAGGTTCGGCAGTATCGTGGTGATGGCGCCGCCAGCGTGCAGCGTTGTGTGCTTGNTCAGGCCGTAGTCCACCGATAGGCGCGGACCCCACCCGTTCCAATCCATCGCGTAGGGTGGCTGCGGATTGTAGACGTAAATTTGCCTTGTGCCGGGAGCGAAAAAATCCGCAATCTGGCCGCTTGGTCCAATCGGAATCGCCAGCGATGTCCGATGTTTCGCTTCATGAATCCGGCTGTTCACCTCGTAGCGCAGGCCATAGCTGACGCTCAATCGAGCCGTGGCTTTCCACGTATCCAGAAAGTAGAAATTGTATGCCTCGCGGCGGACCGCCGCTTCGTCAAACTTATCTCCTATTGGCGTCAGGCTTGCGGCCGCGGTCACCGTGTAGGAATAGGGTGTCGCCGTGAGGAGACCAGTCAGTGAATCAGGCAGCTTGTCTCCGGGATGGATATCATGCTGGCCGCTAGCGGACGGAATCGACACGGGCGAATAAGCCGTGCCTCCTCCAAACGTGTAGAGCCCGTTGGGATTCAATCCAAAAATCGTGGTATCGCGGTTGAAGCGCAATTCCGCGCCCCATTTCAAGGAATGGGTGCCGCGCGTATAGACCATATCTTGCTTGAATTGGAAGACGTTTCCATAGGAACCGAAAATAGATCCGTCGGCGGAATTGAAGCCTTCAAACAACCCATCGCCGAAGGCGATTGCGGGCTGCTTCTGGTTGCTGGTGATGAACAGCGGTGTGCTTCGAATGTAGCCCAGAGTAACCTGATAGCTGAAGTTCGGAGTGGGCGCGCGCGAATATTTTATTGCGGCATTTCGCTGGTGATCGAAGAACTTCACGCCAAAATCGGGATTAAGCGCGGTCTGATCCGGGTTTGTGGTTGGCCCGGTGACTTGATTGCGGCTGAAACGCAAGAATAGCGTGGCCTTTTCGGAAATCCGATGGTCGAGTCGCAACGAAACCTGATCCGTCCTCGTGGCAACTTTGGAAGATGTAGCGTAAGTACGCGCGCCAAATGCTCCCTGAGGATCGTTCGGCAAAGGATAACCAGCCAGCAGCGGCGCAACCTTGCCGCTCACGGGAACGGTAAGGGTATCGCCGCGAAAAGCGGTCGTGTCGATTCCCTGCCTCTCCGCCTGAGTCGGCACGGGGAACACCTGCGTTGTCCCTAGAACTTGCCGGAACCCCTGATATTCCGCGAAATAAAAAGTCTTTCCGCGGCCATCGTAAATATGCGGAATGAAGACCGGGCCGCCGTTGGTCACGCCGAATTCATTGCGCGCAAATGGCGGAAGACGCCGCGTGTCCAAGTCGCCCTTGTGGTCAAAGAAATTTCGCGCGTCGAATGCCGCATTGCGGACAAACTCGAACAGGCTGCCGTGCACCTGATTGCTGCCGGACTTGGTGATTACGTTCGTGAATCCCGCCGCGCCATGTCCCGTGTCCGCGGGCATCACGCCGGAACTCGACTGCACTTCTTGAATCGCATCCACGTTGAAGTTGGAAAATGTTGCGCCGCCAAGTTCCGGGTCGGTAGTGTCCGCTCCATCCATCGCGAAGACGGCGGCCGAACCGCGCTGGCCATTCACCGCAAATTGTTGTGTGAAATTCGCAGCGCCATTAGCATCCGTCATCGTTCCGGCGGCAAGGAGAAGTAGCTTGCTGAAGTCCCGTTCGTTCAGCGGCAGACTGGACACTTCTCCGGTTGAAAGATGTTCGCCGCCGCTGGCTTGGGGCAAAGCCGCATTCTCTGTGACCGCGACACGAGACTCTTGTCCCCGCCGCGTGAGTTGAAGACCGGATGTGCGCGCGCCACCGTCCTTGATAATCATGGGATCTGCGGCCGTCCAGATCTTACCCGCGGCACTTACCGTGATTGTGTAGGTGCCCGCCGCGACCGCGGTAAATGCGAACTCCCCGCCTGCGGAAGTTGTAGCGGAATAGTCACGCTTCCTATCCGCCGACACGAGCTTGACCGTCGCCATCCCCACGGCATTTCCCGCCGAGTCCCTTAGAATACCGCTCCATGAAGGTGCGGGAGTCGAATGCAAAGAAGGGATGAAAAGGAATACAAGAAACAGAAAGAAGGCGCGAGCCATTGCGCGGGACCTGGAGAGCATCGCGAATCATTATACCCGTGTTGATTTTGTCCACGATACTAGCCTGAGGTGGTGGCCATCGCCGTCAGGCGGGCGTTGGTATAGAATGGGCTAGTTCTCAAACCCATGAAGGAAATCCCAATGAAAAAACTCGCGTCGCAGCACGTTCGAATCACTTCACTGGTCTTCGCCTTATTGATCNTCGCTTCCGCNTACGCANTGGCGGCGGATGACAGTCCTTCATCGCTCCCGGCGCCACCNGTGGCAAAGAAAGTTCCCAAGACCACGGAGATCAACGGCCATGCGATGGTGGATAACTACTACTGGCTGCGCGACAAGAAAAATCCCGAAGTGAAAGCTTATCTGGAAGCTGAGAACTCATATACCGATGCGCTGATGAAGCCGACCGAGGGCCTGCAAAAGAAGCTTTACGACGAAATGTTGAGCCGCATCAAGGAAACCGACGTGGAGGTTCCTTACAAAGAAGG
>JGI25616J43925_10000854_pt1 | contig 11493 bp, 8 predicted proteins | sample GraSoi2013_100cm_FD_43925 | JGI IMG/M metagenome (IMG submission 43925) | reverse complement strand
AAGGCAAACAGGCTGCTAGCGGGATGCGTTACATCACAGTAACACTCAAAGTAGAGAATACACTCTCGCAGCTTGCAATCACTGGTTCGCCTTATGATTACATCCGTTTGAAATTTGACAATGCCACAGTTTCGCCAAAGAACTCTACTCTCCCCGTTGCTTTTAATGTAGGCGTATCTGGGCAAAGTGGCACGGTCAGTTTTCTTGTGCCCCAGAATACCCAGTCTTTTACGCTTATCCTGTTGCCGCAGCAACTGAGCGGTACTAGCCAGGCCTCAGCGGATTTTCAATTGGCGTCATAGTTACCGTGGGTAACTCTTCAGGTCTCCTCTCTGCTTGACTCCTCACTGCTTATGGCTGCTCACCCAGCTAGGGAGTAGGTGCGGGCTGTGCAGCCTGCGGCTGCACAGCCCGCACCTACTCCCTAGCTGGGTGAGCAGCCGCAGGCGGCGAGAAGTCCTGAATAATAACGATAAATTGACTATTTTATAGACATCCCTATTGCTGGCTGCTACAATAATGCGCGGTAACGGTTTATATAGTGTTTTGTAGTGGTCATCATTTATAGTTATTCTCAAAGGAGTGGATCTTTGGCACAGTTATCTTCCCGATTCTGCGCACAATGCGGCAGCCCAATAGAGGCAGGTCATCGTTTTTGTACGAGTTGCGGCGCGACAACAAGTGTCGAATCAAATGCTCTCACAGCATTAGCAACGAGCGATCAGGCTTCGCTACAAAGCCCATCGTCACCTGGTGCTGCTGTACCTCCAATGAACTTGAATGCTCCAGATTCAACAATAATGGCGCCNAACTTCACTCCAATTACGCCTAATAGGCCTATGTCTGCTGACACGCCAATTATCTACCCGGTGACGCCGAACGTTGCTGGGGTGACTTATTCCACAGTGCCAACGACTGGTAGACAGTTCTATACTCACGCGGCAGATGGAGAAATCATACCACCACCTCCTCCACCCGACTCCTATATTTCTCCATCTGAGCAGACAACGCCAACTCCTTATTACACCCCTCCTATGCCGGGCTCTTCCCCCATGCCACCGTATGCGCGAGCACCGAAACGCTCAAGAGGATGCCTGGTTGCGAGTGTAGTATTGCTGCTCGTGCTTGTGCTTGGCGGTACAGGTGTGTACTTTGCTGTCAGACATGGTGTAGGTAATGGCAAGCAGAGCGGCAAAGGTGCTCATGGGCAGCAAAGTACACCGAGTAGCAGTGGTGGCAATACTCCGAGTAGCAGTGGCAGCACCCCGAGCGGTAGCGTGCCTATTACAGAACAGTTAAATTTGAAGTTCACATACTCAAGTATCGACCTCACGCTTGTTTCCGTTCAGCAGGCGAGCAGTTTTTCAGATGATTCGAGCACCTCGCAGGGTGGGGTACGTGTTTCCATGCATGAATCGAATCCGACCACGAGGGGTGCCCCTTACGCATATGGTGATGTTGTCAGATTAGTTCTTCCTGATGGTTCGATAGTTCCTCCAAGTAACGAGAAGAATTTTGAAGCCCCCGCTGCGGGTGTTTCGCAGGATAACTGGATAGATTTTGCTGTGACCGCACAGAATATCGATCTGAGCAAGCTCATCCTTCGTTTAGGTGCGTCGAGCGAGAACCAGATGGATATTCCACTCGTTCCTAATGCTGATCTCAGTAAATATCAGCCGAAGACAGTTACGCCAAATACAAAGTTCCAATACGCTGGGATGAGCTGGACGTTGACTTCTGCTACTGAGAGTTTGAGTGCGAATGGTCAGCAGGCAAAAACAGGAATGGTCTATATAGTAGTCACCTTAAAGGCTGTTAATTCATCAGCGAGTGATTTTAGCGCTTATCCAGGTGATTATATACGCCTGAAATCTGGTGATACCACTGCTGCACCTGTTGACTTTACCTTTCCGGTAGGCGTTGCTTCTCAGGCTACTGGAATGGGAACGTTTTCCTTCACTGTGCCACAGGGAAGCACTTCGTTCAGGTTGTTGATGTTGGTGCGGCAAACAAGCCCACCGATTAACGCGGCTTCGGCAACCTTCCAAATCCGGTAGCATAGGTCCGGATACATTCAGGAGAGATACGATATCGTATCTCTCCTGCTATTTTTGGACTTTGTTCCAGGAACGAGGGTTGTCTAACATGCCCATCAATTTGCAAGTAGAGGATGCGTCTATCGGGGAGAAGGCTTTACTGACAATTCCGAAAGATCATTCCAGTATGAAACTGCCAGAGAGTTCACGCCGCAGGATCTCTTTTTCCTTTTCATCAAATACTCCAGGATTTGTGATAGGACCAGGCGATACAGGCATTTGCAAGGTGGATGCAGTCGAAAACTCGTCGAGCAAGGCTTCCTCCAGGAAGCCTGGTACGTCAGAGGATGCTAATGCGGGCTGACCCTCCGGCAATTCTTCCACTGTGATCTCCGTTGTAGGTAGCGGAGTTTCAAGTAACGAAGATGGTGAAGCATCACTTATGATCGCGGTTGTTTCTTGTAAAGAAAGTTCAGGCTCTGCTGCCGGAACGATTTCGGAAGAAACAGAAACGGGTTCACTTACCAGTGGGTAGCGTTCTCCGAGGATTTCAACGAAAATACCGCGACCTTCACGTAGATCAGCAAGCTGGAGGTGAAGCTCATCATTCTCGGTTTGTAAATCTTCTAAAAGTTGCTTTTGTTTGAGCAATTCTTGCATAATTTGCTCAAAACTACTGCCACTCATTTTCATACAACCTCCTTTAGAATAGAGCATCATTCACAATTTGACACTGAAAAGTCTCTGCCACCAAGCACGCGAGTGTATTCTCCTTCATAGATGAACGTAGTTTCTGCCTATCTTGAGTATAAAACGTGCCAATTTAACTAAAGTAACAATAGATGTGGTAATCGACTGCTTATGTAGCATTTAAAATAGTCTTTTCACAGCCATTCAAGCTATTTCTGAATTTTTGCTGGATATGGACGAGATCTTCAAAAAGGGAGTTCTTTCCTTGCCTGGACTATATGGCTATGTTACACTATGCATAGTTTTGTTGACGACAATTAATGGGTGTCAACCGTGTTNATAAATAAAGAGAAAATCTTTCCTCACCTTTGATNAAGGGATTGGTATGGCGCAGGAACCTGTCACACAAGAAGCTTCAAAAGGNACTACCGAAGCAGAGCATAACCAGAGTAAAAATCTGCTTGGTCCTCTTCTCTGCTGGGCGGTNGTCTTTGCTGATATCGGCACTTCAGTCTATTACGTTCCCGGTATCCTCTATGGTACCGAAGGGATCACCACGCTGGCGGGGTTCTTTGTATTCTTGACAATGTCGGTATTTGTGCTGCTCACGTTGAAATATGCAGAGGTATCTCACCGTTTCCCGCAGGGCGGTGGCGTCGTGACTGTAGCGGCGCAAGCCATGAATCACTGGGTTGGGGCATTGGGTGGGATGTTTATCCTGGTNGATTACTTTCTTACGGCTGCTATCAGTTGTCTATCAGGAATCCTCTATTTTAGTGTTGTTNTTCCTGCACTAGGGCCGATCGCTTTATGGATAACNATTGTTGTGCTGGTTTTACTNGGTATTCTCAACTGGGTTGGTATTAGTGAAAGTGCGAAAGTGAGCCTGGTGGGAGCTATCATCGCNTTTTTGAGCGATATCGCTATCCTTGTAACAGTCTTTACGCATATTTCTTTCGGGGAATTCTTATCGCTCTTCCCCAGGATGTTTCAGAACCATTCCCTGGCACCAACTTCCATTCTAATAGGATTCGCAGCCTCGTTCCTGGCATTTTCGGGCCTGGAGAGTATCTCGCAACTCTCACCTGTGATGAAGTTACCGCGCAAGAAGGTCGCTGGTATGGCGCTTTTATTGGTCATACTAACAATAGGACTGACAAGCCCCCTATTGACGCTGCTCTCGACAATCTTGCTGCAGCCTGAGGCTGCTGATCCTGTGAAGAATGCCCAGCTCATCTCATTACTTGCCGGTCACTGGGGAAGTATCATATTGCAGACAGAAGTGGCTGTGAGTGCCAGTGCCTTGCTGGTATTTGCCAGCAATACAGCAATCATAGGCTCCTATCATGTATTTATGGCGCTCTCNCGTATGGAGTTCTTTCCCGCTTTTGTCCTGAAACGAAATAAGCTACGTGGCACGCCTCAATANTCGATTGCCCTNTCTACAGGTATACCAATTATAGTGTTGCTGCTAGTGAATGGGAACATCGCTTTGCTCGGCGACATGTACGCCTTTGGGCTCCTGGGAGCCTTTTCGCTGACCTGCCTGGGATTGGATATTGTGCGTTACCGTGAACGCAAGTCAGCACGGGCTATAGCCGCGCACTTACCGGGTGGTGATGGCATGGTACGGGCATCGCCTAACCAGGTGCTGCACAAGGTGACGGAACTCACTCAAGAGGTTGAGCATACAAATGGTCCTGCAGTCGCTAGCGGACTGGACCCGGAAAATATTGCCATGCTCGCTGCCCCTGAGCGTAGTTGGCGCAAGAGGTTATATGATCTGTGGTATAATCTCGATTTCTGGTTGGGTGTACTTACCACTTTTCTGGTGATACTTGCCTGGTCTACCAACCTGGTAGCGAAGCACCTGGCAACGCTCTTTGGTGGGACTGTATCAGCTCTGGGCATGGCTGTAGCTTATATAAATTATACCCGCTACAAACGACGGGGTCAGTTACCTGTCGTGACGACAGGTATCGANGGACGTTTGCCCGGTTCGATTCTGGCGGTGCTTACGCCTAATAATCCACATAATGAAGCTGTAGTACGTAGTGCTATTAATAATGCGGATGGAAATCCTGTGGTGTTTTTATATGTAGGTGAGCCGAAAACACGGCGNCCTCCACGCATGTTTGAATTTGTTGATCCCTATCATGATGATCCTCAGGCCAAGAAGACCTTCGGCAGAGCTGAAANTATAGCNCAGAAGTCTAAAATTGCTCGTCGGTATCTGTACCGGCAGCAACGACCTGGNGTGGTTGCGAATGTGTGGCAGGTAGTTCATCCTCGTGATACCGTGGTCGCTGCTGAGGAAGCCCCTGAAGTTGCAGATGTGAATCCAGATCGTATCCGCTACGAGTTGACACCAGGCGGTAAAGTAGCACATCTCCTTAAACGCTGGTAGCGTCAGGAATACGCCTTTGGAAAAGGCATTGCATCCCTGTATCACCTTGCCAGAACAGTAGTGCACCAGTATAATTAACGAAAGCCTTATTCCAGGCGAACGTACATATGCAGGCTCGCTGGCGTCCGAGAGAGGGGGTATACATGGAAGTTACTGATAACCCTGGAGGGATTGCTGCCATTAGCCCCTCGGGTGCCGCTCCGCAGCGGCATGTTTCCCTCTTCGAGCAGATTAACATTAATGCCTTCTGGATTGCGAACAACTTTCATTGGCAAGCTCTATTGGCTATCGTTATTCCAAGCATGGTGGTAAAGTTCCTTGGTGATGCCAATAAGGACGTTAACCTGGCATTAGTGGTTATTTGGGGAACACTGGTCGCTGTTGTGGTGAATCCGCTTATCGGTGCGATCTCCGACTACGCCACGTTCCGTATGGGGCGGCGACGTCCGTTCCTGATTGCCGGTACGGTGTTCAATGTCGTCGTGCTGGTACTTTTTGCCTTCGCTCCTCGTTGGTTTTCTTCTACTGCTCTACTCATTACGTTTATCATATTATTTCTCCTGTTACAGTTTACCAACAACATCGCGAATTCTCCCTGGAGCGCAATCATCGCAGACAACGTACCGGAACATCAACGTGGCCTCACTGCNGGGTTCTTTGGTCTCTTTACGCTACTTGGTACGATTCTCGGGTCGGTGGTTGCTGGCATCATCGTCAACAAGAATGATCCGCTTCCGGTCTATCAGAATGAGATCGTGCGGATTTTTCTGCTGATTGCCGTTGTGCAAATCGTGTTTGTGATTTACACCGTATTTACTGTCAAAGAGACGCCGCTACCTCCTGAGAAGCGCATCCGTATTCAAGTTAGCGTGTTCCTGAAAAGGTTCTTCTTCAAGCCGACTACCTACCCTGATCTCTCGTGGGTGCTGTTGGCGCGTTTACTGGTGATGATGGGAATCTGGGGTATCTTCTATTTTCTGCAGTACTATTTCGATGATGTACTGGGCGGGCCGGGAGTGAGGACCATCATTTTCAATACCAGGTTCTCCGGCGAAGCTTTCTCCGGCACACTTTTTCTGCCTGCACTCCTGCTCACCGCTCTACCAACCTCGATTATCGCCGGTTGGGTCTCGGATCACTGGGGACGCAAGATTATGGTGTACCTCTCCGGGATCATGATGACTATTGTGTGTATTCTTTTTATTACCTGGCAGAGCCAGTTCGGAGCGTTGATAGCCGGAGCATTTTTCGGGATCGGATACGGAGCATATACCAGTGTGGACTGGGCTCTGGCAGCTGATGCATTGCCGCCAACTGATCAAGCCGGCAAATTCCTGGGCATATGGTCAGCGATGGGTATTCTGCCACAGGTCATAGGCATTAGTATCGGTGCTGTGATACTACAAGCCCTGCGCGGTATCCCCAATCATTTTGGCTATATTTCGCTTTTCGTGATAACAATTCTATATTTTGGCCTGGGTACACTGGTTATTCGACAGGTAAAAAGTGTCAAATAAGCTCGTCACTACCGGCGATGAGCTTAGTCGCTCCTATCACCCTCGAGAAAGAGCCTGTCAGGGCGTGCATTTTTTGTGCCGGTGCGAGTAAGAGATACATCGACCCGCCGACGGTCAATCGTATTTTCTGAGCGTTTGACCAATCCCTTGCGTTCAAGACGAACGACAGCTTTTGTTGCTGCTGCAGAACTCACACCCAGGGCAGATGCAATTTGCCCTACCGACCAACGATCGCTGTTTGACAGAAGTGTAAGCACTTCACGCTGACGAGCTGTCATAGTGATAGATCCCTGATTTGCTAATGCCTCCTGGGGCGATGTTTTCAATGGTGCCACTGCTATTCCCTTTCATTCGAGGATAGGAAGAACTCTGTGCTTTGTACGAATCATTCTCAAAAAAAGTGTCAAGCATACACAGACGCCGGCAAAGGGGTGAATCGGCCGATTCACCCCTTTGCCGGCGTCTGTGTATGCTTGACACTAACAGTTGTCAAAGCAGCTTAAGCGAAACGGAGCTACTTAATCCCAGTTCTCTACTCCAACATCTACGCCCAGGCTCTCAAGCCAGCGCTCCAGGTCAANTGCGGCGCGNCAGCCGTCACCGGCGGCAGTNACTGCCTGGCGATAGCGATGATCGGTCACATCTCCTGCCGCAAAGACACCCGGAATGTTGGTCATGGTGTGCTCNATTGGTACGATGTANCCGGCTCTATCCATCTCGATGACACCCTTGAACAGGTCGGTATTAGGCTTATGCCCGATAGCCAGGAACAATCCCTGTACNGGCACTATGCCCTCTTCGCCTGTCTTCACATCGCGCAGTCGTAAACCCGTAACTTCATCTTCACCTAGAACTTCCGTGACGTCCGCGTTCCAGATAAAGCTAATTTTGGGGTTCTTAAAAGCGCGGTCCTGCATAATCTTGCTGGCACGTAAGCTATCGCGGCGGTGAATTAAAGTCACATGGTTGGCATAGCGGGTCAGGAAGATTGCCTCCTCCAGGGCTGTATCACCACCACCGACAACTGCTACATCTTTATTCTTAAAGAAAAAGCCATCGCAGGTAGCACAGGCACTCACGCCACGCCCTTGCAAGCGTTGTTCGCTTGGCAGACCCAGCCACTTGGCGCTGGCACCAGTAGCGATGATGATAGTTCGAGCCAGGTATTCCCCTGAATCCGTTGTGATTTTGAATGGGCGCCTGCTGAAGTCAATCTCGTTTACATCTTCAGGGATCATCTCTGTACCGAAACGACGTGCCTGCGCCTCAAATTTCTCCATCATCGGAGGACCGAGTATACCCTCTTCAAAACCAGGGTAGTTCTCCACATCACTGGTGAGCATCAATTGACCACCCACCTGATAGCCCTGAAACATGAGTACGGAAAGGTTAGCACGTGAGGCATAGATCGCCGCAGTGTAGCCCGCTGGTCCAGAGCCAATGATGATAACGTCATATAATTTTGCCATAATAGGGTGGTTCCTCACTTCTCCGTCAACTTGTTGTTTCTGCTTATAGTAACACAAAAAAAGTTGATTTTATGCCCTGGCAGTATATTGTACCCGCTTGTCCGGACTATGGGGCCAAGAAGTGTGGTATGCCCTGGCTATGTAAGACGTGTAACGGCCCGCTGGCGTAGAAATAGCCGAGGACATTGAGGATTGTAATTACTACAAAGCCAATGAGGCTGAGTGCAATAAGAGTGCGATCAATCTGGCGAGCATGTAATTCAGTTAACCAGGTGCGCTTGCCTATGCCAAAACAGCGCAACTCCATTGCGTTGATGATGTCCTCTGCTCCCAGAATAGAGCCTATGACTACGGGCACAATCATTGGTGCCAAACGCGCAATCTTGCCGAAAATCCCTCCACGTAACTTGTCGATCTCAAAGCCACGAGCCCGCTGCGCGTCGAGCGTCGTGCCAAAATCGCGCAAGATGGTCGGCAGAAAACGGAATGAAAGATCAACTGCATATGAAAATTTGTCTGGTAAGCCCATGTATTTGAAAGCTACACCATAGAGATCAGGAGCAGTAGTATAAGAAATTGGCACGGCAAATAGTGCAATACTGAAGAAGCGCATAGCTTGTGAAAGCATAAACGTAATGCTCTGGACGCTAAAGATCAATGGTGCCGGGCCAATAAACGGAAATCCTCGTTTGAGTCCCAAAAATGGGAGGCTGAAGAGAATATGTTGATGGGTGAGATCTACTCCCTGTACCACAGCCCCGCCAGAGATGAAATAGTTCACAAACGTCAAAATTGTTACGAAGACAATGATGAANCTCCAGGTTTGCTTCGTTTCTGACCATTTAAGATGAGCCTGGCTATAATAGAAAANCGCAATGATCAGAGCAGTCAGTACAACCCAGAAATTTGATGTTTGTACCACAGTGAGACTAAAGATTAAGAGCAGAAGAACCTTGGTTCTTGGGTCCAATCGATGGATAAGTGAGTCTCGTTTAACATAAGGAAAGTTGATTAGCATGATAGTTCCCTGGAAGTAGGGAGAGTGAGAAGCAGGTAATTTCTTTCCTACTTCACACCCTCTCTGTTTTAAACTACCTGACTATGCACGTCCCCTGCGTATCAAGGCTGTATTGTAAATGACAAGAAGGATGGGAAGAAGGATCAAGCCATTGACAAGATCCGTTCCTGCTGCGGCAACTAATTCGCTTGTTGACCCGGCCACGGTCAACTTATAGACCAGGATATCGCTGTAAGCAGCCATAGCGATACCGACCACTATTCCAACGGCGCTGAAAATCTCTGCAATAATGATATTGCGGGTATTATTGTAGCGCCCCCAGGTCATATACACAGCAAGGCCGGCGATGAGGCCGATAAGACCATTACCAAGTTCCCAAAACCATACAATACCGTAGCCAGAGATCAAGTCACCGATGGTATTGCCNATGGCACCTGCGAAAAATCCAACTACTGGACCGAAGACGGCGCCAAAGAATAAAGGAATGACGATAGCCGGACGCAGTGAGACATTACCGGCGCTGGGAATCGATATCAGGTTAGTTGGAAGGCTCAGGCCAGCATAGAGGGCCGCACCCAGAGCCATATAGACCACCTGGCGTACACCTACGCCCCATATCTGTGAAGCTGAACGTCTTTCTGTTACTGCCATTAATGTTACTCCTTTCTGACAGTTGACCGATAGAAAAGAGAAAGCGAAACGTAAGAAGAAAATGTGAAGCTTGCACCTCCTCTCGTATCTGGCCAGGTCTAGGCGACCGCATTACGTTGAGCCAGTAAGTAATGGAGCAGAGAGGTGGGACGCAAGTTACACTGCTCCAGCAATGCCGGATCAGCAAGTACCTGCAATGGCGGTCCATCTCCCACCAGCCTGCCTTCCTTCAAAAGCAAAACACGTTGCGTGAATCGCAGCGCGAGGTCGAGATCATGGGTGATAAAGAGCAGAACTTCCAGTTCGGGCAAGCTGCGCAAGTATTCCATAAAGGAGATGTAAGAGCGAAAGTCCTGCCCGGCCGTTGGCTCGTCAAGCAGCAGAATTTTGCCGCGCATAGAGAGTATGGAGGCGATAGTTACGCGCTTCTGTTGTCCAAAACTCAGCGCGTAAGGTGAGCGCGCATCGAACTCCGCGATATCCAAGGCCTTTTCTGCCTCATGTACTGCTGTTTTGATGCGCTCAGGAGAAAACCGGAGGTTTTCTGGTCCGAAACTCACCTCTTTGTACACCGTTGGGGCAAAAAGCATGGCACCGGGGTTCTGGAAGACGTATCCGATGCGTGATGCCAGTTGCGCGACGCTCAAATTGCGTGTTTTTTCTCCATAGAGCCGTACTGCGCCTTTCGTTGGTCTGAGCAAGCCCAGCGCCTGTTTAACCAGCGTGGTTTTGCCAGAACCGTTAGGGCCTAACAGCGCGATAGTCTCGCCACGTCGTACCCGGCAGGAGATGCCGTGCAGAACCTCCTCTGAGTACGAGTTGTAGCGAAAATACACGTCTTCAAATTCAAGAATTGGTTCGTTTGTTGATGTATTGCCGTCTTGCCCGGTAGTGATCGGCCGGATGAGCAGGTTCCGCACTTGTATAGGATCAATGAGCGTGCGCAATGTAGACTCGATGGGCAATTTGATCTGGGTTGGGTCTGCTATATCGAGAAATTTCGCAGTATCGCCGAAGAACACCTGGCGGCCATCACGCATGAGTAGCACTTTATCCGGTTTGAGGCGTAGCGCCTCCTCAACGCGATGCTCGACGATAATGACGGTGCTGCCTTTTGCCAGTAAGTTTGTGATGAGTTCTTCTAATTCGTCCACTGCTCGTGAGTCCAGGTTGGCAAACGGCTCATCGAACAAGAAGATCGAGGGCTGCATCACCAGAATGCCTGCGGCTGCAACCTGTTGGCGCTGACCACCCGAGAGTGTGAAGGTCGCTTGCCCCTGGTAGTGTTCCAGGTGCAGTTGCAGGAGGACATCCGAAATACGTTGACGCATTTCTGCACGCGGCATGCCCAGATTTTCCATGCCAAAGGCGATCTCTTGCTCTACGGTGCTGCCAATGATCTGCTTGTCGGGGTCCTGCAGCATAGTACCAACCTGTTGCGCAAGATCACGTAATGAGAGGCCCGTAATCGAGTTCCCGTGAAGCTGGATTTCACCGCTAAGTGCCCCTTTATAGCTATTTGGGATGAGTCCATTGAGGCATTTTAGCAGGGTACTTTTACCACAACCGCTTGGGCCTGCGATGAGCATGAGTTTGCCAGCGGGCAAGGTGAAGGAAATATCTTCGATGGCCTGCGCAGGCTCGAGTAGTTCTTCTGCTGGTGTACTTGCCGTTCGTTTTGGTTGGGGTTCGTCATCCAGAGAGT
>JGI25616J43925_10000852_pt1 | contig 11509 bp, 11 predicted proteins | sample GraSoi2013_100cm_FD_43925 | JGI IMG/M metagenome (IMG submission 43925) | reverse complement strand
CAGGGCCGACAGATCCGGGGACGACACGAACGGCGTGCGGTCGACGCGCCCGGCGATCGCCGCCGCGGCCGCGCCAACGGTCAGCGCTCCCATCGCGACGGTGGCGCTCACGAGGTNACCGCGCCCTCGGACGCCGAGCCGACGAGCTTCGCGTACTTCGCGAGCGCGCCGGTGCGATAGCGCGGCTCGGGCGCGCGCCATGCTGAGCGGCGCGTTGCGAGCTCGGCGGCGTCGACGTCGAGGTCGATCCGCCGCTTCGACACGTCGATCGTGATGCGGTCGCCGTCGGTGACGAGACCCAGCGGCCCGCCGACGGCCGCCTCCGGCGCGACGTGGCCGACGACGATGCCGTGGGTCGCGCCGCTGAAGCGTCCGTCGGTGACGAGCGCGACCTTGTCCCCGAGCCCGGCGCCCACGAGCGCGCCCGTGACCGCGAGCATCTCGCGCATCCCGGGCCCGCCCTTCGGACCCTCGTAGCGGATGACGACGATGTCGCCGGCGACGATGCGTCCGTCCTCGACCGCGGCGAACGCGTCCTCCTCGCGGTCGAAGACCTTGGCGGTGTACGTGCGGGTCGGCGTGTCGTGGCCCGCGACCTTCGTGACGCACCCATCGGGAGCGAGCGAGCCGCGGAGGATCACGAGGCCGCCGCTCTTCGCCAGCGGTGTCGCCAGCGGACGCACGACCTGCTGTTGCGCGGTCTCGCGCGCCGCGCGCGCCTCCTCGCCGATGGTCCGGCCGGTGACGGTCTTCGCCTCCTGCTTCAGGAGCCCGGCCTCCTGAAGCCGCTGCAGGACGAGCATGATCCCGCCGGCGCGGTCCATGTCCGGTCCGGTGAAGCGACCCCACGGCTTCATGTCCGCGAGGAGCGGCGTCCGCGCGCTGATCCGATCGAAATCGTCGATGCCGATGTCGACCTTCGCCTCGCGCGCGACCGCGAGCAGATGCAGCACCGCGTTCGTCGAGCCGCCGGTCGCCATCACGGCCGCGACCGCGTTCTCGATCGCGTCGCGGGTGATGATCGACGACGGACGTACGTCGGACCCGAGCAGCCGCATGACCAGCCGGCCGGCCTCGCGCGCGACCTCCTGGCGCCTGGCGTCGAGCGCGGGCACGCCGCTCGAGCCGGCGGGCGAGATGCCCATCGCCTCGAACGCCGTCGCCATCGTGTTGGCGGTGAACTGGCCGCCGCAGGCGCCCGCACCGGGACAGGCGACCTTCTCGAGCTCGAGGAGCGCGGCATCGGTCATCTTTCCGGCGTTGTGCGCGCCCACGGCTTCGAAGACGTCGCCGATCGTCACGTCACGCCCCTCGAACCGGCCGGGCATGATCGAGCCGCCGTAGAGCATCAGCCCGGGGACGTCGAGGCGCGCGAGGGCCATGACGCATCCGGGGATCGTCTTGTCGCAGCCCGAGATCGCGACGAGCGCGTCGAGCTGATGACCGCGCACGACGAGCTCGATGCTGTCCGCCACGATCTCCCGTGAGACCAGCGATGCCTTCATGCCCTCGGTGCCCATCGCGATGCCGTCGGACACCGCGATGGTGTTGCACTCGACCGGCGTGCCACCGGCCTCGCGGATGCCCTCCTTCACCCACTCCGCGATGCGCCGCAGGTGCACGGTGCAGGGCATGATCTCGATCCAGCTGTGCGCGACGCCGATGAGCGGCCGCGTGAAGTCGTCGTCGGTATAGCCGGCGCCCCGCATCATCGCGCGCGCGGGCGCGCGGTTCGGACCGTCGATCATGACGTGGCTGCGCTGCCGGGTCGGCGGAGTCATGCGACCGGCTGGGTGTCGAGGTGCGGCGCCGATGGCCGCTCGGAGGCACCGGGATGGAGCCGCCGGAAGGCGCCGACGACGGCCTTCAGCGACGCGGTGAGCACGCTCTCGTGCACGCCGACGCCCCAGCGCACGTTGCCGTCGCCGTCGCGCGCTTCGACGTACGCGATCGCGGCCGCGTCGGTGCCGGCGCCGACGGCGTGCTCGCTGAAGTCGAGCACCTCGATCGGCACGTCGAACTCGCTCCGCAGCGCGTGGACGAGCGCGGCGACCGGGCCGTTGCCCTTGCCGTACACCGTGCGGTCGCGCCCGTTCACCTGCAGCCGCGCGACGAGCGTGGTGCTCGTCTCGAGCGTCGAGGTCTCATAGGTCACGAGGTCGATCGTTGGGAGCGTGGGCACGTACTCGGCGGAGAACGCCGCCCACAGCTCCGCGGGCGTGATCTCGGTGCCGGTGTCCTCGGCGATCTTCTGGATCCGCCCGGAGAACTCGATCTGCAGGCGGCGCGGCAGGTCGAGACCGTGCTCGGCCTTCATGATGTAGGCAACGCCGCCCTTCCCCGACTGGCTGTTCACGCGGATCACGGCCTCGTAGCTCCGGCCGACGTGCTTCGGGTCGATGGGCAGGTACGGGACGTCCCACGTCGCGTAATCCGCCGGAAGCGCCTCGAGGCCCTTCTTGATCGCGTCCTGGTGCGATCCGGAGAACGCCGTGTACACGAGGTCGCCGACGTACGGATGGCGCGGATGGATCGGCAGCCGCGTCGCGTGCTCGGCGACGCGGCGCAGCGCGTCGATGTCGCTGATGTCGAGACGCGGGTCCACGCCCTGGCTGAACAGGTTGAGCGCGAGCGTCACGAGGTCCACGTTCCCGGTGCGCTCGCCGTTCCCGAAGAGCGTGCCCTCGATGCGCTCCGCGCCCGCCAGCACGGCCAGCTCGGCGGCGGCGACCGCGGTGCCGCGGTCGTTGTGCGGGTGCAGCGAGAGGANGACGCTGTCGCGGCGCGGGACCGNGCGNCCGAACCANTCGATGACGTCGGCGTACACGTTCGGCGTGTACATCTCGACCGTGGCCGGGAGATTGAGCACGAGCCTGCGATCCGGCGCCGGCTCGAGGACGTCCATGACCGCGGTGCAGATGTCGATCGCGTAGTCGGGCTCGGTGCCGCTGAAGCTCTCGGGCGAGTACTCGTACCGCACGACCGTGCCGGGGAGCGTGCGCTCGAGACCCTTACAGATGCGCGCGGTGTCGACCGCGATCTTCGTGATCCCGGGCTTCTCCTCGCGGAACACGACCCGCCGCTGGCAGACCGAGGTCGAGTTGTAGAAGTGCACGATCGCGCGCGGCGCGCCGGCGAGCGACGCGAAGGTGCGCTCGATGAGCTCCGGGCGGCACTGCGTGAGGACCTGGATCGTGACGTCCTCGGGGATGAGGTCCCGCTCCACGAGCAGCCGGATGAAGTCGTAGTCGGGCTGCGACGCCGCGGGGAAGCCGACCTCGATCTCCGTGAAGCCCATCCCGACGAGCGCGTTCCAGAGCTGCAGCTTGCGTGCGGGGTCCATCGGATCGATGAGCGCCTGGTTCCCGTCGCGCAGGTCGACCGAGCACCACAGCGGCGCGTGTTCGATCGTGCGCGCCGGCCACGAGCGATCGGGAAGCCCGCCGGGAAGCGGCCGGAACGGCCGGTACTTCCCGAACGGCATCGCGCGGGGTCGCGCGTTCGGCGGGGGCACGCCTAGATCCACATCGGCAGGTCGGTATCCGGATGGCCGTAGGCCTCGACGCAGATGGTCATGAGCTGGATGTCGGTGAGCTCCTCCGGCACGAAGCCGTATCGCGTCACCAGCGAATGCGCGCGGTGCAGCTGCTCCTCGCCGAAGCGAAAGCCGAGCCGGGCCAGGCGCTCGCGGAACGAGTCCACTACGCGACCACCGCCGGCTCGCGCGTTGGCTTCCTGTCCGGGGCCGGCGTCGCCGGCTGGCCGAACTCACGGCGCGGAAGCCATGGCATCATCGCGCGGAGCGACCGGCCGACCCGCTCGATCTGCGAGTCCTGCTCCTTCGCCCGCGTCGCGAGCAGCTCGGGTGCGCCCGCGCGCGCCTCCGCGATCCACCGCTTGGCGAAGCTGCCGTCCTTGATCTCGGCGAGGACGTCGCGCATGGTCTGCCGCACGCGCTCGTCGATGACGCGTTTGCCCGACACGTAGTCGCCGTACTCGGCCGTGTCGCTCACGGAATAGCGCATGTACGAGAGCCCGCCCTCGTACATGAGGTCGACGATGAGCTTCATCTCGTTCAGGCATTCGAAGTACGCGATCTCAGGCTGGTAGCCGGCTTCGACGAGGGTTTCGAAGCCGGCCTTCACCAGCTCGGAGATGCCACCGCAGAGGACGGTCTGCTCGCCGAACAGGTCGGTCTCGACCTCTTCCGCGAACGTCGTCTCGATCACCCCGGCGCGGGTCGACCCGACGGCCCGGGCGTACGCGAGCGCGGTCTTCTTCGCCTGGCCGCTCGCGTCCTGGTGCACCGCGACGAGCGCCGGCACGCCCTTGCCCTCGGCGAAGAGCTCTCGCATCCGATGACCCGGCGCCTTCGGCGCGATAAGGACCACGTCGATGTCGGGCGACGCGACGATCTCCTTGAAGTGGACCGAGAACGCGTGCGCGACGACGAGCGTGCGGCCCTTCCCGAGGGACGGCGCGATCTTCTCGTAGATCGCGCGGTGCTTCGGGTCCGGCGCGAGGATCACGATCACGTCGGCATTGCGCGCGGCGTCCGCGACCTCGCGGACGTCGAAGCCGTCGCGCTCCGCGGTCGCCCAGCTCTTGCTGCCTTCGGCGAGCCCGATCACGACCGAGCACCCGCTGTCGCGCAGGTTCTGGGCGTGGGCGTGGCCCTGGCTCCCGTAGCCGATCACCGCGATGGTCTTGCCCGCGAGGGCCCGCGGGTCCGCGTCCGTGTCGTAGTAGATGGTGGCCATCTCTTCCTCCGCTGTTACTGGTGCTGCTCGTCCGGGCTGAGCCGCGCGTGGCGAACGTCGATGAGCGACGTGAACTGGCTGAGCGCGAGCGCCGCTTCCTTCGGTACGGCACCGGCGCGGATGCGGACGGTCCAGCGACCCTCGCCGGCATCGTCCGCCTGGAACGATCGCAGGCCGAGGTGCCTGCGGCGCACGACCGAGAGCACGCGCTCGATCGCGCCGGGCACCGCGTCCACGGTGAGCTCGAACGTGTGCTGCGGCTCGGTCACGACGCCGGCTCCTCGATGAAGTCGGCGTTCGCGCCGCCCGGCGGAACGATCGGCCACACGTTGGCCTCGCGCTCGATGCGGATGTCCAGCACGACCGGGCCGGGGTGCGCCTTCGCGCGCGAGAGCGCCGGGCCCAGGTCCGTGCGCCGCTCGACGCACATCCCGAGCACGCCGTACGCGTCGGCGAGCTTCACGTAATCCGGGCTGCTGATCGGCGTCTGCGAGATGCGGCCGTCGTGGAACAGCTGCTGCCACTGCCGGACCATGCCGAGGTATCCGTTGTTCATGATGGCGAGCTTCACCGGCGCGCTCTCCTGCACCGCGGTGCCGAGCTCGTGGATGGTCATCTGCGCGCCGCCGTCCCCGGCGATCGCCCAGACCTCGGACGACGGCCGCCCCATCTGGGCACCGATCGCGGCGGGCAGGGCGTAACCCATCGCGCCAAGACCGCCCGAGGTGAGGAAGCGGTCCGGCTCGGTGAGCCGGAGATGCTGGGCGGCCCACATCTGGTGCTGGCCGACATCGGCGACGAAGTACGCGTCCTCGCTCGCCGCCGCGCGGATGGCGCGGATCACCAGACGAGGCGGGAGCTCGACGCGCTGCTCGTACTCGGCGACGCGCGGCTTCCGGCGATCGCCGTCGAGCCGCGTGCGCCACTCCGGCCGCGTCGAGCGCTCGAGACGAGCCGCGAGCGCGAACAGCACCGCGCCGGCGTCGGCGACGATGCCGATCGCCGTCGGCACGTTCTTCCCGATCTGGGTCGCATCGATGTCCGCGTGGATGATCTTCGCGTTCGGTGCGAATGCCGCGATCTTNCCGGTGACCCGGTCGTCGAATCGCAGCCCGACACCGAGGATGACGTCCGCGTCNTTGACCATGCGGTTCGCCCGCGCGCTGCCATGCATGCCCAGCATCCCGGCGGCGAGCGGATGCTCCTCCGAGATCGCGCCGATGCCGAGCAGCGTCGTGACGACCGGTGCGTCGATCCGTTCCGCGAGCGTGCGCAGCTCGGCGTGAGCGCGCCCGAGACGGACGCCCTGGCCCGCGATGATCACCGGACGCGATGCGGCGGCGAGGAGCGCCGCCGCGCGATCGAGCTCGGCCGCATCGGCGCCCGGGACCGGCAGCGCGCGCGCGCCGTTCGTCGCTCCGCGGGTCGCCATGGTGTGCAGCTGGATGTCCTTCGGGATGTCGACGAGGACCGGGCCGGGCCGGCCGCCGCGCGCGATCGCGAAGGCGCGGTGGATCGCGGGCTCGATGTCGTCGACCGACTGGACGAGGATCGAGTGCTTCGTGACCGGGCCGACCATCCCGAGCACGTCGGTCTCCTGGAACGCGTCGCGGCCCATGAGCGGCGTCGACACCTGGCCGGTGATCGCGACGACCGGGACGCTGTCCATGTAGGCGCACGCGAGCCCGGTGACGAGGTTCGTCGCACCGGGGCCGGACGTCGCGACGCACACGCCGACCCGGCCCGTCGCGCGCGCGTACCCGTCGGCCATGTGCGCGGCGCCCTGCTCGTGCCGCACGAGGACGTGGTGGACGCCGGGATGATCGGGGAGCGCGTCGTACATCGGCAGGCACGCGCCGCCCGGATAGCCGAACACGATGTTCGCCCCGGCCGTCTCGAGCGCGCGCCACACGAGGTCGGCGCCGCGCTGCGTGACCGCGTCCGCNTCCTGGATCGTCGGCTTCGCCATCGTCGCCATGTCTGCGGGCCTCCCTCTCTCGAAATAGAAAGAGGCCTCCCGTTGCCGGNAGGCCTCAGTGATCCTGGTGTGTGGTGTGTGTGGCGCTAGCCTCCCAGCCGTCTTGAGTCGTCCTCAATAAGGACGAGGCCGATAACGACGAGGACGACGAGCTGCTGGTGCATCGGAAGGTCGACGATGCCGGACGCCCCGCGGCACCGTCAATGTCCGTCGGCGAAGTCGGTGCACCATGCACAGTCATCAGGAGGCCAGCTCGCGAAGGGCGTTCTGGCCGAGGACCGCCAGATAGAGCTGCATGCGCTGGTCGGCGTCCTCGAGATCCGCCCCGGTGAGCACGCCGATGCGCTTGAGGCGCTGGCGCACGGTGTTGCGATGCAGGTAGAGCGCGCGGGCGACGCCGTTCACGCTGCCGTGAGCGCGCAGGAACTCCTCGAGCGTGCGCAGCTCGTCGTGCTGCTCGCTCTCGGCCAGCGGGCCGAGCACCGAGCGGCAGAACGCGCGGATGTCCTCGGTCGGGCGCCCGAGCACGAAGCAGTACGGACCGAGATCCTCGAACGCGGTGACCCGCCCGGGACCGTTCAGCGCGCGGCCGAGCCGCAGCGCCTGCTCGGCGTGCAGCGCGGCGAGGCGCAGGGACCGTTCGGGATCGCGCGGACCGCCGAGCCCGGCGGAGAGGCTCGCATCGCCGGTGCGCTTCGCGGCCTCGAGCCGCTGCGCCTCCGCGATCGCGCGCACGTCGTCGCCGGCGCCGAGGCGCAGCACCGTGATCGATGCCGGCGCGCGGTCCTCGCCCTGCAGGGCCAGTACGTATGTCCGCGATGTCGGGCTGTCCACGATCCCCTTTCAACTACGAAGGCCTCCCGCTGCCGGGAGGCCCTTGCCGTGGTCTTCGTCGTTGGGTCTAGCGCGCCGCGATGGGCCTCCCGAGCTCCGATCCTCCGATGAGGACCGGAATAACGATCACGACAAGGACGAGTGCGAGCATCGCGGTCACACCCACGCCGGCAGGTCGACGTCGGACTTGCGGTACGCCTCGACGCAGATGGTCATGAGCACCAGGTCGGTGAGCGACGTGTGATGCGGCACGTGCGCGTGCACGATCCGCTCGGCGTGATCGAGGCGCTCCCCCTCGAAGTGCATGCCCAGCCCTGCCAGTCGCCGTGCCAGCTCGCGTCGCGCGTCCATTGCCTTTTTCCTCCTGGAACTGAAAAGACCTCCCGATCTGGGAGGTCTTGTGGTTCCGGCTTCGATGTTCGCTACGCGGTCTAGGTGCGCCTCCCAGCGTCGTCCAAGCCCCCGATAAGGAGCTCAATAACGATGACGCCGAGGACCAGAGACCGCATCGGTGACACCGTACCACCGGCCGGCACGCGCGCCAAGCAGCGAAATGGTCGCGGCGCCGGCCCATAAACTCGGCCCATGCCCATCCGCGCGATCCTCTTCGACCTCGACAACACCCTCTTGATGGAGGACGAGGCGACCGAACGCGCCCTCCGGCAGACCTCCGAGCTCGCCGGACAGCGGACGGGGGCCGAGCCGGTGGTCGTCCACGCCGCCGCGCGGGAGGCCGCCGAGACGCTATTTCGCTCCGCGCAAGTGTTCGCCTACGCCGACGAGGTGGGGATCTGGTGGGGCGAGGCGCTGTGGGGCGAGTTCGCGGGCGACCAGGGCCGGCTGCGCGCGGTCCGGGCCTTCGTGCCGGGATTCCGCCGCGAGGTCTGGCGTCGCGCGCTGGCCGTCGCCGGGATCGCCGATGACGCGCTGGCCGATGAGCTCGGCGCCGCGTATCCGACGTTCCGCCGCGCCCTCCGTCCGGTCGACCCCGAGGCCGACGCGGTCCTCGCGGACCTCGGACGCGATCACGCGCTCGCGCTCGTGACCAACGGCGCGCCGGACGTGCAACGCGAGAAGCTCGCGCCCACGACGCTCGCCGCGCACTTCAAAGNGATCGTGATCTCCGCCGAGCTCGGTATCGGCAAACCTGACCCGCGGATCTTCCGCTCCGCGCTCGACGCCGTCGACGTTCCGAGCGGCGATGCGGTCGTGGTCGGCGACAGCCTCGAACGCGACATCGAGGGCGCGAGGCGCGCGGGCATCCGCTCCGTCTGGATCGATCGCGCGGGCACCGGCACGGGGGGCGACGCGAGGATCGAGAAGCTGAGCGAGCTTCGCGACGCGATCGTGGGGCTCGAGCGCGTCGGCGCGTTCCCCCAGCCCGCGTGAGAGGCGCACTTCCGCGCGGCTTCCGCGACATCCTTCCGACGGAGGCGCGCGAGCTCCACGCGATCGAGCGCACGCTCATGGGCGTGTTCGCGCAGCACGGGTACGTGCCGCTCGAGCCGCCGACGGTCGAGTTCGCGGAGAGCGCGGTCACCGTGGACGAGCGCCGCACGCTCCGCTTCCTCGATCGCGATGGCCGGCTTCTCGCGCTCCGTCCCGACGTGACGACCGCGGTCGCGCGCGTCGTCGCCCAGCGCTATCGAGAGGCGGAGGCCGCACTGCGCCTNGCGTACTTCGCGCCCATCTTCCGTGAAGAGACATCGATGCACGGGTCCGAGCGCGAGTACGACCAGGCGGGCGTCGAGCTCATCGGCGACGCGAGCCTTCGGGCGGACGCCGAGGTCATCGCGCTGCTCGGCGAGGCGCTCGCGCGGTGCGGGCTGCTCGGCGCGGACATCGACATCGGTCACGTCGGCTTCGTCGAGGGATTCGTCGCCGAGCTGCCGGAGGAGGCGCGCGGCGCCGTCCTTCAGTCTGCGCGCGCGGGCGACCTCGTCGCGACGGTCGCGCTGTCCCGCGCCGCGGGGATGACGGCCGAGCGGGTGACCGCGCTCGAGCGCGGGCTCCGCTATCGCTCGGGCGGGCTCGCCGGCGCGCGCGCCGGCGCGCCGGCCGCATCGCTCCGCGCGCTCGACACGCTCGACGCGCTGGGACCGCTGCTCGAGGCCGCGGGCGTCGGCGGCGCGGTCCAGTTCGACCTCGGCTTCGTCCCGGCGCTCCCCTATTACACCGGCGTCGTCTTCCAGGTCACCGTGCCTGACCTCGGCTTCCCCATCGCGACGGGCGGCCGGTACGACAGGCTGCTCGCTCGGTTCGGCGCCGATCGCGCCGCGACGGGCTTCGGGATCGCGATCCCGCACCTGCACCAGGCGCTCGTCGCCGCAGGGTGGCAGCCCCAGACCGATTCGCCCCTCCTCGTGCTCACGCCCGGCACCGACGACGCCGCGACCCTGCGTGTCGCGGCGGCCATGCGCGCGGCCGGGATCGCCGTCGCGATCGGCGACGTCGCCGACGGTGCGGGTCAGGACATCCGGCGCGCGCGCGTGATCGACGAGGCGCACGTCGAGTACGAAGGCGTCGCCCGCGCGATCGAGGCCGCCATCGCCGTGCTGACCGGCGGCCGGCCGCGGTGAAGGCTCTGCGCATCGCGCTCGCCCAAGGCGCGCTGCTCGCCGATACGAAGGTCGCGCTCGCCGCGGCCGGCCTCGGGACCGACGCGCTCGCCGAGGGCGGCCGCCGGCTCGTCGTGCCGAGCGCCGACGTGGAGTTCATCCTCGCGCGGCCGAGCGACGTGCCGACCCACGTCTCGCACGGCGCCGCNGANGTCGGGATCGTCGGGAAGGACGTCCTGCTCGAGACCGACGCCGACGTCCTGGAGCTCGTCGATCTCGGCTACGGNCTCTGCCGNTTCGTCGTCGCGGCGCCGGCCGGCTCCGTCGATCGGTCGCTCGACGANTACCGCCACCTCGGATCGCTCGAGATCGCGACGAAGTACCCGCGCGTGGCCGAGCGGCACTTCCAGGGTCGCGGGATCCAGGTCGAGATCATCAAGCTCNGCGGGTCGGTCGAGCTCGCGCCGCAGGTCGGGCTCGCCGACTGGATCGTCGATCTCGTNAGCACCGGTCGCACGCTGAAGGAGAACGGTCTCGCGATCGTCGAGGAGATCGCGGTCTGCACCGCGCGGCTCGTCGCGAACCGCGTGAGCTACGCCCGNGACCGNGAGCGCATCGCCGCGCTCGCCTCGACGCTCGAGTCGTGGGCCTCGGCGAAGAAGCGATGACGGTGCGCATCGGCGACCTCGCCGCCTTCAAGCGCGACGTGACCAGACGACGCGCGACGGCGGTCTTCGACGCTGCCGTCGTGACGGCGGCCCGGGCGACGATCCACGCCGTTCGCACACGGGGCGACGCCGCGGTGCTCGCGAACGTGCGCCGCTTCGACCACCGGGCCGCCCGGGCCGCGGATCTGTGGCTCGACGCGCGCGCCCTGCGCTCCGCGGCACGATCCTGCCCGCCCGAGCTGCGGTCGGCGCTCGACCGCTCGTACGAGGCGATCCGCGGCTTCCACCGCAAGCAGAAGGCGAAGCCGATCGCGCATCGCGGGAGCGCGTTCAGCGAGACGCTCGTCCCGAGCCCGCTCGCGCGCGTCGGAGGCTGCGTCCCGCGGGGGACGGTCGGCTATCCGTCGACGGCGCTGATGATCGGGGTACCCGCCGGCGTCGCGGCCGTGGCTGATCTCGTGCTCGTGTCGCCCATGCCGAAGGACGGCAGCGTCGATCCGGCGCTCGCGTACGCCGCGACGAAGGTGGGCGCGCGCGGGCTGTACCGCGCCGGCGGCGCCGCGGCGGTCGCCGCGCTCGCGTACGGGACGAAGACGATCGCGGCCGTCGACAAGATCGTCGGACCGGGGAACGCGTACACGACCGCCGCGAAGTGGCTGGTCTCCGCCGACGTCGGGATCGACGCGCTGCAGGGGCCGAGCGAGCTGATCG
>JGI25616J43925_10000848_pt1 | contig 11524 bp, 12 predicted proteins | sample GraSoi2013_100cm_FD_43925 | JGI IMG/M metagenome (IMG submission 43925) | reverse complement strand
GCTGCGAAGCTCGACATAATTCTTTCCAACGGCGGTAACCTCACCGACATAAGCTCCCCGCTTCTTTCCGAAGCGGCCATCCACCAGGCGTTGATGATTTACGCCATGTAACCAACCGGTGAAAAGTCCTCGCGAAAACGTCATCTCCAGTGCGTATCGATCAGCAGCAGATACTGTGGCCGGTGCTACCGGCGTTGTCACCGCCAAAGCCCGATCAATGGCTTGCCGGTAAACTTTGGTAACCGCCGCCACGTATTCCGGGCTCTTGAGCCGGCCTTCGATCTTAAACNCGCGTACACCTAGACCGATCAATTGCGGAATCTCCTCTATACCGGCCAGATCCTGCGGCGACAAAAGATACCGTTTGTCACCCAACTGATGTTTCTGACCGTCGACCACCAAGTCATAGGGCAGCCGGCAAGCCTGAGCGCATTCCCCTCGATTGGCGCTCCGTTGGCCCAGCGATTCGCTGGTCAAACATTGGCCGGAATACGCCACGCAGAGCGCCCCGTGCACAAAAGTCTCGATCGGCACATCCACCGCCTTAAACCGGTCTAGTTCCCGCAGCGACAACTCTCGAGCTACCACCGCTCGGGTTATTCCGGTTTGCCGCATCAACTCAAGTCCCTCCGGAGAGGTAATCGTCATCTGAGTTGACGCATGAAGTTCGAGCTCNGGAACCAGATACTGCGCCAGCCGCACCAGCCCGAGGTCCTGCACGATGATGGCGTCTGCTCCGGCGGCGGCAATCGCTTCCAGTTGGACCGCAGCATCGGCCAGTTCATCCGTGAAAATCAGCGTATTAAAAGTGACATAGCCTCGCACATTACGCTCATGGAGGTAATCCATAACCGCCGGCAGTTCCTCCAAGGTAAAATTATGGGCGCGCAGGCGGGCATTGAACTTAGGCAGCCCGAAATAGACCGCGTTCGCGCCATTGGCGACAGCAGCGCGAAGACATTCCCAATCACCCGCAGGGCTCAGTAATTCCGGGGCCGGCATTACAGGTATGCTAGTCTGCCCGGCTTATTGCGCAAATCGTGGGATGGTGGGGGAAGCGGGTCGGCGTATCGGCGTATCGGCGTGTGGGCGTGTCGGCGTGCGGGCGTGGCAGATACGGCCCCCTGATCGGTGGGGCGAAAAACTCGGCGCGCCCATCGTTTGGCTAGCCGTCAAGACCGTCTCGCGCCGGTTTTGAGCCGCGCCGTGGACGATGGCAGCTCTATCAGGTACAAACCCGGGATGCTGTCGACGATTTGGGCGTTTATAAAGCCTCGTCGGGCTGGCGCGCGCTCGGAGCGGCTCAAAACCGGCGCGGAATACTCTGAAGGAGCAACACTACCCTGGGCGCGCCGAGTTCTTCGCCCTACCGTGCCTAGGTTGCATTTCCAACCTAAAACTTCTTCTCTACCTCCACATAATAATACCGACCAAAGGCGTTGGCTGTCGAGGGGTCGAAGCCGTAGCCCCGGTCAACGAATGGTGGGTTTGTATCGACCAGGTTGTTAATGCCGAATGTTAAAGTGGTATTCGCCAGCCAATAACGGATTCCACCGGAAGCGCCTTCCCGCCGCTGGGAAATCGCTTTTTCTCCCGCGATCTTTTTACCGTCTTTGGAGTAACCTGGACCAGGGGTCTGTGGCGTCACTTCTTCGGGCGCACCGAGTTTGTAGGAGATTTGCCAATCTAACGTCGTCCAGCTGCCAACCCGGTGCACGAAACCGTTCGGTTGTACTGTAGCATTTAAATCTATGCCTTTGAAATTGTCGTTGCGGTCGTGATAAGAATCAATGTAGGTGAGGACAAAACCCGTTTTAAAGGTATCGATACTAAATAGGGTTTTGCTATAAAAAATGCTGGCGGTCAGCTTCAAATCAGGCCGGGCGTAACTGTCGTCTTCGGCAAAGATGGGCGACGGGGTTGCGGAAAGAGAACCAAAGGCCGTGTTAGTGGTGGTGTTTTTGATGTTCTGGGCCGCGTAGTTGTAGATATAACTGGCATCAGCTTCAAGTTCGAGTTTGCCCCAGTTATATTCTTTGGTGATGTAACTGCCGCCGAAATCGATTCCGTCGACGAGAACCGCGCCCAGGTTCACAAAGGGATCGTTAATATAATTGATCTGACCATTGGAAAGACGCTGGACCAGGCCGGGAAATTGATTTTCCTGGTCCAGAATCTGTTGCAAAGGCAGTTGAGTGATCTGGTTACTTAAGGCAATTTGAAACCAATCTACGTAGGCGGTGAATCCGTTGGCCCATCCCCACCAGCTGTGTTCGGGATTGCTGGCGCCGGGAGTCCAGACCGCTCCGGTGTAGTAGCTGTAGGAAGTCTCGGGCCGCAACGCCGGATTACCTTGTACATGAACAAAATAGGTTTGGGTTCCGAGCTGGGGATTTTTCGGATCCACCAGGGCCGCTTGTTCGACGAACGAACCGCTGAAGAGTTCGGGAAGACTAGGTGCGCGGTATCCCTCCGAGTAAGTGGCTCGCAACGTGAGGTCGTCGAAAGGTTTGTAACGCAAAAGGAACTTGGGCTTAGCCGCGGAACCGAAATCACTGTATTGATCGTAACGCTCCTGCAGGACAACTTCCAAAAGACGCGCACCAGGAAACGACCATTTGTTGCCTAGGATGGGAATCGTCAGTTCGGCGTACGCGCTCTGTACGTTGCGGCGGGCGCTGGTCGTGCTTTGGGGACCGCCGCTGCCGATGATGTTGCCGTCTCTCGAGTTTTGGTCAGCGGAAGTCTCGTAAGCGTCATCGCGATATTCCGCGCCAAAGCCGACCGTGACGGCACCGCCGGGAAGATCGATTAGATCGCCGCCAGCTTTGATCGCCCAAGTACTGAGTGAGGTGCGCGCTTTGGAATCTGTCGTTAAGCGCAGGGCGTTCACAAAACCTCCGTTCGGATTTTTCACTGCGCCGCGTCAAGAGCCGACGCCTAAATACTACTACTTGCTCTTAGCGGACGCTAACGTCCCTCTACCACAGCGGAGGGCCAGATTTGTTAACTGACCCTTTTTATTTCCACTAGCCCTCTCGTTATTTGCTGAAGCCGATTTCGTGGCTCTGACCCGTAACGGGATCACTTTTCTTTTGAATGCTTTCCTTCAGTCTTTGTCGCAATTCGGCTATGCGCGTTTGGGCGAAGGCGACGCGATCTCCGTAATTGTCCAACAACTCGCGTTCTCCGAGCCATGACTGTTGCTGCATCGTTAGAAGTTGCCGATCGTCCTCATTCAAGACTCCGCGCAGGGTTTGATAGAGACGCTCCACTTGCCGGCCAGCCAAGATCGATGCACCAAGAGGCTGGCTGGGATTGGGATAAGGCTCAGAGCGCTCGAAAACGAGTGAGTTACCACCGGCGTTTATTTGAAAATATAGATCGACTCGTCGGGCGTCCGAACCTGAACCGGAATCGATGTTTACGGTTACATAACATTCGTGAGTCGAAATGAAGTGCGCGTCGATAACGGAAAGATGTGGGGACCGAGCCGAATAACTGGGCTTGTGGGTGGTTGGCCCATCAGCGACTCGAGTCGCGGCTGCCACCAACGTCGATCCGACGNTGGAGACATGCCCGTCGGGCAGATCGACTTGGAGACATGCCAGTGGGTCCAGAGCGTTAACCACCAAGAGATGATCCTCCTGTGGGGCCCAGGCACAGAACCAGTGAGTTGAAGAAGCATCGAGAGGGTCCAACGGCGCGAAATCCGTTGCCCCAAATCCTGAGAAATCCAAGACCGGCTCCTTGGTCTGGAGATTCACTATCGAAAGCCCCGTTGCCGGCTTGCCGTTGGCGGCACCTCTATCGCTATCGCTTGATGTTGAAATCGTTTTGGGGTGGGCGAAAGCATAGGTGCCGCTCGGTGAAGCGGTACTCCAAAGGATTACAGTCTCATTAGCTGTCGCCTCCGCGAATAGTTGGAACTGGCAGACAAACAAGAGATAAACCGGCAACAACTTTGGATTCATCAAGGAGTTCGTAACCTTATAGGCTGATCGCGACTCTAGCCAATCCAATGGTCCACCACTCCGCTCTTTCCGCGTAGAAAGCTTCCCTTACGACCCCATTAAATTCTAAAGGTGAAGCCTTGAGAGGCGTTGAATCCCGACGCGGATATTCTCACGCAGGGAAGCCATTAGACGGTGACCTCGACTTGCTGCGTCTCAATAGTCAAGGGCATCCCGCGCTCAGCTCGTACCTCTAGGCAAGCCGCGATCGCTTCGCGGATATTTTCCAGCGCTTCTTCGCGGCTCTTACCTTGGCTGACACAACCTGGGATCGCAGGGCATTCAGCAACCCAAACGCCATCTTCGTCCCGTTCCAATGTGGTCACGAACTTCATAGTCTTTATATTAATCGCACTGATCGTCTTTGGGAGTGGTCCGTTTCTCTCCAAGCTTGCCGGGTGAGTGGCAGAGTGGATTTCCTTTAATTTCCAGTCGCCAGAACAGTAGTGTAGAGCCGTCAAGCGTTATGCGCCGGGATTTTCCTCAAGCGAACGAATGACCTTAGCGGGGACACCTGCCACAAGGCTGTTAGGGGGAACACCTTCCTAACAACCGCTCTTTCCTCCAGCATTTGATTGCTTCTCGACAAGACGTGATCCTAACTAGTCACTAACCTCCAAGTGCGTGGGCGATTTTCTCCGCCACTACTTGATAGACTGCCGCAAATTCAGGCAACAGTCGCGACGGATCCGCAAGCAGTTCCTGCTTGGTCACTGCCACATCCCTGCGCGTCACGTTGGTCTGAATGAACATAAGCTCCACGTCCGTGTTGAGTTTACTTCTACAGACGGCCATCAGAGCAAATGATCCGTATGTTGGCTAGAAAAAATAACGAAGCGATATCGCCTTGACGAAAGACACCTGCTCCATCAAAAGGTGGCGCGATGTTTAAGGTTTTTAGGACGAAAATCGCGATTGCAGGAGTGGCGGTAGCGCTGGGTGGTTGTGCTCATTTTGTTCCATCCACAAGAGTAACGCCTCCAACCCAGCCGGCTCTGCAGGGTGTGGCGGCAGCGCGAGCGCAGACGGTGCAGATGCAAATTTTTCTGGATGCCAATCATTTCAGGCCAGGGATGGTCGACGGGCGCTTGGGCGAGTTTTTTGAAAAAGCGCTAGCTCTTTATAACTCAAATCATGGCCAACCGGCTGATGCGCCGCCCGATGTCAGCGGGATTCAGCCCTACACGACTTACACGGTAACAGCCGAAGATCTCGGGCAGGTCGGCGTGATGGCGACCGATCACGCCGAGGTAGCGAAACAGAAATCATGTCCTTATACGGATCTGGGCGATGTGATTGCGGAGCGGTTTCATACGACCGCGCGATTCCTGGCGGCGATTAATCCAACGATTGATATCAATCAGCTCCAGGCGGGCCAGGCTTTGACCGTTCCTAACGTCGCTGATCCGTTCGATATCGGGAGTTTGCCCAAAATGCATACGTCGAAGAGAGATCCGTCTTTGGCAGGTCGATCGATCAAAATCACGGTCACAACGCGAATTCTGCAGGTGCGCGATAAGGATCGGACGATTGCTTCTTTTCCTATCACTCCCGGTTCGACCGATCATCCCGCGCCGATCGGTGACTGGCATATCGATGAGATCGCGACGTTTCCCTGGTTCCGATACGACGAAGGGGTGTTGGAACGCGGAGAGCGGACCGAAGATTTCTATAATTTTCCTCCGGGCCCGCGTAATCCGGTCGGTATTCTCTGGATGCAACTGGATCGGCCCGGTGACGGCATCCACGGCGCACCTAATGCCGCAACCATCGGACGCGCGGGGAGTCACGGATGTATCAGGTTAGCTAATTGGGATGCGGCTTTGGTCAGAACACTAGTGACCGTCGGGACGCCGGTGAGTATTCAGTAAGCCTGCGGCGTTTGACTACCCCCTCCGACGTGTAAGCAAAGGGAGCACATCTCACCAGGCGCTTCGCGTTCGGCGTTCGGCGTTCGGCGTTCGGCGCTCGTGCTCGTGAGTCGCTTCGTTCTCGTCCTCGTCCTCGAATCCTGGGGAGCGGAGTGTTGGAGTACTGGAGTATTGCGCGTTGTCGGAATTGCACCCCGCGTCCGCGGGGTTGGAGGTGCTTTCAGGGCGTGTTGCCCCATTTCTAGCGTCCGCAAGATACAAAAACAGATCTCTTAAACAGAAGGCTTCGACGGCTCAATCGTGCTCGTCCTCGTGCTGTTTCTCAAAGGGACGTGCTGTTTCTCAAAGGGACGTATCTTAACTTTGGGCGCCAAGATCGCCGGCCGGCCGGATGTCGCCTGGGGTTGAGTCTGTTGTAACAGCTGGCGGCCGGGATTGTTAACTGGCGAGCTCGGCGTTAATGAGCTCGGTATCACTCCCTGTGGCGGAGCACCGATAGCAGAGCTTCCGCCAAGCAATAGCGTTAGAAAAATCCGTTTCCAGTATTGCATCCCTGTCCTAAAGGCTCACACCAATAGCGCAAGTGCGGCGATACTGACAAGCCGGGAATCCGGAAAACCGTTCGACGCCCACCAGCAGTCATCTGACTGCAACCGTGCGCCGGAATTGGCGCGGAGATATACCCAACTTTTTCTTGAATAATGCGCTCAAATACTCGACTCCGGAAAACCCGAGCTGCCGGGCAATCTCCGCGATGGATAAATCGGTTGTGGTTAGCAGTTCTTTGACTCGCTCGATGCGCAAACGCAGAATCTCTTCATAGGGAGATCTGCCCAGGAGCTTCTGGAACCGCCGTTCCAGGACCGTCCGCGATATCGGGACCGTTCTCAGCACATCTTCTACTCCGATCCCTTCACAGGCGTGGTCACGAATGAAACGGAGCGCGTGCGCAATTTGTTTGTCTTCAACTACGATTCGATCGGTCGAACGCCGGGAACAGACCCCAATCGGTTCGACGTACTTAGTCGATGGAATCATGCTCGCTCCGTTCATGATCTGGTCGAGCGTTTTCGCGGCTTCGTAACCTGCTCGGCGTGAGTTCGGAATCACACTCGAAAGCGGTGGATCACATAACTCGCAGAGCAATTCATCATTGTGATGTCCGATCACCGCGACTTCGTCCGGGACCGCGATACCGATTTGCCGGCAAACATCGAGCAATTGTTGGCCGCGGATATCGTAGCAGGCGAAGATTCCTGCTGGTTTGGCGATTCGGCGAACCCATTGACTGAGCTTCTCTTGTTCTAGAGGCCAATCCTCAGCATCTCCGGGCTGGCTATCGAAGTTGTCCACCACAAATCCAGCGGTTTTGATGTAGCGGCCAAAGTTGTGTTCGTGACGAAATGACCAGTCGAATCTGCAATCCCCGCAGAACCCAAACGATTGGAAACCTCGGTCCAAGAGATGTTCGGCCGCTGCCCGGCTCACCCCTACGCTACTGCTCGCGACCGTGGGATAGGTACGGCGTAGACTGGCGGTACTAACGTTGACGACCGGCAGATTCGCATTGATCACCGCTTCCTCAATCAACCGGTTCTCAATCCGAGCGATAATCCCATCCCCTCGCCAATTGTGAAACCAGGGTGGTGGTTCATCACCGCGGCCCTGCTCGGTAAAATGGATTTCCCAGTCCGTCCCTTCTCGCATGTAAGCGCGAATACCAACCAGTAACCCCCGGCTGTAGGCATTCGATGTTTCAATGAGCAGCGCAACCTGGGGACGGCGACGAATTTTAGCGGCGTGATCAAGCACAACGAAACGACGGGTAAACACTGATCGTTTGCAGATCTACAGCCGCAGTCAAAACAAAATCTTGCTAACCCCAAGATACCAACCACGAATGGATCCGCCTTCGCCAAGCCTACGGCGCGACAGGCGACGAATAAACGCGAATAGAAATCTGCGATTCACTGCGGAGATACAGAGTTCACCAAGATTTCGAAACTCATTTTAAAAAGCTGTTCTTCGCGCTCTCTGTGTCTCTGTAGTACTTTTGTTGGCTTTTATTCGCGTTCATTCGCGGTTAAGATTGTCTGAAAGCTTTGACAAGCCGCACATTTGTGAGAAATGCAGGCTATGGGGGTGTTTTATTCAGACTTGGCTCAAGCGCTCCGGGACCGGCTTCAGGTTATCGGCGATAAGACCCTTCAAAGCAATCCAAGCGCTCATTTAGAGAAACTTCGCGAGGCCTCAGCACGAATCGATGCATTAAAGGCCAAGCTCCCCCCAGACGCAGATCCTCGGCTACGTCATTATCTCGATCGGATGAGCCTGAGCAAAGCGTTGGAGTTTATAGAAACGGAACGCCTCGCCAAAGGTTAGCTCACCGGCGATGCGGATTGCGATCCTAGCGGATATCCATGCTAACGTCTCAGCGCTCGAGGCGGTGATCGCAGATCTGGAGTTGACGCAACCCGATCGCGTCATTGTAGCCGGCGATTTTCAGAATCGCGGGCCTTTCCCGCGCGAAGTAACCTATCGACTCTTTGCCTTGGGCTGGACTTTGTTGCGTGGCAATCATGAAGACTACGTCATCATCCAGAGCGAACCAGCCATCGTGGTCGACCAAATTGACACTTATTCCTGGCAACCAGCGCGCTGGACAGCTGAACAAGTGCCTGAGACGGTTCCGCGCCTGCGATCTTTACCGATCTCCATCGCTACCGAGGGACCAGACGGATCCGAGGTCTGTATCGCTCACGGTTCACCACGTTCCAATGAAGAAGGTTTCTTTCCCTCTACAACTGACGCCAAAGCCAAGGAGATGCTAGGGGCGTCCCCGCCACACATTCTCTGTTGCGGGCATACCCATATCCCGCTTTCGAGGCAGATCGACGGAACGTCCGTCTTCAATGTCGGGTCGGTCGGGTTCCCTTTTGATGGGGATCCGCGAGCTGCCTACGGCGTGCTTACATGGAGAGACGGACACTGGGACACCGAGCTCAGACGCGTCGGATATCCGGTGTCTGACGTCGTGGCCGCAGTGAGCGATCACGGCTTCTATGAAGGGGCAGGTCCTTTGGGACCAATTATCCAGCGTGAATTGGAGACCGCGCGTCCACACCTCACGTTGTTTACCATGACGTTCCTACCGCGAGTTCGAGCCGGTGAGCTCGGTATTACCGAGGCGGTGTCCGAATACCTCCGTTACCCGCAAGCCGAGATCGAGACCTGGTACGCCCAGATCCGGAAGAAGAAGAGGGCTGCAGCCGCTGACCCGAACGGCCCTTAGACGGGACGACCTTTGCCGAAGACGGAATAGCCGCAAAAAGGCGCAAAGAACGCAAAACCAAGACGAAGAAAAATCTCACGCAAAGCCGCAAAGGTAAAAGCCAAGAGGTGATTGACTGGTCCAGCAGCTAATCGGGGGGCGTTGCGACGCCTATTCGGACAAGCTTAACCACTGGCGCGTTGTCATCTTGACAGCAAATGTCTTGCTGTCATGATGCAGCATTGTGCGAACGACGGTTACCCTTGATCCTGACGTGGAACGCCTCTTAAAAGAGGAGATCCATAGGAGTCGTCAAAGCTTCAAGGAGGTCCTAAACACCGCTATTCGTCGGGGCTTGCGAGCTTCCGCACCTGGTAAAAAACGAAAACCGTTCGTGGTTAAGGCTCGCCCGATGGGACTCCGCGCCGGTATCGACCCTGCCCGGCTCACTGAACTGGCCGACAACCTGGAGGTGGACGCATTCCTGAAGTTGACCAAAAAACTCGAAAGAAAAAATCGGTGATTCTGCCGGACGCGAATCTGCTCCTATACGCTTACGACAGTTCCAGCCCTTTTCACCNAACCTCCGCCACCTGGTGGTCAAAGACACTGGATGGCAGTGAGCTCGTGGGCATATGCTCGCCAGTCCTTTTCGCGTTTGTAAGGATCAGCACGAGTCCTCGCGCGTTTAGCCGTCCTTTCAGCATCGCCGAAGCAGCGGACCGAGTAACCGAGTGGCTGCAAGAGCCGACGGTTCAATTCCTTGAGTTACAACCCATCGACGTTCATCGCGCACTTGATCTATTGCGTGGAGCCGGCACCGGGGGAAACTTAACCACCGACGCGCAAGTCGCCTCCCTAGCCCTAAGACTGGGCGCAATTGTCCATACCGCTGACAGCGATTACACACGTTTCCCCAATGTCCGTTGGTTTAATCCGTTAACCCATTAAGCCCTTTCCGCATAAAAATCGTAGCCTGCGGATTCGAATTGTAACGTTCGCACCGTTTATACCCACGCAGCTCGTAGAACCGAATGGCGGTTACCAGATCGTCTTTAGTATCCAGGTACAACCATTCATAACCAGCGGTCTTAGCCGCAAATTCTTCCAAGGCGTTTAAGAGGCGCTCGGCGAGGCCTTGTCTTCGGTAAGCCTGTTTAACGTAGAGGCGTTTTATCTCTCCGCTCCGCACCGGCGATGCCAAAGGATGAAGGGCAATACACCCCACCGGCTCCGAACCGGCGAACGCCAACCAGACACCCCGATCATTTCCCACCAGGTAATCGCGAAACTCGCTCTCGGTATCGCGGAGCCACACCCCCACCATCTCAAAATACTCCTGCACCAACTCAAACGCGCGATGCTGGTCATCAGGGGTTGCCCGGCGGATCGAACAGCCGGTCTCCGGAGCAGATGCGGAAAAGGATCGGGCAAAAACGCTTGGTTCGGTGGACATAACAGTTCTCCTGGACAAACCAAACCTCGCGAAGGTAATTCATATGTCCAATATCTGGTTTTAACAGATTCATATTCAAAAGATATGATTGACCAACTGGAGCTCCGCCATCTTCGTTATTTTGTCGCCGTCGCCGAAGAGTTACACTTCAGCCGGGCCGCCCAGCGGTTACGCATCGCCCAACCGCCGCTCTCCCAACAGATCCGGAAACTGGAGGAGCATATCGGCTGTCCCCTGTTTAGGAGAAATTCGCGTATGGTAGCGCTAACCGCAGCCGGCGAAACCTTGCTGGAGCGCTCTCGCTATATACTTCGGCGACTCGACGAGGACCTGGAATCGGTCCGCAGGGTAGGACGAGGTGAGATCGGCACATTAACTGTGGGCTTTATTGGATCGGCGATGCTCACGGTCCTTCCGGCACTCATCGGGAGTTATCGGCAGCGTTTCGCGAAGGTGGATCTACGGCTTCGTGAGCTGACTACCAGCAGCTTGGTGGACGCCATCCGTCAGGGCGCAGTTGACCTCGGGTTCCTAAGGGACGTCGGCCCCGCCGAAGATCTTATCTTGGAAACCGTGGTAGCGGAACGATTCGTGGTCGCATTATCGGAGAAACACCCGTTAGCGAAACGAAAGAAAATCTCACTGGTTGACCTGAAAAACGACTCGCTGATTCTATTTGCTCGCGAACTCGGACCATTGGCGTGGGACAAAACCATCGCACTTTGTGAGACCTCCGGATTCCGTCCGGCGATTGTGCAGGATGCCCCGGAATGGTTGACCGTGTTGAGACTCGTTAGCTCGGGGCTCGGCTTTTCCATTGCCCCCACATGTGTGGCCACCATTAGGACGCCGGGCGTAGTTTGTCGTGGGTTAACGAAATGTCGGATCTTAACCAATATCGAACTAGCCCGCC
>JGI25616J43925_10000846_pt1 | contig 11547 bp, 11 predicted proteins | sample GraSoi2013_100cm_FD_43925 | JGI IMG/M metagenome (IMG submission 43925) | reverse complement strand
TTGGCCCAGCACGGAAAGCATGTCCTGGTTCCAGGATTTGATGCCGCGCTCGTCCTCGAGCTGATCGAGAGCGAACAGGGCACATTCATGCTCGCCGTGCCGACTATGCTGACCATGCTGCTCGACCACCCCGATCGAGCGCGTCGTAGCCTTTCGGCTTTACATACCATCATATCGGGTGCCTCGATGGTCCCTGCCGCGCTGGTCCGTCGCGTTCAGAAGGAACTTGACTGCCAATTTTCGATCGTTTTCGGACAGACGGAACTGCATGGGATCATTACCCACACGCATCACGACGATACCCCGGAGGACCAGTCCGAGACGATTGGTCAGCCGATGGCGCAGGTTGAGGTCAAGGTCGTTGACATTCACACGAATCAGGTGCTTCCGATCGGTGAGCAGGGCGAGATCTGTGCCCGTGGCTACCAGACGATGCTGGGCTACTTTGACATGCCAGAGGCCACGGCAGCGGCGCTCGAATCTGATGGGTGGCTCCACACGGGCGACCTCGGCACGATGGATGAGCGCGGTTATCTGCGCATCACGGGTCGGCTGAAGGACATGATCATCCGCGGAGGCGAGAACATCTACCCGCGCGAGATTGAGGCTCTTCTTTCTGAACATCCCGGGGTCGCCAGCGCCGTGATCATCGGGGTGCCGGATGAGAAATGGGGCGAGCAAGTAGCAGCCATTATTCAGCCAGTATCGTCCGAGGAGCCACCAGCGCCAGCGGAACTGCACGACTACTGCCGGGCGCACCTGGCAGCCTACAAGACACCGAAGCTCTGGTGCTTCATGGACCAGTTCCCGCTGACAGCGACTGGCAAGATCCAGAAGTTCGTACTCCGAGAGAGCGTCGAGAAAGGCGAACTGATTCCAATCAGTGTGGAGAAAGCAAGGGGAAGTATTTCATAGATACCACCACTATTGGCCATTTGATGGGCAAGGGCTTGCTCAACATGGATCCCCCGGAGCACACTCGGCATCGCAAGCTGTGGAATCCAGCATTCACTCACGCCTATATGGAACGCTACCTCCCGCTCATCCAGCGCGTGATTGCTGAACGCACCGCTCATTGGACTGAGCCAGGAGAGATAGACCTGTATCAAGAAGTGCGGGAACTCACCTTTCACGTGGCTGCCGCAGCGTTGGCAGGATTTGAGCATGGCCAGAAGGCTGAGCATCTCCAGAAGCTCTTCTATACGCTGATTGGAGAGATGGTCGCTTCGCTCCAGAACTATGACGAGCACTTACCAAAAGCGCAGCGGGCTCGTGGCGAGTTGACCACAGTGCTGCTGGAACTGGTCGCGGAGCGGCGTCGCATACCCTTGGACGAGCAACCGCGTGACGTGTTGGGACTCATTGTCCATGCCCGCGACGAGGACGGGGAGTCACTGAGTGATGAACAGATCCTGGGACATCTCAACATCCTGCTGGTCGCCGGTCACGAGACAACTACCATTCTGGGGGCGTATGTCCTGTACCTGCTGGCAACACTCCCCGAGCAGCGTCAGCGCGTGGAAGCCGAACTCTCTGCCTTGCTAGGAGACGAGGGGAGTCTGATCTCGGTGGCTGCGACGCGCGAGATGAAGGCCCTTGATAATTTTATCAAGGAGGCAGGTCGGTTATACTCGCCGGTCTTTACCGTGCCCCGTCAAGTGGTTGAAGACGTAGAATTTGCTGGCTATCTCCTGCCAAAAGGCACCATCGTTCGTCTCGCTCTGGCCGCGGGGCACCGGCTATCTACTGTGTTTGACCATCCAGAGGCATTTGACCCCGACCGCTTCGCATCTCCACGCGAGGAAGACCGGAGGACACCCTTCGGGCTGGTCACGTTTGGGGGTGGTCCGCGCCTTTGCATCGGGGTTCACTTCGCCAATATCGAGGTCAAAGCGCTGGCAGCACATGTGTTGCGTTCCTTCCAACTGGAACCGGCGAACACTCAGTTCCCGGCACAAACCGGGTTCATCTCTACCGTCGTTGCGAACGGTATTCCGATGCGCGTACAGCCACGAACCGCACCATCTCGGTCTACAAGCTTAGTGACATAGGCAAACAGACTGACTGGCTCTACAATACTGCGATCCAGATCCAGTAATGGGATGACCACGCTGCTACATGGGGAGTGATTACTGCTGAAATGAGGCCTATTCAGCAAGGAGAAGAGGCGTTTAGGAGACGGACGGGAGGTTCGTCTCTCCACCTATGGAGAAGAGAGGCACGCTCTACTCCTACGGGTTACACGAGAGCACATTGAAAGATTTTTTACAGGGCGCTGGCTTTTGGGATCACCTTTAGCACCACAACAAGAAAGAATACAGTATAATAGAGGCGAGACCTTCATCACCACATCTCTGAATATGGTGCGCATGATTCCTTAATTCTTTTCAAGCAGGCACTGTGGAGAGCATGCACCATGCAGCAGAAGACCACTGCACTTTCTTCCAGCCGGGGTGCCGGCTCTGAGTGGGCCTTCACCCACTTACTGGCGGTACCATTCACACCACTGATCGGGCGTGAACGCGAGGTAGCAGAGATCTGTACACTGTTACGCCGTCCCAGCGTTCGCCTGCTGACCCTGGTGGGAACCGGAGGGGTCGGCAAAACCCGCCTGGGGCTGGCGGTGGCGCGGGAACTGCTGGATGATTTCGCCGAGGGAGCCTGCTTCGTGCCCCTTGCCCCGGTCAGTAATCCCGAGCACGTCCTCACCGCCATCGCGCAGGCGCTTGGCCTGTGGGAAGCCGGAGACCTCCCTCTGAAGGAACAGGTGCAAACCTCTCTTCGCGATCGGCACCTGCTCCTGCTGCTGGACAACTTCGAGCAAGTCGTGCAGGCGGCACCACAACTCGCTGCCCTGCTGGCCTCCTGTCCGCTCCTCAGCATGCTCGTCACCAGCCGGGCCGCGCTTCACCTCTCCGGGGAGCAGGAGTTCCCGGTCTCCCCCCTTGCCGTGCCCGATCTCAGGCAGCTTCCCGAACCACAGACCCTTGCCCAGATGGCAGCCGTGCGCCTCTTTGTTCTGCGTGCGCAGGCCATCCAGCCTGCCTTTGCCCAGGCGATGGCCAAAGGGCGGGCGATGACACCTGAGCAGGTTCTCGCGGTGCCTGAGAGCAGGCTTTCATCGACCTCACAGAAGGTCCAGTCCGCGCCCGCTTCCTCTTATCCTTCTCCAAAACGTACTTCTGCCTATCCTGCCGGACTCACCACCCGCGAGGTGGAGGTGTTACGCCTTGTTGCACGGAGCCTGAAAGATGCCCAGGTGGCCGAACAGCTTGTAGTCAGCCATCGAACCGTGACCACGCACCTGACCTCTATTTACAACAGGCTAGGCGTCAACTCGCGCGTGGCCGCGACCCGCTTCGCGGTGGAACACAACCTCAGCTAACAATGCCCCTGTGCTTTGTCAGACACACAAAGGACACCTCTGCATTGCCCTACGTACCAGATAGCTGGATACGTATTCACGCGCTGCTGCTCCCCCCACTCGAAACAGTGAACGAGTTCTACTCGAAAACATGCCCATATCAATGGAGGTGTCTTATGACCTATTATCGCCTGGCAATACAAAATCAGCAAACGGCCATGTGGGCCTGGAAATCAACCGTCGTTACCTCGCTGCAAACGATATTCCAGCTCTTGAGAATCTATAGCGTTCTTCCCCAGGATCGCATTCGTGTGTTTACCTTCACGTGCAAAGAAGATCTGGCATAGACCATGCTCAACTGCGAGAAGAACACCCTGACAGCTTACTTCATCACCGCAACAGAGTTTTTGTGCACACGAAAATCGCAGACACGTGAAATGGCACAAAGTGGATCAGATCGAGCAACAGCAGAAACCGCTGCTCGACGAGCAGCCGCTATCGCTACCGCCTTATCCTGGCGACCAAACAGCATGGCACCTTCTTCTTTCACGGCCAGTGGTCTGAACGTGCTCGAGAAAAAACGCCTGGAGAGAGAAATAGGGCTTGGAGGCGACCACAATCTGCCATACACATTCACGCTGCCAACCTCTATCCCCCAGGTCCTCGCATGGATGAAACTGCTCGCAAAAGTGCGGAACGGCGAATTACAACTGTAGAGCGTTTTTGTAGAAATTTGCGTAGAGATGAGAAAAGCAGCCACAGGAGCAATCACCATCATGAGTACATCATCATCGCCCAACAATCTCGACCATCAGCACGCCGTGGTGATCGGCGCTAGTATGGCCGGATTACTGGCAGCACGCGTGCTGTCCGATCACTTCGAGCAAGTGACCATCATCGAACGCGATTGGCCTTCTGAACAGATCGAGCCGCGCAAAGGGGTTCCTCAAGGACGGCATGTACACATTCTCTTGATGCAAGGAGAACTGATCCTGCGAGACCTTTTCCCTGATCTCTATCCGACGCTTGCGCAGGAGGGTGCCGTGCCTGTCGCCTCTGACGAAGTGCAGTGGTATGATGCTGGCCTCTGGAAAGGACCTTCCCCCAATCCGATCAAGGGCTACGCCGCCAGTCGTCCTTTTCTCGAACAGTACGTGCGTCGTTTCGTCGAGGCCCGTGCCAATGTGCGCTTTCTTCACGGATGCGAAGTCAATGGCTTGTACGCCAGCAAGGAGAGCAGGCGCATTACCGGTGTGTCGCTCATCCATAGCAACGAGGACCGGCGCGCGGAAACCCTCACCGCCGACCTGGTAGTTGACGCCAGCGGGCGTGGTTCGCGTGCCCCTCAGTGGCTGGCATCCCTCGGGTACGGCAACGTAGCAGAAGACCGCGTCAACGTTGATGTCGGCTATGCCACACGCATCTATCACCACCCACCCTCCTTTGCGCCCAGCTGGAAACTGTTACTCATCTATCCCACTCCTCCCCAGGAAAAGCGGAGTGGCCTGGTGTTCCCCATCGAAGACGACCGCTGGATGGTCACACTGGCAGGCCGGTTACGCGATTACCCACCTGATGACGAAGCAGGCTTTGTCGCCTACGCTCGCAGCCTGCCAGAGCCGAGCCTGTATGAAGCGATCAAAGAGGCCGAGCCAGTAACTCCCATTGTCACCTATAAATACACTGCCAACCGCTGGCGGCACTACGAACGCATGTCTCGCCTCCCGGACGGGTTTATCGTGCTGGGCGACGCCGTCTGCAGCTTTAACCCGGTCTATGGACAGGGGATGTCGGTAGCGGCGCTGGAGGCCAAACTCCTGGATACCTGTTTGCGCCAGCACCAGAAGGCACACCACAACCTGGCCGGTTTGCCACGACACTTCCAGCAAGCGCTCGTCAACGTGGTGAAGACGCCCTGGCGGCTTTCAACGGGCGAGGACTTTCGCTATCCAGGAACGCAAGGAAACCGACCGTTCGGCATGCACCTGCTGCACTGGTATACCCGCCGGGTCAACGAACTGACGGCATCCAATCCTTTCGTCGCGGGGCGCTTCTATCACATCCTGCACTTACTTGAGCCACCAACCACGCTATTCGATCCACGCGTTGTCTGGGCCGTGCTGCGCCGGGAACTGGCCGAGCGCCGGCTTATGCTCGCGGCAGCACCAGCGGCAGGTCAGGCAGATGCACGCAAGTCCGACAATCGTACGCCAGTACAGAGTGCCAGGTAAACTCAAAAGGAGCTATTACCTTGACAACGACCGGGAACAAAACCGATGCCGCCTACATATGAATGAAAGGATTTCAGCCATGATTCACACCCAACCTGTTCGTAACAGTTTCTTTCTTTCCTCTAACTCAACAGCGATGGGTGAGGCAGAAGCTCTCTTTAGGCGGAGCTACCCGGCATTTGACACCACCTCCTTGCTCGACAAACTCAGGATGACAGAGTATTCGCGCCTGGATGACCAGGAACAAATGAAAGCTTTCAGAATAAGTCGGAGATGACTCCAGAAGAGTATCTCGCCGCCCTGGGCTGGCAGAGCGCTGGCGCGGTCAAAGTCTCGCTCGGCCTGGTCAGCAATTTTGCTGATGTCTACCAGTTTGTGCAATTCGCCGAAACCTTCCTGGATGCTATTCCGACCGAGAGCGATTTACCTCCCAGAAGGCATTGCTGAGCATGTGTCAACGCCCTGCTTCCCACGATGAAATACGACTGAGCGATACACCAGGAAATAGAATATAATAGAGGCAATAAGCAGAATATCCTATTTCTGAGAGATGTAAAGAGATGTCCTTCATTCTGTGTGAAGCAGTCGCTGTGGAAAACCGGTGATGATGCAACGTAAGAGCATCACGCTTTTTCCCAATCAAGCCGCTGTTTCCGGGCAGGTCTCCATACAGAAATTACCTCTACCACCCACGCCACTGGTTGGCCGCGAGCGTGAGGTAGCGGAGATCTGTGCCCTCTTGCAACGCACGGAGGTACGCCTGCTCACCCTCATCGGGGTTGGAGGGGTGGGCAAAACACGCCTGGGGCTTGAGGTCGCGGGTGCTCTGTGGGATGTCTTTGCTGATGGAGTCTGCTTCGTGCCGCTCGCTCCCCTCAGTGATCCAGAGCGCGTCGTACCGGTCATCGCCCAGACACTGGGCCTGGGAGAGATCGGAGACCATTCCCGGTTGGAGCATGTGCAACACTATCTGGCCAGGCGACAGATGGCGCTGCTCCTGGACAACTTCGAGCAAGTACTGGATGCTGCTCCCCACCTGGCGGACCTGCTGGCCTCGTGTCCTCATCTGCGCCTCCTAGTGGCGAGCCGGGCTGCCTTGCGCCTCTCCGGCGAGTATGAGTACCCAGTTCAGCCCCTGGCGGTGCCGGATCTGGCACACCTGCCGGAGCGCGAGGCGCTGGCTGAGCTAGCAACGGTGGCGCTTTTCCTCCAGCCCGCCATCGAATGGCTACTCGGAAAGCAAGAGCTGTCTGGGCGCTGGAAGAATCAGTATGCTTACAACGGCAAAACCTGGGTGGATATTGACCAGCAGGGTCAGCTCAGCAAGTGGGTGACCTTTCGTGCATGTGCTGTGCTGAAGGCAGTGGACGGGTAGAGGTGGATAATGAGCTCACCAGATTTACCTCAAGGAGGAGCACCGAACACGATTCCCCTCCTGCTGGGCCATCCAGACCCGGCGACGCTGCTGACCCCTGAGCTGCGCCTGGCTATGGAACATGTCATCAGCTCCCCTCACTCCTATGCAGCCCTCCAGTACGGTCCAGAGCAGGGAACGCAAAACCTGATCGAGGTGCTCGTCGAAAAAATCAATCGAGAACAGGAACTCTCGCTTCAGCCTGGGAATCTGATGGTGGTTGCAGGCTCGACGCATGCCGTCGATATGCTCGCGCGGCTGTATGGCAGGCCGGGAGGAGTGGTGCTGGTGGAGGCTCCGACCTACGCGGACGCCCTGCACATTTTTCGAGATCATCACATCGAGCTGCGCTCTATCCCTATGGACGACNATGGCCTCATCCCAGGCGAATTAGAAAGACAGCTGGCAGGGCTTCGTGCGAGCGGCACAGTACCCGGCATGCTCTATACCGTGCCGACCTATCACAACCCGACGGGTCGCACGTTGCCCGAAGCGCGGCGTCTCGAGGTGATCAGGCTGGCGCGCCACTATGGCTTCCTGATTGTGGAGGACGATGTCTATCGCGACCTCTCTTTTGAGGGGAAGGTACCGCCTAGTTTCTACACCCTGGCGAAGGGCCAGCAAGCGGTGAGCATTGGCAGTTTCTCCAAAACGCTTGCGCCCGGCTTGCGGCTGGGGTGGCTGCTCGGTTCCGAGAGCGTCATCGGGCGCTGTGTCAACTGCGGGACGACGCAGATGGGCGGGGGAGCGAACCCGTTCACAGCACACATTGTCGCGGAGTACTGCCGGAATGGCTCGTGGGAGAAGCACATTGAGCGCGTGCGGTCGCTGTACAAAATGCGCCGCGATAGTGCGCTCTCCGCTCTGGAGCACTACATGCCTGTTGATGTGAAGTGGTCGCACCCTGCTGGGGGCTTTTTCATTTGGCTCAGTTTGCCTGGAGATATCTTTGCAGACCACCTCAGGCGCCTGGCCCTCCAGGAGGGGGTAGCGCTGGCGGCGGGAGCAGGGTTCTTTGTCAATCCAGTCGATGGCGACCACCACGTGCGCCTAGCCTACAGTTGTGCCACGCCTGAAGAGATTGACATCGGCATACGCGTGCTGGGACAGGTGATGCACAGGGCCAGGCTGGGTGAGCAGTGAATGAAACAGCCCCCTATGGCATACTCAGCTTGCCAGTTGTGATAGGCTTGCTGATCGCGCTAGCACTGCGAGTCCTGGTCATACCGGGTTTCATTTTTCATATACTTTGATTGCTTAGGAGTCTCCACTATGCACGTCACCATCGTCTGTGCCCCCTATCAAATCGACGTTTCCCGTTGGGGTTGTGCCCTCGGTCCCCAGGCATTCCTGGATCACGGCTTGATCCAACTACTGGAAGCAAGGGGCCATACCGTATCTCAAACCATCTGGATTGAACTGCCCAAAGCAGAGCGCACCCGCGATTCGGTGACCAACCTGGGGCGGATCGCTGGGCGCATGGCGGCGGCTGTACGCACAGCATTGCACCAAGAAAACAGTTTCGTACTTGTACTCGAGGGAGATTGCACGCACGCGGTGGGAGCTATTGGCGGGCTGGCGCAGGCGAAAGGCAATCCAGGCGTGGTGTGGTTTGATGCGCATGGCGATTTGAATACCATGGAGACGACCACGAGTGGCTTCTTAGGCGGATTGCCCTACGCAGTTGCGCTGGGTTGGGACTTTGAGGATTGGCGATTGGCGGCTGGATTGGAGCAACCTGTGCGGCCAGAGGCAGCTGTGCTGATTGGAGCGAGCGACCTCGACCCGGCAGAAGTTGAGGCGCTGGCACGTCACCCTATTTTACAAATGGATGCGAAGGAGCTGATGCAGCCAGGCGTAGGAGAGCGTATCCAGAGCGCATTACGCCCAAGAGCAACCGAGGCGGCAGCGTGGTACTTGCACATTGACTTGGATGTGGCAGGGCCAGAGGAATGCCCTGGCGGGTTCACGCCTGCTCCATACTGGCCTCCACGCGAGCATATACTTGAAGCAGCCAGGGAGACGGCTCAAACAATGCCTGTCAAGGTGGCATCCCTAGCAGTCTACAATCCGTCAGCCGACACCGATGGACGAGGTGCGCGCTTCGGGCTGGATATGGCGCTGGCGATCGTTGGATAGAAAGTATACCTGTAAGGGCTACCTGGTACATCCGCTCGCAAAATTACCTGTATTGCCTTCCCTTGCACCATTTACTGATGTGTTTTGTAACTGCACTTTCCAACGGTCCTTTTTCTAAAATTAGTGCGGATTCCGGTACTTTTTCTAATTTTACGGTGGAAATTTCTAAGCCGAGAAGGCCGTTTTTCCGCACCTTCACGCTCATTCTATTCTAAAGATATGCCAGACGGCAAACTTCAATATTGTCATTTTTGAAGCGTTTCGCCGACAGAGATATGGGACGCAAGCGCTGCAGGCTCTGGAAGAGAGGGCACGGCAATTAGGACTCGCGAGCATTTCCTTACACGTCTTTGGTCATAACCATGCTGCTAGAGCCACGTATGAAAAGCTGGGGTATGCGACCACCAATGTCATGATGAGGAAGATGCTCAAGCCACAGGGCGACTAGAAGCGTATTCCCCTCACGCTCGTATCCCCGAGTGGCAAATGCCTGCAGTAGCTATGTCTAGCGTCAACTAAATGCTTCCATGTTGAACATGCGGAATATCGAGCCGGAAACAGAGATGTCATCTGATACGAGGCGGATGAAGAACAAGAGCCNTCCTGCAAGTTCACCTCTGCGCCCAGAGGTGAAAAATGGGTATTCTTGCCGATATACCTGCTTCCCTCTGCAAGGTAAGCTAGCCACAGGGGACGAAGGTCGTCCCCTAGTGTGCAAGTAAAGGAAGCATGTAGCTCATCTGTCAATAGAATTTGGCATTTGAAAAAGTGAGAGTTGTCTCGTCTGAACAAGCAGAAGATGTGGGAGAGTTCAAGTAATTGAGATTGTGAACCGTTCAACATCTTTGCTGTGAGGTGGCTCCTCGTCAGATGCTTCTAGAACTGGCATACTAGAGACATAGACTCTCTGTGAATGAAAAGGAATATGCCCTATGAATACTCTTGATATCCTGTTTCTTGTGACGATTGCTTTGCTTGTTTTTAATGGGCTGCGCAATGGGGCTGTTTTTAGCTTGATCCATCTGGTCACGCTTCCGGTGGCATTTGCGGGTGCCGCATTGTTTGGGCCTTCTCTCACTGGTTTGTTCGCTGCTCATCACTTGCTTGCGAATCCGCTCATTGCCTACGTGGTGCTCTTCTTTGGCATTGCGCTGGTGCTGCATGTGATCGGGTCAAGTGTGCGACGAGTGCTTCAAGCGGTTCCATTCATTGGCGCTGGGGATAGGCTCATTGGCGCTGGGCTTGGCTTCGTCGAGGCGTGGCTCTTGTGGGTGGTGCTGCTGGCAGTGCTGCACGGCTTTTTGCAAGGGACGCACGCTATTCCAGGCATTGGGCCTTCGCTGTTTCAAAGTTGGCAACAGGCGTATGATAGTGCGGTTTCACAGAGTCTGTTTGCGCATGTGAACAGTGCTTTTGTGCATACCCTGCATGTGTAAAGAAATGGGCTGAGTGACGGAGGTGCGTGATAAATTGAGCCCAATGGGCATCAGCCTAACGAAAGTGCTGCGCAGAATTTGAGGATAGCTCTTTCCATCTTCGGTGAGCATACATGAAGAGGTTTTGCTCAGTAAGCAAAACGCGGCGTGTTCGTTTTATTCATCTGGCAAATACGAGGGCAGATCACCGAAAAACACGGGACTGCCCTGGCACCATCGTTCTACTCGACCGAACATGCCTCACGCATCCACAGCTACCACACGCTTTTCAGCGCTTCTGCTGCTCTTCGATAGTCATGATGCACCCCCTAAAATGGCAACAGAGACGACGCGCAGCTTCCAGCCATAGACGAGAGCATTGCCAGCCTGATTTGGGGAAGTAGGGCTTTGGGATCAATTAATCCTGGGATGTACATCTCCTTGTGCAAGCCCAGCGCATTTTCATATCTGGTACAATACATCAGCAGGAATCAGACTATTACATCCAGGGAAAGGCGAACACACTATACGCATGCACCCACACGAATCGATCGACTGGTACCCCATCGTCAAACGCTACACAACCGGGCTTGTGCATATTCGCAGCGTCAGCCCTAGCAAAGGCGAAATTCAAGTGGCCCGGGAAGTCCTGCGCTTGCTGCAAGAAGACGGACTCGAATCTTCCTACACCGCCATCGGCCTCGACCCGCTCATCGACGATCCTGACGGGCGATGCAATGCCTATGCCTTCCTGCGCGGCAAGCATCCCCAGACCATCGTCCTGCTCGGTCATATCGATACCGTCGCTACCGGCGATTTCGGCGCGCTCGAACCATTCGCGCTCGACCCCGGCGCGCTGGCCGCCCATGTCGATCAATTAGCGGCAATAGCGCCCGGTTTAGTGCAAGACCTGGCCGCACACCCGGGCGACTGGATGTTAGGACGCGGCTCTGGCGACATGAAGAGCGGCGACGCCGTGAATAT
>JGI25616J43925_10000844_pt1 | contig 11574 bp, 8 predicted proteins | sample GraSoi2013_100cm_FD_43925 | JGI IMG/M metagenome (IMG submission 43925) | reverse complement strand
TCTTGGATGATAGAACAAAGTAATCACCTGGACAATGTTCCCTGTAAAGCGATCAGAAACGTTGCTAACGTTTTGCATGAAGCTTTGCATGCCCCAGATCGAATAGAACCGGTACCCGAGGAGGAAATACATATGTCATTGGATATCTCTGTATCTCAAGCGCTTTCCAGTATACCCAAGATTTCACCTGAGCCGATCCGCCAGGCTCACGGAGCGGAGTTAGATGCCATAGCCCGTTTCCAACGTGTCACTAACTACCTGGCGGCTGCTGANATCTATCTTAAACAGAACGTATTGCTCGAGGAGCCACTAAAACCTGAAGATATTAAAGATCGTCTGTTNGGGCACTGGGGTACCGACCCTGGTATCAACATGATCTATGCTCACCTCAATCACCTGATAATGCGCTATGACATCGATATGTTCCTGGTCACGGGACCAGGGCACGGGGCTCCCGCTAACCTGGCCAACCTCTATTTGGAAGGCACGCTCCATGAATACTATCCAGAGCTGACGTTTGACTGGGTTGGAGTTGAAAAATTTGTGCGGCGCTTTTCCTGGCCCGGCGGATTCCCCAGCCACCTGTATCCTGGTGTTCCGGGAACTATTCACGAAGGCGGAGAGCTGGGTTATGCCCTGGCAACCGCTTTTGGCGCTGCCATGGACAACCTTGATCTGGTCGTAGCCTGTATCGTCGGTGACGGTGAGGCGGAGACCGGCCCTACCGCGACCGCCTGGCATAGCTACAAATTTCTTGATCCTGCGGAATCCGGTGCGGTACTGCCCATTTTGCACTTGAATGGCTACAAAATCTCCAATCCTACTATCTATGGCACAATGAGCGACGAGGAACTGCTCGCTCTGTTTACAGGTTATGGTTACCAGCCGGTCTTCGTAGAAGGTGACGATTTGAATGCGTCACTTTACGGAGCAATGGATTGGGCATATCATGAGATCAGGCGCATTCAAGAAGCTGCTCGTTCTGGTCAACCCATTCTCAAGCCGCGCTGGCCTGTGATCCTTTTCCGTTCTCCTAAAGGTATGACAGGCGTTAAAGAATTGGATGGAGAGCCTATCGAAAATTCTTATCGTTCACATCAGGTGCCAGTTACCGATCCGAAGACGAATCCCGAACACTTCCGAGCGTTGGAGGGCTGGCTAAGTTCCTACCTTGTCACGGAACTCTTCGATGAGAACGGGAGTCCGAAGCCCGAGATTCTCGAGCAGTGTCCAAAGGGCAATCGTCGCATGGGCAGTAACCCTCATACCTATGGAGGCAGGATACGAAAGGACCTCGATCTTCCTGACATCTTTGAGTTTGCAGTGCCTGCTGAGGATGTTGCCGAAAAAATAAACGGGTCCTCAAAGAATAACTTTGTTAGCAGCCCTGAGCAGCTCGCCAGGTATCTGAAAGAAGTCATACGACGCAATCCGCATACCTTCCGCATTTTCAGCCCGGATGAATTGGAATCGAACAAACTGACCGCGGTGTTTGATGTGACGAAGCGCGACTATCAGTGGCCTATTCCACCACATAACGAAAATATCAGTTCGCACGATGGACGAGTGCTGGAAATCCTGAGCGAGCATACACTGCAGGCATGGCTGCAGGGTTATCTCCTGACCGGGCGTTATGGCCTTTTCCCCTCCTACGAAGCGTTCCTGAATATTGTTGTCTCCATGATGGATCAGTATTCCAAATTCCTGAAGATGTCGCTAGAGTTTTCCTGGCGTCTACCTGTCGCCTCGCTGAACTACCTCGAAACCTCCACATTGTGGCGACAGGAACACAACGGTTTCTCGCACCAAAGCCCAGGTTTAATCAACGACATCTTGAACAGGAAAGCGCAGGTATCCCGAGTCTACTTACCGCCGGATGCCAATTGTCTGGTTAGTACCGTGGATCACTGCTTGCGCAGCAAGGAGTACGTCAACCTGGTCATTGTAAACAAGCCTCCCATGCCTCAATGGCTGTCCATGGAAGATGCGATCGCCCACTGCCGGGCTGGCGCCTCAGTATGGCAATGGGCCAGCATTGATGATGGCGTTAACCCGGATGTTGTACTGGTGGGAATAGGCGATAACCCGACATTGGAAGTCATGGCGGCCGCTCACATCTTGCGCAATGAAATGCCCGAGCTACGAGTGCGCGTGGTCAATGTTACCGACCTGTTCGTGCTGGAGAAAGAGACAGCTCATCCTCACGGCCTGGATGACGAGATGTTTGAGGCCCTGTTCACCCCGGATGCGCCCGTGATCGTCAACTTTCATGGGTATCCCTCGGCCGTAAAGCAGTTGATCTTTGGGCGTAATCACGTTCGGCGCTTCTATATCAATGGCTACCAGGAGGAAGGAACGACCACCACGCCATTCGATATGAACGTGCGCAACGGTACCGATCGTTACCACCTCATTACGCAGGCGATTCGCCTGGCCTCAACGCGTAACCCGCGAGTGGCCGCGCGGGCCAGCGAACGCGTACATCATTATGAATACGTCCTTGTCGCTTTCCGCCGCTACATTCAAGAGAACGGAGTAGACCCGGAGGAAATCTCCAACTGGCAATGGAGCTGAATGAAATGTGCCCAGGGAAGCTCGTCCTGCACACCTTACCCTGAGCTTCCCTGGTCATGAAAGGATAGATTGTGAAAATTTTAGTCCTAAACGCAGGTTCAAGCAGTCAAAAGAGCCGCTTATATGAACTGCCTGGCACTGGAAAATTGCCTGACGTTGCACCCACACCTCTCTGGCAGGCCGATGCGGATTGGACGGACCACCAGGGAACCGCGGAACTGAAAATCAGCACTTCTAGCGGTGCTGTCATCCAGGAGAATCTGCCCTCGGACGCCCGGACAGAAGTGATTTCGCACATGCTCCAGACCCTTTGGAGTGGAAAGACGCGAGTAATCGCTCAAGCTTCGGAAATTGACATCGTGGGTCATCGCGTCGTCCACGGTGGAAGTATGTTTGAGCAGAGTACCTTCGTTACACCGGAAGTAAAGGCTGCTATTTCCCGTATGGCTGTTCTCGCACCCGTTCATAATCCCGCCAATCTAGAGGGGATCGAAGCCATTGAGCGCATCCTGCCGGCAGTTCCACAGGTTGCGGTATTCGATACGGCTTTTCATAGCCATATGCCCTTGCCTGCCGTGGTATACCCGGGCCCCTACGATTGGTTTGAGCAAGGGATTAAACGCTATGGATTTCATGGCATCAGTCATCAATATTGTGCCCAGCGCACAGCGCAAGTACTCGGCAAAAACCTGGNGACCTTGCGGCTCATCACCTGTCACCTTGGCAATGGCTGCTCTTTAGCAGCCATCCGTCATGGTCGCAGTATAGATACAACTATGGGGTTTACTCCAATGGAAGGATTGATGATGGGCAGTCGCTCAGGTTCAGTTGACCCCGGCATTCTGCTCTATCTACTGCAACATAAAGGTTACACGGCGGATCAATTGAATACTAAACTCAACAAAGCCTCGGGTCTCAAAGGTATCTCCGGCTCTGGCGATATGCGCCAGGTCTTGCAAAAGATCAACGAAGGCAACGCACAGGCGAAGCTGGCCTTTGATATGTTTGTCCATCGCTTGCGCTACTACATCGGTGCTATGCTCGCAACGCTTGGTGGCCTGGAAGCACTCGTCTTCGCTGGTGGCATAGGTGAAAATTCAGCCCAGGTGCGAGCCGCAGCATGTGAATCGTTCGCCTTTCTTGGACTCAAACTAGATCCGCAGAAAAATGCCCAATCCCCTGCGGACCAGGTTATCAGCGCTGCCGATTCAACGCTACCTGTGTTAGTCATCCATACGCAGGAAGATTGGGCCATCGCCCAGGAATGCTGGAGACTATCGCAATCCTCTGGTTAAGTCACCATGCTCGTCTACGCCTGGTGAATATCAGGCCAATAATACTCAGAACGAGCAGTAAAGCACCGATGCTCAGACGCCCTATCGGTTGACCCGGGTCAAACTCTGGAGGCACAGTTGGACCTTGCTCTGTTGGAGGAGGACCGGTACTTGTATTTGATTCCACCCTTGCTGGGGGTGTAGGGCCAGGTGTCTCTATGGGGGTGGGTGTTTTAGTACCTGCCGCACTTTGAGCGTGAACGGCGGGAGTCTGCTGAATGTTTGGGGTCTTTACAGTACCGAAATTGGTACCTGCTCCCGCAGATGAAGGGACTGGCTCTGAAGCTCCAGACGAGGTAGCTTCACCTCCACCAAAGTGCAGAGATGGTACGATGCCTGAAATGATAAAGAGCAGGGCCAGCACAGCCGCAATTGTGCTCACAGTCCGGACTGAGCGCCTTAGAGTATCGAGCCATGTATGCCGCTTTTGCGGAATAGGTCTGACCGGCCTGTCTTGGCGCACAGATCGTTCAGGAACAGGAGCCAACCTGCTGGGTAAAACAAATGAACGAGGCACCTCTTCCTCTGGCATCGCGCGCAGCAAGACAATCGTCAGCCGCAAATCAGACAGGCTCTGTTGGCACTGCTGACAGGTGGACAAATGAGCATCAAAAACAGCCAGCTCCCCAGCAGAAAGCTGTTTATCGAAAAATGCTGAAAGTTGCTCGGTTGTAAGATGCTCATCATGTAGTTGGGCCACACATATACTCCGTTAGATATTACTCTCTATCAGTTAGTAGACGATAATTTCGCGGTAAAAGTTCCCGGTGCTTGTACAGGTAGCCACGCAGCCGCCCGCGTCCACGCGCAATACGTGACCGTACCGTCCCGAGCGTTGTTTGGGTAGTGGCCGCAATCTCCTCATAGGAAAGCCCCTGTATGTCACACAAAATGACCGCGATACGTTGATCGAGGGGCAATTCCTGTAATCCTTTCTGGATTAGCTCCTGCAGTTCCTGGTTCAGCAAAAACTCCTCTGGATTTGCAGCCTGTCCCGTCTCGACCAGTGCATTTAGCAAACCGGCATCATGTAGCTCATCCTCATCCATCACACGATCCAATGAGTCCTGGGGGTGGCGATTAGCGCGTCGCCAATAGTCACAGGCCTGGTTAGAGGCTATGCGAAGCAACCAGGAGCGAAATGAGGAACCACCGCGAAAGGATTGAATAGCGCGATAAGCAGCAATAAACGTATCTTGTGTCACATCGGCAGCGGCATCGCGATTCCCAAGCATCCGCAGAACCACGTTGTAAGCGGTTTGCTGATAGTGCAGTACCAACTGATTGAATGCGTTGACATCCCCTCTTTGGCTGCGGGTGATGAGTAGTGCTTCATCTTCTCGCACTAATGGCTGCCTCTTTCTTGTACTATTTTCGTTTCGCTAGTGTAGCATAATTCTGCTCGTATGAGTAGCTCATCGGTGGGTGTGTGCGTTTTGTAAGGGCACAATTTATGCCCTTTAACGAAATACCCAGGGTATTGTGAACGGGTACGTCACACTCGTAGGGGCCCGATTTATCGCGGCCAGCGCCGATTGATCGGCCAGTGAGAAACCCACCACCTACCCGGATGAATGTGTTAAAACTCATCATTGTGCCCCTACAAAATTATGCTATCCTTTGTTTAAAAGTGAGCAATTTTCTATACGTATTACGCCATAAGGTAACAATATTTCGCAGGCTTTCAAAAAACTTCCCAAAAGTACAAAAAATAAGCCTTTCTGCTGTCCTTGATCGTTAGTACTAAAGAATGCTAAAGTATAGACCGTGTTAAATGAGAGAATTCTGAATATGAACAACCCTGTACACTATCTACAATACTCGTTTCTCTGGATACAACACATATTTCAACGTTTGGGTCGATGGATAGCAGATCTTTTAGGTGACAACCAGCAGAGCGGTAAAAAGAATTCGATTGCAGTGTTGGATGGAGTACGCGGGGTAGCCGTTCTTATGGTTATCGTATTCCATGTCAATCGCGTGACCGGAGATAATCTCTGGAGCAGAACTGCATATCCACTGGCTACCTCGATCTCGACAGCAGGTGGAACAGGCGTGACACTCTTCTTTGTACTGTCTGGCTTTCTACTTTTCATGCCTTTCGCCAAAGCGCTATTATATAAGACAAGCTGGCCCCTTGGGCGTGTTTTCTATATGCGCCGCGTGTTACGCATCGTTCCCGGCTATTATGTATCGCTTCTCCTGATCGTCTTATTTATGCATCCCGAATACCTGCTTCGCGACCACTTAAAATACCTTGCCCTCTTCCTCACCTTTTTTATGGACTCGTCGCGAGTAACGTTTCGACAGGTCAACGGCCCTTTCTGGACTCTGGCAACCGAATGGCAGTTCTATATGCTCCTGCCCCTGATTGCCCTGGTAATTGCCCTCGTGGTGAGCCGCGTTCCCATCCAAAAACGCTTACCCGCAGTTACATTCAGCCTTCTAGGGCTCATCGCCTGGGGTTTATTTGTACGTTTCTGGGGTTTTTATTATTTGAATCACCCCTCTGAGACCTTCCTGGTCCCACGTTCAATCCTCAACATCATCTTATTCTTTTCATTTGGCATAACCGGCAAATANACCGAAGATTTTGCNGTTGGTATGCTTATCAGCCTCTACTATATCTATTCGCAACATCCCTCGACTGACAGCAATTTTGCGCGTAGATGGCAGCGTCTNAGTCCATGGCTGTGGGGTAGTGGCATGCTGGTGNTGGTATTCGGCGCCATGTGGCATTTTAATCANGAAATGCATGGGTGGCCATTCCTGAATGGCCTCTTGCCGGTATACGATTGGTTGAATGAGATGCTACTCTCATTTGGCTTTGGAGCATGTATCGCGGCAATTCTCTACGGTAGCGCGGGACTGAAAAAAGTCTTCGAGTGGCCTTTGCTGCGCTGGGTAGGCTTGATTTCGTATAGTCTTTATATGTGGCACCTACCACTGCTCGTTCTCTTTGCAACTCGCGTTTTGCCATACATCCACGGCTTAAATCGTTATACCAGCTATAGTCTTTACTGGCTCTGGGTGCTGCTGGTCGTCTTTCCATTTGCATTCCTATCCTTTCTCATAGTTGAGAAACCCTGGATGAAGCTGGGTGATCAATGGCGGCTCGTCATCGAAAAGGATCACCGCGAAAAACTAAAGATGCGAGAAGCAGAGTTAACACATCAGCAAATGGTTATGGAGCAGGAAACGGCTTCTGCTTTACCGAAAGAGGCAGTAACAAATTAAGAGGCGATGCGGTCATTCTCCTTATACTCTCTTGCTACTTACCCAAATTTATCCCAAATTAGCGGCAATCAGATTTACCCCTTGACATTTGTTGCATATAGATGTAAAATGCATATAGATGCTATTGATAAGTAAATTCGCAGAAAGTTGCGAGAAAGGGAATAGGATCATGGCAGACAAGCATCTAAATGAGACAACCAGAATTTTGATCAATTCTGTCCAGGAGACAAACAAGGCAATCACTGAAACAGCTGTTTCCGCCCAGGAAAAAAATCTGGCCTTTGCCCAGAGCGTCCTTGAGAACGGAATTGAGGTACTCAAATGGAATGCCGAGAGTACTCGTACCCTGATGCAGGATTTGGTAGAGCAGGCCAGGAAGCAGCGAGTAGGGCCGGAGGGCTTCCAGGCGCTGGTAGAAAGCACCATCGAAGCCCAGGAGCGGAATACAAAGTTTGCTCAAAGCACACTTGAGAACGGGCTCGAGGTACTCAAGAGCCAGGTGGACCTCACCCATTCTCTGATACAGGAACTGGAGCAGCAGTATCAGAAGCAGCAGGAAGCTTTCCAGGCACTGGCCCAGGAGTCAATCGATGCGTACAGGGATTTCATCTTTGCTCCGCTCAACTTCTTTCAGAAGGCCATGAGCACTGCTGAAGCTGCGACTAGCGAGGGGCTGGAGAACTTTCAAAAGGTGACACAGCAGAGCATGGAGAACATCCAGAAAGCGACCGTGCAGGTCACCCTGGGGGCAGAGAAGGCAACACACCAGGCTTCACATCATACGCAGAAAACTGCTAAACGGAAACCTGTTGAGTAAGGCATGGATTCTGCGTCCCCTTGCTCTTTCCGTTGACATTGCTCACGTTTGCTAGCTATAATACTTTACAGAACCGCATACTATTTGTTGTGGTGAAAGTTGTCTGCTTCGCCGTGGAAGCAACAGTTTCGCGACACCCGCCAACCAGTGGATGCCGACCTGCACTCTTCTATTCATAGCGAAGCGTACATCCCTGGAGGAGAACCTCATATGCCGACCACAGATGGCCTTGAAGACATCGTAGCAACGCAATCCTGCATCTGCGACCTGGATGGCAAACTTGGCAAACTTTCGTACTTTGGCATTGATATTCACGACTTAGTGCGTAACTCCTCGTTTGAGGAGACTGCTTACTTGCTCTGGCACGGCGTCTTACCAACGAAATCACAGCTTGAGGATGTGGCTGCCCAGCTTTGTGCCAACCGTACAATACCTGGTCCTGTAAGCGAGTTGATGCAATTGCTGCCGAAATCATCTGCTCCGATGGATGTATTGCGCACCACCGTTTCAGCCCTCTCCTCTTTTGACCTTGATGCTGGTGATAACTCTACCGAAGCCAATCGCCGCCGCTCAATCCGCCTGACAGCAGTAATGCCAACCATCGTTGCAAGTTGGGATCGCCTTCGCAATGGCAGAGAGCCAGTTGCTCCGCTTGTGGACGGAAGCCACGCTACGAACTTCCTGTACATGCTTACGGGTGAAATGCCAGATGCCTACAAGGCCCATATGCTGGATATGGTTTTAATCCTGCATGCGGACCACGAACTCAATGCATCTACCTTTGCGGCCCGTGTAACGGCTGCCACCATGGCAAGTATGTATGCCGCCATTACATCGGCCATCGGCGCTCTCTCCGGCCCACTTCATGGTGGGGCGAACGAACAGGTGATGCGTATGGTCTTGAAAATTGGTGAAGTTGATCGTGCCAGACCATATATTGAAAGGGCACTCGAGCATAAAGAACGCATTATGGGCTTTGGACATCGTGTCTATAGGACCGAAGACCCTCGTGCTACCCACTTGCGCCAGATGTCCAAAGAACTGGGTGAGCGTACCGGTGATACCCGCTGGTACAAGATATCGCGCATTATAGAAGAATACATCAAAGAGCATAAAGGCCTGAATGCAAACGTGGACTTCTATTCCGCCTCGGTCTACTACATGATGGGTATTCCGATTGACCTGGACACGCCCATGTTCGCGTGTAGCCGCATCTCTGGTTGGACCGCTCATGTGCTTGAACAGTATGCCAATAACCGCTTGATCCGTCCTCGTGCCGAATATGTTGGCCCGAAGAATGTGGAATACGTGCCGGTTGAGCAGCGAGGATAGAAGAAGCTCTTATAGAAACTCCTGGCTATCCTGCCGNCGGCAGGATAGCCAGGAGTTTCTATAAGAGCTTCTTCACATCCCTTTGCATCTCCGCATAACTCTGGTATCTTGCCTCCCTGTCTTCCATCAAGGCATGACGAAGGATTGACTCGAGTTCGGGTGAAATCAGCGGGTTGAGCATGCGTACCGCTGGAAAAGAGGGATAATGTGGCGGTGTGCAGTTCGTAAGTACATGATGCATGCTTGCCGCGAGCATGTATATACAGGTACGATGATCGTAGGGAGAGTCTTTAACTGGTACGTATGGCGAAACAGCAATCTTGCGTGTTGTGCGCTGATTACTCAGTAAATTCAATTTTTCGGGAGGGGGTGCAGGAATCTGAAAACCCGTCAGCATAGCTCGCCCGCGTGTATTTTCGATAATGATATTGGCAGGAGAAATATCATAGTGGCGCAAGGGAGGTCGTTGTTGATCCAGCGCAATCAGTATATTCAAAACATTATTCATATAGCCCAGAACTTCACGTTCGGATAGAGGCCTCAGTAGCTTTTGTAGCAGTTCCTCCAGGCTTTCACCTTCGATATATTTGAGTACCAGGTAGTAGTGTTTTCCCTCGACAAAACGGTCAAGTACATCAGGGACCAATGGGTGATGCAAGCGTTTCAGCGGTTCGGTCGCTTTCTCGTAGTAGACCAGTTCTCTCGCGCGCCGTGCGACAGGAACATCGGTGCACTCCCAACGTTTCAGTACAACATGTTGTTCATTAGCCTGAGTATCAATGGCGATAGCCGTCATCACTTTTGTCTCTTCGGTGTGCTTTAAAACATGCTTGATGATATAACGACCCTGGCGGGCACTGACTCCTGAGAGAGGACTATGTGCTACCATCATAGGTGGTATAGTGAGCCGGCCACAGATGGAGCAGCAGCGTTGCCCAAAACGCACAGGAGCCTCACAATAGGGACAGCAGCGATCATCATAATCAGTGCCACACGCGCTGCAACGATGCGCGCCGCTGCGGTTCTGTTGACCGCAACGCTGGCAAACGTAGCGTTGGAGGGCCGTTTGTACCGCACCGGCATAATTCTCGGCAAACTCGACGATCGTGCGGTAACGCTGACGATAATCCTTTGCCAGAGCACGCATAAGTACAGCGCTTACCTCCACGGGAATCCGCGGATTCCACTGCTGTGGTGCTGGTGGCTGCTCTTTCAAATGCGCGTTCCACATCTGCTCTATAAATTTGTAGGCAAAGGGTGAGCGGCCTGCCAGTAATTCGTAGATACAGACAGCGAGCGCGTACTGGTCGGAGTCGCGCCGTGGATTGCCCTGCCATTGTTCGGGTGGCATGTAGGGAGCTGTGCCGGTGACCTCACCCAAAGATGCATGTGTTTGCATTCCAAGATAGAACGTCGCACCAAAATCGGCAAGCAGGATCTGTCCATTACGTCCAATCAACAGATTGCCAGGTTTGACATCCTGGTGAATGAGGCCATTCTCGTGAATATAGAAAAGTGCTGACGCCGCTTGCTGAAGATAAGGCACAAGCTCTTCAGCGTAGGCAAGTCGCCTGCTGCCATCTTCTCTGCGAAAGAGGTCATGAATAGTCCTCGGCGCATACTCCATCACAAGGTAGGGGCGTCCATCCTCTAACTGGCCGAAGTTATAGACCGGCAGGATATTGGGGTGTTGCAGGTGGGCAATCCGCTGCGCCTCGTCAAAAAAGTTGTCCTTGCCTTTTTCGTTGAATTGATCGGTGCGTAGTACCTTAAGCGCCAATATACGACTGAGTGGCGCGGGCTCACGTACCTGGTAGACATGACCATAGCTTCCTGTGCCAAGGAAGGAGACAACTTCGTAGATTCCGATGTGTGCTCCCTCTACCAGGAAGTCGCATCTGTGACAGGTTATCGCTCTAGCGGGATTCTCGTGCCCCCCGCCTGCTCGTGGATTCAAACAACGAACCAACTATCTATCCCACCTGATTATTTTGTTAAAACTCATCATTGCGCCCATGCGGGACTCCTGATTTCCCAATAGTATCTACGCTGGTATCGTTTATGAGTTGCGGATAGGCTATGGTTACTACCATTCTACGCTATTACGTGCGCAATAAGACAATTAGTTGGCTGCTTATCGCAGAAGTTTCTTCAAGAGGAGGTTCCGAGAGTGCACTTCATTCGCTACATCCAACGCGCCTCTTGCCAGCCAAGATGAGCGTGACTATTGACAAGACGTACAGTGGCGGGGGTGGCTTGACGCCAATCAACCACGCTAAT
>JGI25616J43925_10000840_pt1 | contig 11601 bp, 10 predicted proteins | sample GraSoi2013_100cm_FD_43925 | JGI IMG/M metagenome (IMG submission 43925) | reverse complement strand
GCGGCGCATCGCTCGGCATGATATAGACGTTTGTCTCCCGCGGCGCGTTGTTCATCCGCGCCATCTGGAAGGTATCGAAATTCGATTGGTCAATTACGCCGTTGGTCGCCGTGATCTCTCCGTAGAGAGCCAGGCTCGTCCCCATTGCCGCCGCGCCCTCGACCTGCTGGCGTACCGTCTCCGGGTTTACGACAGTACCGGCGTCCAAGGCCGAATCCACGCGGTTAATGCGTACCTTGCCTCCAGCATCCACTTGCACTTGTACCACGGTCGCTACGTACGTCAGGAAGCTGCGGTGCATCGCCACACCTATTCCGTAGCCGTTGCCCGGCTTCTGCTTTCCCCAACCGGACTTCTCCGCAGCCAGCGTCAGCACTCGACGGTGTCTGGCCGTATCAATGGGATATTGCTCGTAGGCTCCGTCATAGTTCGGGAATTCCTTGGGAAGATCGCTCCTTGGGACGACTCGGTCGGGCCCTAGCAGTTGCAGCAAGTATTCGACCGGGTCTCTTCCCGCCGCATGCGCCAGTTCATCCGCAAACGACTGAATTCCGAACGCATGATATACATTGGCAACGGACCGGAACCAACCGATGCGCATATGGGCCGTTGCGGGTCCGTTCTCTGCGCGAAAGTTGGCCACCGCGAACGGGACATCCGTGAAGCCCAGTCCAAGCTCGTCTGGCGTCGAATATTTTGTGCTCGCGTCAAACGTCGATCCGATCGGTGGAAACACGGTTCTCTGCAGCCACGCCGTGGGCTTTCCATCCGCTCCGAGCGCTGCCTTCATATACATCGCCGCCACAGAGTGGTACACATCGAACTTGATGTCGTCTTCGCGGCTCCATACCACCTTGACGGGTTTTCCCGTCTTTTTCGAGAGCACTGCCGCTTCCACCGCGAAGTCCGGGAACGACTTCCGGCCGAATCCGCCGCCAAGCAGCGTCACATTTACCGTCACGTCTTCCTTCTTCAAGCCCACGGCCTGCGCGATCGCATTCCGCGCTCCCTGCGGATCCTGTGAGGGCGCCCACACCTCAGCTTTACCGTTGCGGTACACTGCCAAAGCCGCCGGCGGCTCCATAGGCGCATGCGACAGCAGCGGCGCGTAATACTCCGCCTCGACGATTTTGCCGCCCTTCGCAAAAGCCTCATCCACGTTGCCGAGTTCACGAACTACCTTCCCCGGCTTGCGCGCCGTCTCTTGCAACTCTTTCTTATAAGCGTCCGAGTTCCAAACGCTGTGCGGGCTCTTCTCCCACTCGATCTTCAGCTTTTTCCTTCCCTGCATGGCGGCCCAGGTGTTATCCGCCAGCACCGCCACGCCGCCAAGCGCCTGAAAGCCGACGGGTGGCTTGAACGCATCGATCGTTTCCGTTTGCTTCACTCCGGCGACGCTCAGCGCCGCTTTGTCGTCCACCGACTTCACGGCGCCGCCGAAGACCGGCGGACGCGCCACGCTCGCATAGAGCATTCCTTCCATGCGCGTATCCTGCCCATACGCCGCTTTGCCGGTGCACATGTCTTTCAGGTCGTAGCTCGCCGCGCCTTTTCCGATGTAGCGCCACTCGCTTCGTGTCTTGAGTTTTATCTCCTCTTTCTTCGGCACCTCGAGCTTTCCTGCCGCTGCCGCCAGTTCGCCATAGCCCAGTTTCCTTCCCGACGCCTTGTGCACCACTACATGCAAATCNGTGCTGCATTCCGATGCCGGCACGCCCCACTGNGCCGCGGCGGCTCGCACCAGCATCAACCTCGCGGTCGCGCCAGCTTCGCGCAAGGTGTTGAAGAAGCTTCGCACCGAATGCGACCCATCCGTATCCTGGTCGCCGTACTTTTCATCACCTGTCGCCTGCACCACCTTCACGCGCGCCCAGTCCGCATCCAGTTCGTCCGCAACGATCCGCGGCAACCCCGTCCGGTTCCCGCTTCCCATCTCCGTGCGATGCACAACGACGTACGCGGTTCCATCCGTGTCGATGGCCAGGTACACGCTCGGTTGCAATGGAGCTTTTGACATCGCCGAGGCTGCATCCGTCGCGCCAGCGGCGGCGTCCGCGCTCTCCGCAAAAAGCTGCTCTGGCATCACGCGCACGCTCAATACAAAGGCTCCAGCTCCCAGCATTCCCTTCAGGAAGTCCCGGCGTTGCACGTTTTCGATGCGGATCATAAATTCCCCCATGTCAACCATCTATCGGACAATCGGCGTAAATCCGTCCACGCACCGTTCCATCCTACCGCCATTCCTGTTTCATGCAAGTGGCGCCTTCTCCCGGCGAGGTTCCGCCCAAGTCTCGAACGGTAAGCAATTCTGCCAAGGAGATGAACACCCGATTGCGAAATCGGGTGGGACAGGGCAAGCTCAAGGCCGGGAATAGTTGCACTCATGTCACCGGAATTCATGCGCCGCGCGATTGCGCTGGCTATTGAAAATGTGCGCACGTTACGCGGCGGCCCTTTCGCCGCGCTGGTCGTGAAAGACGGCCGCGTTATCGCCGAGGGCGCGAACCGCGTCACTTCGAGCGACGATCCCACCGCTCACGCCGAAGTCGTCGCCATTCGGGAAGCCTGCCGCGCGCTCCGTGATTTTCAGCTTACCGGCTGCGACCTCTATACCACTTGCGAGCCCTGCCCCATGTGCCAGGGCGCAATCTACTGGGCCCGCCCGGAGCGCGTCTTTTACGCGGGCACTGCCGCCGATGCCGCGGCGGCGGGGTTCGATGACGCTTTCATTTACAATGAATTGAAACAGCCGCCTGCGGCGCGGCGAATCCCGATGACACAACTTCTTCGCGACGAATCGCTCGTCGCTTTCGAGGTCTGGAAAAAACAGGAAAACAAAAAGCCCTACTGACAGTCCAGCGCGAGCGCGCGAAACTTTTTACCCTTCTGGCCAAGTCCCCAGCGCGCGCCGCAGGTCCACAAGCTGCCCCAGGTGGTACGAATTGTGGTCGGCGAGCACCAGCGCTTCCCGCAAGATGGTCTGCCCATCCCCGTGCCGAATTTTCGCGCACAGATCCGTCTTCGGATTTTCAACCAACCGGATCATTTCCTGCAGGTCGCCGCGGAACGCCTCCACGCTCTTGCTCCATGCCTCATCGGTCGGCGGCAGCGGAGTCTTCGGCCAATAGCCTTCGGGAAATCCCGGTGACACGTGCTTGGGGTTGCGGCAGAACTCGAGAATGTCCCGTTGTGCGATGCGCGTGTGCTCGAGCAACTGCCAGCCGGTATGCACCAGTCCGGCCGCGAACGCGCCGCGATTGCGCTCGGGAAATCCGTCCAGCGCATCCATGAAATGCACGTGCGCCCCGCCGCCCTTCAGCAGGTACACGACGTGCTCTCGCAGAGCACGGTCCTGGTTATTCGTGCGCGGTCGCGAACTCCGCCTCGCCGTCTTTTTCTTCTTGTTTTTCTTTTTCATCCCGCCTTCTCGGAAATGAGTATTTGTTGCGGCATGTCCGGAATCGGATGCAGGATACTCTTCGGGAAACCCGCATTCCGGAACATTTTCTCATACTCTGTGAAAGTATAGGTGTCGCCAGCATTGGTGTTTGCCAGCATGATCAGGCTGAAGGCTGCCGCGGTCGGCGGTGTCACGCGGTCTTCGTTGGGCACGAACTCAAGCGTGATGGCTCGCCCGCCTGGCTTCAGAGCTGCATGCACGCGCCGCATCAGCTTCTCGCACGTGGGCTTGTCGAAGTGGTGAAAAATGTTCGTAAGCAGCGCGAAGTCATAGCCTTCTCCGAGGTCCGCGTCGAACGCGCTCCCCGCCCGCGCGGTGTAGCGGCTGGAGACTCCCGCGGCTCGCGCGTTTTCTTTCGCTACTTCGAGCACCGCGGGCCAGTCNACGGCNACGATCTGCGCCTGCGGATTCTTTTTGGCGATGGTGATGCCATACATGCCATGCCCGGCGGCGACGTCCAGCACCTTGCACGCCCTGCCCTCTGGCGCGCCGATGAGTTGCGCAATGAATGCCGCCGCGGGCATCGTCAGCGGCGCCATCGATTTCGCAAACGCGACCCAGACTTCGTCCTGTGGCTTGGTGTTGTCGCCTTCCGTTCCGGCCGATCCGCCTTTGCGGACTGCTTCGGTCAGGGCGAAGAAATTTCTTTGATGCCATTCGTTTCCAAGAAAGCCCGACATCGAAGCGAGACACGCGGGAGAACGCCGATCGAGGAACAGGGCCGATTCCTGTGTGAGTCCATAGCGCCCTTGCTCTTTCGTCAAGAGATCCAGAATCGTCAAGTAATCGCACAGAATGCGCATGCCACGCTCCGCGGCATTGCATTTCTTGCTGAGCAAGGCCGGCGTGTTTGCGCCTTCCCCGATCGCGGTAAATACATCAAGTGCGATGCCCGTCTTCAACGCAGCCGTGTTTTGAAACGCTGTAAAAATATTAAAAATGCGTTCCGGGGTCAGCCGGTTCGTGGTGGGTGTAGCCATCGTAAGCTCTCCTTTGGCGGAGTTAATTTTCTATCACAAATTCCCGCGCAATGCGCCAGTCTTCCAGCTCAAATCCATTGCCCTGCTCCGGCCTGCGCTGGCATACTTCCTTTCCCCCGCACCCGGCAGCTCGCGGGAAAAGATTCCTTATCTGGGGGTCGGAGCTTCAGCTCCGACAAAATACCTAAGCTCTCAATGGGCTTTAGCCCCTGAGGAAATGCTTTTACGGCATTTTTTCTCGGCACCCGGCGCACGAGGCGCGCACGATGAAACGTGAATACCACCGCTGGCATTCGCCGCGGCTCGGCATCGAGATGGGCGTAGTCGTTTTTGGCCACTGGGGATCTCCGCTCATCGGCTTCCCCACCAGCGCTGGCGATGAATGGGAGCTCGAAGGCCAGAGCATGATCGGCGCGCTCGCCGATTTTATCGACGGCGGCAAGGTCAAGTTCTATTGCGTCAATACGGTCAACGGATACGGCTTCTACGACAAAGCCGCGCACCCATTTCACCGCAGCTACGTCCAAGCCATGTTCGATTCCTACCTGCGCGAAGAGGTCGTGCCGTTCATCTACAACAATTGCCAGACGCAGGGCATCGCCATCTCCACCATGGGCGCTTCCTTCGGCGCATATCACGCCGCCAATTCGCTCTTCAAGCATCCCGACGTGATTAAGCGCTGCTTCGCCATGTCCGGCGTCTACGACGTGAAGAATTTCATGGACGGCATGTACGACGACAACTTTTATTTCAATAATCCGGTGGACTATCTCGTGAATCTCAACGACCCCTGGCAGCTCGGCCACCTCGCCACTTGCGACATCCACATCACCACCGGCACCGGCCCGTGGGAAAACAGCGGCCCTTCCTACCGCCTCTCCGAAATTCTCGCCAGCAAAGGCATTGACCATCACCTGGACAACTGGGGTCCCCAGGGTGGCCACGACTGGCCCTACTGGAAGCACCAGATGCGCGAGTACCTCGGTCGCCTCTTCTGATTGCCTCTGCGTTGTAGCGGCCGCTTTCCGAAGCGGGCGCCTTTGACTTTGTAACGCCGGGCTTTCCCCCTGTTTGTGGGGGTCCCGACGGTTTGTGTCGGGAAGCCCGGCATCTTGGTTTATCCTGTTTCCTTGTGGGGCTGGCCTGGCACTTGCTCTGACCCGGTCGGGGAGGCCGGCCGTTCGCCTTTTGTCTCGAAAGGAAAATCGATGAAAATCGCAGAGCTGATTGCACGTTTTCTGCTTGGCCTCGTCTTTTTTGTATTTGGGCTGAATGGTTTCCTGCATTTCATTCCCATGCAGCCTCTGCCTCCAGGAACGACAGGTCAATTTGTGGGTGCGCTCCTTGCGTCACATTACTTTCTTGTAGTGTCGGCGTTTCAACTCGCGGGCGGCGTGCTGCTGCTCGTGAATCGCTACGTGCCGCTCGCGCTGGTCCTTCTCGGCCCAGTGGTTGTGAACATCCTTTTCTTTCATCTGCTCATGGACAGGCGCGGTCTGCCGCTGGCCGTAGTGGTTGTGATTCTGTGGGCAATTCTCTTCCTCCGCCACCGCCAGCATTTCTCCGGCATTTTTGTCCAACGCACGCCATAAGTGCTCTTTAGGGGGTCGGAGCGGCACCTGTCCCGCCTGCCCCGAGCATCTCGGGAACCTGGTCGGGAGCTCCGACATAATGCCAGCCTCTGAAGAAATTATTTTTGCGTTTCTCGACCTCTCCCATTGAGGTACTATGCCCGAATCATGTACCGCACCACATTTCGGTTTCTGATCGCGACTCTTATCGCCGCGCTTGTTTTCGCTGCCGTCCCACGCGCTGCAGCACAGACCGAGCCGTCTCCCACCCGTCGCGCACAACCACCGCTCTCCCTTAGGCTATACGTCTTCGACTGCGGCACTATCCACGTCACCGACCTTTCGCGTTTTTCGCTCAAGCCAGAAGAGGTCGCCTCCACCGACCTTTCCATCGCCTGCTTTCTCATCACCCATCCCAAGGGGACATTGATCTGGGACGCCGGCGCGGTCCCTGACTCCTCCTGGAAACCCACGGGCGCCGCCAGCATGCAACACGTCACGCTCCCGGACTCGCAGCAACGCGACGTCATGCTATCCAAATCCTTGACCGCCCAACTCGCGGAGCTCGGCTATTCACCGCCCGACATCAACTACCTCGCCCTCTCGCACTACCATTACGACCACACCGCCAACGCCAACCAGTTCGCAGGCGCCAACTGGCTCGTGCGCCAGGAAGAACGCGACGCCATGTTCGCTGAAAAACCTCCCGGCACCGCCCAGCCTTCCACCTACGCAGCCCTCCGCGACAGCAAGACGCTCATCATCAAGACCGATGACTATGACGTCTTCGGCGATAGCACGGTCGTCATCAAATCCGCGCCGGGGCACACGCCCGGTCACCAAGTCTTATACGTGAAATTGCCCAAGACCGGGCCCGTTCTGCTTTCCGGCGATCTCTATCATTATCCCGAGGAGCGTGCGCTCGATCGCGTGCCAACCTTCGAATTCAATCCCGCCCAGACCCGTGCCACGCGCGTGGCCATTGATGCCTTCCTGAAAAAGACCGGCGCGCAGCTTTGGATCCAGCACGACTTCCTCGCCAACGCCAAACTCAAGAAGTCCCCCCGCTACTACGACTAGCCTCCAGCTCTTGCGGCAAAGGAGAGATCCGTCATGACGCACAAGACATTTTCCCTGGTCGCCGGCCTGATCTTCTTGCTCATTGCACTCGGCCATCTGTCGCGGCTGGTTTTCAAGTGGCCGTTGTTGCTCGCGGGCTGGGCTGTTCCGTTTTGGGTAAACGGGGTTGCTCTGCTCGTCTTCGCGTATTTAGCGTATCAGGGCTTCCAGCTTGCCAAGAAGTCTCCCTGAAACCTACGGCGTAACGAATTCAGCGGTTTGTCAACCTCACTACGACGGCAGAGTCCCTTTTTCGTGCTCATCGGCACTACGTACATCCTTCAGAAAGCGATATACTCCGGCTCAACAAGAGGAGGCCATTCATGCCACAGAAAGTCATTGAAATCGTCGGATCTTCCAAAGAGAGTTTCGCCAAAGCCGCCGAGAATGCCGTTGCCGAAGCCGCCAAGACCGTGCGCGGCATGAGGTGGGCGCGCGTTGCGGAATTCGAGATGGTGCTTGACGGCAAAAAAATTGCCGAGTACCGGGCAACTGCTCGCATTTACTTTGAAATTGAGCGCTAGGCCCGGCGCGTGGCGCAGGCTTAACGTCATTTAGACGGTCCCGTGTGCTGCACTCTTTGCGCTGTCTGCAAAGGGTGATGCGGCTTTCGACTTCTCTATCCGCCTGCCTGCCCCGTTCCATCCTCTAAAACTGCCATTCAACACCCAAATTCGACCGTTCCCTGAATATCCCTTAGGTTATCGTCACTTGCATGCTACCATTCCGCATGTTCGTTTACACTGAGCCTCGAAGTGCCAAGGTCCAGCCCCGGCCTAATCCCTCAGCCGCTCCCTGCGTTTCGACACCGCAGACTCTTTGCAAGTTAGTTACGCTAAGGACTCCAACGGACGCTTGTATCTCTTTTCTTTTCAATCACTCGTTGACCCTTCGTCTCCGTCGTCGTCCCAAGGGAGGATGCGTATCCCCTTTATGTTCTTGCCTTTGCGGGTGTTTTCCTTCGCAACAGACGGGTACACCCCCCTCCTCTGCGCCAAAAAAAGTCCGGTTGTTTGTTTTCAGCGCTTTACGCACTCGGCTGTGCAGTCGGGGAGCAGAGGTGGGTAATTTTCCGCTTTCTACTTTTAACTATCCACTGTGGACTGTTCACCCTGAACCCGCCCTAGCGGGCGAAGATTTTGCTGTCTCAGGAAAGCCCGAGGTGGTCGAGCTGGTAGCGGCCGTTTTCGATGACCTGGTCCTCGTCGATCCACACGTTGCAATTTCGCGTCAGCACGTCAACGTGCGTCCTGGACTTCCAGTTCGCGTGCGTCTGGCTGCCGTAGGGATCGCCGAAGGCGATATGCACGCCGGGGAATTTCTCGTCTTGGAGCAGAATTCCGATCATTTCGCAGAGCCCGAGGTTGGTGCCAAAGGCCAGCTCGCCGACCCGGTCGCTGTTTTCGTCCGTATGGCAATAGTCCCAGAATTCCCGCTGCAAATCTTTGCGCGCGCATTCCACGCCGGCCAGCCGCGCGCCTTTGATCTGCAGCACAAGCGGCGTGGCCTGCAGATCGCCGTATTTTCCGTTGAAGTGATCGCCCGCCGTCGCGTCGCACACAAACGTGCCGTCCACCGTCGCAGGCGTCGTGAACACTTCACCTGCGGGCAGATTCGACCAGTATCGCGGACTAATCAGCCCGCTGGTCTTCACCCAATCCAGTCCGCCGTCAAAGTGCGCTTTGAACGCAGTTCCTGCTTCGGTTTTCACGGTGAGCGTTTCCGCGCGCAGCATGCGGTCGCGCAGTTTGTCGCTCAGTTTGTCCACGAGACGATAGTCCGTGCGCATGCCCTGCTGCATGATTGCCGGGGTCACGCCGACCATGTGGGCGTACCGAATCTGGCGCCGCTCCACCACTCTGACGATGGCCATGCGCACGCACAATTCGCCCTGCTGTGGCTGGACGCACAGGATTCCCACGTCATCGGTTTCCAATGCCTTCAGCACGTCTTCCGGCGCCGCGCGCATGGGACGCGGCCCAAAATCTTCCAGCAGGAATCCGGTGAATGCCGCATGCCGCTCTTCAAGCGCCGCGGCAATGCTCGCGGCCACGGCGGAGCTGGCTTCATCCGCGATCAGCGCCACGTGCTCGCCCGGCTGCACCGCGAGGCACGTTTCCACGGCGTTTCTCGCGCCTGGCATCAGGTCAGCTTGTGGGGAACCGAATCTCATATTCATCATTTTAATGGATTAGATGAGGTTTTGCCTCCCTTGGTTCAAATTCTTGCGCCGGAAAAGGCAGCACACGCTTTCGCGCGTGCTACTGGGCGCGGGGGGAGACGAGAAACGCGGGGACCTGGCCGCCGCCGCTGGTCACATTCGCGAGGCCCGTGGCGCTCAAGCGAGTCAGGAAACCGCACAGCTTTCCGCGGAAGAGGTACGGCGCAAAATCCACCAGCATGTCGCGAAATTCCACTTTGCCGAGTTGAGGAACATAGGGGAACACTTCGCGGCGGACAGGAATTCTTTCTTGAATGATCCACACGCCATTTTTGGTAGAAAGCGCCTGCTCAATCGCGGCGTCCCATGCTTGCTCGTCCGTTTCCCATCCGAGTGTCACGCCAGTGCCGCCGTACTCGTCGTTCGGTTTCAGCACCAAATTATTTCGCTCGCGGCGGATGAACGCCAACAATTCGATTTGCTCGCCGTAATGCGCGGTCTCTACGTCGGCGACCACGCGCGTCCAGGGGACGTGCCGCTTGATCAGCTCGCGTTCGCCATGCGAAAAGAGAGCGCCATTCTGCTCGTCCGTGAGAACCGCGAAGAACGCTTTTACGTGCGGAATCTTGCAGCGAAAGGTATTCGCGACGCACACGGCATTCGCGGCGTAGGCTTTCACCAGCGCGGAACATTCGTCGGGCCGCGCAACGATGTCGCTGATGAGCACGCGGCGGTAGACCAGGTCGATCTTTTTTTCGTGTGCGAACAGCGACTTGCCGTCAAACTCGAGCTGCCGGGGTTCAGCAATCACCGTGGGCACGCCCATTTTCTCGAAGCGTTGCTGCAGGATTTCAAATTCGCTCCAGGTGGGCACTTCTTCCCAATCAACAATGGCGATCTGCGGTTGACGAGACGTCCCTCCCCAGTCGACATAGCTCATAACCAACGCGTCGAGAAGCTTTGCGCTGAGAGGGTAACTCTCCACTTCGAAATTGTTTTGGAATTTGCCCATCACGGGAAGGTCGCGGAAAATCTCCGCGAGCGTTTCGGCATAGCCCAAGCCCGCGGGCGATTCGCCATTGTATTCGGCAAATTTCAGCGATTCGGGCAGGAGAAAAGCATCCAGCCGCGATGCGGTGCTGGCCCGTCCGTAATCGGCATGCAATCGCGCCAGGCGTTCTTCCTCGGGCCGCAGATGGAATTGGGCAAAAAGATGCTCGTCCTGCAACGCGGCCGCGGCAACGCGTTCCCCAAGCTCAGCGATCGTTTCCGCGACCGTCCGGACGCGCTCTTCGTCCGCAGGCGAAAGAAAAAAAGGACGCAAGAAAGGACAGTGAACGCGGTTGCCGAAGGTGAGCTTGGCCTTGCGCATCCTCTTGAACAAAATCTCAGGAAGCGCCGGCATGCGCAGAAGGGTTGCTTTCAGAATGACGCTCCACTCTTCCACCGGGTCCAGAGGCGCCGCGGAAGGCGTTGGCGCGCTCGTCATTTTGACTGTGCCCCGGCTTGCCTGACGGCAGATTGACCAGCCACGGCGCTGGCGCCCGCGCTTTTGGGCGCACCGCCGAAGCCTCCGGCCGCGCCCATGCCGAGCATCTCTTCCCATCGCGGCCACGGGTTTGAAACAGCGCCGGTCAGAGCGCGATCGATGACCAGCCGGGCCATCTTTTCCACTACGTGCTGGAAATAAAATTCCGTGATGCGGTCGCGCTCGAAATCCGGCGCAGGATTGAGGAAGTCGATGGCGTAGGGCACGCCGTCCTTTACGGCAAATTCGATGGTGTTCATTTCATATCCGAGCGCCTGATTGATCGTTCGGGCGTCTTTCACCACGCGCGCACCGAGTTCCGGGGCCAGATAATCGTGATCCACCAAGTAGCGCCGCTCTTTTGGATCGTAATGCACGGGCAGAATATCGGTCTTTCCGAAGGTGAAACAGCGCACATACTGCGTAAAATCGATAAATTCCTGCAGCGTCATGCAATAAGGAGAGGTTTTGTCATAAGCAGTGAGGAGTTCCTCTTTGTTATGCACTTTGTAGACGTGTTTCCATCCGCCACCAGAAAACGGCTTCAAGATTGCGGGCCTGCCGACGTAATCCAACAAGCCATCCCAATCCATCGGATATTTCAAGTTGTGCAGGGATTCCGAGGTGATGTCCACATCGGCCGGATAGCCTTTCTGGGGCAGGAGCACGGTCTTGGGGATAGCGATTCCGAGCTTCGACGCCAGGGAGTAATTGAAAAATTTGTCGTCCGCCGCCCACCAGAACGGATTATTGATGACGTAGGTTCCCTGCAGCACGGCGTG
>JGI25616J43925_10000839_pt1 | contig 11601 bp, 8 predicted proteins | sample GraSoi2013_100cm_FD_43925 | JGI IMG/M metagenome (IMG submission 43925) | reverse complement strand
CCAGCAGCAGGCGACCATTCATTGGCGTTTTACCACCCAGGACGCTCGCATTAAGCTCAAGCGTCTCTACCCGTCAAATGAAGCTTGACGGACTAGTAGGGGCCGATTATGCTCTTTAACGAAATACCCAGGGTCTCGTGAACGGGTACAGCACCCCCGTAGGGCCCGATGTATCGCGGCCACCGCCGATTGATCGGCTCTCGCTGGATATTCCGCTATCCGGAGTATTTTGTTAAATCCCATTTATACAACTCCTACAACTATAATACTGGCAATTACTGGCAGATTGCAATCAGAAGTGTTAGCAGCGCCCTAAGTTCCTTTTGCTGTTCTTTTATCAGCCGATCGTGCTAGCCATGGCCTAGACAGAGCGAGATGCAACATCTGATGGGAGCCCCAAAGAAAGCACGAAATAAACAACAAGGTGTATAACTGCCATCTCTCGCAGCATCATCGCTACAAAGAAATCAGGTTTGCTCCCCAACAGTCGCAGGACTCGGCTCACTGCGGCGCAAGAGCGTCAGCGCGATAATGGGGAAGATGAGGACAGACAACACTCCGGCGGCTATGAGGGCCGCGCTTGTCGCCTTCGTAATCAAGCCGAGTTCCAGGCCGATCTGGGTTGCTGCAACGATGAACGAAAGCGATGTTGCTTGAAAAAGTCCCGCGATGATTGAGCGAAGAGTCCCCACAAGCGGGCGATAGAGCAAGGCAGGCACCCCCCGAACGAGCAGCAACGCTACAAGGAATATCGGCACGCGCAAAATGGTTGAGGGACTTGCCAACAGCGCAGCCAGGTCGAACTGCAGGCCACTGGTCACGAAAAAGACCGGGATAAACACACCGAAGCCTATTGCCTCAAGCTTCTGGCGAAACTGGGGGTGTGTCATCATACGATCCCCATCGACGAGTCGCAGGATCACACCTGCTATAAAGGCACCAAGAATGGTTTCGAGTCCAAGAACTGAGGCTAGTGCAACGAAAGCAACTAGCAGCATGAAAGCACCGCGAACGCGAATCTGTGCTGTTGTGTCCTGAAGTCGCAGCAATACCGCGGCTATGCGCTTCGACCGCTCCAGGCGGAGCACAACGAAGGCGAACCCTGCAGCCAGCAAAACGAAACCTGCCAGCAGCACCAGTTTTGTGACCGTGCTGGTGGCCTCACGGGAGAAGAACAGCGAAAGCAGGATGATCGAGCCGAATTCAGCGAACATCGCACCAGCGATGACGATCTGTCCGAAGGTAGAGGAGCTCTCACCCGCGTCCTTGAGCAAGGGAACAACCACACCGAGAGCGGTTGCGACGAGGATAATAGCAATGAGTAGTGGTGACAACACCTGCCCGGCTAAAGAGAGTCCATAGCCGACCAGCAATGCCAGTCCTAGTGACAACAAGAAACCTGAGCCAACGTAAATCAACAGGCGACCTCTTAACCGCTCAAGTTCGACTTCCAGGCCAGCGAGAAAGAGGAGGAATGCGAGCCCAAGCAATGAGAGGATGGAAATCGGCAGATCGACCCTGACCCAACCAAGGACTGACGGGCCAATGACAATACCTGCCACAATCTCAAGCACAACCGAGGGCAGGCGACGTGCCGGAGAGAGACCCAGCAGGAGTGGTGCCAGGAATGCAACCACTGTGACAATGAGCAATCCATTGAATGAAACACTTGGCATGATACCCTCGCATCTATGTGTCAGGTGCGTAACTCTCAATTTAGTAGTTCAGTAAAGTAGTCTCAGTTTTCGTCTCTTCGTTACTGGCTTAAGACCATGATTATATATTATGGAGCTTCTTGCGCTGGTTGCGAATGTGATCACACACCCATCTGTAACGAATCGGTGCATAGAAAGACCATATCACCGAGATATGACTTTTAAGAATACTCTAATGGTGAAATGACGAAAGTAAGGAAAAGTGATGAAAACAATAGCAATCTATCCTGGTAAACCACATTCGATGCATTTAGAAGAGATCCCAATGCCAAAGGTGACGGATATTCCGCATGGACGAGGAGTACTGGTGAAGGTCTTGCGTGTGGGCGTCGACGGTACAGATAAGGAAATCAACGCGGCAGAATACGGTAACGCGCCTGAGGGCGAAACGTTCCTCATCACCGGTCACGAAAACTTCGGCCAGGTGGTCGAGGTCGGTCCGAACGTACCCGATACGATCAAGCCTGGAAACTATGTCGTAGCAACAGTTAGGCGACCAGGATACAGCATTTACGATCAAATCGGTCTTCAGGATATGACGACTGATGACGTGTATTATGAGCGCGGCATCAACCTGCGTCATGGTTATCTCAGCGAATACTATGTTGAGGATGCCGCGTACATTGTGCCTCTCCCTGGTATCTTACGCGAAGTGGGTGTGCTGCTGGAGCCACTCACCATTGCGGAGAAAGGCCTGAACCAGGCCTATGAGATACAAAGACGCTTGAAGGTCTGGCAACCACGCCGCGCGGCGGTCATCGGTGCCGGTACCGTTGGCCTGCTTGCAACTTTGGCGATGCGACTACATGGCCTGGAAGTTACTTGCTACTCTCGTCGATTACCACCGTACCGCAACAGTGATCTCATTACTGAGCTTGGTGCTCACTATATCAGCTCAAAGCAAGCCACCCTTACCGAAGCGAGCACCATGCATGGGCCTTTCGACATCATCTTTGAAGCCTCCGGCTTTAGTCCACTGGCCTTTCAAGCTGCTGAAGCGCTTGGGAAAAACGGCGTTCTTGTTCTATCGAGTGTGACAGGGGGAGAGAAGACAGCAGAAGTGAACGCGGACAAGATCAACCAGGGCTTCGTGCTTGGGAACAAGGTGATGGTTGGAACTGTCAATGCCTCTCTTGCTGACTTCGTCAGCGGTGTGAATGACCAGGTCAAGGCTGAAGCTGTTTACCCAGGCTGGTTGAACAAGTTGCTCACCACTCGTATCGATGGCCTGGAAAGCTTTGCCGAGTTGCAGCGCCACCTCATCGAGGACAAAGAAGCTATCAAGGTCTATGTCGAGGTCGCGCAAGGAATGTAGTATACCTCCTTTGCTGCCCGAACGGTTGCCCTGGTGAGGAAGGAAATTATAATGACAGAGATAGTACATAGCGAGGCACTTGACAAGCCGCCAGTTCAGGAACTTGATGCAGAGCGGCTCAGGCTTGCTGAGGCGCATGAGCATACAAAACTGTGGTACCGCTGGGGACCGTATCTCTCTGAGCGCCAGTGGGGAACGGTTCGTGAGGATTACTCACCCTATGGCAGCGCCTGGGACTCGTTCCCACATGACCATGCACGTTCTCGTACCTACCGCTGGGGTGAAGATGGCCTGCTGGGCATCAGCGACGAACAGTGCCGACTGTGCTTCGCGCTCAGCCTGTGGAATGAGGCAGATCCGATCCTCAAAGAGCGTCTCTTCGGTCTGACCGGCTCGGAGGGTAATCACGGTGAAGATGTGAAGGAGTACTATTACTTTCTCGACAATACCCCTACACATTCATATATGAAGGTCCTCTACAAGTATCCGCAGCGTGCCTTTCCCTACGCTGAACTTGTAATAGAGAATCGCCGTCGCGGACGAGGTGAACCCGAGTATGAATTGATCGACACGGGCGTCTTTGCGGGGGATCGCTACTTCGATGTCACCGTGGAGTATGCGAAAGTCGATCCAAAGGATATACTCATTCGTATCACTGCTACAAATCATGGACCAGGTGCAGCGCCTCTACATCTGTTGCCTACACTCTGGTTCCGCAATACCTGGGCATGGGGCTATGACGATCATGATCCAGAACCACGTCCAGAACTGCGCGCTATGGATATCCTTTCAGCTCATAAAGGACATGAAGGGCAGTGCTTCGTTCGTGCGACTCATGCCACCTTAGGTGAGTATTGGTTTGCATGCCAGCAAGGCGAGAATAAGCCGCAAATACTTTTCACAGAGAACGAGAGCAATGCACAGCGATTGTGGGGTGTGCCGAACCGCACGCCTTACGTCAAAGATGGCATTAACGATGCCGTGGTGTATGGCACCCAGGGGACGGTCAATCCAGATGGTGTCGGTACTAAGGTCGCAGCCCACTACACATTTGTCATTGCTCCTGGAGCAACAGAGACGGTCATGCTGCGTTTGTCCGCTACTCAACACGACGCTCCCTTTGAGAGTGCAGAAAAGGTCTTCAGGGAGCGTCAGGCTGAAGCAGATAGCTTTTATATGAAGTGCGGCGCGAAAAATCTGTCTGAAGATGCTCGTTCCGTGCAGCGGCAGGCGTTCGCCGGCCTGCTATGGAGCAAACAATTTTACTACTACGATGTCGATATGTGGCTTAATGGTGATCCAGCGGGGCCGCCGCCTCCGGATTCACACAAGTTCGGGCGCAATGCGGAGTGGCGGCACCTCAATAACGCTGAGATCATCTCGATGCCTGACACCTGGGAGTATCCCTGGTTCGCGGCGTGGGACCTGGCGTTCCACTGTATTCCACTGGCATTGATTGATGCCGATTTTGCCAAAAAGCAGCTCGTTATGCTCTTGCGTGAGTGGTATATGCATCCCAACGGCCAGTTGCCAGCCTATGAATGGGCATTCGGAGATGTGAACCCACCTGTTCATGCCTGGGCTGCGTGGCGTGTCTATAAAATCGAGAAGCGCACTACAGGCAAGGCCGACCGCGCCTTCCTGGAGCGGGTCTTTCACAAACTCTTGCTGAACTTTACATGGTGGGTCAATCGCAAGGACAGCGAGGGGCACAACGTCTTCCAAGGCGGTTTCCTGGGACTGGACAACATCGGGGTTTTCGACCGCAGCGCGCCATTGCCGACGGGTGGCCATCTTGAGCAGTCGGATGGGACCGCGTGGATGGGGATGTATTGCTTGAACATGCTCATGATCGCCCTGGAATTAGCGCGCGAGAATCGAACGTATGAAGACGTCGCCACCAAGTTTTTCGAGCATTTTCTCTACATTGCTGACGCGCTCAACAATATTGGGGGAGAGGGCATCTCGCTGTGGGATGAAGAGGATCAGTTCTTCTATGATGTGTTGCACATGCCGGATGGCTCCCACGTCCCATTGAAGGTTCGTTCACTGGTCGGGTTTATCCCCCTTTTAGCGGTTGAGACGATTGAACCAGGCCTGCTGGATGCCTTGCCTGAGTTCAAGGCACGCCTGGAATGGTTCCTCGAGCATCGTCCGCATCTGGCGAAACTGGTTTCGCGCTGGCAGGAGCCAGGGATGGAGGAACGCCGTCTGCTGGCGCTCGTACGAGGTCATCGGATGAAGCGTCTGCTCAAGCGGATGCTTGATCCTGAGGAGTTCCTGGGCGACTACGGTATTCGTGCCATCAGCAGGTACCACGCTGAACATCCCTACGTCTACAATGCGAACGGCATGATCTACGCGGTCAGGTATGAACCTGGCGAGTCAAGCAGTGGATTATTCGGCGGGAATTCCAACTGGCGTGGCCCAGTCTGGTTCCCGATCAACTTCCTGTTAATCGAAACACTCCAGAAGTTCCACCACTATTACGGCGATGACTTCTTAGTGGAGTGCCCCACGGATTCTGGCAAGAAGCTTACCCTCTGGCAGATCGCAGATCAGCTCTCGTGTCGGCTGACGCACACTTTTTTGCGAGGACCAGGTGGGCGCCGACCAGTTTTCGGCGCGAACGAGACCTTTCAGACCAACCAGCACTGGCGCGACTACCCGTTGTTCTACGAGTACTTTCACGGCGACACGGGCAGAGGCGTCGGTGCCAGCCACCAGACGGGGTGGACCGGGTTGGTTGCCAAACTGCTCGAGCAGACCGAGGGCAGGTAGACCGCTGCGTTGAGCATTTCTTCCATGAGTGGGTGAGCGCAGAGACAAGATGTATGAGTTAGTTGCTAACAATGTAGACAAATATAGCATCTGACTACATTTTTAGCCTTAACCTACGCCCGTTGACGAACGAACTGGGCGGGCGGTTGGACTACGGCCAACCGGCGTGCAATGGTTTGCACTCGAGCGAAAGATGCAGATCAGGCTCCTGCAAAACGTTTGCAGTGAGAACGAGCCTGATGCATGTTGGGAAGCACTCCCAACACGCTCGTGCTTTTACCGCGTCGGAGCGTTTTACGACGGAACCCTGCTAAACACGATTGGAAAGGTGCTCTGTCTGAGAGAATAGCAGAGCATAGAACAAATGTCAATAGGAGGGATAGTGTCATAAAATGCTTTAAAACGCCAGATTTCGCTAGATTTTCCAAGGAGAGAGATCATGAGTAACTTGCCGATTGCCGATTATGCTTTACTGTCAGACTGTCGCTCAGCCGCGCTGGTCAACCGCGCGGGTTCCGTTGACTGGCTGTGCTTTCCCCGCTTCGATGGACCGTCGGTCTTTGCCCGACTGCTGGACGAGCAAGCGGGACACTGGTCCATCTACACGGTTGGTGCTACCGAAGTGAGCCGCCGCTACATTGAAGGGACGATGGCACTTGAGACGACCTTCCGCACCCCAACGGGCAGCGCAGTGCTGGTCGACGCGATGGCTATCGGGCGCAATGAACGCGGACACGAACTGGGCGTCGACTCGCCTGGCATAGTGCTCCGCTCTGTATCCTGCCAGAGCGGCACTGTGGAGATGGAGCTTGAGTATGCACCCCGGTTCGAATACGGCCTTATCTTCCCCCTGCTGAGGCCAATTCAGGGAGGCATTGTCTCCCGTGGTGGCGCAGATGTCCTGGTACTATCCTCACCGGTGGTGTTGTCTATAGAAGGCTCGACTGCACGCGCACGTTTCACCCTCCAGGCAGGTGAGCAGGCGAGCTTCGCATTACAGCATCGGGCTAGCTGGGAGAAAACTCCGGAGTTGTATACGCAGGCGGGGATTACCGACTACCTTCATGATACCATCGTGGGATGGCGTACCTGGTCAGACCTGCATCAGAGGTATGAAGGACCGTGGCGGGACCTGGTCCATCACAGTGGTCGTGTGCTGCAGGCACTCATGTTCCGTCCCACGGGAGCCATCGTCGCCGCACCCACCACCTCATTGCCCGAGTCAATAGGGGGAGAGCGCAACTGGGATTACCGCTACACCTGGATTCGTGACGCCTGCCTGACGCTGGAAGCGCTCTGGGTTGCTGCTTGCCCTGATGAGGCACACTTGTTCTTCTCCTGGATGGCTGGTGCAGTAGCGACCCAGATCCGGCGAGGTGCTGAGCTTCAGATTATGTTCGGAGTCGGTGGCGAGCGCGATCTCTCGGAACGCTCGCTCAATCACCTGGCGGGATGGCGTGCCAGCCGCCCCGTGCGCATCGGTAATGGTGCCTGGGAACAACGACAACTTGACGTTTACGGGGAGCTCCTCGGGGCGGCGCACCGCCTGCGCGACCAACTCAGTGGGCTCGACGAGGTCACGCGCAACTTCCTGATCGAGGTTGCCGATGCCGCCGCAGCACGTTGGCGGGAGCGCGACCAGGGCATCTGGGAGGTGCGTGGAGACCCAAGGGATTTCCTTTACTCAAAGCTCATGTGTTGGGTAGCGCTTGACCGCGCTATCAACATTGCCGATCTATTGAATGCGCATGACCGGATTGATACCTGGACAGCGACACGTGAGCAGATCCGCGAAGCCATCCTCAAGTATGGTTGGAGCGAGAAAGCTGGAGCATTCACCCAGGCGTTTGGCTCCGATGACCTGGATGCCTCCACGCTTATGATGCCGATTGTGGGGTTCCTACCCGCCACTGACCCACAAATGCGATCCACAATAGACGCGATCGCTGAGCGGCTCACCGATGAGCATGGGCTGGTCTACCGCTACCGCGCATCCGATGGCCTGGCTGGCGAAGAAGGGACATTCCTGCTCTGCACGTTCTGGCTTGCCCAGGCGCAGGCACTGGCCGGGNAGGTCGAGCAAGCCAGGGTGACCTTCGAACAGGCGATTGCCTATGCGAATGACGTCGGCTTGCTCGCCGAGGAGGTAGATCCGGTAAGTAACGAATTGCTGGGCAACTTCCCGCAGGCATTCAGTCACATTGGCCTCGTGAATGCAGCCTGGGCTATCTCGCAAGCGCAGTGACAATATCTCTTTTTCTATCGAGGTGGCGGTGCACCGCCCTCCAGCACAACACCGCACCGCCACCTCGATATATGTTTAAGAGGATGCGTTACCCGATCCGCTGAATATTACGAGCAGTCAGGCCAGTTCTGCCTTCAACGACCTCAAACTTCACCGGGACGCCTGGCCTGATGGTGCGATAACCCTGTCCAGGGATGGCGGTAAAGTGAAAGAAGACGTCATCGCCTGATCCATCTCTTGCGATCATCCCCACGCCCGCATTGGTATCGAACCAACGAATCACACCCTGCGCTACAGGAAGACCATTGGCTCCTAGCGGTGGTGCGCCATCAGCCCATGCTTGCTGGGGAATGCGGACCTGTTGCACCTCTGGCCTGGTATACGCCTCATAACGGTAATCAGATCGTGTTTCCATGATGGCCCGCAACTGATGCCGCAATTCTTCAATGGTGGGGCGACCGACAAAGTACCATCCGTTATAGATGGCGTGAATACGCAAGTCGGGCCGCAACACAAACGTATACGGCTGTGCACGATACGCGTACTCACCTTCAGTCTCATCAAGAATATTGATCTGCTTGATGACGGTGCGCTGCTCATCGGACAAGAAGGTCCACTGCGCTCCTAAACCAGCACGAAACGCTGCCTGTACAAGAGGCGGTTCCGCGCTCACAGCCACGAGCTTGCCGTAATTCACCGTCAGTTCGTGCTGAAACTCCACCAACTGCCGCATCTGCTGCTGGTCACGCGGGCAGAAGAAACCACGAAAAAAGACGAGAATTAACGGGTAACCATCCAGAAACCCCAACTGTTTGTCGAGGAGGCCTGGCCTCGTGAAGTGTGAGAGTTGCATCAACTCGTTCTGATGATTCGGCAAGGCAATGTCGGGAAATTGTTCGTTCACCTGAAGATTGGTTGTCATATGAGGATTCTCCTGTTGGTGAAATTGCTGTCTGATCTTGTCGCCAGCTTTGCGAAAAGCACATATATCATGTTACCTAGTCTTTCAGGAGCATCGAACGTTACAGCCTGTTTTTGATACTGCATCTAGTCCACCACCTGGCCCTCATGAAGAACAACTGGCCCAGTTGTTCAGTCCCAGAAACAACAGCCTGAATCCGTATTAATAAAATCAACATCAATATTGATTTTATTAATGTTGGTATTGATTTTATTAATCACTCATGTTATATTTCATCATAGTAGTGGATGAGACTTGCTCAGTATCCCTGCCAGGGCAAGCAGTTCACCGGCTCATTCTATTGAGCCAGAGAGAGAACACAAAATCGAGAGGGGATATTGGATATATGGAGCAGGTGCATACGTTTGATGGAAATTGTCCTGTCTGTGGCAATGACATGGTAATCTCACGGCTCACTTGTAGGAACTGTGGTAGCGCGCTCGAAGGCTCTTTTTCACTGCGTGAGCATTCTACCAGGTTCGATGCACCTGTCCGGCATGTTGGTGTTCGCAGCGATCGTGGAGAAGCTCACTTTGGACACCTGGCGCGCCTGGATGGCGCACAATTGGAGTTTGTCGAGGTATTTCTGCGTTGCCGTGGCATTATCAAGAACGTCGAAGATATGCTGGGCATCTCTTACCCGACAGTAAAGGCGCGGTTAGCGAACGTGTTAGAGGCGATGGGATTTGACTCTGAAGAAGATTTGCCTGTGGCTGATCACCGGCGTGTGCGTCGTGAAATTTTAGCCGACCTGGCCGCTGGACGTATTTCCACAGATGATGCCCTTCAGATACTTGCACACAATCCTATAGCGCATGAAGATAAAAGCGGTACTTAGCCTATCAAATAGCGTACTGAAGGCTCATGAGCTAAACAGAGAGACAACGTTATGGCAAGTGGTGACTATTATGATTCTGGCTCGGTTAGTGAGACCTCTCTGAGCAATGCTGATCCTGCTTCGTCACCGAAAGGAGCGGAAAGCAAAGGAGAGAATGAAGCGCGCGCCAGAGGTTACAGCATCGAAGCCCCTGGTGTTCAGCCCATTGTGGACGAACCAGCCCTGGGCGGACAAATAGAGGGGCCTGCTCAAGTGCGACGTATTGAGATAGGTTTAGTTGAAGGGGACGCGATGATTTTAGGAGGAGCATCGCAGATGTTCCTCAGGATTCACGGAAAATCTACCGCCGGAGACATTATTGAAGATGATCATGAAGTAGTGCGGTTTGCAAGGCTCCCAGCAAGAAGTGAGCTTCGCGTCCCTTATAATGTGGAAGTAGTGGTTGGTGAAATCACGGGCGATGGAAATGTGATCCATGTTTCTGGGCCCGTAAACATTGGGAGGGTGGGTGGTAACTTACTGGTTGTAGATGCTCCCGGTGGCGTGCTTGCAGAGGTAGGTGGTGACGCAGTGCTGGATACATCGCTCAGCGTACATGCCAAGTTTGTGGTACACGCAGTTACCAACATAACTTTACGTACCCACGACGAAATCAATGCTCGCTTCGTGGCCCAGACCTCGCAAGGAGAGATACAAACGCGGCTACCATTAATGGTAGAACGCGGGCGAAGACGCAACCTGGTTGGAGTCATTGGACGTGGTGACGCTACTGTCAACCTACGTAGTCAATATGGTGATATTACTATTATCGCTGCAAATAACGATGAAAGGGATTACTCCATGAACAAAGATTTTGCCTCGAGTGACAAAGAGCAAGAGAAGGAAGGCGCACAGATATGGGAAGGCGGTTTTGGACGGACCCGCTTCCGTGCGCAGTGGCATCGAGGGCCGGGACATGCCAGGTTCCATTTCCAGGGCCCATTTACCGGAGATAATGACCCGGATGGATTTGGTGTTCCATTTTCGCCTGACTTCGGCTTTGAGTGGGAGCGTGGTCGAGGAGCTCGCACATATGGCGAGTACGAAGAGCGCTGGGACGATCTTAGAGAGAAAGCCGAGCGGACAGCCCGCCGCGCTGCTAAGCGTGCCAGGCGCTATGCAGATCGGGCAACCCGCTACATCCGTGATACGAATTTGGATGCTGTGGAACGCGAGGTGCTAGGAGCAGTGGAGAAAGCGATGACTGAACTGGAAGAGGCGCTTGCATCTATTCGAAGTGAGTGGAACAAACGCCTGGAAGGATCCGAATCCTCTAAGAGTAAGCAAAGCTCCAAAGCACAGCGTGTGCGTATCGAGTATGATAAAGTGGATGAACCATTTGACGAAGATTCCTCCACTGGCTCGACAGGCACTGCCCCCTCAACACCACTTTCGCGTGAGGAGCGTGATGCACAGCGCCGCGCTATTCTTGAAGAGCTTCGTTCAGCCGCAATATCACTCGAAGAAGCAGAGCGCCGCCTGAACAACCTGGAATGATACTCCGTATTGTACTGACGTACCAGCCAGAAGAACTCCAGGAAAGGCCCAAACAAGCACTTTTGGTAACTATTCAGGACTTCTCGCCGCCTGCGGCGGCTCACCCAGCTAGGGAGTGAGTGCGGGCTGTGCCGCCGCAGGCGGCACAGCCCGCACTCACTCCCTAGCCCTAGCGAACTGCCGTAGGCAGTGAGGAGTCAAGAAGAGAGA
>JGI25616J43925_10000838_pt1 | contig 11610 bp, 9 predicted proteins | sample GraSoi2013_100cm_FD_43925 | JGI IMG/M metagenome (IMG submission 43925) | reverse complement strand
GCTTCGCTCACGTTTATTCTTACAGCGGGTCTGGCAAAGTTGTTCCTCAAAGAAGACGTGGACAGGCGCCGCTGGATTTCCGCTTTGCTGGTGTGTGTTGGCGTTGCGCTGGCTGCGTGATTGTTTCTGCAATCGCGTAAGGCTTACTTTGAAATCCCGAAGCACAGCGAGGGATCCATATCATTTTGAATAAAACACCGGGCAATCTGGTTTGCCTGTAGTGCATGTTTAGTTATATGTATCACTCGCTGCGCTTCGGGACTTCAGGAAGGAAATAGCCGCATCAATCCGCGCGCAGGTAAGTCAGGAACTACAAATTTTTGCGGACGGGCGAGAGCAGCCGTTAGCGCTTCCGCCGCGAGATAGCCGCTGCGAATTGCGCCCTCCATGGTCGCAGGCCATCCCGAAGCGGTCCAGTCGCCGGCAAGAAACAACCGCGGCCATACAGTTTTCGCTGCTGGACGATATTGATCGAGCCCAGGCACGATCGAGTAGGTCGCGTAAATCTCCTTGATAACCGTAGCTTTTACCAGTCTGGCTTCTTTGGCTTTGGGAAAAAACTCAGCGAGTTCCGCCGTCGCCAGGTCCAGAATTTCCTGGCGCGATTTCTCCACCAGGCTTTTCGACGCACTGACCACGAGTTCCATGTAGCTTCCTGGCTGGTTGCTGTGGTTCTCGAGAAGTTTGGATTTCTGGAACATCCATTGAATCGTGCGGTCCAACAGCACGGCGTGAGGCAGGGAAGTGATCTCGCGATCGAACCAGAGATGGATTCCCGTGATTGGCGACGACGCAAAGTGTTCGAGCCTCTGTTTCAGCGGCCCAGCCAACGAGTCACTGGGCAGCAGCGCAGCCGCATTTTGAAACGGCGCTGCGAGGATTGCATAGTCGAATGCGCGCTCTCCGGCGTTGCTTGTGATCGTCACATTCTGCTGCTGCGGGTTAATTGCGCTCACCGAAGATCGCAGCAATACTTCACCGCCCCGCGCGCGAATGTAGTTGATGGCGTGGCCATAGAGATCAGAAAGGGGAATGCTGGGAATGCCCATTCTTCCCGCTGCAGCGGATTTCAGGAACGATTCACGAAAGACCTGGCAAGCATAGCGAACGGAGATGCGGTCCAGGTCTTCATTCAATGCGCTGACCAGGACGACCTTCCAGAAGTGCTCGATCGCTCGTGGAGTCTGTCCATGACGCAACAGCCAATCCTGAAAGTGTTCGCTGGTATCAGCCGGCAGCGCGCGCGTCATGGCGACGAAAGCGCGGGCAATTGCGAGTTTGTCGCGCAATGAGAGAACTGAAGCCGCAAGAAACGAAGGCAAGCTATGCAGCGGCGCAGGCAGGAACGACGGGCCAATCCGGCTGGATCTTCCGCCTGGCTCCAGGAATATGAGCTCGCTGAACCAGCGGATTTTGCCGGCGACGCCAAGCTGTTCATAAAAGCGGACCAGGTTGGTGCAGCAGCCGAGAAGCACATGCTGACAGTTGTCGACGACCTCGCCGGTTCCGGGATGCTCGTAGGACGATGCGCGTCCGCCCACGTAGGGCCTGCGTTCGAAGAGAGTGACGCGCATTCCGGCATCAGCCAGCGCGCAGCCGGCCGCGAGTCCGGCGAGTCCGCCGCCGATGACCGCTACGGTTTTACCATCGGTCGAAGATGTCATGTAAGACGAAGGAGGAACCCACGCGAAAGTACCGTTAGCTTTTCCCAGGTAGTGAGCCGCACGCGTTCCGTCAGAACATCATAATTGCGCAGGGCAATTTTCTTGAGCAGGCGGCTGTAGATTTCCACCAGCACCCAGAGCGCGGCGCGACTGTCAGGCTCGATCAGTTCCATGAGCCACTTTGCCGACTCGTAATAACGGCGCGCGCGCTCAGCCTCAAACTCCAGGACCGGCTTGAGTTGCTCAGGTTTGGTCTCCGTTCCCAGGCGCGTCGGCGACAACTGCTCCGGACCCAACTGAAAGCGCTGCAAGTCTTCGTCGGGAAGGTAAATGCGCCCAAGACTGGAATCTTCCTTTACGTCGCGAATGATGTTGGTGAGCTGAAAAGCCAGGCCGCAATCTTCCGCAAGAAGCTCGGCTTTGGGATCTTCGTAGCCAAAGATATGAATACACACCAGTCCAACTACCGACGCAACGTAATAGCAGTACTTCTGCAGGTCTTCAAACGTCTTGCAGACGAGTGCCGGAGCTTCCGGAGTGGAAACGATTTCCAGGTCCAGGCTTGTGCCGTGCACCAGCTTTTCGAACAGATCGACCGGAATCTTGAAGTTCTTCTGTGCGTCGGCAACGGCCATCAGCACCGGATCGTCAGTGGATTTGCCGGAAAAGACGGCCTTGGCGGATTCCAACCATTCGCCCAGCTTCTGCCACTTTTCCCGGACGTCGACAGCGGGATCGTCGGAGATGTCATCGGCATGGCGCATAAACGCGTAGACTGCGCAAAAAGCATTTCGCTTGTCCGATGGAAGCACGAGAAAGCCGTAATAGAAGTTTTTGGCCGAGCGTCGGGCAATGCCTCTGCAAACAGCATAGGCATGCGAGAGTTGGTCGCTCACAGGAGCTTGTCCGCAGCGGCCCGGACGATAAGCCAGAGTTTACGAGGCTTGGAAATGACTGGCCGCTGCCGCAGGACATCGAATCCCTGGTTCTCGATGGCGTTCAGAATTTCCTGTCCGCCGCGGCTGAAGAGTTCAAGGTCGACCGCCAACTCGCGATCCACTTTCTTGACCAACGGCAGTCCGCGATCGAACCATTCGCGCGCACGCTCGACCTGGAACCTCATGAGCTCAAGGAATTGCGGCGTTGCGCGACGCTGTGCGATATCGTCTCCCGTCACACCGAAACGGCGCAGATCTTCCAGCGGCAGATAGATGCGTCCTTTGCCGAAGTCCACGGCAACATCCTGCCAGAAATTGGCGAGTTGCAATGCGGTGCAGGTGTAATCAGAGAGTTGCTGGCGCTCGGTGTCACCGTATCCGCAGAGGTAGAGCACAAGATGTCCAACCGGATTCGCGGAATAACGGCAGTATCCCAGAACGTGGTCAAATGTTTCAAAGCGCGTGACTGTCTGGTCCTGGCGGAAGGCGATCAGCAGATCGGAAAACTCATGTTTTGGAATATTGCATTGGCGAACCGTCTCCGCGAGCGCAACGAAGACGGGATGCTTTGGCGATCCAGCGTAACAGGCGTTAAGCTCCGCTTCCCACTGGTCAAGCAATTCGAGCGATTGCTGCGCGTTGCCGACTTCGTCGCCCAGATCATCGGAAATGCGGCAGTACGCGTAGACGTTGTAGAAATGCTGCTTCAGCTTGGCGGGAAGAAACCAGGTAGCGACGGAAAAGTTTTCGTAGTGAGTCTTCGCCAGCCGCTCGCAGTATTTACGCGCCTCTTCCAGCGAGGGCGCCGACTCCGGAATGCGATAAGACTCCGGCAGCGCATTCCATCCAAGGGAAATGGAATGAGTGTTTGTGGGCGATACCGACATGTCTCAGTGGCCGGGAATAATCGCGGTCTTGATCTGATGGCCTCGGTCCAGCATCTGCTGCAGCACCTGTTTCAGTTTGGAGAGCGGCGCTTCTCCGGTAACGTAGTCCGTGCTCTTGACCTTCTTTTCCAGGATCAGAGCGAAGGCCTTGCGTACCGTCTGCGGCGTGTGATGGAACGTTGCTTTCAGCGTGATCTCGGAGTAGTGCATGCGATTGGTGTCGAGCTCAACCTTGGTGCCGGCCGCGCATCCGCCAAAGAAGTTGACGGTCCCGCCGCGCCGCACCATGTCCACGGCCCACTGCCACGCCTGAGGACGGCCAACGGCTTCGATCATGGTGTCCGCGCCACGGCCTTCGGTTGCGCTGATCACGGCTTCCACCGGATCTTTGGTCTTGCCGATCTGTATGACGTCATCGGCGCCAAAACGTTTTGCGGCGGCGACCTGTTCGTCGCGCTTGACCACGGATATCACTTTGCATCCGGTCAGCTTAGCGACTTGAACCAGCATCAGTCCCAGCGGTCCTGCGCCAATGATTCCGACCGTATCCCCGATGTCCGCGCCAGTCTCCTGCAAGCCGCGGATAGCGCAGGCCAGCGGTTCGGTCATGGCAGCGGATTCAAAGCTCACGTCGTCCGGCAGTGCCAGCATGTTGGTTTCGACAATGCGGCGCGGAATCTTGATGTATTCGGCGTACGCGCCATTGTTGAACAGAAGATCCTCGCAGAGATTTTCCTGACGGCGAACGCAGTAGAAGCAAGAGCCGCAGGGAGCGGAATTGAGGGCAACGACCTTCATGCCTTTGCGGAAGTCGCGGACGCCAGGGCCAACTTCGGCGACCACGCCGGAGAGCTCGTGTCCGAACAACGCCGGTGGTACGATCATGCGCGCATGATATCCACGCTGGAAGACTTTGAGGTCAGTCCCGCACGTGAGAGCGACGTTCACCTTCACCAGCACTTCACCCCGGTCGAGCACCGGGATCGGGACCTTCTCAATCTTTACGTCCTCTTTGCCGTAGAGGACCGCGGCTGTCATTTGTCCTTTCAATTTCTCTCCCACTCCATTCCAGGCTGTATCACAACCTTCATCGAATCCGGGCCAGGNCGCGCCGCCAGATGCAGTCCTTCNACCGCCCGCTCCAGAGGAAAGCGGTGCGTGATGAGCCGGGCCAGATCCATTTCTCCGCTGAAGACCAGGCGTACGGTTTCATCCTGTAAATCCACCGAGGCGCTGTACGAACCCAAAAGTGTCTTTTCGTCCACGCAAACCGCAGCCGGATCAATGGCGACCTCGCCGCGCTGGGTTTGCGCAAACAACATCACTCGGCCGCCGGGCCGGGCCGCGTCCATTGCCGGACGAACCAGCTTGTTTCCGGCCGTGGCCAGAATCACTGCATCCGCGCCGCGTCCATCGGTCAACTCTTGCACTTTCGCTAATGGGTCGGTACACGACGCATCAACATTATATGTCAACCCGTAGCTCTTACTCATTGTAAGCCGCTGCGGATACAAATCGGAAGTTACTACCGTCGCACCCGTGCGACGGGCCAGAATCGCAAGAATCAGGCCAATTGGTCCCTGACCGATTNCCAGAACGGTCTCGTCCGGCTGAAGGTTGAGCNCGGCAATCGCTTTGATACAGGTATTCACAGGCTCGATGAACGAGGCCTGCTCGTAGGAAACGTGATCGGGAATTTTGACCAAACCGCGACGCACGATCCAGTCCATGACGCGGACATATTGCGCGAAGCCGCCGCCGCTGGGCTCGAAACCCGCCGTGACCCCGACTTTCTTATATACCGGGCACTGCGCAAAGACTTTGTGCCGGCAGTAGTAACACTCTCCACAGGGNATGTGATGAAACACCATTACGCGNTCGCCAATCTCGAAATTGCTGACGCCTTTGCCCACGGCGACGATCTGTCCCGAAGTTTCGTGGCCGAAAATTCTGGGTGCGGAATGCGATCCCGTGGCGATCTTCTTGAGGTCAGTGCCGCAGATGCCGCAAGTGTGTACGCGAAGCAGGACTTCGCCTGCGCCAATCTCGGGGACTGGAACTTCCTCCAAACGTACATCTTCTTTTCCGCGATAGACCGCCGCCTGCATGGTCCGTGGAATGGAACTGGTAGCGAAGTCGGATTTTTGTGTTGCCGTTTGCATTATCGTTTCAAATCCTGCGTTGATTGGAAAGGGAGCTACTGCTTGGCCTCCGCGAGTCGTGCGCCATTTACACTGACGTCCGGCGGCTGGAGATTTTTCGTGAGCCACTCGCACAGCGTTTTGGTTGCGCGGCCGGTATTTCGCCCAAGCGCGATTGTCCTTGCCCAAAGCCACGGACGAACACTGACCCACGCTGCAAATTTTGCTGTCTCGAAATTGCCCGCGGTATCGACAAACCTGCTTACCGGAGGCATCTTGAAACCGGCCTCGTCNGAAATTGCTTTCACGCAACGGAAGCCAATCTGCGCCTGCTGTGCGACCTTGGCAACTCCAGCTGCTTCCATATCCACCGCGAGAGCATGGAACTGCTCGACCAGTTTGCTCTTTGCATCGGGTGAAGCCGCAATATCGCTCACGCTCACCAGAATTCCGCCGCCAATAATCTCTCCGCTAAATGTGGAGCGATACTCCGCTCCCGTTGCGGCATCCACAATCACGTTGGGCAGAATCACACTGCTAACTTTCAGGCTGTGGATTAGCGCACCCGCAACCCCTGCGGATATAAGCGTCTGCGGACGATATTTCTCGACTACAACCCTGGCGGCGTGCTCCGCGTTGGCGCATCCGATTCCGCCAGCCACAGCGACCAGATCTGCGTTCTCAAAAACGCGCAAACATTTGGCGCCGGCGTCCAGCGTGACCGTAGACCAGCCATTCACCCATGGCCTAAGCTCGCGCTCCAACGCGGCGATTACCGCAATCTTGCTCACGCCCGCACCGCCGCGGTTTTCCCAGCCGCTTCAACATAACCGTGCGTCTGAAACCAGTTTACGGCTCGCCGCAGCGCATCTTCCACGGGAACAGCTTTGTATCCCAGTTCGCGCTCGGCTTTTGCCGACGAGGCAAACATCTTCTTGCGTCCCATGCGGACAGCGTCGATCGTGGCGCGTGGTTCTTTGCCCAGGACCGTTCCCGTAAAGAATTGATCGAAGACGGCAAAGCCCATGGCGACAGCGTGAGGGACCCGCGTGGTCGGAGAAGGCAGACCCGTCAACATAGAAAGTTTGTCCAGAATTTGTTTGAGTGTCAGGTTTTCTCCGCCCAGGATGTAACGCTCCCCCGGGATTGCTTTTTCCATCGCCAGCAGATGTCCGCGCGCGACCTCGCTGACGTCAGCCAGGTTGAGTCCGGTATCCACGTAAGCAGGGAATTTGCGCTTGAGGAAGTCCACAACAATTCGCCCAGTCGGAGTCGGCTTGATGTCGCTTTCGCCGATCGGCGTCGTGGGATTAACGACGACTACGTCCGCGCCCTTGCGTCCAGCCTCAAGTGCGATCTGCTCGGCCATGAATTTGGAACGCTTGTAGTGGCCAATCATGTCCGCCAGCGACACCGGAGAACTTTCGTCGGCGATATGACCCTCTTTAGTAAAGCCCATCGTGGCCACGGAACTGGTATAAACCACGCGACGCACGCCGCTCTCCTGCGCAGCGCGGATGATCGCTTTGGTTCCTTCCACGTTGGCGCGGTACATCTCTTTGGGATCGCTGACCCACAGCCGGTAGTCAGCCGCGACGTGAAAGACAAACTCGCAGCCGGCAATGCCCTTCTTTAAAGAGTCAGGATCACGCAGATCGCCGGCCACGCGTTCGGCTCGAATGTCGGCGATGTTATCAGTACGGCTGGAAGTCCGCACCAGCAGCCGCAGATCGGCGCCCTGCGCGGCAAGCAGCCGCGCAACATGGCATCCGACAAAACCTGTGGCTCCTGTGACGAAAGCTTTCATATTCTTCTGTTTTTTTCTTTATCCCGAAGCGAAGCGAGGGATATATATGGCCACAACTAACTCGAAGAAGAAAACAAATACTCTTCGCTCTGGGCTAAGTCTTCGCGAGTTTCTCAAACACCTCGCGGTACTCCCGCATAAACCGCCTCCCAAGATGAAGCTGCTCCGCGATTTCGCTGTTCGCTGTTTTCTCTTGCGTCCTCTTTTCGAGCTTTGGTCGCGAACTCTTAATCCCCTTCTTTTTGGAGGCCCGGTTTTTATTTTTTTTCACGCTAGACTCATCGCAAGGTATATGGATCCCTCGCCCTCGCTTCGGGATAAAGGAAAAACTAAGAAAGAGGCTCCGCCTGGATGCCGATGTTCTTCTCGCCGGCCTGTTTCTTTTCCCAGTATTTCTTGACCCAGGCTTCCCAGCTTCTGCCTGCCGCGGGGTCGCGGTCCGCGAACTTGAGTGCTGCGATGTCGGCGTAGGCTACGGCAATCTTCTGATTGGAATCTTTGGGAAAGACGCGGACGAACGAATCTACCAACGTTTTGCCGGTACGCCGGTCAAAGATGTAGCCTTCGACTTTGCTGCTGTCTCTGCGTGTGATGGTCACATCGCCGCGGTAGTCGAACGCTTTTTCCAGCGCCACACGGACGTCCTCGTCACTGGCGAGGGCCGGGATCCAGCCTTCCAGCTTTTCGTGGGCGAAGCCGGGCACTACTTCAAGCGCATCAGGATTCTTTGTCAGCAAGTCAGCGTCTTGGCGTGCATTGGTTGGAGCACTCATACGCGTGTTTCCTCGAGCTGCGCTGAGTTGTCGGTGATCTGGACCAGCGGATTGTAGCTATGCACTGGACGAGTGGGCTCGTTCAGAAGCCTGAGCGCGTCTTCGTCTTTGTAGCTGTCAAATAGTGACGCGCGGACCATGGACATGAAGCCGCGAAGAGAACCAAAGCCGGCGTCGACGGACGAAGCTTCATAGCCGCTGTGCACCATGCAGTTGGCGCACTTCGGATTGCCGGATTCCGTTCCGTAGTTGTGCCATTCGGTGGCGGCCATGAGTTCATCGAAGGTGTCGGCGTATCCGTCTTGCAGCAAGTAGCAGGGTTTCTGCCAGCCAAAAATGTTGTACGTGGGCATGCCCCACGGGGTGCAGGAAAAATCACGCTTGCCCATAAGAAATTCCGGGAACAAGGGCGACATGTTGAAACGCCAGCCGGCTTTGCGGTTCGAAAGAATGGCGCGGAACAAGCGCCGGGTGCGCGCGCGACCCATGAAGTGCTTCTGGTCGGGCGCTTTGTCGTAGGAGTATCCGGGCGAGAGCATCATGCCCTCAACGCCGAGGTCCATCATCTCGTCAAAGAATGCGCGAACGCTGTTGGGATCGGCGCCGTCAAACAGAGTGGTGTTGGTGGTCACGCGGAAGCCGCGCTTCAGGGCTTCCTTGATGCCTTCAAGCGCCAGCTCATATCCACCTTCGCGGCAAACAGAAAAGTCGTGATGTTCGCGCTGTCCGTCCATGTGTACCGAGAATGTCAGATACTTGCTCGGCTTAAAGAGGTCGAGCTTCTCTTTCAGCAGCAGCGCGTTGGTGCAGAGATAGATATATTTTTTGCGCGCAACCAGGCCTTCGACGATCTTCTCGATCTGGGAATGCATGAGCGGCTCGCCGCCGGGAATGCTGACCGTGGGAACGCCGCACTCTTCCACCGCGCGGAAACACTCTTCCGGCGTGAGTTCTTTCTTGAGGATGTGAGGCGGATACTGGATCTTGCCGCAGCCCGCGCACGCCAGATTGCAGCGGAACAATGGCTCCAGCATCAGGACGAGCGGATAGCGTTTGCGTCCCGCGAGCTTTTGCTTGACGACGTAGCTTGCGACCGTCCACATCTGTGAGATTGGAACTGGCAATATTCCTCCGCTTGCAGGGGCTAAAGCCCCGATTTCATTCAAACCTTTTTCGCGGCCCTAAAGGGCCGCTCTTCCACCTAACCTCTCGCGTATCCCACGCTGCCTTCTTCATACAGTGCGGAGAATTCACGCGCGTACGTGGAAAGCGCAATGAGCGGGAAGTAATCGCGATAGAGGTGGTACGCCAGGTAGAAGACCCGCGGGAAACCTGTTCCCGTGTAATAGTCTTCGTCCCAGTGACCGTCGGGACGCTGTGTTTCCAGCAAATACAGGATGCCGCGCTGCACGCTCTCGCTGCGAGTGTCGCCGGCTGCNAGCAGTGCCATGATCGCCCATGCGGTCTGTGACGGAGTGCTCGGGCCGATGCCGCGCGTAGTGTGATCGTCATACGAACCGCAGCTCTCACCCCATCCGCCGTCAGGGTTCTGTACCATGCGCATCCACTCGGCGGCTTGTTGTACATAAGGCTCGTGCAGATCCACGCCCACGGCCTGCAATCCGCGCAGCACCTGCATAGTGCCGTAGATGTAATTGACGCCCCAGCGTCCGAACCAGGAACCATCGGGCTCCTGCTCGCTCAGGATGAACTTCATCGCCTTCTGCACGCGCTTGTCGCTCTGCGTGTAACCGTACGCCGCGAGCATTTCCAGGACGCGCCCGGTAATGTCGACCGTTGGCGGATCGAGCATGGCGTTGTGATCGGCAAAGGGAACGTGCTGGAAGACCATGCGCGTGTTGTCTTTGTCAAAAGACGCCCAGCCGCCGTTCTTGCACTGCATGGCAAAGATCCAGTCAATGGCACGTGTTGCGACCTGATGCTGATAGCGCTCGCGCGGATTGTCTACTTTGTCCAGACCGAGCAGCACCATGGCGGAGTCGTCCACGTCAGGGTAGAACTCGTTGTTGAACTCAAAATACCAGCCGCCCGGAGCAATGTTGGGAACTTTGACCGCCCAATCGCCTTTGTGGCGGACTTCCTTGGTCAGCATCCAGTCCACGGCTTTGATCATGCGCGAGTCCGTTTTAGAAACTCCGGACTCGCCTAGCGCGAACACTGCGTATGCTGTATCCCATACCGGGGAGTAGCACGGAGCCATGCGGAAGGTCGGTTCGGAATGGTCAGGAATGCCGGGTTCTTCAATGCCGAGTTTTTCGAATTCATCGAGCGCGCGGATCACCTGAGGATCGTCAGTCGAGTAGCCGAGGCAGCGCAGCGCAATAATGGAATTCAGAATGCCGGGATAGATCGCTCCCAGACCGTCCGACATCTCCAAGCGGTCGAGCATCCATTTCTCCGCGTGCCGTATCGCCAGATTGCGCAAAGGGCGAATGTGGAAGCGCTCGCAGAAATGTCCTACGCGATTGAGCACCAGGAAGAAATTGCGCCACGAGACGAGCTTCTTGTTCCATTTAAGGTGCAGGTGGCTGCCATGTCGTCCGCCAATGAAGAGTTCGTCAATGCACATCTCCGCGGGAAGCTTTTTCAGCGGCTTCTTGGCGTAGGCAATGGAGAGTGGGACCAGAATGGCGCGCGACCACGACGAAATCTCGTAGATGTTGAACCAGAACCAGTTGGGGAAGAGCACGATTTCCGGCGGAACGAAGGGAACAGCCTCCCAGTCATACTGGCCGAGGAAGCACAGATAGATCTTGGTGAACGTGTTGCACTCAGTTGCGCCGCCCAACTGGAGGATTGTTTCGCGGGCGCGTTCCAGCACCGGATGGTCGGCCTTGTAGCCCATGATCTTCAACGCAAAATAGGCTTTGACCGACGCGCTGATATTCGAAGGCCCACCAGCATAGATGGGCCAGCCGCCGTCTTCATTCTGGTGGCTGATGATCTCGGGCACCGCGCGCTCCATGCGGCTGCGGTTTCCGGTGCCGAGCAGAGTGTGAATGATGATGTAGTCGGATTCCAGCGTGGTATCGGCTTCGAGCTCGCCGCACCAATATCCATCTTCATGCTGTTGCGAAAACAGGTAGTCGTGCGAGCGCTCCATGCCGTCGGTGACACGAGCGAGCATGTCCTCAATTTTTCCGAAGAGCATCTGCGCGGGATGCTGGTCGAACGTGCTCATTGTCTTACTCCGCCACGGCCGGGGCCGCAGCAATGGCTTCCACGATCTCCGGAGGCAGGCCGAAGCGAACGTTCTCCGGCATGACTTCAATTTCGCGGATATTGGTGAATCCCTGGTCTTTCAGGAACTCTACGGCCTGTTCCACCAGGACTTCAGGAGCGGAAGCGCCCGCCGTGAGACTCACGGTCTGTACGCCGT
>JGI25616J43925_10000837_pt1 | contig 11616 bp, 5 predicted proteins | sample GraSoi2013_100cm_FD_43925 | JGI IMG/M metagenome (IMG submission 43925) | reverse complement strand
TCGGAGCGGGCCTGCGGCCCGGTAGGCCTCGGCCCGGGTCTAATGATTGTCCTTCGGACAGTCGGCCTACGGCCGACTTATCCACACCTGTTTGGAACGATGTTTGGTAAAAGGTAAAATATTTAGAAACTTTATCCTCTTAAACACCAGGGACGAGAATAAAAAATCAAATTATTTTCACGTGAAGTATACNGTATTGCTTTTTTTCGTCATTCTTCTTAGTTCTTCGTCATTTGCGCAGCAAACCAAAAATCTTGACGATCCGCAGGCTAGTTACAAGCAGGCTAAGGACTTCTTTCAGAGCGAATATTATAGCCTGGCCTACCCTATATTCAAAGAGTTGAGATATTCCCTCCGGGAGCCTGACCGGACCAATAATGCCGTAGAGTACCAGGACGTTAAGTATTATTACCTGGTATGCGCCCTGGAACAAAATGATAAGACGGCTGTAACGTCTGCCAAAGAATTCGTAGAATTGGAGAACAACGCTCCCCGCGTAGGGATGATGAGCTTTCACCTGGCCGAATATTATTTCCGGCAACAGGATTATGCGTNCGCCGTCAGCCTTTACGAGCATGCCGATATCGATAACCTGAGTAACAACGATATAGCAAATATGAAATTCCACCAGGGATACGGCTATTTCGTACAGCAGCGATTCGATAAGGCTTTACCTTTATTTAACGCCATCCGTCAGCTACCGCAGGACCCGAATTACACGGATGCTAATTATTACTACGCGTTTATTTCTTTCTATCAAAAAAAGTACGGCGAAGCCCTGACCTCTTTTAAAGTGGTGGAAGACAATCCCCGCTATGAAAAGGTAGTCCCCTACTATGTCGCCAATATTTACCTGGTGCAGGGCCAGAAGGAGAAGGCCATCGATTATGCGGAAGCCCGTTTAAAGAAAGGCAACCAGTATTATGATGTGGAATTGAGGCAGCTGGTAGGCCATGGCTATTATGAAAAGCAGGATTTCGCCAAGGCCCTTCCTTACCTGGAGCAATATGTCAATCTATCGAAGAAAGTGACCCGGGAAGACCTTTATGAGCTATCCTATTGTTATTACCAGACCAAGAGCTGGAATAAAGCCATCGAAGGGTTTAAGCAACTGGGCGGAAAAGAGGATAGCCTGGCGCAGAATTCTATGTACCTNNTGGGGGATGCTTACCTGAAGACCGGTCAGAAAGCGAATGCCCGGAATGCCTTTCTCTTCTGTTCTTCCAATAGCAGCAATCCCCGTCAGAAGGAGATCTCTCAATTCAATTACGCCAAATTATCCTTTGAACTGGGCTACCAGGACGTTGCCTTAACTGAATTGCAGAATTTCCTGCATCTGTACCCCAATTCTGAATACAACCGGGAGGGGAAAGAATTGCTGGTGAGCGTATTGGCTAATACCAATAACTATAAAGATGCCATGGGGATGCTGGACAGCCTGGATCACCCTTCTGAGAATGCCCGCCGTCTTTATCCCCGTATCCTCTATGGACGTGCGATGGAGATGGTGAACGATGGCCTGCTGCTCAGCGCTAACGATCTGCTGGATAAGGTATTGAAGGATCCCTATAATGGCTCTGTACTGCCTTATGTCAATTTCTGGAAGGCTGAGATCGCTTACCGCCTGAACAAAGTGGACGATGCGATCCACTATTACCTGGAATACCTGAAGAGCTCTGTTTCCAACGGAGAGGTCAATGCGGTGAATGCCAAATATAACCTGGGATATTGCTTTCTGAAGAAAGAGAATTATCATCAGTCCCAGGGCTTTTTCGAGCAAGTCGTACGGAATCCGAAGCTCAATTCCTCTCCCCTGGAACAAGACGCTTATTTACGTGACGCGGACTGTTACTATATGAACCGCGATTTTAAGACGGCGCTGAATATGTATAATAAGGTGCTGGATTTTTCCTGGCCTGCCAGCGACTATGCCACTTTCCAGAAGGCTATGATCGCCGGGGTGAACAACGGAAAGGAAAAGATAACGCTGCTGAATTCCATTAACCGGAAATATCCCGCTTCCAGCCTGGCGGCTGACGCCAATATGGAAATTGCCGGCACTTACCTGGCCGGGGAGCAATACCGGGAGGCGCTGCCTTATCTGAAAAATGTCATTCATGCTCCCGGTGCGGAGGCGCTGAAGCCCAGGGCTTACCTGCAATCCGGTATCGCCTGGTACAATCTCGACAATAATAAGGAAGCATTAAATCAATATGATTCTCTGCTGCAGCAATTTCCCCATTCCCCGGAAGCGCAGGACGCCCTGGACAACGCCAAGACGATCTATGTGGAAGAGGGAAGAAGCAACGAGTATGTCAATTTCGCCAAATCCATGGGGGTGGAGATTAGCACCAGCCAAGAAGACCAGTTGGCCTACGAAGAAGCTGAAGTACAGTTCAATAACGGCAGTTTCGCGGTAGCCGCGCAGAAATTCGAGGCTTACCTGGCTAAGTTCCCTGACGGAAAGTATTCGCTGGAGGCCAATTATTATAAGAGTGAGATCTATTTTTCCCAAAAGGATTGGGCTAAGGCGGCCGGCGGTTATGGGGCGGTTGCCGATAAGGCGCCGAACAAGTTCGCGGAAAAATCCCTGCTGCAGGCTGCCCGCCTTAACTTTTTCGAATTAAAGGACTATAATAAAGCCGAGAAGTACTTTACTAAGTTGAAGGATTTTGCCGGGTCGCAGGAAAATAAAATGGAAGCTATGCGGGGATTGCTTCGCAGCCAGTATCAATTGGAAAAATGGCCGGATGCCATGGAGAATGCAAAAGATCTGCTGACGCAAAAAGGACTGAGCACGGATGATAAGATACTGGCCAATATGGCCATCGCCAAATCCTTCCAGACGGGGGGGCAGTGTGAGACGGCGCTGCAGTATTTCAGGACGGCTGCTTCTCTGGGTAAGTCGGCTTATGGGGCGGAAGCGCGCTACCAGATCGCTGATTGCCTGTTCCACCAGAATCAGCTGAAAGACGCGGAAAAAGCTTCTTTCGAAGTGATCAACAAATCCGGTTCGTATGAGGTGTGGGTCACTAAGGCTTATCTTCTCCTGGGAGATATTTATTTGGCGGAGAAAGATTATTTCAATGCCAAGGCCACCTTCCAAAGTATCGTGGAGAATGCCAAAGTGGAGGACCTGCGGCAGCAGGCCCGGCAGAAGCTGGACCAGGTAGTGGCTGAAGAGAAGAAGGGGAGCAAGGTGGAGTAGTGCCCCCAACTCCCCGGAGGGGAGGGGTAAGAAAATAAGGACGCCTATAAATTTTTGAAAAATAGATTATGGTTGAAAAGAAAATAGGGGGAATAAAATTATTTTTCCTTTTGGGATTCGCCGTTCTGGGAAGAGGATTGGGTGTTCAGGCGCAGGATACGACCAAGCGCAGGACCATTGATATCACGTCTTCCTTTAAGCCTGTGTTGCGCGACGCCGTAAAGATCAATTTCAATGCGGCGCCTCCCGTTGCAGATACGTCCAGGCCGCGCCTGACCTATACTATTCCTGCCCAGTATCTTTTCCTTAGCTATCAGCCGGGAGAAATGAAGCCGGTGGCCTTACCGGGGGATACCCTGAAGCCCTGGGAAAATTATAATTATATTAAGGTGGGAGCCGGGAATGTGGCTTTACCGTTCGTCCAGACCGGCTTTAGTTTTGGAGACGGGAAGACCAGGAGCCTCAATATTTTCGCCAACCAACTGACTTCAAAGGGGAGCCTTCCATTTCAAAAGAACAGTCTTACGGATGTGAAACTGATGGGTACTTTGAAGACGGAGAATAATCTGGAATGGAATGGCAGCCTTGGGTTTAAGAACGATGCCTATTATCTGTACGGGTTCCGTCCGGATACCCTGAAGTATGCCGGTTCAGATCTCAAACAAAACTTCCAGACCTTTGAAGGCAAGCTGAGTTTGCGGAATACCGAGCCTACTGAGTTCGGATTGGTCTACCATCCGAACATCCAGGTGTCCGTATTTTCCGATAACCACACCCCGAAGGCTTCGGAAGCTAATACTGTGCTCAATCTTCCCCTGGAGAAGTCATTTGGAAAGACGTTTGGCTTTAACCTGGGTTTTACGGCCAACCTGACCCATTATAACCTGCCGAACGTACCGACGCTTCCGTCCTCTCAGAACAATAATATTTACCTGGTAACTCCGGCCTTTCTGATCAAAACGCCCAACCTGTACCTGCAGGCTTCCGTCGTGCCATCCTGGGATAACAAGGCCTTCAATTTATTGCCCAATTTCGTAGCGGATATCTCTACCAATGATCAGCGGTTTACGCTTTTGTTGGGCTGGATCGGCCATTATGACAAAGGGTCTTATCAGCGTTACGAATCGATCAATCCCTGGCTGGCGCAGCCCGGCCTTTTGCTGAATACCCGGATACAGGAGTGGTATGCCGGCTTTAAGGGATCTTTGAACAGTCATTTCACCTATTCCGCCAAAGCAAGTTTGCTGGATTTCCACAACATGCCGCTTTTCGTGAATGACACCCTGAACGGGAATAAACAATTTGTCATCCGTAACGAAACCTACATGAAGGCCGTGCAGATGCACGGAGAGGTAAGCTATATACAGGGCGAGGAATTCAGCGCTACGGCCGGCCTTAATTTAATTAATTATACTGACCAAAGGACAGAGTCCAAGGCCTGGGGGTTGTTGCCGAAGGAGTTTACCGCCAACGTAAAATGGCAGGCTTTCAAGGATTTCTGGGCCAAGGTAGATCTTTTTGCCTTTGACGGGGCGCAATACCGGGGCAGGGATGGCGCCGGGGGCTTTACATCTTTTAAAGGAGACGGGGCTGTCGACCTGAACGCAGGGGTCGAGATGCGTATTACCCGGCAGTTAAACCTCTGGTTTCAAATGAATAATCTTTTTAATAAGAAATACGAGCGTTGGCATCAATACCAGGTATACGGATTTAATGTCCTTGGGGGGATCGTATTTTCGTTCGGGCAGAAGTAATCTCTTTACAATTGTCATGGACGATTCAGCCAAAAATGATAGATTCGCAGCCTAGAACGCCTATGGCGGCATAATAAAAGGAGAAGCTATGTTTCAGGTATTGAACGCCTATTTGTTCCAACATAGAAGTATCAGCATCCCGGGCCTGGGTACTATCTACCTGGAGACCCTGCCCGCCCATGTGGATGTGGCTGAGCGAACCATCCTGCCTCCTTTATATCAATTCAGATTCGATAAATATTTTGACGCCCCGGACAGGGAGTTCTTCTCCTATGTGGCGACTCATAAGAATATACTTGATTATGAGGCCATTAAGTGGTATAATGAATTCGCTTTCGAACTCCGCAACCGGATCCGTACGGAAGAGGAGGTGCGCTGGGAGGGAGTAGGTATCCTGAAGAAAGATGAGGGCGGGAATGTGATATTCGAAGGCATTGCTGACAAGGGGCTTTTCCTGGCGCCGACGCCGGCCTTTCGGGTGAACCGACAGAATGCACAACATACTTTACTGGTGGGCGACCAGGAGCGTACCAATGTCGAGATGAATGAATGGCTGCACGACGAAAGCGCCGGCAGGGGTAAGAAAAAAACATGGTGGATCATTGCCCTTATCCTGGGCATACTTACCTTGGCTGTCCTCGCCTGGCATTTCTACTCCAATGGCTGGTCTATTGGCAATCAGATTAAACTGTGACCCTCCCTAAATTTATGGAACAAGAGACACTGATACATTATAAGGTTTGTCCTTTATGCAATTCCCCCAAGTTGGAGCCCGCATTAGATGCGATCGATTATACCGTCACCCGTAAAGTCTTTACAATATGGCAATGCGGGAACTGCCAGTTGCGGTTTACCCAGGATGTGCCGGATGCGGCCTCTATCGGGCATTATTACCGTTCGGAGGATTATATCTCTCATACGGAGACCAAAAAAGGGCTGGTGAACAGTGTCTACCACCTCGTCCGTAAACAGACTTTGTCGGATAAGCGTCACCTGATCTTTTCTGCCACGGGTCTGAAGCAGGGCAAGCTGCTGGATATTGGCGCAGGCACAGGAGCTTTTGCCGCTCACATGCAGCAGAATGGGTGGGAGGTGACGGGGCTGGAGCCTGATGAGGCTGCCCGTCAACGGGCCGTTGATCTGTACCGTGTTCAATTACTGCCCATAGAAAATTTATATTCCCTGCCGGCGGATAGTTATGATGCCATCACTTTATGGCATGTGCTGGAGCATGTGCATGATCTGCATGCGTATCTGCAACAACTGGCAAAACTTATCAAACGCGGGGGGCGTATCTTCATCGCTGTCCCCAACTATACTTCCTACGATGCGACTGTTTACCAGGGCGCCTGGGCTGCTTATGACGTCCCCCGGCATCTCTATCATTTCTCCCCTGCCTCTATCAGGAACCTGCTGGAGCAACATGGTCTGCAATTGCAGGCCACCCAACCCATGTGGTATGACAGTGTCTATATCAGCATGCTGAGCGAGAAATATAAGAATGGAAAGGGCCATGCGCTGAAAGCCGTTTGTACGGGGCTGGTTTCTAATTTCAAAGCCTTTGTCGATAAGTCGAAGTGCAGCTCGCTGATCTATGTGATCGGAAAGTGATCCCCAGAAATATCAAAAAGTACAAAAGAAAGATTTTTTTCTGCATTTCCCTCTCTTCACAAGACCATTACCTTTATAACATAGGTGTTAATATATAGGTAATAACCGGTGTCATGATGCCCGGCTGTGACAACAGCCGGAATTAAAAATTAAGCATAACATGGCAACGGGAATGCCATGTCCCTACTAGTGAGCGTTCATGGTGATTCGATTTTATAAATCAAAATTGCCTGCCATGTCAAAAAACCTATTGCTTTCTTTGCAACAGAAAAAGGAAGTATTAATATTCTTTCTCTAAACAGAAAACAAACCTTAGTAAAGCGTCCGATTTTTTTTAATGGCAGGATAGGTCAGGACAGCCATGTAAAATATCATTTCTACATTGTACACGATTCAACTGCTAATGAGGTTGTGTCTAATAAAATTTTTAAAACAAAACTGCTTGCTATGTTCAACAAAACTATTGCATGTCTATTGCAAAGAACGAAATTGCTATTGCTTTTTCTCCTATTGCTAAGCACTTCTCTCTCTTCATCTGCCCAACAAAAGATCACTGTTAAAGGAACTGTTCTCATAGAGAACAATGCTCCGTTGGCGGGGGTATCCGTAAACGTAAAAGGCAGTTCTGCCGGCACCGTCACGGATGCGGAAGGTAAGTTTACGCTACAGGCCGCTAAAGGCGCTATGCTTGTTTTCTCATCTGTCGGATACAAAGAACAGCAAGTGCCTGTAAATAACGAGAGTCCGCTCTCCATTCAGATGGTTTCAACGACTTCTACTTTAGGTGAGGTAGTGGTCGTAAGCTATGGTACGCAGAAGAAACGGGACATCACCGGTTCTATCAGTCAGCTAAGTGTCGCNGAGGTGAAGGATATGCCGGTTGCCGACATCGGTCAAAAGCTGCAGGGAAAATTTGCAGGTGTGCAGATCAATCAAACCTCCGGCGAACCGGGCTCCGATATATCCATTCGCATCCGGGGCGCGGCTTCGATCAATGCAGGCAACAATCCCCTGGTCGTTGTCGACGGATTCCCTACTGAGAGTGGTCTTCAGACGATCAGCCCCGATGAGATCGAATCGGTCACCGTACTGAAAGATGCTTCTTCTGCATCCCTGTATGGATCCAGGGCTGCCAGTGGTGTTATACTGGTAACCACCAAACAGGCTAAGGCGGGTCAGAAAAATATTGAATTCAGCTCCTATGTCGGCGTGCAGTCGGTATCCAAACGAGGAAGACCGGATCTGATGAATGCACCTGAGTTTGCCGAATTCAAGAAGGAATATTACGAAGATGCCGCGCTCTATGAAGGTTACACAGGGGGCGTGCCGGTGCAGTATCAGAATCCGTCGCAGTATGGTCCGAATTCCGGTACGAACTGGTTCGACGTCTTATTAAGAAAGGCTCCCACCCAAAATTATAATCTATCGCTGGCCAGCGGCACCAAGGATCTGAAATCCGTCGTGAACCTCAATTACAACAAGCAGGATGGGGTGATGCTCAATCAATGGGCAAGCCGGTTCAACGTAAGGAGCAACAATATATACACCGCAACCGATCGATTGACGATCGGGTTAAATGCCGGGGTGACTTACCGTCAAAGCAATATCACGCCCGGTCTGGGCGGCGGCCGTAATATCATCCAGGTTGCCTATCTGACGGATCCTACTCTCAATTATAAAAATCCGGACGGTACCTATCCTATTGGGTTTGCTCCTCCCGGCATGTTTTCAACACCCAACTACTACCAGGTGTTACAGAAAACGGTGAACCCGGTCAATGATCTTACCTTAATAGGAAATGCCTTTGCTACCTATAAGATTATCGACGGGCTGCAATTCAAGACCAGCATCAATGTAAACACGGACTATACGATCAACAGGGCATTTAGTCCATCGACCATATTGGGAGGAACCGCTCCGGCCTCGTCGGCATCCGGCAGCTATAACACCAGTAATTTCCTGTCCTGGCTATCGGAAAACACGTTGACGTATAAAAAGACCATTGCTCAAAAACATAATGTGGAAGCTTTTGTCGGGTACACGGCTCAAAAAGTCCATTATGAGAACAGCGGTATCAACGGAAGTCAGTTTCCGGATGATAATATCCAGTGGCTTAATGTTGCGGCCACCCGGATTGGGAATGTTGGGGCCAGTGACTTTACTTTGCTGTCCTACATTGGTCGGTTAAACTATGATTTTGACAATAAGTATTTGCTTTCCGTAGCCTTCAGAAGNGATGGCAGCTCGAAGTTCGGGTCTAATACCAAATATGGCAACTTCCCTTCCGTTTCGGCTGGATGGGTCATTTCGGATGAGGACTTCATGAAAGATATCAGGAAGCTCAGCTTTTTGAAGCTCAGGGCCAGCTATGGCAAGGTGGGAAATAATAATATAGGAGATTATACCTATTTAGCCGGCGTTCAGCAAACCAATTATACGTTTAATAATTCACTCGCTTCAGGTAGTTCGCTGGATGGGATCGGGAATGCTAACCTGACCTGGGAAACCACTGCGGGCTACGACCTGGGTTTTGATCTTGCCCTTTTCGATAACCGCCTTTCTTTAACATATGATTATTACTGGAAAAAGACGGACGGATTATTATATGGGATCAATATCCCTGTGCAATCGGGCTTTAGCACCGTCACTTCCAATATTGGCCGGTTCGATTTCTGGGGAAATGAAATTTCTGTAGAGAGTAAGAACCTGGTGGGCAAGTTCACCTGGAATACCAGTTTTAATATTTCGTTCGACCGGAATATCGTTAAACAGCTTGGAACCAGTAACGCACCGATCGGTGGTTACCAGGACTACTGGGATGATAACAGGACGGCCGTTGGACATCCGATTGGCATGTTCTATGGATATATCAATACCGGTGTGTATATGACCCAGCAGGAGTTCGATACCCAGCCTCATGATGCCGCAGGAATGGTTGGAACGGCAAGATTCAAAGATGTTAGCGGGCCTAATGGCAAGCCTGACGGGATCATCGATGAGAATGACAGGACCTGGATAGGAAATCCAAACCCCAAGTACACCTATGGTCTGAGCAACTCCTTCGGGTATAAGAACTTTGACCTGAATATTGTTATCGCCGGCTCCGTTGGCAATGATATCGCAGACGATGCCTTTCAATCGACGGAGAATCTCGATGGTGTTTTCAACGTTAGAAAAGGAGTGGCCAGGAGATGGAGATCTTTATCTAATCCCGGCGATGGCATCTATCCCAGGACCAGGTCGGGCACCACGGTGGATTTCCGCAACTTCACCTCGCGCCAGGTTTTTAGCGGCACCTATCTGGCCGTAAAGAATATTACTTTAGGATATACCTTGCCGGTGCCAAAAAACCAACTCTTTAAAGGGGCACGGGTTTATTTCAGCACACAGAACCCTTTTATGTTCACCAAATATCCCGGCATGAATCCGGAAATAGGTCTGGACGGTTTGAATGGTCTGAACCTGGGACGGGATTTTACTGCTTTTCCTATCGCAAGAGTATACACAATGGGACTAAACGTAAAATTTTAGAACTACTATTTTTAGACTCTCTTAATTTAATGACATGAAAAATATACTATTCTATATAATTCTGGCGGCGGCGGTAGGCTTAGGCTCCTGTAAAAAAAATTTCCTGGAAAAAACGCCTCCGACCTCTCTGAGCTCCGCTTCTTTTTATAAGGATCTGAACCAGTTTCAGCAAGCGCTGAATGCATCCTACACACCTTTGCGGACCGTCGTGAACGCGAGTATCTACCAGGATGAAATGCGCTCCGACAATACCTTTTTCAGCATTTATTTCGCTAACAGAGGGTTGTCATCCCAGGAGGGATATGCAGAATTTATGGACGATGCCCTCGCCACGGCCGTGCCCAATTCTCCGGGAGACCGGTGGACGGCCGATTATCAGGGGATTTCCATGATAAATACTATTTTAGGCCAGATCACTACCGTAACCGGTATCTCTCAGGGAGCAAAGGATTCTGTTTCAGGAGAGGCATTATTCCTTAGAGCTTATTACTATTATGACCTGGTAACACATTATGGCGGGGTGCCCCTGCAGCTTACGGAAATAACCAGTGCGTCCGAGTCATTCCAGCCGAGGAATACGGTGGATGAGGTATATAAGCAGATCATTACCGATCTGACGACCGCCATCCCCCAACTTCCCGTGGTGACTGCTTTCCCTCAATCCGGCAGGGCAAGCAAGGGAGCTGCCAAAGTGTTGCTGGCTTATGCCTATATGACGGAGCCGACAAAGGATTATGCCAGCGCGGAAGCGCAGCTGCTGGACGTTACAAACATGCATTATGCGCTCCTGCCTAACTATGCCGATGTTTTTGACCCGGCTAACAAGAACAACCAGGAATCGATCTTCGAGGTGCAGTATATGTCGGACCTGGTCAGCGGTCAGCAAAGCAATTTTGCCTGGCAGTTTATGCCCAAAGCGACTAACTCCGAAGCGATCATGGGATATCATACAGGCGCCATGAATATCTTCAGCGGTTGGAATGTCCCGACCCAGGAAATGGTATCGTCCTATGAGACGGGGGATAAGAGATTGGATGCGTCCGTTGCGGTGGTAGAAGGAACGATCAGCGGGGTGGAAGATTTTACCATCACCGGTCTTAAGAGTTCTGTTGGGTATACTCCGATACCCGGGCAGACTTTCTTTTATATGATAAAGAAATACTTTCACCCGCCTTATACCATCGATTGGAATACTCCCGATGACTGGCCCGTCTTCCGTTATTCCGGCGCCTTATTGTTACTCGCCGAATGCCTGGTCAATGAAAATAAAGCCGGCGCTGCGCTGCCTTATCTGAACCAGGTAAGGGCAAGGGCGGGATTGGCGCCACTGGCGACCGCGACGGTCGATAATGTTGCCAATGAGATGCGGCATGAACTGGCGTTCGAAAACCATCGTTGGACCGATCTTATCCGTATCGGACAGGCCATACCGGTATTGACGGCGAAGGGAGTACGGTTGAAAGCGATCTACGGCTGGTTATTGCCTACGACCTTTAATGTAACGCAGAATAG
>JGI25616J43925_10000832_pt1 | contig 11655 bp, 9 predicted proteins | sample GraSoi2013_100cm_FD_43925 | JGI IMG/M metagenome (IMG submission 43925) | reverse complement strand
CGGCTCGATCACGGTTCACTCAGCGCTATTGATCTCCCACTAACCCACGAGCCAACGGTTCCCCGGGCGATACTTGCATCGCTGAATGTTCAACACTCCACTCGCCCGAGCCATTCGCCAAAAAGTCCGATCACCACAAGAGCCATAAGGGAAACAAGGACGAAGGCTGCTCCCTTTCGTAGGATTCCAGAAGGAACAATTTGAGATGGATGAAGAGCAGAAGTGGCACACATCGAGGTTCTCCAGGCAAAAACGGCATCTTCTTTCAAGGGCAAGGAGCTTCTTCCTGAGCCATTATTTAGAGCTGGTAGCAGCAGTACGTTTCCTCTCTATACTGCCTATGCCAGGAAGTACGCAGCTCTTTGATAAAGATGAGACGGCGCCCCGTCTCGTAGCCGGCAGTGAATATTTTCCGCTGGTAGGCTTGTTGCTAGCATTTCTGCTCTGGCTTCTTGTACTCGTACTCGCTCCACTAGTCCCGCAGCTAGCTCTGGCCGCTCTGCTTGTTGTAGCGCTGGTAATACTCACGGGTGGACTACATCTAGACGGCCTGATGGATTCCTGCGATGGGCTCTTCGGTGGCAGCACGCGCGAACGCAAACTGGAGATCATGCGCGATAGCCGTGTAGGAAGTTTCGGCGTGCTTGGCGGTGCATGCATCCTGTTGCTCAAATTCGCACTGTTCGCCAGTTTACGGGTAAACGCGCTCCCACTTGCTCTGCTAGTAGCGCTTCCATCTGCCCGCTGGTCCGTGGTACTGGCAGTGCGCGTATTTCCCAGCGCACGCCCCACAGGTTTAGGAGCCGCGTTTCACCATGCTGTCACAACCGAACGATCGGTGATCGCTGGCATCATCGCATTAGCCACAGTGCTTCTCGCGGGCCAATTTATTGGCCTCATTGTCTGGTCAGTCGTGACCATCATCACATTGATTCTTGGATTCTGCATAACCAGGATCATCGGAGGGCTAACAGGTGATAACTATGGAGCCATCGAAGAAATAGTGGAGGTAGCAGCGCTGCTAGTGCTGGTAATTGCACGAGTATAAAAGGAGTATCCACCAGTGAACGACGACCACGAGATGCCCATACCATTTACAGAGAAAATACCTACCCTACCCCCACGCTTGATACTGATACTGGGAGGTGCTCGTAGCGGAAAAAGTGCGTTTGCAGAACGATTGGCCGCAAGCAGCGGGCAACCCGTTGCTTTCATCGCCACAGCCACAGCAAGCGACGATGAGATGCGCGCACGCATCGCTCGACACCGCGCATCTCGCCCTAGGGATTGGCATACGCTTGAGGAACCGCTTGACCTTGCCAGCGCAGTGCGCCAGGCAAGCGAGCTTGCAGATGTGCTGCTCCTGGACTGCATAACGCTCTGGCTAGGAAATGTATTATTGCAAGAGTCTGGACACCCTGAGAAAGACAACGAGGCAGAGTTTCATACAGCAAGCAAGCTTTTTGACGAACGAGCCTTGAAAGAAATCGAGGCGCTACTCGCTGTGGTGAAGTCGCTGGCACCACGCAAGACGCTCATCGCAGTCACCAACGAGGTCGGACTTGGCATAGTTCCGGCCTATCCCCTCGGCATCCTCTATCGAGACACGCTTGGATATGTCAACCAGCGCCTTGCGCAAGCGGCAGATCGTGTGTACCTGATGGTGGCAGGAATAGCAATAGATATCAAACGTTTGCGCGAAGAGGCCTCGTTGTCATCAGGCCTCTCATGACTTTGATTAAGGGAGAACACAGGATGAGGCCCTTGCAGTTATTTCATGCAAGGGCCTGAAGACTCGGTAGAAGTCGTTCCCCTATGGAGGGTACGCTCATCCTATTGGACGGTGAGTGTACTATCCGTGAGTGTAGCGTTCGAGCTGACGGTGATTTGATTACTCGCCGGGTTGCTGCTCCCACCCACACTCAGTCCATCTTGTACAGTGAAGATGGCTTGATTACAGTTGGGCGTTGCTGTAAAACAATCCGCACCTCCACTGGTAGGTGCGCTGGCGACCGCGAAGGCCGGAAAGGCCGGGCTGCTTACAAAGGAGGTGGAGAGGTAATCGGCGACCATCCTCCCCTGGGTAGTATTGGGGAGCCAGGAGAGTGTCATGGGGCCAGCGATCTGCGTATTCGAGGTCCACGTGGCTCCGCCATCCGCCGAGGTCGAGAACCCCACATCCAGTTGGCAGGCGGTAGTGCCGGAGGCGGTGCAGTTCGCTACCGGGTAGAAGTAGAAGGTCAGCGCCAGGTGGGCACTGCCGTCAGAGGTGGACCTGTCAACGGCCAAGCCCGGGATGAAGTGATCCACCCCGCTGCCAACAGGATCAAGTGGGATACGCGTCACCGCTGACCAGTTGATGCCATCAGTGGAGGTGCTTAAGACCAGGTCACTGGCCGTACAGCCAGGTTCAAAAACGCAGTCTGACCAGACGACGTAGACTTTGCCCGACCTGTCTATTTCAGCGGAGGGCAGCGGGATACCGGCGCGAATGCCTCCGGCCGGATGACGGAAGTCTACCTCAGAGACTCGAAACGTTTTGCCCCAGCTCGCCCCTCCATCAGTGGAAATGAAGGACAGGATAAGGAACTTGTTACCCGCGAAACCATTGATCGGCACAATCACGGTCCCATTCGGCTGTACGAGGGGTTGGCCCCCAATGCCATGCGTATTGTTGGCGGTAGACTGCGCTGCTCCCCAGGTCAGTCCGCCGTTGGTGGAGGTACTCATTTGGATCAGGTCGCGTAACGTATTGTCATCAAACTCGGTATAACAGTTGCCGTAGAACGGGCTGCTGGCCGTATCATCGCAGACAGTCCAGTTTTTGTCGTTAAAATGACCATCATTATTCACCACGACGGGAGTGCTCCAGGTCTTTCCCCCATCGGTCGAGCGGCTGACATCCACATCGATAGGACCGCTTGGATTCTTAATACCTAGGTAGGAGATGATCCAGACGTTGTGCTTGGCGTCGAAGGCAACTGAGGCGTCACTGGCACGGAGATACGGTCCCGGCGGTGTTGAGTTGACAGTGGTGCCAGGCAGGAAGCCACTGGTAAAGGTCTTGCCACCATTGGTGGAGGTGGCAAAACCAATGTCGGAAGCGCCGCCATTGAAAAAGCGGCCCACTTGGAAGGCGGACACGAGGGTAGAACCAGAGGCTAAGGTATCAGGTTCGACTTCCGTTTTGTGCTGACTGTCGGGGTTGGTGAACGGGTCGGTACTGATTTGGAGGAGTTGTGCCCCCGATGCAAAGGTGAAGGCTCGTGAAGAGAGGGCGAACACCAGGGAAAGGACGAGCGCCAGGATGATGAAAGCTGTGGCGATGCTGAAGCGCCAACGAAAACGCGCAATAACTGCCATACGTCGTTTCTCCTTGTCTGTACTTTTTGTTTACTTCTGAAGTTAAAATGCAACCTCCATAAGGATAGGAGGGACAGGTGTAGGTATTGTTAAGAAAAGGTTAGGATGGGGTTATAGACGGATCAATCCGGTAAAGATTTTTCAATGATATAATAGCGAAGGAGGACCTCATTAAGGAGACATGGTAACGTGAAGAACACCCGTTCTAGTTTTTCTGTGGGAAAGACCTGGCTACAGCATGTGGATATCATCGCAGCAGTGTTGTTTGTCACTTTGCTGGGTGGTTTGCTGATCGTTGTCCTGGCGCGTACGGGTCAAAATAGCTCGGCTACATCAGGAGTGCCCAGGCAATTTGAAGCGTTGTCGTCCATACATATGCTCGATGCTCAGACAGGGTGGGCAGTCACTGCAAAGGGCCATATTATCCGCACCGCTGACGGAGGGGTCCATTGGAAAAACGTCACACCGAACTTTCCTTCAACTGCTGGCCAGCAGAAAGTAGTTGCAGATTTCTCTACGTTTTCCATCGCATGGGTGGCAGTATCACAGACTAATGCTGATGGGACAACCACCGTGGTGGTCTTCCGTACGACCGATGGCGGTCAGACGTGGCAGGATACCACCATACAACAAATCAGTCCGATCTTCCAGATCACCTTCGCCGATGCCCAACATGGCTGGATGCTCTCGAAGCAGGCAGATCTTGCAAGCGCAGAGGCGATAGATATCCTCCGCACGACCGATGGCGGCAAGACCTGGGCGATTGTGTCGAGTGTTCTTCCCGCTTCTACTGACATTCCTCCGCCCGGCCGGCTTCCTTTCGGTGGCGATAAAGCGGGCCTGGGCTTTCTGGATACCACGACCGGATGGATCACTGGCAGTTTCCCGCTCAATGACTATGTCTTCTTCTATGTCACGCACGATAGTGGTGCTACATGGAACCGTCAAACCTTCCCATTTTCTCCAGACCAGGCATTGACTCAAATTGCAACCAGGCCGCCAAGGTTTTTCACTGCCACTGACGGTATCCTACCTGTCAGCTTCGTCACTGAAAACGCTTCGAGCCTCGACTTTTATGTAACGCACGATGCAGGAACCACCTGGAAGAGTACGACCCCTCTAGCTGCCTCGGCAAGCGTTTCGGATGTTATCGATGTGAATCACGGATGGGCGAGTGACGGAACACTCCTCTATGTGACCAGCGACGGCGGACAACATTGGGCAAAGCTTTCTCCAGGTGGGAGTTTTCAGCACGTTACTCGTCTCGACTTTGTTTCAAGCAACATTGGATGGGCCATTGGTGCAACAGACTCCCACACCCCATCCTTACTCAAGACGGTGGATAGTGGGCAGACATGGACAGTCATTCCATATACGATCTCCTAACGAAGCTACAGCCAGAGGCCATTGCATGAAACAGCTGAGATAATAACATGCGATGTTCAAATATTTAACCATTTCATAACCAAAACACAACCTTTTTGCTATTCCCCAGACCATGACTTTCTTCGATAATCGAATTGGTGGATTTTGGCTCGCGTAACGAGCNAAATCAGACCTTTCNATGACACANGGCGCAGTAGACTTCAAAGACNNTTGTAATCCTCATTATCGGTCTTGTAGTGCTCATTATCAGTAAGGAAGGTATGANATGCGTAAATCCTATTTTGCGTATCTCGCGGTAACATTGCTCACCCTACTCGCCTTAGTATCCACATTTACGTTTACACACACACACGTAGCTGCGGCTGGCTCCGGCGTGGGCAACATTCCCCAGGGAACCCAGCTGGACACAGCCTACACCAACAGTTTTGCGACCCATAACGTGATGAACGTATTTGCGACCACGAAGCAGATCAGTTGCTATACGCCAGAGGTGCCGTATGCGGTAAGCAATGGCCCCAACGATGGCTACAGCGGCGAATCAACCTGCCCCGGGGCCACCACAGGTGAGAATCTTAGCTCCTATCCTACCCAGGCTGGTAGCAACCCTGGCTATCCTGCCAGCACTCCTATGCTGGTCAAGGATTACTCGGAGTCCGACATTCGGGTCGATCCCACCAACCCTAAGCACCTGATCGGCTCCTCCAAGTGGTTTGTCAGCGCCGAGGGTTACAACCATCTGCTGGGATTCTACGAGTCCTTCGACACTGGCAAGACCTGGTCGAAACAAGGGCATATCCCCGGCTATGAAGGCTGGACCGATAACACCGACCCAGTTGGGGCTTTCGATGGCTTTGGAAACTATTATGAGTTGATCCTACCCTACCAGTTCTTCTACAACGCCGACGGGACCCATAACTTCCAGATCAATCCGAACCAGGAGCCGAACCCGGCCCACCCGGCCGAGGTCATCTCTGTTGCGGTGCGCAAGAACGGGGCGACAGCAGTTAACGACTGGCTCACGACCCACAACGGTCACCCGGACTATGTCGCCACCTACGATAGCAAGGGCCGTGAGCCGGACAAGCAGTGGATCACAATCGATACCAATCCGGCCAGCCCGTTCTACAACCGCATCTACGCGATGTGGGTCGTCTTCACCGGCCCGTTCACCGCGCAGCCGCTCGTATCGTACGCACAGGCGCTGCCTGGTGGGACGCACACCGACTGGTCGGCTCCCATTCGGCTGCCACAGGTCTCGGCTACCCCGACCGGCGCCACCTACTTGCTGCCGCATATCACTCCCGATGGGACGGTCTACACGACCCTGACGACGACCAAGCCAGCGATGAAGTTTAGCTTCGACAAGATCGCACTCGACCGGTCCGCCGACGGCGGGGTCACGTGGACAACCGTCTCGACGGTCGCCGACAACATCGCCGCGCCACCGCTGATCTACCCGAACACGACCTTCAGAGACGGGATCGAGAACACCTTTGCGGTCGGCAATCACCTATCTACACAAGGCCACTACCCGCTCTACGTGTCCTGGGAGGATTTCAGTGCGGGAGTGGACAACGTCCTCCTGTCGGCCTCCTATGATCAAGGGCTGACATGGAGCCCTCCCATCCAGGTCAACGATAACGCGTCGAAGGTTGATGAGTTCCAACCTAACCTGGCGGTCGCCGCCGGTGGGACAGTGAGTGTGGCTTTCTACGATCGCCGCCTGACTTGTCCCATGACTGGAACTGCCGAGGCTACTGGCGCTGGCCTCGCCCTTGACAAGGTCAACCCCCATTATTCGGGCAGTCTGCCCCCGTATGGTGCCATTAACTACTGCATCAACGCCAGTGTGCAGTTCTACAGTGCCACCCTCGCGCCAATCGGGAACAATATCCGGCTCACCCAGCACGCCTGGGACCCGCAGTTGAACTCGCCGCACACGGGCAGTGCCTCTGGTGAGACCACATTTATAGGCGATTACTTCGGCAATACAACCAGTGGCTCAACAAACATTTCGAGCTTTGTGAGCACGTACAATGATGGCTCAAATCCCAGCAATCGCCAGCAGCAAGTCGTTGCCACCGTCGCTATCCCTTAACCGCTAATTACGCAGGAGAGCCGAGAGGCTCTCCTGCGTGGTTGTAGGCAAGCGAGTAGAAAGAAGAAGATGCTGTTCGTTCCTCTTCCTTATACGCCTGGCTTTTCACCTTCAGCCTCGTTTTACTCGCTCTGCCTGAACCTTGCTAGCTTAAACGCCATCGCACTTGATCTGCATTGCGGAGTAATCGCTCCACGATGTTTCTCCGCAGACGATAGATTTCGTGTACGGAGCTCCACTCTTGCGGATAATGCTGTACAATTTCTCTGGGCTTGAGGCCACAGTGATAGAGCAGATAGGCCAGTCGTTGTTCCCGAAGGCTCGGCAACATCCTTTGCAGGAGTTCCCACAACTCCTGAGGGTCTTCTGGCTCTTCCACGCATAGCTCTGCCGGGTCACCTGGCTCTGGTAACGGAACTTCACTCGCTCGTGAGTATGCTCGCAGGGTATCCAGAATGGCCCCATTCAGACTGGCACGCAAGTAGGCCATCGCCGCAGCGAGCGTCCCGAATTGCACCTGCTGATGGACGGTGGCCTGCCAGAAGCGCTCAAAGGCCAGAGCCACATAGTTCTCTTCGCTCTCCAAGCGACAGGCCGCCTCTCTACGAGGATGGCAATGCAGCCAGCCCCGCACGATCTCGCCCAGGCACTGCTGCACGTATGCCCAGGCCTGTTGATTAGCGTGCACAATCGCACAGTGCAACAGCTCGAGGCCATAAGCCTCATCGGAGGGCTCTCCACGACGATAGGCCTGGATTTCCCGTTGGCACAGCTCTGCCAGGTCTGAGACCGAGAGTGTCCCCAGAGCCGTGTCTCTTACCAGGTTGGGAGGGGACGAAGGCTTGTGAAGGATGCTCACGGAAATCCTGCATTGTTCTTCGTCGTTCAGTTCGACTGGGTTAATTGCATCATGCCTCATCTCGTTTCTCCTCTCCAAGCTCTCGTCTGCTGAGTGGAACGACGTGTCTGCCTGTCATCTTTTCCTTTCGGGGCATCAATGAGCAAGATGAGTATCGTTCCCATGAAAGACCTTCTTCGCTATATGGCCAATTACTATTTTTAGCATAGCCATATTGCTATTACTTTTCCAGAGCCTATCTCACAGGTTCTCTGTGCTCTCGCTCACACCTTTTCCGTTTCGACAAAAGATGCCTTTGTTCACCCAGGTGAACGTCTTTCTACTCACAGAGTGATCCTGGCTGGTACTCTCATGGTAGCCAGGATGTCCCTCCATGCCATCGTGGTAAACACTGAGGTGATCAGCAAGTCACACGGAGATTCTGAGAGGAGTATCTACGTGGAATTCGTACGTATTGAGTGGGATGAGGCCTGGCTTGTTCCCCTGAGCATCAACGCTTCTGACGAGCTTACTTGGATTTTTCCACGAGCCCTGTTTCGACAGCCCAAACGGCTATCTGCGTACGGGAGGTACAGCCTAACTCTTTCTGCTCACAGTCTAACAGGAGAAAGGCGGAAACTTCACATGGCTTCAGTTGACACTGCGTAGCCCATCACATATACTAAACGCAGGAAAACTAACCACACTACTATTGTTTTCATTGGGTGGCCTGGATCTGTTGATCCAGGCAGAATAGGGAAGCCGGTGCAAATCCGGCGCAGTCTCACGCGCTACTGTAACTGGTGAGCAACTCGTCCTCTCTTCATCTCATAAAGAGAGCCAGCCACCGTTCTGAATTGAATGGGAAGGCGGACAGAGAAGCGTTTGGAGCCAGGAGCCAGGAGACCTGCCCGATGAGGAATGCTCACGATCCTTCGCGTAAGAGGAGCGAGCTGCCGAGACATCGACGACCAAGGTGAAGCAAGATATCACTTCACATATTGCGTCTGAACCTGTCCCTGGTTGACCTCCATTGCACGCAAGGAGACAACGAGCGTTGTAATGAATTTGGAGGTTACAACTCGATGTTCTCCCGTGTCATCTCTTTTCGATTCTCATTTGTCTTGCTTTTGTCTTGCTTCGTATTGCTCGCAGCATGCGGGCAAACTTCATCACCCACGACCGGGACAAACCCCAGTCCCAGTCCCACTCCCACTGCAGCGCTCGATGTGTATGGAACACCGATTGTCTTTCCGAAAACTGCTCCGCAACGTATCGTCTCACTTGTCCCAAGTACCAGTGAAATCCTTGGGGCGTTGCGTCTACAGAGCCGAGTTGTCGGAGTTGACTACTATACTGACTATCCGCCTGACCTGGCATCGCTCCCGAAGGTTTCGAATGCCGATGGCAATTTCAACATTGAGAAGATTGTGGCGCTCTCGCCTGACCTGGTGCTGAGCTGGGGGGCAGAGACGAAACAGGACGATCAACAGCTCAAAAACCTGGGCTTGCGTGTCATCGATCTTCCATTCACTACTCTCTCAGGAGTACTCCAGCAAATAGTGCTTATAGGACGCCTGACGTTCACTGAGAACACTGCCGTCGTGTTAGTGAACCAGCTGCAGCAGCAAATCAATCAGATCAAGGCAGCCGTGGCAGGCACGACTGCGCCTAAGGTGATGCTCGAAGTAGACGATAGTACGCCAGGAAAACCATTTGTCTTTGGCGGCAGTTCCTTTGGTGATGAACTCCTGCAAGATGCAAATGCCATCAATATCTTCCATGACAACAGCAGTAATGGTGGCTATCCACAGATCACAGACGAAGCGATCATCGCTGCCAACCCGCAGTTCATCATGCTCACCGAAGACCCACTCTATGGAGGCAACGTCGCGTTGGTCTACAAGCGTCCCAACTGGAGTAACATCGACGCGGTGAAATCACATCATGTCTATCATATCAACGTCGCCATCATGCAGCGTCCAGGACCGCGCCTGGTGGAGGGACTACGATGCATTGCACAGATTGTTCATCCCGAGAAGTTCTCCGGTTCCTTGCCCGATTACTGCTCAGTGACAATCTAAGCAGAGACGAGGAAGCACAAGCAACATAGCTTCCACGAATTGAAACTCGAACTTTCAACATCTATTAGAGAGGGGGGTTGAAATGCTGCTTACTATTCCCAGAATCGTTCTGGCCGGCGTATCCAGCGGTGTAGGCAAAACAACCATAACGACGTCTTTCATTGCGAATGTGCGCGCTCGGGGCATACAGGTACAACCATTCAAAGTTGGGCCAGACTATATCGATCCATCCCATCTCGCATTAGCCGCATCCCGGCCTTGTTATAACCTCGATACCTGGATGATGCCACCCGGCCGTATGATGGATGTTTTTTGTACTGCTGCTGCATCTGCTGATATCGCTGTCATTGAAGGGGTCATGGGGCTGTATGATGGACAGAGCAGCACCAGCGACGTTGGAAGTACTGCCGAGGTGGCCAAGATACTTCAGGCACCAGTCGTGTTGGTCATAGATGCAGGGGCGATGGCCCGGAGCGCAGCCGCGGTTGTGATGGGATTTCAGCATCTTGATCCAGAGGTCAACATCGTAGGAGTCATTGCGAACCGCGTTGGCGGAGCAGGTCATGCTCGCCTCCTACAAGAAGCAATTGAGGCTGAAACTGGCCTGCCTTTCCTGGGATACTTTTATGATTCCCCGAGTAAACTGGTGCCCGAGCGGCATCTGGGCCTGATTCCGGCCGCTGAACAGATAGTCAGTGCTCAGCAACTCACCTTGCTTGGGCAGCAGTTTGGCCAGACTTGTGAGAGTGAAAAACTCCTTGCCTTTGCTTTCGAGGTACCCCCTATAGAGCATAGCTCCCTGGAACCCTTTTCATCTATAGAAATGGCAGGTGAACACGTAAAAATTGCCATTGCCCAGGATGAAGCATTCAACTTTTACTACCCCGATACACTGAATTTACTTCGGCTAGCTGGTGCGGAACTGGTATCCTTTAGCCCTCTTCACGATAGTGTGTTACCAGAGAATATTGCTGGTATCTATATTGGCGGCGGGTTTCCAGAGGAATACGCGCAGCGCCTGGCTGCAAACGAAAGTATGCGCTCTACTATTGCACGCTCCCTTCAGAAAGGCATTCCTTGTTATGCCGAATGCGGAGGATTGATGTACCTCTGCCAATCCATCCATAATGCGTCTGGAGAGGAGCTTCCTATGGTAGGAGCCATTGCCAGGCAGAGCATCATGAGCAATGACCGTGGCGGATTAGTGATAGGGTACCGCGAGGCAACTACTTTGCGCGATACACTTCTTACACGCCAGGGAGAAGTTGTGCGCGGGCATGAATTTCACTACTCTTGCCTGAATGCTCCATTTGCACAAGAGGATGCTGCCTATGAATTTAGGGCTGGTGGACAAGTGGAAGGATTCGCACAAGGTAATCTCCTTGCAAGCTATTTACACCTGTCATTTAGTGGCTTTCCGCTAGCCGCCCAGCGTTTTGTAACCGCTGCAAGGTTATGGCGGGTGCATTCAGAGCCCGAGTAACAATCGATCTAGAAGGCGTGTTAAGTAGGTGAAGGACTTGTAGATGGCGTGGCTTCCATGATCTGGATAGACCCAACTCAAAAAGCGAGAAAGGACATCCCACATTGGACAAAGAGATCACTCAAGAGCAAGACGGGATCAGCGAGCCAGGTGATGACCCCGAAGAGGACCCGACGCTCACTGAAGAGCAGCGTCTGGCGCTCCAGCGCGCCAGGCATGAAGAACGCCGTAAGCGGGCGAAAACGGCGATCAAAAAAGGATTAGTGATCGTCAATACCGGCAAAGGCAAGGGTAAAACAACGGCAGCAATGGGCTTGCTCCTGCGAGCCTGGGGGCAGGGCCTACGCGTTTGCATGCTTCAATTCATCAAAGCTCGCACGGCTAACTGGGGTGAAGAGAAAGC